>Ga0207857_1000107_pt1 | contig 25505 bp, 15 predicted proteins | sample LuqExpMetageno22_FD_187780 | JGI IMG/M metagenome (GOLD analysis project Ga0207857, IMG submission 187780) | Tropical forest soil microbial communities from Luquillo Experimental Forest, Puerto Rico - Sample 22 (SPAdes) | ecosystem: Environmental > Terrestrial > Soil > Tropical forest ... | reverse complement strand
AAGTCGACCGGTCGCCAGGCGAGCTTCATCACGAGCACCGGTCCCAGGACGCGCAGGTCGTCGAGCCCCAGGTCGCCCGCACGCTGGGCGAACAGCGCGCGCTGCTTCCTCGAGAGCAGCGCAGCGACCTGCTCGCGGCCCGCAAACACCTCGCGGAGCCGCAGGTCCTCGGCCGGCGCCTTCATCGTGCCGGAGCAGACGTACCCGCCCGGCACGGCGTCGAGCTCGATGACGAAGGTCCGATCGGCGCGCAGGGAGTCCGGGAGCTCGTCGGGCACGACCGGACGCAGCTTCACGACGACGTCCCCGGGCCGGCCTTGGACACGCCGCGCCCGCACCACCACGCCCGCGTGGTTCAGCGCGAGATCCGGCGTGTCGAAGAAGACCACCTGCCGCAGCTGGGCGTCGACCGGGTCCATGCCGAGCGTCGCCACGGTCGAACGCCGCTGGGCGTCGGGCACGCTCAGCTTGAGCTCGACGCTGTCGATGCCCTTGAGCAGACCGATGAGCTCGATGATCTGGTCGGACGACATGACGGGCGAGCTCGCAGTAGCCATGAGCGAACGCTGCCCGTCCCCTGAGTGGTCGGCGTCACCCGGCAGGGGTGGTCCGTTCACGCACGACGAGCAGCACCTTGCCCGTCGTCGTGCGCGACTCGATCGCGCGGTGGGCGTCGGCCGCCGCCCCCAGCGGGAAGCGCGCCCCGATGCGCACGTGCAGCTCGCCGCCCGCGACCAGGCCGAAGAGCTCGTCGGCCCGCCACACCAGCTCCTCGCGCGTCCGCGTGTAGGCGCCGATCGAGGGGCGCGTCACGTAGAGCGAGCCGGCGGCGTTGAGCCTCTGGAGGTCGAAGGGCGGCACCTGGCCCGACGAGCCGCCGAACAGGACGAGCGTGCCGCGCGGTCGCACCGACGCCAGGGACGACTCGAACGTGTCCCTGCCGACGGAGTCGTAGGCGACCCGGACGCCGGCACCGCCCGTGAGGCCGCGCACCAGGGGAGGGAGGTCGTGGGTGAGGTCGGCCAGCTCGCGGTAGCGGATCACCTCGGCGGCGCCGGCTTCGCGCGCGAGCTCCTCCTTCTCCGGCGAGCCGACCGTGCCGATCACCCGCGCGCCGCGCAGCGTCGCCAGCTGCGTGGCGAGCAGCCCGACGCCGCCGGCCGCGGCCGTCAGCAGCACGTCGTCGCCGGGCTCGAGCGGCACGGTCGAGGCGGTGAGGTAGTGCGCCGTGATGCCCTGCATCGCGAGGGCCGCCGCGGTCTCGTCGTCGACCGCCGACGGGACGACGACCGCCTCGGAGGCCTTGACCACGGCCAGCTCGGCGTAGGAGCCGGGCGCCGACGACCAGCACACGCGCTGGCCCACCCGGATGTCGTCGACCTCGGACCCGACCGCGATCACCTCGCCGGCCCCTTCGGAGCCGACGATGTGCGGGTAGGTCATCCGGTAGACACCGGAGCGCCGGTACGTGTCGATGAAGTTGACCCCCGCGACGGCGACCCGGACGACGACCTCGTCGGGGCCGGGATGCGGATCGGGCAGCTCCACGAGGTCCAGGACCTCGGGACCACCGGGACGTTGGGCGACGACGGCACGCATGGGACCGTCGTACCACGTCACGGCGACGGCCGGGGAGCCGGTCGACGAGTCACCGCATCGTCGTGCACCTCGCTGTATGCTCATGCAATGACCTTCACCGTGGCCGTCGCCGGCGCCAGCGGGTACGCCGGCGGGGAGATGCTCCGCATGCTGCTGGGCCACCCCCAGGCCGTGATCGGCGCCCTGACGGCGCACGGCAACGCTGGGAGCCTGCTGGGCGAGCACCAGCCGCACCTGCGGGCGCTCGCGGACCGCGAGCTGGGCCCGACGAGCGTCGACGCGCTCGCGGGCCACGACGTCGTCGTCCTCGCGCTGCCGCACGGCGCGAGCGGCGCGGTCGCGGCCGAGCTGGAGGCGCGCGGCGACGGCGCGATCGTCGTCGACCTGGGCGCGGACCACCGGCTCGTCGACCCGGTGGCCTGGAAGCACTTCTACGGCACCGACCACGCCGGCACGTGGCCGTACGGCCTGCCGGAGCTGATCCACGCCGACAGCGGGACCAAGCAGCGCGAGGCCCTGCGGGGCGCGACCCGCATCGCGGTGCCGGGGTGCAACGTCACGGCGGTGACGCTCGCGATGCAGCCGGGTGTCGCGGCGGGCCTCGTCGACGCGAGCGACCTGGTCGCCGTCCTGGCCGTCGGCTACTCGGGCGCGGGCAAGGGGTACAAGCCGCACCTCATGGCGGCCGAGGCGTTCGGCGCCGCGCAGCCGTACGGCATGGCCGGCACCCACCGGCACATCCCGGAGATCGTGCAGAACCTCCGGGCGGCCGGCGCGGGCGGCGTCGGGCTGAGCTTCTCGCCGGTGCTCGTGCCCATGAGCCGCGGCATCCTGGCGACGGTCACCGCGCCGGCGGCGCAGGGCGTCACCACGGAGACGCTTCACGCCGCGTGGGAGGAGGCGTACGCCGACGAGCCGTTCGTGGAGGTGCTCCCGCAGGGCGTGTGGCCGACGACCGCCTCGGTCACCGGCGCCAACACCGCCCTCATCCAGGTGGCGCTCGACGAGGCGGCGGGCAAGGTCGTCGTCGTCGCCGCCATCGACAACCTCGTCAAGGGCACGGCGGGAGGGGCGATGCAGTCGCTCAACATCGCGCTCGGCCTGCCGGAGGCCCTCGGCCTCCCGACGGAGGGCGTCGCGCCGTAAGGGCTCCCTGCGAACGCATAGGTATGTATGATCCTGCATATGGTCAACATGGTCATCGCCGGCGCCGAGTCGCCCGGGGTCACCGCGGCGGCGGGTTTCCGGGCCGCCGGGATCACGGCGGGTCTCAAGGTGTCCGGCCGGCCGGACCTGGCGCTCGTGGTCAACGACGGCCCGCGTGACAACGTCTGCGCGGTGTTCACGTCGAACCGCGTCGTGGGCGAGCCGGTCAAGTGGTCGCGCGTCGCTGCCGCGAACGGGCACATCGCGGCGGTGATCCTCAACTCCGGCGGCGCCAACGTCTGCACCGGCCCGCAGGGATATGCGGACGTCGAGGCGACCGCCGCGGCCGTCGCCGGGTTGCTGGGGATCGAGGGCGCGGACGTGCTCGTCGCCTCGACCGGCCTCATCGGCGAGCGGCTGCCGATCGACACACTGATCAAGGGCGTCGAGCCGCTCGTCGGCGCGCTGAGCGACCACGGCGGCCACGACGCCGCCACCGCGATCATGACCACCGACACGGTCGCCAAGAAGGCGCACGTCACCCTCGAGACGGCCCACGGCACGTTCACCGTCGGCGGGATGGCCAAGGGCGCGGGCATGCTCGCCCCGGCGCTGGCCACGATGCTCGTCGTCATCACGACCGACGCGGACGTCGACCCGGGCGGCCTGCGCACCGCGCTGCGCGCCGCCACGAGCGCGACGTTCGACCGCATCGACTCCGACGGCTGCATGTCGACGAGCGACACGGTCGCGCTGCTCTCCTCGGGAGCGAGCGGCGTGCTGCCGGACTACGTCGAGTTCGCCGACGCGGTGAAGGCGGTCTGCGCCAGCCTGGCCCGCCAGCTCATCGCCGACGCCGAGGGCGCCAGCCATGACATCGCGATCACGGTGACGAACGCGAGCAGCGAGGAGGCGGCCGTCGCCGTCGGCCGCGCGGTGGCGCGGGGCAACCTGTTCAAGGCCGCGATGTTCGGCAACGACCCCAACTGGGGCCGCGTCCTCGCCCAGATGGGCACCGTCCCGGCGAGCGTCGCCCCGTTCGAGGCCGACGAGGTCGACGTGACGATCAACGGCGTCATGGTGTGCCGGGGCGGTGGGGCGCACGAGGACCGGTCCCACGTCGACCTGGCCCAGGCGCGCGAGATCGCCATCGACATCGACCTGCACGCGGGGACGGCCCGGGCGACGGTCTGGACCAACGACCTCACCCACGACTACGTCCACGAGAACAGCGCCTACTCGACATGACAGATGACGTCGTCTTCGACACCCGCACGGACCTGCGCCCCGACCAGAAGGCTGAGGTGCTCGTCGAGGCGCTGCCGTGGCTGCGGAAGTTCGCCGGCGCGCTCGTCGTCGTCAAGTACGGCGGCAACGCGATGGTGGACGACGAGCTGAAGCGCGCCTTCGCGCAGGACATGGTGTTCCTGCACCAGGTGGGCCTCCGCCCGGTCGTCGTGCACGGCGGCGGGCCGCAGATCAACGCGATGCTCGACAAGCTCGGCATCGAGAGCGAGTTCCGCGGCGGCCTGCGCGTGACGACGCCCGAGGCGATGGACGTCGTCCGCATGGTGCTCACCGGTCAGGTGTCGCGCGAGCTCGTCGGGCTGCTCAACACCTACGGCCCGGTCGCCGTCGGGCTCTCCGGGGAGGACGGCGGCCTGCTCCAGGCGCGGCGCCGGCCGGGGTTCGTCGACGGCCAGGAGGTCGACCTCGGGCTCGTGGGCGACGTGGTCCAGGTCAACCCCGGCGCCGTGCTGGACCTGCTGGACGCCGGCCGGATCCCCGTGGTGTCGACCGTCGCGCCCGACGTCGACGACCCGACGCAGGTGCTCAACGTCAACGCGGACACCGCGGCGGCCGCGCTCGCGATCGCGCTGGGCGCCCGCAAGCTCGTCATCCTCACGGACGTCGAGGGCCTCTACACGAGCTGGCCGGACCGGACGAGCCTCGTGCGCCGGCTGCGCGCGGGCGCGCTGGCCCGCCTGCTGCCGACCCTCGACGCCGGCATGCGCCCCAAGATGGAGGCCTGCTGGCGGGCCGTCACCGGGGGCGTCGGCCGCGCGCACGTCATCGACGGCAGGCAGCCGCACTCGATCCTCGTCGAGGTCTTCACCACGGAAGGTGTCGGCACCATGGTGTTCCCGGACGAAGAGGCGCCCGAGCGCCCCGCGACGTCGCCCATCCCGGTGGTGGCGTGAGATGACGGAGGTCATGCCCACCCAGGCCGGCTCCGTCGCCGCGTGGACGGAGCGATACGGCCACGCCCTCATGGACACGTTCGGCCCGCCGCAGCGCGTGCTCGTGCGCGGCGACGGCCCGTACGTCTGGGACGCCGACGGCAAGCGCTACCTCGACCTGCTCGGCGGGATCGCGGTCAACGCGCTCGGCCACGCCCACCCGACGCTCACCGCCGCCGTCGCCGCCCAGCTCGGGACGCTCGGCCATGTCTCCAACTTCTTCGCCAGCCCGACGCAGGTCGCGCTGGCCGAGACGCTCCTGCGGATCGCCGACGCGCCCGCCGGCTCGCGCGTGTTCCTCGCCAACTCGGGCACCGAGGCGAACGAGGCCGCGATCAAGCTGACCCGCCGGCACTCCGAGGGGAAGCGGCCGCGGCTCATCGCGATGGAGCACGCGTTCCACGGGCGGTCGACCGGCGCGCTGGCGCTCACGCACAAGGCCGCCTACCGCGAGCCGTTCGAGCCGCTGCTGCCCGGCGTCGAGTTCGTCCCCTACGGGGACGCCGCGGCGCTCGAGGCCGCGATGGGGCCGGATGTCGGGGCGGTGTTCATCGAGCCCATCCAGGGCGAGGCCGGCGTGCAGATCCCGCCGCCGGGCTACCTCGCCGCGGCGCGCGAGACGACGACGAGGCACGGCGCCCTGCTGGTGCTCGACGAGGTGCAGTCCGGCATGGGCCGGACCGGCAAGTGGCTGGCGTTCCAGCACCGCCACATCGGCGGCGGCATCACCCCGGACGTCGTCACCGTCGCCAAGGGGCTGGGCGGCGGCTTCCCGGTCGGCGCGCTCATCGCGTTCGGCGACCACGCGGCGGGCCTGCTCGGCCGCGGCCAGCACGGCACGACGTTCGGCGGCAACCCGGTCGCCTCGGCCGCGGCGCTGGCGACGATCGGCGTCATCGAGCGCGACGGCCTGCTGGCCCATGTCACCGAGCTCGGAGCCTGGTGGCGGGCCGTGCTGGCCGGCCTGCACCACCCGCTGGTGAAGGCCGTACGCGGCGAGGGGCTCCTCATCGCGGTCGAGCTGGTCGCCGACGTGGCGCCGCGGGTCGCGGAGCTGGCGCTGCACGCCGGCTTCGTCGTGAACCCGTGCACGCCGACGACGATCCGGCTGGCCCCGCCGTACGTCCTCACCCGTGACGAGGCACAGACCTTCGTCGACTTCGTCGCCGGTCTCCCGGCGGAGGTGAACCTGTGACCAGCTTCCTGCGGGACGACGACCTGACGCCCGAGCAGCAGGCCGACGTGCTCCGGCTCGGCGACCTGCTGAGCAAGAACCGGTTCGCGCGCCGCCCGCTCGAGGGGCCGCGCGCGGTCGCCGTCATCTTCGACAAGCCCACGCTGCGCACGCAGGTGTCGTTCACCACCGGCATCGCCGAGCTGGGCGGGTACCCGCTCGTCGTCGATGGCAACCTCGCGCAGATCGGCACGCGCGAGTCGATCGCCGACGTCGCGCACGTCATCGGCCGCCAGGTCGCGGCGATCGTCTGGCGTACCCACGCGCAGGCGCGCATCGAGGAGATGGCGGCCGTCGCCGGCGTCCCGGTGGTCAACGCCCTGACCGACGACTTCCACCCGTGCCAGGTGCTCGCCGATCTGCTGACGATCGCCCAGCACCGCGGTGGCGTCGAGTCGCTGCCCGGCACCGCGCTGGCCTACGTCGGCGACGGCTCGAACAACATGGCGCACTCCTACCTGCTCGGCGGGGCGACCGCCGGCATGCACGTGCGCATCGGCACGCCCCCCGGCTTCCTGCCGAACCCCGCGATCGTCGAGGACGCCCGGCGCATCGCCGCCGCGACGGGCGGCTCGGTGGCGGTGTACGAGGAGCGGGACGCGGCCCTCGACGGGGCCGACGCCGTCGCCACCGACACCTGGGTGTCGATGGGCCAGGAGTCGCAGGCGGCGGACCGCGCCCATCCGTTCGTGCCCTTCCGGCTCGACGGGTCCGCGATGGCCATGGCGAACCCCGCCGCGCTCGTGCTGCACTGCCTGCCCGCCTACCGCGGCAAGGAGATCACCGCCGAGGTCCTCGACGGCCCGCAGTCGGTGGTGTGGGACGAGGCCGAGAACCGGCTGCACGCGCAGAAGGCGCTGCTGACCTACGTCCTCGAGGGGGAGGCATGAGCACCAGCACTGTTCCGTCGACGAAGGCCGCGCGCCAGGCACTGGTCACCTCACTGCTCGCCCGCCAGCAGGTCCGCTCGCAGGTCGAGCTGGCCGAGCTGCTCGCGGCCGAGGGCGTCACGGTGACGCAGGCGACGCTCTCGCGCGACCTCGTCGAGCTCCAGGCCGTCAAGGTGCGCCACCAGGGGGCGCTCGTCTACGCGGTCCCCGTCGAGGGCGGCGGCCGCGCCACCCAGCAGGCCGAGAGCACCGAGGTGCTGGCCGCCCGGCTGGCACGGCTGTGCGAGGAGCTGCTCGTCACCGCAGAGGCCAGCGGCCCGCTCGTCGTGCTCCGCACGCCGCCCGGCGCCGCCCAGTTCCTCGCCTCCGCCATCGACCACTCGGTGCTGCCCGGCGTGCTCGGCACGATCGCCGGCGACGACACCGTGCTGATCATCGCCCGCGAGCCCGAATCGGGCTCGAGCGTGGCCCAGCGATTCCTCGACCTCGCGGCTGGGCGCGATTCCGCACGAGACAAGGACGAGATGTGAGCAAAGTTCTGACGCAGCTCCCGGTCGGGGAGCGGGTAGGCATTGCCTTCTCGGGCGGGCTCGACACCTCGGTGGCCGTGGCCTGGATGCGGCACAAGGGCGCGATCCCCTGCACCTACACCGCGGATCTCGGCCAGTACGACGAGCCGGAGATCGACAAGGTGCCCGGCCGCGCCATGGCGTACGGCGCCGAGCTGTCGCGTGCCGTCGACTGCAAGGCCGCGCTGGTCGAGGAGGGGCTGGCGGCCGTCGCGTGCGGCGCGTTCCACATCCGCAGCGGCGGCCGCTCCTACTTCAACACGACGCCCCTGGGCAGGGCCGTCACGGGCACCCTGCTGGTGCGGGCGATGCAGGCCGACGACGTCGACATCTGGGGCGACGGGTCCACGTTCAAGGGCAACGACATCGAGCGGTTCTACCGCTACGGGCTGCTCGCCAACCCCAGCCTGCGGATCTACAAGCCGTGGCTCGACCAGGACTTCGTCGCCGAGCTCGGCGGGCGCGCGGAGATGAGCCAGTTCCTGGTGACGCACAACCTGCCCTACCGCGACAGCGCCGAGAAGGCGTACTCGACGGACGCGAACATCTGGGGCGCCACCCACGAGGCGAAGACGCTGGAGCACCTCGACGTGTCGCTGGAGACGGTCGACCCGATCATGGGGGTCCGGTTCTGGGACCCGGCCGTGGCGATCGAGACCGAGGACGTCACGATCGAGTTCCAGCGCGGCCGGCCGGTGGCGATCAACGGCGTGCGGTTCGACGACCCGGTGGCCCTCGTGCACGAGGCGAACGCGGTCGGCGGCCGCCACGGCCTGGGCATGTCCGACCAGATCGAGAACAGGATCATCGAGGCCAAGTCGCGCGGGATCTACGAGGCGCCCGGCATGGCCCTGCTCTTCGTGGCCTACGAGCGGCTCGTCAACGCGATCCACAACGAGGACACGGTCGCCACCTACCACAACGAGGGGCGGCGACTGGGCCGGCTGATGTACGAGGGCCGGTGGCTGGACCCGCAGTCGCTCATGATGCGCGAGTCGATCCAGCGGTGGATCGCCTCGGTCGTCACGGGCCAGGTAACGCTGCGGCTGCGGCGCGGGGAGGACTACACGATCCTCAACACTGTCGGGCCGGGCTTCTCCTACCACCCCGACCGGCTGTCGATGGAGCGCACCGAGAACGCCGCGTTCGGCCCGACCGACCGGATCGGCCAGCTGACGATGCGCAACCTCGACATCGCCGACTCGCGCGCCAAGCTCGAGCTGTACGCGAGCCAGCCGATCGGCCAGGGGCAGGTGCTCATCGAGCACGGCACGCTGTTCGGTGCGCTGCCCGCCGGTGGCGCGGACGTCATCGCGACGAACCCGGCGGTGGTCGGCGACGAAGAGGCGGCACTGGACGCCGCCGCGATGGAAGTCGGGACGGACTGACGTGGGCGAGCTCGACTCCGGCTCTCGGTCCGCCACGGTCGCCGGGGCCCTGTGGGGCGGGCGGTTCACGTCCGGGCCGGCGGACGCCCTCGCCGCGCTGTCCCGGTCGACGCAGTTCGACTGGCAGCTCGCCGACGACGACATCACCGGCTCGGTGGCGCACGCCCACGTGCTGAACAAGGCCGGACTGCTGTCCGACGAGGACACGGACCGGATGGTGGCCGCGCTGGAGGCGCTGCGCGCCGACGTCGCCTCCGGCGCGTTCGGACCCGCGCCCGACGACGAGGACGTCCATGCCGCCCTCGAGCGGGGGCTCATCGAGCGCGCGGGCGCCGAGCTGGGCGGCCGGCTGCGCGCCGGCCGCAGCCGCAACGACCAGATCGCCACGCTCGTGCGGATGTACCTGCGCCGCCGTGCGCGGATCATCTCCGGCCTGGTGCTCGACGTCGTCGACGCGCTCGTCGGGCAGGCAGCCGCCGCGGGCGACGCGCCCATGCCGGGCCGCACGCACCTGCAGCACGCCCAGCCGGTGCTGCTCGCGCACCACCTCCTGGCGCACGCCTGGCCGCTGATGCGCGACGTGCAGCGGTTCCGCGACTGGGACGTTCGCGCCGCCCGCTCGCCGTACGGCTCGGGCGCGCTGGCGGGCTCGGCGCTCGGCCTCGACCCGGCGGCCGTCGCCGCCGAGCTGGGCTTCGACGGTCCGGTGGAGAACTCGATCGACGGCACCGCCGCGCGCGACGTCGTCGCGGAGTTCGCCTTCGTGTGCGCCATGACGGGCGTCGACCTCTCCCGCCTGGCTGAGGAGATCACCCTCTGGGCCACGGCCGAGTTCGGCTACGTCCGGCTCGACGACGCGTACTCGACCGGGTCGAGCATCATGCCGCAGAAGAAGAACCCGGACGTGGCCGAGCTGGCGCGCGGCAAGGCCGGACGGCTGATCGGCGACCTCGCCGGGCTGCTGACGACGCTCAAGGGCCTGCCGCTGGCCTACAACCGGGACCTCCAGGAGGACAAGGAGCCGGTGTTCGACCAGGTGGACCAGCTGACGGTGCTGCTGCCGGCGTTCGCCGGCATGGTCGCCACGCTCCGGTTCGACCTGCCGCGCCTGGCGTCGCTCGCGCCCGCGGGGTTCTCGCTCGCGACGGACGTCGCCGACTGGCTCGTGAGGACCGGCGTGCCGTTCCGGGTCGCCCACGAGGTCGCCGGCGCGTGCGTCAAGGCGGCCGAGCAGCGCGGCGTCGGCCTCGAGGGGCTCTCCGACGAGGACCTCGCCGCCATCAGCCCGCACCTCACGCCGGAGGTCCGCACGGTCCTCACGGTCGAGGGCTCGGTGTCGTCGCGCGACGCGGTAGGAGGCACCGCGCCGAAGCGCGTCGCCGAGCAGCTGGCCGCCGCCCGCGCCCGAGCCGACGAGCAGCGGTCCTGGTCGGACCGCTGAGTCGCCCGCGCCACCCGTGACCGAGGCCGTGCCCGACGACATGCCAGACGACCTGCCCGACGACGCCGTCGTCGCGATGCTCGCCGACAGGGCGCTGGCCGCGGCGCCCCGGCTCGGACCCGTCCGCCTGGTGTGCGTCGACGGCCCGGCGGGCTCGGGAAAGACGACGGTGGCGGGCGCCCTCGCCCGAACGCTCGTCGGGCGCGGCGTGGACGCTGCGGTGCTGCACCTGGACGACCTCTACGACGGCTGGGCCGGCCTCGAGGGATCCCTCTGGCCGCGGCTTGCGTCGCAGGTCCTGGAGCCCCTGCGACGCGGCCGTGCGGGCCGCTACCAGCGCTACGACTGGGCGGCCGCAGCGTTCGACGGCTGGGTCGAGGTGCCGGTGCCGCAGGTCCTCGTGCTCGAGGGGTGCGGGTCGGCGCGGACGCAGGCGGAGCCCTTCGTCGTGCTCACGGCCTGGGTCGAGGCGCCGCCGGACGTCCGCCTGGCGCGGGGCCTGGCGCGGGACGGCGAGGCTGCCCGGCCCGATTGGCTGCGATGGATGGACAACGAGGCCGCGCACTTCGCGCGGGAACGGACCGCGGAACGGGCCGACGTCACTCTGGACGCGTTTGGCAGGATGAGCGCGTGAGCGTTCCCGACCGCGCCGCCGCGTCCGACCCCCTGGGGGTCGTGGCCGCGCACGTGTGGTACGCGCGGGACGTGCTGGCGGTCGCCGTGGACCTGCTGGGCGCGACGATCACGTCTCGGCTTCCCGAGGGGGACGTCACCGTCCGCCTCACCGAGGTCGAGGCCTACGCCGGCGAGCGCGACCCCGGGTCGCACGCCTTCCGTGGCCGCACCCCGCGCAACTCGGTGATGTACGCCGAGCCCGGTCGGCTCTACGTCTACCGGCACCTCGGCCTGCACCACTGCGTCAACGTCGTCACGGGGCCGACCGGCACACCGTCGGCCGTGCTGCTGCGTGCCGGCGAGGTGGTCGACGGCGTCGACCTGGCGTGGGCGCGGCGCGAGGCCGCCGGCGTGGTGGACAACGAGCGCCAGCTGGCGCGCGGGCCGGCGCGGCTTGCGGTGTGCCTGGGCCTCGACCTGGACGCGAACAGCGCCGACGTCACGGAGGCCGACGGTGAGATCGTCCTGCGGATGCGTCCGGAGGGCGCCGTGCTGCCCGCGCACCGGCAGGGGCCGCGGGTCGGCGTGGCCGGCGCCGGGGGAGACGCGGCGACGTTCCCGTGGCGGTTCTGGCTCTCCGGCGAGCCGACGGTCTCGGCCTATCGCGCGGCGTATCGCTCGCCGGCGTCGGGCAACGCCCCTGGTGGGGCGACGACGCCGGCGTGACTCGTCTTCCCCCATCGCGACGTCCGGCGGGCCTCCGCCGTATGAAGGAGCACTTGTGAGCACCGTCCTCGACGAGCTGGAGTGGCGCGGGCTGCTGGCGCAGACCACCGACCGGGAGCAGCTGGCCGCCGCGCTGGCGGCCGGGCCGGTCACCGTCTACTGCGGCTTCGACCCCACCGCGCCGAGCCTGCACCACGGCAACCTCGTCCAGCTCATCGTCCTGCGGCACATGCAGCGGGCCGGGCACCGCGTCCTCGCGCTGGTCGGCGGCGCCACCGGGATGATCGGCGACCCCCGGATGTCGGGGGAACGCGTGCTGAACTCCGCCGAGACCGTGCGCGCCTGGGTGGAGCGGCTGCGGACGCAGATCTCGCGCTTCCTCGACTTCGAGGGCGAGAACCCGGCGCGGATGGTGAACAACCTCGACTGGACCGGTGGGCTGTCGGCGATCGACTTCCTGCGCGACGTCGGCAAGCACTACCGGCTGGGCACCATGCTCGCCAAGGACACCGTCGCGCGGCGGCTGGCCTCGGAGGAGGGGATCTCGTTCACCGAGTTCTCCTACCAGATCCTCCAGGGCATGGACTTCCTCGAGCTCAACCGCCGGTACGGCTGCACGCTCCAGACCGGGGGCAACGACCAGTGGGGCAACCTGCTGTCGGGCGTCGAGCTGATCCACAAGGCCGACGGCGGCACCGCCCACGCGCTGACGACGCCGCTGATCACCAAAGCGGACGGCACCAAGTTCGGCAAGAGCGAGGGCGGGTCCGTCTGGCTGGCGCCGGACATGATGTCGCCGTACGCCTTCTACCAGTTCTGGCTCAACGCCGACGACGCCGACGTGGTGCGATTCCTCAAGGTGTTCACGTTCCGCAGCCAGGCGGAGATCGCCGCGCTGGAGGGGGCGGTGCGCGATCGGCCCGCCGCGCGGGAGGCGCAACGCCTGCTCGCCGAGGACGTGACGACGCTGGTGCACGGGACGGACGCCACGGCGAAGGCGATCGCGGCGTCGCAGGCGCTGTTCGGTCGCGGCTCGCTGGAGTCGCTGGACGACGAGACACTCGACGCGGCCGTGGCCGAGCTGCCGTCCGCCCAGGGTGCCGTCGGCGACCCGCTCGTCGACCTGTTCGCCGCGACGGGGCTGGTGGCCTCCAAGGGCGCCGCCCGACGAGCCGTGGCCGAGGGGGGTCTCTCGGTCAACAACGAGCGCGTGTCCGACGAAGCCGCGGTTCTGGACGCGTCGCACCTGCTCGCGGGCCGGTACGCCGTGCTGCGGCGCGGCCGGCGCAGCCTCGCCGTGGTGCGCGCAAGCGGCTCCTGACGTGGGAATCCGGGGGAGTGACGCTCGTCACCATGCCCCGGATTTGCATCACCCAGCGCCGTTGCGTAATGTTCCTCTTCGCCGCCGCAGGGAGGAACGGACACCGAGAAGGTGGACGGTCCCGCGGAAGGCCACCCCCCGACAAACGGACAAGGCGCTGAGTGCGCCCTGAATCCGGCTGGACGGGGAAATGACAAGCCTCCTGGGCGCCCCGCAAGGGGAGCAGGGACGTGCGTCTGTTTCTTGAGAACTCAACAGTGTGTCTTGATGTAGTCGATGCCATTGCCCGGTTGTTGCCGGGTGTGGTGTTGATGCCGTGGTGGTTTCCACCCCCGTGGGGGCCATGACGGTTTGAGATGCCAGAAACTGTGTTGTTCTTCGTTTGACGTTGCCTGCTGGCTTTGGTTGGTGGGTGATGATCGTTTTTGACGGAGAGTTTGATTCTGGCTCAGGACGAACGCTGGCGGCGTGCTTAACACATGCAAGTCGAACGGATCACTCCAGCTTGCTGGGGTGGTGAGTGGCGAACGGGTGAGTAACACGTGAGCAACCTGCCCTCCTCTCTGGGATAAGCCTTGGAAACGAGGTCTAATACCGGATATTCACTTCCTCCTGCATGGGGGGTGGTGGAAAGCTTTTGCGGTGGGGGATGGGCTCGCGGCCTATCAGCTTGTTGGTGGGGTGATGGCCTACCAAGGCGATGACGGGTAGCCGGCCTGAGAGGGCGACCGGCCACACTGGGACTGAGACACGGCCCAGACTCCTACGGGAGGCAGCAGTGGGGAATATTGCACAATGGGCGAAAGCCTGATGCAGCGACGCCGCGTGCGGGATGACGGCCTTCGGGTTGTAAACCGCTTTCGGCAGGGAAGAAGCCGCAAGGTGACGGTACCTGCAGAAGAAGCGCCGGCTAACTACGTGCCAGCAGCCGCGGTAATACGTAGGGCGCAAGCGTTGTCCGGAATTATTGGGCGTAAAGAGCTCGTAGGCGGTTCGTCGCGTCTGCTGTGAAATCCTCAGGCTCAACCTGGGGCGTGCAGTGGGTACGGGCGGACTAGAGTGCGGTAGGGGTGACTGGAATTCCTGGTGTAGCGGTGGAATGCGCAGATATCAGGAGGAACACCGATGGCGAAGGCAGGTCACTGGGCCGCAACTGACGCTGAGGAGCGAAAGCATGGGGAGCGAACAGGATTAGATACCCTGGTAGTCCATGCCGTAAACGTTGGGCACTAGGTGTGGGGTCCATTCCACGGATTCCGTGCCGCAGCAAACGCATTAAGTGCCCCGCCTGGGGAGTACGGCCGCAAGGCTAAAACTCAAAGAAATTGACGGGGGCCCGCACAAGCGGCGGAGCATGCGGATTAATTCGATGCAACGCGAAGAACCTTACCAAGGCTTGACATGCACTCGTAACGTCCAGAGATGGGCGCCCCGTAAGGCGGGTGCACAGGTGGTGCATGGTTGTCGTCAGCTCGTGTCGTGAGATGTTGGGTTAAGTCCCGCAACGAGCGCAACCCTCGTCCCATGTTGCCAGCGGGTTATGCCGGGGACTCATGGGAGACTGCCGGGGTCAACTCGGAGGAAGGTGGGGATGACGTCAAATCATCATGCCCCTTATGTCTTGGGCTTCACGCATGCTACAATGGCCGGTACAGAGGGCTGCGATACCGCAAGGTGGAGCGAATCCCTAAAAGCCGGTCTCAGTTCGGATTGGGGTCTGCAACTCGACCCCATGAAGTCGGAGTCGCTAGTAATCGCAGATCAGCAACGCTGCGGTGAATACGTTCCCGGGCCTTGTACACACCGCCCGTCAAGTCATGAAAGTCGGTAACACCCGAAGCCCATGGCCCAACCCGTAAGGGGGGGAGTGGTCGAAGGTGGGACTGGCGATTAGGACTAAGTCGTAACAAGGTAGCCGTACCGGAAGGTGCGGCTGGATCACCTCCTTTCTAAGGAGCACCTGCCCGCCGGCTCGTGCCGGTTGGGCCAGGGTCCACGCCATCGCCGAATGTGTGGTGGGTGGTGCTCACGGGTGGAACGTCGACTACAGCCTGCTTGCTGCCGGCCAGCTCTGAGTACGCCCCGCCTCGGTGGGGAAGGAACGGGGCTGGTGGGGACGGGGTGGGCGCGAGACACACTGTTGGGTCCTGAGGGAACAGCCGCGCGGTTGCGTGGGGTTTCTTCGGATCGAGCCTGCACCGGGCCGTCGCTCTTGGGAGTGGTGGTGGGGTGTGGGGGATGGTCGGGGGCCACTGGTCCGGCACAGCCAGCTCGCCTTGTGGGTGGGTGGTTGGGTGTCGGGGGCTGGTGGTGGGCCTGGTCGTTGTTTGAGAACTGCACAGTGGACGCGAGCATCTTTGTTTTCTGTGGTTGAAGTTTATAAGTGCACAGGGTGGATGCCTTGGCACCAGGAGCCGAAGAAGGACGTGGTAGCCTGCGATATGCCTCGGGGAGTTGGCAAACGAACCGTGATCCGAGGATCTCCGAATGGGGAAACCCCGCACCAGTCATGTGGTGCGACCCCCGCCTGAATGTATAGGGCGGGTGGAGGGAACGCCGGGAAGTGAAACATCTCAGTACCGGCAGGAAGAGATATTCCGTGAGTAGTGGCGAGCGAAAGCGGAGAAGGCTAAACCTGGCACGTGTTCAAGCCGGCGGGCGTTGCGTGTCGGGGGTTGTGGGACCCCGCTGAGGTTGCTGCCGCAGCCTCGGGCAGTCAGAAAGCCGTGTCATAGTCGAAGGGTCTTGAATGGCCCGGCACAGAGGGTGGTACCCCCGTAGACGAAATGATGCGGCCTGCCGTGGGTGTTCCCGAGTAGCTCCGGGCCCGAGAAACCTGGAGTGAATCTGCACAGACCACTGTGCAAGCCTAAATACTACCTGGTGACCGATAGCGGACAAGTACCGTGAGGGAAAGGTGAAAAGTACCCCGGGAGGGGAGTGAAATAGTACCTGAAACCGTGTGCATACAATCCGTCGGAGCCTCCTTAGCAGGGGTGACGGCGTGCCTTTTGAAGAATGAGCCTGCGAGTTAGTGGTGCGTGGCGAGGTTAACCCGTGTGGGGAAGCCGTAGCGAAAGCGAGTCCGAACAGGGCGATTCAGTCGCGTGCTCTAGACCCGAAGCGAGGTGATCTAGCCATGGGCAGGGTGAAGCGCGGGTAAGACCGTGTGGAGGCCCGAACCCACCAGGGTTGAAAACCTGGGGGATGACCTGTGGTTAGGGGTGAAAGGCCAATCAAACCTCGTGATAGCTGGTTCTCCCCGAAATGCATTTAGGTGCAGCGTCACGTGTTTCTTGCCGGAGGTAGAGCTACTGGATAGCCGATGGGCCCCAAAAGGTTACTGACGTTAGCCAAACTCCGAATGCCGGCAAGGCAGAGCGTGGCAGTGAGACTGCGGGGGATAAGCTCCGTAGTCGAGAGGGAAACAGCCCAGACCACCAGCTAAGGCCCCTAAGCGTGCGCTAAGTGGGAAAGGATGTGGAGTTGCACAGACAACCAGGAGGTTGGCTTAGAAGCAGCCACCCTTGAAAGAGTGCGTAATAGCTCACTGGTCAAGTGATTCCGCGCCGACAATGTAGCGGGGCTCAAGCGCACCGCCGAAGCTGTGGCATCCACGCGTCGACCAGGCCTTCGGGTCCAGGTGTGTGGATGGGTAGGGGAGCGTCGTGTGGCGGGCGAAGCCGCGGGGTGACCCAGCGGTGGACGCCACACGAGTGAGAATGCAGGCATGAGTAGCGAATGACGGGTGAGAAACCCGTCCGCCGAATGACCAAGGGTTCCAGGGCCAGGTTCATCCGCCCTGGGTAAGTCGGGACCTAAGGCGAGGCCGACAGGCGTAGTCGATGGACGACGGGTTGATATTCCCGTACCGGCGAAGAACCGCCCATACCGACCCCGGTGACACTCAGCACCTGGGCAGCCCGGTACTCCCTTCGGGGAGGCTGGTCTGCCTGGCTGCGACCTGATCCGGTAGTAGGTAAGCGTATTAACAGGGGTGACGCAGGAAGGTAACCCGGCGTGGCGATGGTAGTCCACGTTTAAGGCCGTAGGGCGCAGCGCAGGCAAATCCACGCTGCACATAGCCCGAGAACCGACAATGAGCGCGCATGCGCGAACAGGGTGATCCTCAGCTGCCAAGAAAAGCCTCGACGCGAGGTTCTAGCCGCCCGTACCCCAAACCGACTCAGGTGGTCAGGTAGAGAATACCAAGGCGATCGAGCGAATCGTGGTTAAGGAACTCGGCAAAATGCCCCCGTAACTTCGGGAGAAGGGGGGCCCCAAGCGTGAACCTGCTTGCCAGGGGAGCGTGGAAGGCCGCAGAGACCAGGGAGAAGCGACTGTTTACTAAAAACACAGGTCCGTGCGAAGTCGCAAGACGATGTATACGGACTGACGCCTGCCCGGTGCTGGAAGGTTAAGAGGACGGGTCAGCCGCAAGGCGAAGCTCAGAATTTAAGCCCCAGTAAACGGCGGTGGTAACTATAACCATCCTAAGGTAGCGAAATTCCTTGTCGGGTAAGTTCCGACCTGCACGAATGGCGTAACGACTTCTCCGCTGTCTCAACCGCGAACTCGGCGAAATTGCACTACGAGTAAAGATGCTCGTTACGCGCAGAAGGACGGAAAGACCCCGGGACCTTTACTACAGCTTGGTATTGGTGTTCGGTGCGGCTTGTGTAGGATAGGTGGGAGACTAGGAAGCCGGCACGCCAGTGTCGGTGGAGTCAACGTTGAAATACCACTCTGGCCGCCTCGGATGTCTAACCTCGGACCCTGATCGGGCCCAGGGACAGTGCCTGGTGGGTAGTTTAACTGGGGCGGTTGCCTCCTAAAATGTAACGGAGGCGCCCAAAGGTTCCCTCAGCCTGGTTGGCAATCAGGTGGCGAGTGCAAGTGCACAAGGGAGCTTGACTGTGAGACCGACAGGTCGAGCAGGGACGAAAGTCGGGACTAGTGATCCGGCGGTGGCTTGTGGAAGCGCCGTCGCTCAACGGATAAAAGGTACCCCGGGGATAACAGGCTGATCTTGCCCAAGAGTCCATATCGACGGCATGGTTTGGCACCTCGATGTCGGCTCGTCGCATCCTGGGGCTGGAATAGGTCCCAAGGGTTGGGCTGTTCGCCCATTAAAGCGGTACGCGAGCTGGGTTTAGAACGTCGTGAGACAGTTCGGTCCCTATCCTCTGCGCGCGCAGGAAACTTGAGAAGGGCTGTCCCTAGTACGAGAGGACCGGGACGGACGAACCTCTGGTGTGCCAGTTGTTCCGCCAGGAGCACGGCTGGTTGGCTACGTTCGGAAGGGATAACCGCTGAAAGCATCTAAGCGGGAAGCCTGCTTCAAGATGAGGTTTCCATGCCCCCTCGAGGGGTGAGAGGCTCCCCGCCAGACCACGGGGTAGATAGGCCGGATGTGGAAGACGGGACCAACGACCGTCGCAGCTGACCGGTACTAATCAGCCGAACACTTCACCACAACACACACTTCTTGCTCGCGTCCACTGTGCGGTTCCCGAACCACGACCACCCCACCAGAACACCTCTGGTGCCGGTGCTGGTTGACAGGTTCCATAGAGTCACGGCGGCCACAGCGAAGGGGAAACGCCCGGTCCCATCCCGAACCCGGAAGCTAAGCCCTTCAGCGCCGATGGTACTGCAGCCGCCAGGCTGTGGGAGAGTAGGACGCCGCCGGACACCCATTCAGAAATGCCCCCCGACACCCGTCGGGGGGCATTTCTGCGTTCTCGGAACAATGGCGCGCCGCGGTGCGTGCGGGCCGGCGCTGTACGCCTATGCGGACCCGCGACCTGCGCGGATGCAGGCCCGCGGCCTCGCGGCGTCAGGGCTCGGCGATGAAGACGACCCCACCGAGCGGCGGGATGCGCACCGAGGCGGAGAATGGCCGGCCGTAGTGCGGAATGGGGTCGGCCTCGATGACGCCGAGGTTCCCTACGCCCGAGCCCCCGTAGAACGGCGAGTCGGTGTTGATCGCCTCGCGCCACGTGCCGCCGTGCGGCAACCCGAGCCGGTACTGCTCGTGCGGGACCCCGGAGAAGTTCACGACGACCACGGCCGTCGGCACGCCCGGTGCCTTGCGGAGGTAGGCGAGGGTGTTGCCGTCGGCGTCGTCGGAGTCGATCCACTCGAACCCGTCGGGCGTGTGGTCCTTGAGCCAGAGCGCGGGGGTCTCCCGGTAGACCCTGTTGAGGTCCCGCACGCAGTTGCGGACGCCGGCGTGGCCCGGGTCGTCGAGCGTGAACCAGTCGAGCTCGTGCTGATCGGTCCATTCGCCGCCCTGCGCGTACTCGGAGCCCATGAAGATGAGCTGTTTGCCGGGGTGCGTCCACTGGTACAGGTACAGGGCGCGGCATCCGGCGAGGCGCTGCCAGTGGTCGCCCGGCATCCGGCCGTAGACCGAGCCCTTCCCGTGCACCACCTCGTCGTGCGACAGGGGCAGGACGAACTGCTCGGAGAAGGCGTAGACCAGCGAGAACGTCAGCTCGGAGTGGTGGTAGCGCCGGTGGATCGGCGACTCCTGCATGTAGCGCAGGGTGTCGTTCATCCAGCCCATGTTCCACTTGAGGCCGAACCCGAGGCCGCCGTGCTCGGTGGAGCGCGTCACGCCGGGCCACGCCGTCGACTCCTCGGCGATCATGAGGATCCCCGGGGTGCGCCGGTAGGCCGTGGCGTTGGCCTCCTGGAGGAACGAGATCGCCTCGAGGTTCTCGCGCCCGCCGTGCCGGTTGGGCCGCCACTGTCCGTGCTCGCGGGAGTAGTCGAGGTAGAGCATCGAGGCGACGGCGTCGACGCGCAGCCCGTCGACGTGGAACTCCTCGAGCCAGTAGGTGGCGTTCGCGACGAGGAAGTTGCGCACCTCGGCGCGGCCGAAGTTGAACACGTACGTGCCCCAGTCGGGGTGCTCGCCCCGCAGCGGGTCGGGGTCCTCGTAGAGGGCCGAGCCGTCGAAGCGGCCGAGCGACCACTCGTCCTTGGGGAAGTGCGCCGGGACCCAGTCGATGATGACGCCGATGCCGGCCTGGTGGAGCGCGTCGACGAGGTAGCGGAAGTCGTCGGGCGTGCCGTAGCGGGACGTCGGGGAGAAGTACGACGAGACCTGGTAGCCCCACGAGCCGCCGAACGGGTGCTCCGCGACCGGCATGAACTCCACGTGCGTGAAGCCCATCTCGACGACGTAGGCGGTCAGGGCGGTGGCCAGGCCCCGGTAGCCCAGGCCGGAGTGCCACGAGCCGAGGTGCACCTCATAGATCGACAGCGGACCGTCGTGGGGGTCCTTGGCCGTGCGGTCCGCGATCCAGTCCTCGTCGTGCCAAGTGAACGACGACTCGACGACGACTGACGCGGTCGCCGGCGGCACCTCGGTGCCCTTGGCCATCGGGTCGGCCTTCTGCCGCCACACGCCGTCCGCGCCGACGATCTCGAACTTGTAGAGCGCGCCCGGGCCGACGCCGGGGACGAACAGCTCCCAGACGCCGCAGTCGCCCAGCGAACGCATGGCGTACTGCTGGCCCTGCCAGTACGAGAAGTCGCCGATCACGCGCACGGCGCGCGCCGTCGGCGCCCACACGGCGAACGCCGTGCCGACGACCTCGCCGAGGGGGTCGTCGTAGCGGCGGATATTCGCGCCGAGCGCGGTCCACAGCTGCTCGTGACGCCCCTCGCGCAGCAGGTGCTGGTCGAGCTCGCCGATGGTCGGGAGGAAGCGGTAGGGGTCGTCGGACACGGTCGTGTCGGCGCCGTAGGTGACCGCCAGCCGGTACGACGGCACGTCGTCGCGGTCGAGCACCGCGGCCCAGATGCCGTCCCGCTCGTGCGTGGCCTCCGTCTCGCCGTCCTCGGTGACGACGACGACACGGTCGGCCAGTGGCCGCAGCGCGCGGACCGTTACGCCGCTCCTGCCTTGGTGGGCGCCGAGCACCGAGTGCGGGTCGTGGTACAGACCGGCGGCCACCCGCCGGAGGATGTCGTCGTCGACAGGAACCGGGGCGGGGGCGACGGTCGTCATCCCCCTACCCAACCACCGCCTGCCATCTGCGCCAGCGCACGCCACACGCACGCCGCCGGCACGTCACGAGCGCAACTAGCCCACGATGCGGCGCAGGCCCGCGAGGGGGATCGGCAGCCAGTCGGGTCGGTTGCGCTGCTCGTAGACCGCCTCGTACAGCGCCTTGTCGAGCTCGAGGGCGCGAAGGAGGGCGCTGGCGGCGCCGGTGCCCCTGGCGAGGGTGGTTCCGGCCTCCTCGTCGTACGCCTGGAGGGCGGCTCGACGGGCGCTCCCCGACCAGACCTCGGCGTGCTCGCCGCGTAGGCCGCCGACCGCGGCCGCGTAGTCGAAGGACCGCACCAGCCCGGCGACGTCACGGACCGCGAAGTCCGGGCGCGTCCGCACGTCGAGCGGCGCGAGCGGCTCACCCTCGAAGTCCGTGACGTACCAGCGGTCGCCCGAGCGGAGCACCTGGCCCAGGTGAAGGTCGCCGTGGACCCGCTGGCGCTCGGGCGTGCCGGCCAGGGTGCGCAGATCGTCGAGCGCGCGGTCGACGCCCGAGCGGAACTCCTCGAGGTCGGGCACCTGGGCCATGGCCCAGGCGAACCGCTCGTTCACCTGCCGCGCCAGGAGCCCGGCGCCGTCCGTCGTGGGCGCGGGGCCGAAGCCGCGGAGCAGCGCGTCGTGCATGTCGGCGACCAGCGCACCGAGCCGCGCGGCGTCCTCGTCGAACAGCCGGCCCCCGCGCGCGTGGCCGCAGGCGCGCTCGAAGCCGTCCTCGGCGTCGGGGACGAACGCGCTCATGACGCCCAGGTAGCCCTCGGCCTCGCCGCCGCTGGGCACGTTCCAGCGCCCGACGAGCCAGCCGAGCGGCTCCGGCACCCCGTCCCAGCCCATCTCGACGAGCCGCCGCGGGACCTCGACGTCCGGGTTGGGGCCGTCGGCGATGGTGCGGAACACCTTGAGGATCGCCGCCGGCCGGTCGGAGCCGGCGGCGGGCAGGGCCACCGACGTGTTCGACTGCTCGCCGGTCACCACGTGCGCGCGGACGGGGTCCACCGCGGCGCCGGGGCCGTCCGCGGCGGCGAGGCACCACCGCAGGAACACGGGATCGCCGACCCCGTCGCGGACGGTCACGCCCTCGAGCACGCCGATGACGTCGCCCGGCCCGGGGCCGAACGCGAGCGGCACCTGCAGCACGGCGTCGACGCCGCGTGCCGTCACGCGCACCAGCTCCACGCGGGCCCGCTCGCCGTCCGGGTCGTCGGGGAGCGTGAACGTCCCTACCAGGCCGACCTGGGCGTCCCCGGTCTTCGCTGAGAACCAGCGTCGGCCCGGCAGCCAGGCGCGCAGGAGGGCGACGAGCGCGTCGTCGGCGGATCCGCCCTTGGGGGGCGTCGCCAGGAGCATCAGGGCGCCGTCAGCTCGAGCCAGTAGAACTCGCGGGAGCCGAGTGTGTACGTCGCCCGCCCGTCGGCCTCGATCGACGGGAACGCCGAGCCGCCGAAGGCGTCCGTCACGGTCCAGCCGGCGAACGCCGTCGGCAGCTGCACGCGGGTCGCGCGCGGGGTGGCGGCCATGTTGGCGACGACGAGGACCGTCTCGGCGGCGGTGTGCCGCAGGAACGTGAGCACAGCGTCGTTCTGGCTGGGGAGCATGACGAGCTCGCCGAGGCCGAGCGCCGGGTGCCGGCGCCGGACCGTCAGCATGCCGCGCACCCAGTGGAGCAGCGACGTCGGCTGCGCCAGCTGCGCCTCGACGTTGACGTGGGCGTAGTGGTGCACCAGCGACTGCACCAGCGGCAGGTAGAGCTTGCCCGGGTCGGCCGTGGAGAAGCCGGCGTTGCGGTCCGGCGTCCACTGCATCGGGGTGCGGACCGAGTCCCGGTCGGCGAGCCAGATGTTGTCGCCCATGCCGATCTCGTCGCCGTAGTACAGGCACGGGCTGCCCGGCAGCGACAGCAGCAGCGCGTGGGCCAGCTCGATCTCCTTGCGGCTGTTGTCCAGCAGCGTGGCCAGCCGGCGCCGGATCCCGACGTTGGCGCGCATCCGCGAATCGGTGGCGTACCACCCGTACATCGCCGCGCGCTCCTCGGTGGAGACCATCTCGAGCGTCAGCTCGTCGTGGTTGCGCAGGAATGTGGACCACTGCCCGCCCGCCGGGATCGCGGGGGTGTCGGCGAGGATGTCGACGATCTGCGTCGCCCGCTGGTCGCGAATCGCGTAGAAGATGCGCGGCATCACGGGGAAGTGGAAGCACAGGTGGCACTCGGGCTCGTCGGGGGTGCCGTAGTAGGCGACGACGTCCTCCGGCCACTGGTTCGCCTCGGCGAGCAGGATCCGCCCGGGGAACTCCTCGTCGACCATCGCCCGCAGGCGGCGGAGGAAGGCGTGCGTCTCGGGGAGGTTCTCGCAGTCGGTGCCCTCGGCCTCGTAGAGGTAGGGAACCGCGTCGAGGCGGAAGCCGTCGACGCCGAGCCCGGCCCAGAACCGCACCACGTCGAACAGCGCGTCGATGACGCGGGGGTTCTCGAAGTTGAGGTCCGGCTGGTGGCTGAAGAACCGGTGCCAGAAGAACTGCCTGCGCACGGGGTCGAACGTCCAGTTCGACGTCTCGGTGTCGACGAAGATGATGCGCGCGTCCGCGTAGCCTGTGGCGTCGTCGCGCCACACGTAGAAGTCGCCGTAGGGGCCCTCGGGGTCGGAGCGCGAGGCCTGGAACCACGGGTGGCGGTCGCTCGTGTGGTTCATGACGAGGTCGACGATGACGCGCATCCCGCGCTCGTGGGACTGGCCGACGAGCTGCGTGAAGTCCGCGAGCGAGCCGTACTGCGAGGCGACGGCGGTGTAGTCGGCGACGTCGTAGCCGCCGTCACGCATGGGCGACGGGTAGAAGGGCGGCAGCCACAGGCAGTCGACGCCGAGCCACTGGAGGTAGTCGAGGCGCTGGATCAGGCCCTGCAGGTCGCCGCTTCCGGCGCCGGTCGAGTCGGAGAACGACCGCGGCATCACCTCGTAGAAGACGGCGGTGCGGTACCAGTTCGGGTCGTCGGGCAGGTGCGCCGCCGGACCCTCCGACGGCGGGATGTGCGGCTGGCGCTTGGCCGGGAGCCCGTGCAGCGCGAGGGCGGCCGTCGTCGGCTCGACGCGGATCGTCGGGCGCCCGGGCGTCGCCGGACCGGGCTCGTTCACGCCCGGACCACCCGCATGACGTGCGCGCAGCTCAGCGCGGGGTCGAGCCGCACGAACGGGTCGGCCGTCCACGTGAACCGGCCGCCACCCAGCAGGTCCTCGACCTCGAAGAACCCGTCGAGCCCGAGCGTGGTCGCATCCAGGTGGACCGCGGCCTCGCGCGTGTGCACCGGGTCGAGGTTGACGACGACGACGAGCGTGTCGGACACGCCGTCCGGCGCCAGCTCCGCCGGCAGGTGCCGGGAGAAGCAGACGATCGCCGGGTCGCTGGTCGGGTGCACCCGCTGGATGCGGAGCTGGCGCGCGGCCGGGTGGGCGCGGCGGATCTGGTTGAGCTTCCCGACGAGCAGCGCGATGCCCAGGTGGTCGGCCTTGGACCAGTCGCGGGGCTTGTACTCGTACTTCTCGTTGTCGACCTGCTCCTCGACGCCGGGTCGCGGCACGTGCTCGACGAGCTCGTAGCCGGAGTACATGCCCCACGTGGGTGAGCCGAGCGAGGCGAGCACGGCGCGGACGGCGAAGCCGCCGAGCCCGGTGGCTTGCAGGTACGGCGGCAGGATGTCGTGCGTCGTCGGCCAGAAGCTCGGGCGCAGCCACGCCGCCTGGTCCCCGGCGACGGTGGCGAGGTACTCCTCGAGCTCCTCCTTCGTGTTGCGCCAGGTGAAGTACGTGTACGACTGGTGGAACCCGACCTTGGCGAGGGTGAGCATCATCGCCGGGCGCGTGAAGGCCTCCGAGAGGAACAGCACCTCGGGGTGCTCCCTCCGGACGTCCGCCAGCAACCGGTCCCAGAACGGCAGCGGCTTGGTGTGCGGGTTGTCGACCCGGAACGCGGTGATGCCGTTGGCGATCCAGAGCTCGACGATGCGGCGGATCTCGAGGTAGATGCCCTCGGGGTCGTTGTCGAAGTTCAGCGGGTAGATGTCCTGGTACTTCTTCGGCGGGTTCTCCGCGTACGCGATGGTGCCGTCGGCGCGCTTGCTGAACCACTCCGGGTGCTCGTGGACCCACGGGTGGTCCGGCGAGCACTGCAGGGCCAGGTCGAGCGCCACCTCGAGGCCCAGGTCACGGGCCTGCTCGACGAACCAGTCGACATCGTCGAACGTCCCGAGCCCGGGTTCGATCGCGTCGTGGCCGCCGTCC
>Ga0207857_1000106_pt1 | contig 25764 bp, 26 predicted proteins | sample LuqExpMetageno22_FD_187780 | JGI IMG/M metagenome (GOLD analysis project Ga0207857, IMG submission 187780) | Tropical forest soil microbial communities from Luquillo Experimental Forest, Puerto Rico - Sample 22 (SPAdes) | ecosystem: Environmental > Terrestrial > Soil > Tropical forest ... | reverse complement strand
CGCGGCCCGCCTCGATCCGCTCCAGGATGTGCTGCACAAAGGGGAGCCCTTCCCGGCAGGGGGTGCACCAGCCGCAGGATTCCCGGGCAAAGAAGCGGGTCAGGTTGAGGGTGGCGGCCACCATGCAGGTGGTCTGGTCGAAGACCACCACCCCGCCGGTGCCCAGGCGGGAGCCGGCCTTGGCCACGGCGTCGAAGTCCATGGGCACTGTCCAGTGGTCCCGGGTGAAGTAGGGGGTGGAGGCGCCGCCGGGGATGCACGCCTTGAAGGTGCTGCCGGGGCGCATGCCGTTGCAGTGGGTGTCGATGATCTCTCCCAGGGGGGTGCCGATGGGGAGTTCCAGGCAGATGGGGTCCTTCACGTGGCCGCTGACGCAGAAGAGCTTGGTGCCGGCCCCTTCCGGGGTGGCGGCCAGGTTTTTGAACCAGGCCGGGCCGTTGGCGATGATGGCCGGTATGTTGGCCAGGGTCTCCACGTTGTTGACCACCGTGGGCTGGCCCCACAACCCCTTGACGGCGGGGAAGGGTGGCTTGGAGCGGGGGTTGGCCCTGATCCCTTCCAGGGCGTTCATGAGGGCGGTCTCCTCGCCGCAGATGTAGCGGCCGGCCGACAGGTGCACGTCCAACTCCAGGCTGAAGCCGCTGCCGCAGATGGCGCTGCCCAGGAAACCGGCACGGTGGGCCTGGGCAATGGCGTTCTTCAGGTTGAGTGCCGCCTGCTCGTAGCCGCGGCGGATGAAGATGAAGGCCCGCTCCACCCCCAGGGCATAGCTGGTCAGGGCCATCCCCTCCACCAGCAGGTGCGGGTTGTGCTCCAGGAGCACCCGGTCCTTGTAGGTGCCCGGCTCCATCTCGTCGCTGTTGCAGATCAGGTAGCGCGGCCCCGGCAGGTTGCGGGGGACGAAGGACCACTTCTTGCCGGTGGGGAACCCGGCCCCGCCGCGACCCCGCAGGCCGGAGTCGATCACCGCCTGCTGCACGTCGTCGGGCGACAGGTCGGCCAGGGCCTTTTTGAGGGCCTGAAAACCGCCGTCGGCCAGGTATTCGTCGAAGGTGACGACCCGGTCGGGGCGGTTATGTCTGAAGAGGATCTGGTCCATGGCTCGCTCGTGCTTTAAATTACCACTATAGTCGCGGTATGGCAAGGGCGGCCCGGCAAATTCGCGCCGGCCATCCCCGGCACTGCGCCGTGGCAGGGGGGGCTTCTGTTCCCGCCGGTGCCCACCCGGCAGCGTCATTGTTTCGGAGCACCGAATCTGCGTTAAATAACGTAGTATAAAATAGTATTAATTATTGATTTCTCGCTCTTTTATGGGTATTTTAAGCGTAACCCGGTAATAAGTTTCGATATTGTCCATGTCAAATGACGGGAAAATTTAATGTTTTGAGGGGGAATCCATGACGTTGTTCAGGAGTATCAATCTGGCTTGGAAGTTCACGATCTTTGCAGGGCTTTCCACGGTATTTCTTTTGATCGCCATGATGGTTTCCTACCGGGGTATGCGGGGGACGAACGAACGTTTCGAACTCTACGCCGACAAGTACCAGACCCTCGGCTCGACAGTGGGCGAGATGCAGGCCCAGGGGCTCCAGACCGAACAGGCCATCCGCAACGTGATCCTCAATCCCACGGATGAAAAGGCCTTCGCCAACTACAAGAAGGCATCCGAAGAGTTCCTCCGGCTGCACAAGGAGGCGACCGCAATCGCCGCCGGGGTAAAGGACTATGCCCAGCGGCTGGAAAAGCTGCCCCCCCTCTGGCAGGAGGCGGGGGCCATCAAGGAGGAGGTAATCCGCCTGGCCCGGGACGGCAAGCAGCCCGAGGCGATAGAGCTCCTGGTGCAGAAGGAAACACCCCGGTGGCGTCAGATAAAAGACCAGATCATCGAAACCCAGAGCGCCATAAAGAAGGATATGAAGGCCGAGCGGGCCTCGCTGGACGCCTTTACGGTGAAGACCTTCACCATGACCGGCGCCGCCCTGGCCCTGACCGTCGTGCTGGTCAACGTGCTGTTGCTCGTCTTTTGGCGGGTCATGCAGGCGTCATTCAACGAGTTGATCGACCGTTTGCGGGATATCGCCTCCGGCGAGGGGGACCTGAGCAAGCGCATCGAGATCAAGGGCAAGGACGAGATGGCCCAGGCGGCCCATTGGCTGAACCAGTTCATCGGCAAGCTGTCCCACACCATATCCGGGGTTGCCGGCACCACCTCCACCCTGGCGTCGGCCACCTTCGAGCTGAACAACACCGCCGAGCGGATGGCCGCCAGCACCGAGGAGGTCGCTGCCCAGGCAGGCACCGTGGCGACGGCCAGCGAGCAGATGGCGGCCACGGGCCTGGATATCGCCAGCAATTGCCATATGGCGGCCCAGAGCGCCAACCGGGCGGTGGCAACGACCCAGCGGGGATTCGATGTGGTCAGGAATACCGTTGACGGCATCCGCGAGCGCGGCGCAAGGACCAGGGAAAACGCCCGGACGATCGCCTCCCTGGGCGAACGTTCCGATCAGATCGGCGCCATCGTGGGCACCATCGAGGATATTGCCGATCAGACCAATCTTCTGGCCCTGAACGCGGCCATCGAGGCTGCCCGCGCCGGAGAGCAGGGACGGGGGTTTGCGGTCGTGGCCGACGAGGTGCGGGCCCTGGCGGAACGCACCACGCGGGCCACCAAGGAGATCGGCGAGATGATCCGGGCCATCCAGCAGGAGACGAAAAGCGCCATCGCCTCCATGGAGGAAGGGGTGCTCGGCACGGAGAAGGGCGCCCAGGAGGCAGCCCAGTTGGAGACGTCGCTGCAGGATATCCTGGAGCAGGTCAACGCCGTGACCATGCAGGTAAGCCAGATCGCCACGGCAGCGGAGGAGCAGACCGCCACGACCAACGAAATCACCGGCAACATCCACAAAATCTCGGAGGTGATCATGAGCGCTTCCCGGGGTTCCCAGGATACGGCAGCCGCCTCATCCAGCCTTTCCCGCCTGGGAGAGGACCTGCGCAGCCTGGTGGGCCAGTTCAAGCTGGCCTAGCCGTAAGCGCCCCTATACGGGGTGTTTCGTGACGGGTCAGCGGGGCGGGGGAATGCGGTGGTCGGCGATGATGGCCGCGGCCTGTTCCGGGGAGACCGGGCCGAAGAGCCGGTCGCCGATCATGAGGGCCGGGCCGTTGCCGCAGTTGCCCAGGCAGCAGCAGGGGAGCAGGGTGACGGCGTTGTCGGCGGTGGTGGCGCCGGCCGCGATCCCCAGGTGCTGCTCCAGGTGGCGCAGGAGGGTTTCGCCCCCCATGGCCCAGCAGGAGATGGAGTCGCACACGTGCACCACCACCTGCCCCACGGGGCGGCGATAGATCATCTCGTAGAAGGTGGCCAACTCCTCCACCTGCAGGGTGGAGAGCCCCAGGAGGTCGGCGGCCTCGGCCACGGCCTCGTCGGTCAGCCAGCCGTAGTGGCGCTGCAGCCCCTTCATCACGTCCACCGCGGCTTCCCGGGGGGTGACGGCTTGGGCCACGCGCTGTTTCAGTTCCTGTCTGAGTTGGGTCGGGATCATGGTTACAGATTATAGTTGGTTTGTGGTGCGTGGCAAGGGGAAATCACGGCAAAAAATGCGCAAAGACCTGGTTGGAGAGGAGCATGCCGCGCCGGGTGAGGCGGACCCCGTCCCCGGTCCTTTCCATGAGCCCCAGGTTCGTCAGCTTCGCCATCTCCCTCCCGAAGGTCTCCTCCATTCCGACCCCGAATTCCTGCCGGAACCCGCTCTCACCCACGCCGTCCGCCAGGCGCAGCCCCAGGAACATGAACTCGGCCATGGCGTCCTGCCGGGTGAGGCTCTGCTCGTCCTGATGGGCCAGAATGCCCCGGGCGATCGCCCCGGCATAGGCGTCCAGGTCGGCCGGGTTGCCGAAGCGGACGCCGTATCCCCGCCGCAGGAAGGAGTGGGCCCCGGCCCCCAGCCCCAGGTAGCCGTCCCGCCGCCAGTAGCCGCTGTTGTGGTCCGAGCGGCGGCCGGGCAGGGCGTAGTTGGCGATCTCGTAATGCTCGTAGCCGGCGGCCGTCAGGATATCGTCCGCCTCCTCGAACATGGCCGCGGCCAGGTCCTCGTCGGGCAGGAGCGGGCTGTCGTCGCCGTAGCGCCCGGCAAAGGGGGTCCCCTCCTCCACGGTCAAGCCGTAGACGGAGATATGGTCCGGCGCCAGGGCACGGGCCTGTTCCAGTTCGCTGCGCCACAGGGGGAGGTCCTGGCCCGGCAGGGCATGGATCAGGTCGATGCCGATGTTGGCAAAACCGGCTGCCCGGGCGGCCCGGAAGGCCTCCAGGGTCTCTGCTGCGCTGTGGATGCGCCCCAGGGCCGTGAGCATGGGGGCGTGGAAGGACTGCACGCCCAGGGAGAGGCGGTTGACCCCGGCGCTGCGGAAGGCCGCCAGCCGTTCCCGGTCCACGGTGCCCGGATTGGCCTCCAGGGTGACCTCGGCCCGCTGCCCCAGGCCGAACAGGTGTGCGGCCCGCTCCAGCAGCCGGGCCACCTGGCCGGGATCGAGCAGGGAGGGGGTGCCGCCGCCGAAGTAGACCGAGGCCAGCGGCTTCTCCGCCGTGAAGGCGCGGGCCGCCAGGTCCATCTCCGCCGAGAGGCAGTCGTCGTACCCTTCCAGGTCGCCGGCGGAGGGTTCCCGGGAGACAAAGGCGCAGTAAGGGCACTTGCGGCGGCAGAAGGGGATATGGAAGTAAAGGCGTGTGAACATCAGGACGTTACGTGGACGTTCGGGATTCTCGCAACTGACAGCAACGCAGGCTTCATTTTTTCTTCTGGTTTTTTACGTGCTCCCTGAAATGCTTGATAACGGCGGGGAGAAGCGATATCAGAACCGCTGCAACTATCCCCAGGAAGATCATGAATTTTTTATCCTCCACACAACCCCCTTCTGAAGTGTCTTTTGTTTACCGTTTACTTATAAAAAATTGGGATGAATAATACAACCTTTATAACCGGACATCGGTATCCATGATCGTGCGGATTTTTGCACACAGTGGGTATTGAGGTGAAATCATGAAGTTTATGGATTGCAATTTCAACCGGATTGAGTACAATGCAGCGATATTTACCCCACCACCAAGGAGATTTGTCATGAGACGTGCAGTTGCCATCCTGGTCGCTTTTGTCGCCGTAGCGTTCGTCACGGTTGCAGCCCAGGCTGAGAGCAAGGGCGAGCAGATATTCAAGCAGAAATGCGCCATGTGCCACATCGTCAAGGGCAAAGGGGGCGCCATCGGCCCGGAACTGACCAGGATCGCCGCCAAGCTGAAGGAAGGCGACCTCAAGGCCCAGTTGGAGAACCCCAAGAAAAAGAACCCCTCCAGTTCCATGCCGTCGTTCAAAACCCTGCCCAAGGCGGACATGGACGCCCTGCTCGGATATCTGAAGACATTGAAATAGCACGACGCGAACCGAAGGGCCTGCCGCACGGCGGGCCTTTTTTCTTTGAGGGTATATGCGACTGAAGGAAGACCAGATACATCGCCTGGCCGAAAAGGTCTACAACGACCTTGCCGGCGAGGGGCTGATCCGGCCCAAGGTGGAGCGGGGCGCCGTGGTGGCGGGGATCGTCAGGGCCATAAGCCAGGATCTCGGCCGCGAACAGCAGCTGGAGCGCGACGCCGAGCGGCTGCTGGACGAGACCGTTGCCGCCATGGGGCGGGGCGCCGCGGAGATCGACCGGCGCAAGATGCTCAGGATGATCAAGGAAAAGCTGGCAAAGGAACGGAAGATCGTACTATGAGCCTCTCCGAAGACCGCATATCCCACATGGCCCACGAGGTCGTGGAGCGCATCTGGCGCGACGACCTGGCCGATGTGGCCGATGAAAGCCGGGCCCTGGCCTGCGTCAAACAGTCCCTGGGCGCTTTCTTCGGCGCCGTGGAGGAGATCGACGAGGCGGTGCGCGCCAAGCTCAGGAACCGCGCGCCGGGAAGCCGGGACTGGGATGTCCTGTATCAGAAGTTCTACCAGGAAGAGCTGGCCAAGCGGCACCTGTAACAGGTTGTTGAAAAACAGCCATCTCGCCGCCGTCCTCGAAAGCCCCTTCGTGCGGCGTAGCGCTGCTACGCCTCCTTGTGGCTTTCTGCGGGTGCGACGATCTGACTATTTTTGAACAACCTGAGTTTTCAACAACCTGTTAAACGGAAAGATGAAAGACACATGCTCGACCCTGAACTCACAGCACAGCTCAAACGGGTGCTGACCTCCCTGGAACAGCTCCTGCCCCGGCCGATTCCGGCCATCGACTGGTCCGCCACCACCGCCGCCAACTGGCACCGCCATTCCTTTGCCGGTTACCTGGAGCCGCTGGACGTGGTGGAGGGCATTGCCCTGGACGACCTTTTGGGCATCGACGAACAGAAGCGGGTGGTGGAGGAGAATACCCGCCAGTTCCTGGCCGGGCTGCCGGCCAACAACTGCCTGCTGTGGGGGACCCGGGGGACCGGCAAGTCGTCCCTGGTGCGGGCCATTCTCAACAGCTATGCGCCCAAGGGGCTGCGGGTGATCCAGGTGGACAAGGACGACCTGATCCACCTGCCGGACATCGTCGATGCCATCAAGGCGGAACCGTACCGCTTCCTGGTGTTCTCCGACGACGTATCCTTCGAGACCGGGGAGTCCAGCTACAAGATGCTGAAGAGCGCCCTGGACGGCTCGGTGTACGCGCCGCCCGAGAACGTCCTGATCTACGTCACCTCCAACCGCCGCCACCTGCTGCCCGAGTACGAGAGTGACAACCGCGGGGCCATGCTGTACAATAATGAAATCCACCACGGCGAGGCGGTGGAAGAGAAGATTTCCCTGTCCGGGCGCTTCGGGCTCTGGGTGGGGTTCCATCCCTTCAGCCAGGACCAGTACGTGGAGGTGGTCCGCCAGTGGGTCGGCAAGCTGTGCGCCAAGCTGGCCACGGAGCCGGTGTGGGATGACGAGGCCCGGCAGACGGCCATCCTCTGGTCCCAGCAAAAGGGGGACCGCAGCGGGCGCATCGCCTACCAGTTCGCCAGCCATTGGGTGGGAAAGCGGCTCTTGGCGCGGGGGTAGCGAGGAAAAGGCGACTTCCGCCACAGAGAGCAGAGACACAGGGTCCGGAACAAACATACAGGCCATCTCTCACAAAGCCCACACAGACACAGAAAAGAAGCAAGGCACTAAAGCCGAAAGGTTGCTTGAATCAAGTACAGCAGGGCCACGGGCACGCGCCCGCGGCCTTTTTTCACGAAAGGCAGGTTCAACGTTGCAATTTCCGTATAAACCGTTTCTCATCGCCCTGACCGGCGTTTCCCTCTGCTTCCCCCCCGCTGTTTCATCCCGTGCCGACGATCTGGTGCCCCTGGCCGCCGCCCAGTTTCGCGAAAAGGATTACGCCGACGCCTACATGCTGGCCAAGAAGAGCGCCGAATCGCCCCAGCGCAGCTTTCTGCTCGGCATGGCCGCCCTGCGCCTGGGTAAGGCCGACGAGGCCCTCCCGCTGCTGGCCGAGGCCGAGCGGAAACTGCCGTTGGCGGCGGACTACGCGGCCCTGTACCAGGCCGAGGCATTGCTGAAGCTGAAGCGGTATGCCGAGGCCGCAGCCAAGGCGGGGGCCATCGCCAAAACCTATCCCGCCTCCCTGCTGGTCCGCCGTGCCGACAAACTGTCTGCGGACAGCCTGTTCAAGGCCGGCGATTACCGGGGGGCGCTCAAGGCGTACCAAGCCTTTGTGGAACGGTACGCGGCCGGCGGCGACTCGGTGGATGCCCTGTTCCAGTCAGCCCGCAGCCGGGAGGAGAGCGGCGACAGGGAGGGGGCGGCCCAGGTTTATCGAAGCATCTGGTTGAACAACCCGACCTCGGCCCAGGCGAAACAATCCCGGGAACGGCTGGCCGACCTGGAGAAGAACGGCGTCAGAACCGCCCAGTTTACGTCCGAGGAACTTCTCCGCCGGGCCTCCAGCCTGTATACCCAGAACGAATTCAGCGCGGCCCTGAAGGCGCTGGCAGCGATCCCGACCGATGGCCAGCCCCCCGGCTTCGCCAGCCGGGTGGATTTCCGGACCGGCATGGCCCAGTACCGCCTGCGGAACTTCAAGCTGGCCGAGAACTATTTTCTGCGGGCAACCGCCAGCCCGGTGGAGGCCATACGCTCCGAGGCCCGTTTCTGGCGCGCCAAGTCGCTGGAGCGCCAGGATCAGGATGCCCAGGCGTATGCCCTCTACCTGGAGCTGGTTGACGAAGGGAAGAAGCAGGAGTTTGCCGACGACGCCCTGATGGAAGCGGCCGGGCTGCGCAAGAACCTGGGAGGTTTCGCCGAGGCGGCGCGCCTGTACGAACAGGTTGCCAGGAGTTTCCCCGGGTCGAAATTCATACCCCGCTCCACCTGGGAGGCCGCCTGGTGCCGCTACCTGGCCGGCGACTACGCCGCGGCCGCCGAAGCGTTCAAGGCGCAGCTCAAGGACGACAACGTACGGGAAAAGGCGCTGTACTGGCTGGCGCGGGCGCTGGAAAACGCGGCCTCCGCCGATGCCGCCTCCTACTACCGCCAACTTGCGGATGAATACCCGGCAGGTTTCTATGCCACCTGGTACCGGGACCGGCTGGGCATCGCCGACCAGCGCCAACCCCTGGGCCAGCGGAATGCCCTGGCGGAGTTGCCGCTGCCGCCCGGTTTCGAGAAACCGCGCCTTCTGGCTGCGCTGGGTATGACGGAAGAGGCGCGGGGCGAGATGGCGGCGGCCCGCAAAAGGAACGGCGACCGGAAGGTGCCGTTCCCCGGCCTTGCCCGGATTTACCTGGAGATGGGCGACTATGGTTCCGCCATCGCCCTGTTCCTGCAAAACCGGCCGATAAAGTGGGAACCGGCGAGCCTGCCGCTCTGGACGGCCGGTTATCCGGTCGCCTATGGGGAACATATCCGGCAGCAGGCCGCCGCCAACGCCCTCTCGGAGGGGTTGGTCCTTGCCCTGATCCGCGCCGAGAGCGGTTTTTCCCCGGCCATCAAATCCGGCGCCGGGGCCATCGGCCTGATGCAGCTCATGCCGGCCACCGCACGGCAGACGGCGCGGGAGAAAGGGCCTTTCGACCCGCAACGGCTGGTCTCGCCCGACTACAACATCAGGCTGGGAACCAGGCACCTCCGGGAACTGCTCAAGGGGTTTGACGGGGACGTGGTCTACTCCATTGCCGCCTACAACGCCGGGGCCGCGGCCGTGGAGCGGTGGAAGAAGAACTTCAGGGGGATGAAAATGGACGAGTTTATCGAGAGCATCCCCTACCAGGAGACGCGGGAGTATGTGAAGAAGGTCTACGCCTCGGCCGCCACCTACCGCCGGCTGTACGGGATCAAATAGGCTTGGCGGCGTGACTGCCTGGAGGGCTCTCTGGGGGCCATAGGTCCCATGTGCTTTGTCAATTCAGGCGTTAGTTCAGCTTGGGGGGCAGCGGGTGGTCGCCGCTCTCGTCCCGGTGTTCGTCCAGTCCGTCGAAGAGCGTCGCCAGTATGGTCGGGTCGAGCTGATTGCCCGACATGGATTCCATGATCCGGCTGGTATCGCTGAAGGAAAAGCCGGGACGGTAGGGCCGCGATGAGCGCAAGGCGTCATACACATCCGCCGCCGCAACGATCCTGGCTTCCAGCGGTATGTCCTCCCCCGCGAGCCCCATGGGGTACCCTCTGCCGTTATAGTGTTCGTGATGGTGCAGGATGATGTTCACCACCACGGCCGGCATGTTGGCGGCTTCGGCCACGGTCGCCCCCCAGAGCGGGTGCTTGCGGATAACCTTCATCTCGTCGTCGGTCAGGCCCCGCTCGGCGTTCAGAATGGCCTCCGGGACTCCGATCTTGCCGCAGTCATGGAGCCAGCTTCCCACCTTGAGGTCGTGTTTTGCCTCCATGTCGAGCCCGAGTTTCCGGGCGATGATCTCCGCATAGCTCGCCACACGCTCGCAGTGCCCCTTGGTGAGGGGGTCCTTCAGCTCGATGGTCTGTCCCAGGGCATGGAGCAGGAATTCCATGTCCTCGCTCGAAGCCCGCAGCATCCGGTAGCGGCGCATGCCGTCCCGCACGGCCGCGATCATGTCGGCGTCCAGCCACGGTTTCGAGAGAAAGCGGAATACCTCGCCGCTGTTGATGGCGCCCACCGCCATGGCAAGGTCGGCCTTGGAGGTCATGAGGATCTTGACGACGCTGTGGGAAAACTCCCGCATGCGGCCGAAGAGCTCAAGCCCGGTCATCTCCGGCATGTAGTAGTCCGAAACCACGATGGCGACCGGCTTTTCCTTGATGATCGGCAGCGCCTCGACAGGGGAGTTGCAGGTGAGGACATTGGCGCCTATCCTGGTCAACAGCTCGGCCGTGTAGTTCAGTATGGCTTTATCGTCGTCCACGACAAGAACGATTTCCTGCATGCAACCCCCGCCGATTGGTATCTGAAATCATTAAGATATGTCTCCGGCGGGCCGCCGTCAATAATAATTAACTTAATGATTGCTTGCTAATGCCTCTTGCCAATTGCATTTGGCGGGGTATTTTCGTATAGTTCTTACCTCAAATCATTCGTGGGGGGACACATGATTCAGATTGATTTCGACAAGATGGGCGGCCTGATCCCGGCCGTTATCCAGGACCACGCCTCCGGCGAAGTGCTGATGGTGGCCTTCATGGACAAGAAAACCCTGGACCTGACCCTGGAGAGCGGCAAGACCTGGTTTTTCAGCCGCACCCGCAACAAGTACTGGATGAAGGGCGAGGAGTCGGGCAACACCCAGGAGGTGATCGAGGTCCTGACCGACTGCGACGCCGACACCGTGGTGATCAAGGTCAAACAGAACGGCCCGGCCGCCTGCCATACGGGCAACCGCAGCTGCTTCTACGTCAAGTGGGAGAACAATCAGTGGGTGGAGCACTCCAACCCGCTCTTCAATCCGGACGAAGTATATAAGAAGGGATGAATGCGCCTTTTCCGCAATCCCGGCGTTGACCTTCGGGATGCTGTCGTGCGGCGTAGCGCTGCTACGCCTCCTCGGCATCCCTTGGTCGCCTTGGCCTTGCGCAAAAATCGCATCCACCAGGAAAACCTAAACCGACACCAACGAGGTTGCTATGAGTAATGTACTGAACTTCGGTATCCCCAAGGGAAGTCTGGAAAACGCCACCGTCGAACTGTTCAGCAAAGCCGGCTGGCAGATCAGCATCTCGTCCCGCAGCTACTTCCCCGGCGTCGACGACAGCGAGATGAACTGCAAGCTGATCCGCCCCCAGGAGATGGGCAAGTACGTGGAGCGCGGCACCATCGACGCCGGGATCGCCGGCCGCGATTGGGTCAGGGAGAACCAGGCCGATGTGGTCGAGGTTTGCGAGATGGTCTACTCCAAGGTGTCGCGCCGCCCGGCCCGCTGGGTGCTGGTGGTGGCCGGCGACTCCAGGGTCCAGGGGCCGGAGGACCTGCACGGCGCCACCATCTCCACCGAACTGGTGGGCTTCACGAAACGCTACTTTGCCGAGCGCAACATCCCGGTGAACGTGGAGTTCTCCTGGGGCGCCACCGAGGCCAAGGTGGTGGACGGCCTGTGCGACGCCATCGTGGAGGTGACCGAGACCGGCTCCACCATCAAGGCCAACGGCCTGCGCATCGTCTGCGACCTGATGGAGTCCGTGCCGGTGATGATCGTCAACAAGGCTGCCTGGGCCGATCCCTGGAAGCGGGAGAAGATCGAGCAGATCGCCACCCTGCTCAAGTCGTCCCTGGCCGCCGAGGGGATGGTCGGCCTCAAGATGAACGCCCCGGCCGACCGGATCGAGGCCATCACCAAGGTCCTGCCCAGCCTGAAGGACCCCACCGTATCGCACCTGTACAACTCCGACTGGCTCTCCGTGGAGAGCATCATGTCCGAGAAGGAGGTGCGCCGCGTCGTGCCGGAGCTGCTCAAACTCGGCGCCGAGGGGATTATCGAGTATCCGCTCAACAAGATTATTTGATCTGAAGACAGCAGTTATTCACCACAAAGACACAAAGAGCACAAAGGATTGAAATTGTTCTTTGTGTAGCTTTGTGTACTTTGTGTCTTTGTGGTGAACTGCCTTTTCCCAAGTTTAAAGGAGAAACAGATATGACGTGTACCCGAACCGGCGCCGATTGCCGCTGCACCTACACCCCGGCCTGCTCCCGGCGCGGCAACTGCTGCCAGTGCGTGGCCTTCCACCGCGACAGGGGACAGGCCACCGCCTGCATGTTCACCCCGGCCGGCGAGAAAACCTACGACCGCTCTCTGGCCAACCTGATGCGGGACCGCAAGATATCCCTATAGGAGGTTGTTGAAAAACAGCCATCTCGCCGCCGTCCTCGAAAGCCCCCTTGTGACTGAGGCCTTTGGCCTCACCCTTCGGGCGCCTTCGCGGTCCAATTTCACAGGTGAAATTGTGCAGCGTAGCGCTGCTACGCTTCCGCGGGTCTTTCTGCGGGTGCGACGATCTGACTATTTTTGAACAACCTGGTTTTTTCAACATACTGACAAGGGCGTGGTGGCTGTGATTGCCTCTCGCCCGGAACGTTCCCCCTCCACCCCACACGCCATGCTCTCTTTCGACATCACCCACAACGACCATTGCCGCAGGCTGGAAAGCTTCCTGCGCACCCTCATGCCCGGCGTCTCCCCCGGCTATTGCCGCAAGCTGATCAAGAACGGCGCCGCCCGGCTCAACGCCGCTGCCGCCACGCCGGACACCCTTCTCTCGGTACACGACCGGGTAACCCTCAAGGAGAGCGCCGCCACCACATCCCTGCTCGCCCCGGCCCGCCCGGCGCTGGATATGCTCTACGAGGACGACCAGGTGGCCATCGTCAACAAGCCGGCCGGCCTCCCCATGCACCGCACCGCGGAACAGGAGGCCAACCTGGTGGACGAGGGGATGGCCTACATGGCGCGGCGGGGCACGCCGTGCAAGCTGTACCCGGTGAACCGTCTCGACCGGGGGACCTCGGGGGCCGTCATCCTGGCCAAGAGTTCCTCGGCAGCCGGCACCTACGGCCGTCAGGTCAAGGAGACCGGACTGGACAAGCTCTACCTGGCGCTGGTCGCGGGTATCCCCGACGAGAGCGGCGTCATCACCGAACCGTTGGACGGCAAGGAGTCCGAGACCCGCTACCGTATTCTGCTCCGTGGCGGCGGGAATGCCCTCCTGGCCGTGTCGCCCGTCAGCGGGCGCATGCACCAGATCAGGCGGCACCTGGAGGCGATCGGCCACCCGGTGTTGGGAGACAAGCGCTACGGCGCGGGCGAGGTGCCGGATTACGACGGATTCGCCCTTCATTCCTTTCGCACCGTTGTGGTGCGGCCCGAGGCGGGTGAGCTCACGGTCTGCGCACCGCTGCCGGCAGGTTTGTGGAATTTGGTGCGGCAGTATCTCGATCAGCCGCCGGAGGCGCTCATCGCGCACCTGGATGCATGCCTGGCCGGGGCGCAGGGGGGAACCGCACCGGGAATCCATCGCGAATCCGGGAGAGCGATACCGGTGGCTTGACCGCTTGCAGACCGACCGGCCGGGGTGCGATTCCCGGCCATTTTTTTCTGCCGCGTAAGGTATTTAATTTGTGTACAAAATATGTCGGTCAGGCGTTTTGGCGCCAAAACATGAGTATTTTCCAGTTGATCGACGGGCCATATGGGATTATAACCATATCATTTGATCCATTCCAAAGGAGGAATACACCATGAAAAGAAGCACTGTCCTGTGTGCCGCAATCCTTGCCAACCTGGCGTTCGCCGCCGGCGTCATGGCTGCCGACCCGATCCAGAAGACCGACGACCTGCTGAACAAGTCCGCCGCCACCGTCGACAAGGCCGCCAAGAAAAAAGATGACGCAAAAGCCAAGGCCGCCCAGAAAGAGGCCGACGTGAAGGACAAGGCTGCCAAGAAGGAAGCCGACGTGAAGGACAAGGCAAAGGCCAAGACCGACGCAGCCAAGGCCAAGAAGCAGAAGGTCGAAGGCAAGGTGGACGCCACCAAGAAAAAGAAGGATGCCGCAGTCAAGGGCGCCAAGGACCTGAAGGAAGACACCATGAAGGACATGCAGAACATGAAGTAATCGGTGGTCCGTATCGGCACCGATCGCTGCACGCAAAGCACCCGGAGTTGTTCCGGGTGCTTTTTTTGTTGGTGATGAAGGGGAAATTGACGGAGGACTAGTTCCGTGAGGTCACTTTAAACGGGTCGATGATGGCCAGATTTGGTCTCTGTACACCCATTAAAATCTTTCGACTATTTGGACAAACTACACAAACAGTCTTTACACGTAACGACCGTTTTGTTTTGATATATTGCTCTAACAGAATAAATAAAAATTAATAATAAGCCAAAATATATATAACCAGCAAAATTAAACACTACGCTAATTACTAACGACGGTATTGCAATCACTAAACAAAGCAACCCTCTTTTTCTTGTGTTAAAATAGGTTACGTTCGGGCTATTGCATTCTAGGCATCTATCCATTAATGACACCTCCTGGTATCACCGTTAAACCTAGTTGGATCGCTGCTATTTCTGATACTGTCATTTAATCTATCCCTCAATGAAATCGGGGGACATAATACCAATTACTCTCGCCTTGTGGTATTATATGCCCGATTTTCCCTTGGACGAAGAAAAAGTGCTACACATTAATGCCGATGTGACGGCCATCAGCCAGCTCAACATCCAGAGACAGCTTACCACCAAGTGCCTCGATGTACCGTTTGAGAGAAGAAATTTTAACTTCGTGGCCGCGTTTTCCAGATTGGCGACAGAGGGTTGCGATATTCCAAGTGCAGCCGCCAAATCATGTTGCGACATCTCAACTGTTTGACGTAATTGAGCAAGGCGGAGTTCAAAAATTTCTTGATCTGCCCAGGCACGTGCTGCCGCTACGACAGCAGGGGCTACTTTTTAAATTAATTCCAAAAGATAACTTACTCCAATTCTTGCAGACTAACAGGGAAAGCGGGTACTGGCAGGAGAATGTATCTTTGTAACGGGTCTAAGTGGATAGGGTTCCAAAGACTTTCTTTATATCTTCATATTTACCAGACATTTTCTATCAAGTGTGAATATCTAAAGAACGTCCCGCTCTAGGTTTCTCATTACCTCACCAGCCGCTTTCGCGTCCAAGCCGGATTCCGGCGGCAATCGAGCACGGCATGAATCGAGATGATATTTCCGGCTACCTTGTAATAGACTGCAAAAGGAAAGCGTTTTGCCAACATGCGATGATAGTCGCCGAAAAAAAGCGGATGAATACCGGCATAAACCTGCAAAGAATCAATATCCGAGAACAGGGAATCGATGAAGTATCCACCCAGCCCGGCTTCCTGTTTCTCGTAGAATCGGGCACCGTCGATCAGGTCCTGTGAGGCGGCATCGAGGATGCGAATCTTCACTGGATTGATTCCCTTATCTTCTTCTTGGCGGTATCCCAATCCTCGAATGTTGCCTCACAGGCGAGGATGTTCCGCTCCCGTTCCGCCAGGACATCGTTATGCCAGGCAGGTGACTGCACCTGCTCTGCATGCCGGCACAGGTCGTCCCACAATTCCTCCATGGTGCGGAGCTTGTCCTCAATGGTCATCTGTTCCAAGGGAAGCGCAATATTCATACGTAACCTCCGTCGTATGTCTTCATTATCTCACGAAAACGAACTGTGGGAAGCTTAACAGAACCTTTTGGAAACATGAAGGAAAATTCTGCCCATCCCGCGCAAAGACGTTATGATGGGGCGTCCCCTTAGGAACCATAAAAGGAAAGCCCATGTGCCTGTGCGGCTTTTTCTGTTTAATCGCAGACCGTAATGTAGTACAAATCATCCACCACTTACCGGAGGAGGCGAGAACCATGAGCGGACAGACCATCTTCATCACCGGGGCATCGGCAGGCTTCGGCGCCGCCTGCGCCCGCATCTTCGCCCAGCCGGGCAACCGCCTGGTCCTGACGGCCCGGCGCATCGAACCCCTGCTGGCCTTGCAGAAGGAGTTGGCGGCCACGGCCGCTGTCCACATCATCCCCCTGGACGTGCGGGACCGGGAGGCGGTGCAGGGCGCGGTGAACTCCCTGCCGGAGGCCTTCCGCGAGGTGGATGTGCTGATCAACAACGCCGGCCTGGCCCTGGGGCTGGAACCGGCCCACCAGGTCAGCCTGGACGATTGGGAGACCATGGTGGACACCAACATCAAGGGGCTGATGTACTGCACCCGCCTGATCCTGCCCGGCATGGTGGCCCGCAACCGGGGGCACGTGGTCAACATCAGCTCCACCGCCAGTTCGTGGCCTTATCCGGGGGGCAACGTGTACGGCGGCACCAAGGCCTTCGTGACCCAGTTCTCCCGCAACCTGCGCTGCGACCTGCTGGGGACCAGGGTGCGGGTGACCTGCATCCAGCCCGGCATGGCCGAGACCGAGTTTTCCACGGTCCGCTTCAAGGGGGACGAGACAAAGGCGGCCCAGGTGTACGAAGGGGTGGATGCCCTGACGGCCGAAGACATCGCCGAGACGGTGCAGTGGGCGGTCAGCCGGCCTCCCCGCGTGAACATCAACACCCTTGAGGTCATGTCCATCGACCAGGCCTGGGCGCCGTTCGCGATCCACCGGGAACAACGATAAGTACTAAACAGGTTTTTGAAAACCCAGGTTGTTCAAAAACAGTCAGATCGTCGCACCCGCAGGAAGCCCCGCGGAGGCGTAGCAGAGCTACGCCGCACAAGGAGGCTTTCGAGGACGCGGCGAGATGGCTGTTTTTCAACAACCTGTAAAAAGGGTAAAAAGGATACGGTATGGCAAAGGAATTGTACGTAGGGCACCTGTCGGAAGAGGTGACGGAAGAGGACCTGCGCAGGCTGTTCTCGGTGATGGGGGTTGTGACCTCCGTGCACCTGATCATCGACCCCGAAACCAGGGAGTTCAAGCGGTGCGGGTATGTGCGCATGGCCGCGGACGTGGACCCTGCGGAGGTGGCCGAGACCCTGGACGGCACGTTCCTGGTGGACCGGGTCATCACGGTGAGCATCGCCCGCCCCCAGAGCGAACGCAAAGCGGGAAAGCCGGGCAAAACGGGCGCTGCGAGAAGGCCGGGGCCTGGCGGTGGGGCGAAAGCCGGGACCGGCGCAAAGTCCGGTGCGCGGCCGAAGCCGGGTGCGGGAGCGAAACCGGGAGCAGAAACAAGGTCCGGTGCCGGAGCGAGACCCGGTGCAGAAGCAAGGTCGGGTGCTGGGGCAAGGTCGGGCGTTGGAACAAGGTCTAGTGCTGGAACAGGGGCTGGCGCAGGAGCGCGGTCCGAGGCTGGAACCAGGTCCGGTACGGGAACACGGCCGGGCGCGGAAGCGAGGTCCGGTTCGGGTACGAAGAGCGGTTCGCGGGCACGGGCTCTTGCGGAATCACGGCTTGGCGCCGTATCGCGGGCCGGAGCCGAAGCGCGCTCCGGTACCGGACCACGGGGCGGCGCGGGGACGAGGTCTGATGCGGGGGCAAGGCCCGGCGCAGGGACAAGGTCAAAAAGCGGCGACCGCAGCGGCAGGCCTGCACGGCCGGGCGGCGAACGGAAAGGGCCGCGCAAAGGGCGTTAAAGGAAACATCTGGCAACAGCTTGGTGAAAAACTCAGGTCGTTCAAAAATAGTCAGATCGTCACACCCGCACGAAGGGGCTTGCGAGGACGAAGGCCTGATGGCTGTTTTTCAACAACCTGCTACGGCACCAGCACCCCGGCGCCCCTGATCCTCCCTTGGCGCAGGGCCGCCAGCGCCTCGTTGGCCCGTTCCAGGGGGAATACCTCCACCTCGGTCCTGACCGGCACCAGGGGCGCCAGCTTCAGGAACTCCTCACCGTCGCGGCGGGTCAGGTTGGCCACGGAGACGACGCTCCGCTCCCCCCACAGGATGTCGTAGGGGAAGGCCGGTATGTCGCTCATGTGGATACCGCCGCACACCACGATCCCCCCTTTGCCTGTCGCCTTGAGCGCCGCCGGCACCAGTTCCCCGGCCGGGGCGAAGATGATGGCTCCGTCCAGGGGCACCGGCGGCCGTTCAAAGGACCCCCCCGCCCAACAGGCCCCCATCTCCCGCGCAAATGCCTGGCCCGCAGCGTCACCGTCGCGGGTGAAGGCGTACACCTCCCGTCCCTGCCACACCGCCACCTGGGTCACGATGTGGGCCGCGGACCCGAAACCGTAGATGCCGAGCCGTGTTCCCTCCCCGGCCATGCGCAGGGAGCGGTAGCCGATCAGCCCGGCGCAGAGAAGCGGCGCAGCCTGGGTGTCGGGGTAGCCGTCCGGCAGGGGGAAGCAGAAACGGCTGTCGGCGGTGCAGTAGTCGGCAAAGCCGCCGTTCTTTTGGTAGCCGGTGAACAGGGCCCGGTCGCAGAGGTTTTCCCGCCCCGACCGGCAGAAGCCGCATTCCCCGCAGGTGCCCCCCAGCCAGGGGACCCCGACCCGGTCGCCGGGCCGGAACCGGGTCACCCCCTCCCCGAGTCCCGCCACCACCCCCACGATCTGGTGCCCCGGCACCAGGGGCAGCTTCGGTTCGGTCAGTTCCCCGTCCACCACATGCAGGTCGGTCCGGCAGATGCCGCACGCCGCGACCTTCAACAGCAGTTCCCCCGCCGACGGCCGGGGAGCGGGCACCTCCCTCAGTTCCAGCGCCGCTCCCTGTCGTTCCATGACCATTGCCCGCATGGTTTCACCCCCTCATCAGGTGGTGCGCAAGTTCGCCCAGTTTCCTGACACCCTGTTCGATTGTTTCGTCCCAGGTGGCGGTGGAGAGGCGGATGAAATTGCGATATTTGTTCTCCGTGAGGGTGAAGAGGGGGCCGGGGGAAATGCCGATCCCCTGCTCCAGGGCGAGGTGGAACAGAATGAGGGAATCCACCTGTTCCGGCATCTCCACCCAGAGGATAAAGCTCCCCGCCGGATGGGTCATGCGGGTGCCCTCGGGGAAGAAGCGCACCACGGCGTCCCGCATGAGCGACATGTTGCGGCTGTAGATGCGGCGCACGGTCCTCAGGTGGTGGTCGTAGCCGCCGGTGGCCAGGAATTCGGCGACGGCGAGCTGGGAAGGGGAGGGGCAGGAGAGGTTCATCATCATCTTGAGCCGTTCCATGCGTTCCTGAAAGCGCCCGGCAATGGTCCACCCCACCCGGTAGCCGGGGCAGAGCGTCTTGGAGAAGGATGAACAATAGATGACCAGCCCCTTGCGGTCGAAGGATTTGGCCGCCACGGGGCGCTCGTTGCCGAACACCAGGTCGCCGTAGATGTCGTCCTCGATCAGGGGGATCTCGTGGCGTGCCAACAGTTCCACCAGTTCGCGCTTGCGCTCGTCCGGCATGAGGCTCCCCAGGGGGTTGCCGAAGTTGGCGATCACCAGGCAGGCGCTTACCTTGTTGTGCTCGATGGCGTAGCGCAACGCCTCGATGCTGATCCCCTCCCGCGGGGTGGCGGGGATTTCCAGGGCTTTCAGGCCCAGTTCGGCGATCATCTGGAGGAAGTTGAAGTAGAAGGGGGACTCCACCGCAATGGTGTCGCCGCTGCGGCAGGTGGCGCGCAGCGCCAGGAGGACCGCTTCCACGCAGCCGGAGGTGATCAGCACTCCGTCGGGGGTGACGCTGACCCCGGCCTCCAGCGAGCGTTTGGCAATCTGTACCCGCAGCCGTTCCCAGCCGGGCGGCATGAAGTAGGAGACGCTGTGGTCGCGGAACCGGCGCGTCTCGCCGGCCAGGATGCGGTTCAGCTTGTCCACCGGCAGGTGGCGCGGATTGGGGATTGCGCCCCCCAGGGGCAGCAGGTCCCGGTTCATCATGTTGTGGATGACCTGGTGGCAGAGCTCGCTGATGGTGACGGTGGCCGGCCTGATCCGCGTCGTGGGAGAGGGGGGCGGCGAGGCGATCTCCGGGGCCCGGGCGCGCACGTAATAGCCGGACTGGGGGCGGGCCTCGATCAGGCGCTGGTCTTCCAGGAGCGCATAGGCCTGCATGGCCGTGTTGATGCTCACGTCGAAGCGCCGGCTGAGCTGCCGGATGGAGGGCACCCGGTCGCCGGCCCGGAAGGTGCCCTGGCCGATCAGGCTCGCCATCTCGCCGGCGACCCGCTCGTAGAGCGGCGCCATGCTGTCTGAAGTCGCGGTCGTGTCGATCATGGTCTCAGCATACCTTACGATCTTGGTAGGGGAACAGGTACAGTTGGCCCGGTTTTGTCGGGGTACAGATAGTGTATCATGCAAGTGTCATGGTTACAAATATGATTTCCTGTGTCTGTTTTTTAAGCGCGGACAGGGGTATGGTCATACCATCACATGAGGAGGTAGGACCATGGAATGTTGTCTTGCACCGGGAGAATTGATCCGTCTTGACGGTGGGCCAACGGGGCTGAGGTTGCGCTGTTCAACGGGAGCGGTCTGGCTGACCAGGGGAGATGGCGCGGATTACCTTGTCGCGGCCGGCACTGGTTTTGACCTGACGGCAGGGCAGGTGGCGCTGGTGGAGGCGCTCAAGCCGGCCGAGATCCGTCTGGAAGAGCTGCCCATGGCAGGGGGCGTGCGCCATACCGCCATCGGTCTGGCAGCCTGCTGACCCGGTTCATGCCGCCGGCGGGACACGGGCGCTTGCCCGGCGCCCCTAAACGGCGGCGCTGGTGCGGCGGCCCGGAGAGAACTCGGTTATTTGACGTACATATAGTTTTTTTGAGTCCCATGCGGGAAAAACGGCCCCCTTGTTTCCAGGGCCGTTCTTTTTTTGTGCGCAGCTTGAGTACGCCCCACGGCAAATCATTTTTCATGCGCAATTTCAATATGAAGGACCGATGGTCGCAACAAGAATCATGCCAGTGAATCGTCAGAATGTTGTGTATACAATGGATACAATAGGGAAAATTAATGATATTGTAACAAACGTTTGATTACGTTAAATAACGGCCCGGTATGCGTGCCGGCACAAACGTTTGAGTAGGGGAGCACCGCTATGAAGTTGAGCCACAAGTTTTTCATCACCAACGCAATCATCGTTCTGCTGGCAATCGCCGCAACATCGACGTTATGTCTCCTTGAGATGCGCAATGAGTTCAAGCGCAAGGCGTCCGTGGACCTGGAAGCGCGCATGAAGACCTTTCACCACCTGCTGGCATCCAAGGGGGCGGAGCTGAAGATCGCGGACGGCAAGCTGATGCAGGGCGAGTACGTCATCAACGACAATTTCGAGCTGCCGGACCGGATCAAGGAGTTTTACGGCGGGGCAGCCACCATATTCATGGGCGATGTCCGCGTCTCCACCAATGTCATGAAGCCGGATGGCAGCCGCGCCGTGGGAACAAAGCTCCAGGGGGCCGCCTATGACGCCGTCATCAAGCAAGGCAAGGCGTACCGCGGCGAGGCGCCCATCCTGGGCGTACCGTATTTCACCGCCTATGATCCCCTGAAAAACGCCGCCGGCGAAGTGGTGGGCGTCCTGTATGTGGGGGAGAAGCAGAGCGAATACCTGGCTGTCTATGACAGCCTGAAATACGTGGTTGCGGTCATGGCCGCCGTGCTGGCCGCCGTTTTTTCGCTCCTCTCGTTCCTGTTCGTCCGCAGGGCGTTGCAGCCGCTGGGCCGGATGGTTTCCCTGATGCACGACATCGCCCTGGGCGAAGGAGACCTGACGGTCAGGCTGAATATTGCCGCGCAGGACGAGATCGGCGAGGCGGCCGGTTACTTCGACCGGTTCGTGGACAAGCTTCAGGCGGTCATGCGCAAGGTGGCCGAGAGCACCCAGGAAGTTGCCGCCGCATCCGCAAACCTGCACGATACCGCCGCCCAGATAGCCACCGGCACCGAAGAGCTGGCCTCCCAGGCCGCCACCATATCGACGGCGGGTGAGGAGATGGCGGCCACCTCCCACGACATTGCCACCAATTGCAACGCCGCTGCCGGCAACTCCCACCGCGCGAGCGAACTCGCCACCAGCGGCTCCGGGGTGGTCATGCAGACGATCGACGGCATGCAGCGGATCGCAGCCAGGGTTCAGGAGACAGCGCAGCAGGTCGCAGGGCTCGGTGCCCGTTCCGACGAGATCGGCGCCATTGTCGGCACCATCGAGGATATCGCCGATCAGACCAACCTGCTGGCGCTCAATGCCGCCATTGAGGCCGCCCGGGCCGGCGAGCAGGGCCGCGGGTTCGCCGTTGTTGCCGACGAGGTCCGCGCCCTGGCCGAACGGACCACCCGCGCCACCAAGGAGATATCGGGGATGATACGGGCCATCCAGGGAGAAACCCAGAAAGCGGTGGGTTCCATGGAAGACGGCGTGCGGGAGGTGGAGGCGGGGACCGTCGAGGCCACCCGTTCCGGGAGCGCCTTGCAGCAGATCCTCGACCAGGTCAACGAGGTGACCGGGCAGATCAACCAGATCGCCACGGCGGCCGAGCAGCAGAGCTCGACCAGCAGCGAGATCAGCAACAACATGCACCAGATCACCGACGTCATACAGACGACAGCCCAATCGACCCATGAAACCACCACGGCTGCCGACAAACTTTCGCACCTGGCGGATGAACTGAGAACGCTGGTCGGGCAGTTCAAGCTGGCCTGACCCTCGCCCGCACCTCTGTGCTCATGAAAAAGGGGCCGTACGGCAATTGTGCCGCACGGCCCCTTCGTTGTTCTGCACAGGGGCTTCGCCCCGGACCGGAATCACTCGCTGCCAGCGTCGTTCCCGCTCTCCTGGCTGATCCACTTCAGTTGTTCATTGAGCGTATTCAGCTCTTGCTCCGTATAGACATCCGTCCCCCGGGCGATCTCTTTCTTCAGCCGGTCAACACGCTGCTGGACCGTATCGGCCTTATAGGAATCGGGACAGTTCATGGCCACGAGCAGGCATTGATCCTTCTGCCCCTGCTGCATGGTTTGCGTTTCCTGTCCCATGGACGTTCCCCCATACTCATCGGCACGGACCGGTGCGGCCGAGATGAGCACTGCTGCCGCCAACACCGAAACCGCTCTGCTTGTATTCATCATGGCAAACCTCCCTACCTTGTGATCTGTTGAGCATGGATATATGGTAGCCAATTCAATGGTCGATGTAAACGATAATGATAATCTATATCAATTTAGTGCCGGGACGTACGCACGGCCGCCCTCCATGAAGGGACAAAAACGGGAAAACGGCCGGCGAACCGGTCAGGGTGTTGTCGTTGTCTGGGATTTGACCAGATTGGCCCACCGTGACTGTGCCAGGGGGAGCTGATTCAGGTCCTGGACGAGTTGATCCCTGGCCTGACTGAGCGCCTTGGGTTCCGTATAGGTAGCCTTGGGTTGGACGTAGGTAGCATGTACGGTTGAAGCGGTGATGCCCAGATATTGATCGACGGTCTTCATATCCAGCCCCATCTTGATGGAGATCATCAAGGGGGTGTAGCCTTCGAGTTTCAGCGACTTGGCGAGTGCCGCGCCCGATAGTTCGACAGTATACGCCTTGGGCGTTGCGATCTCCGCCGCCTTGGCGGCTTGGTACGGCCTCGGCGCCGGGGTCGGATACGGTGCGGTAACCCCTTGCACATTGAAAGGTGTTACTTGTGAGATTGCCACAAGGTATCACCCCCTGCCGTAACCGCCTCTCCGCGGGAATGGCCGTCCGGGCCGGCCCCCATTCCCCGTGTCTTGCCTTGCCGGCGTCTATGCCTTTTTCGCCTGTGCCGCCAGCTCCATCGCCTGTTTTGATATGGTTACGGAATCTACGCCTTGCTTCCTGGTGACCGGCGTGTCTGTCTTGTTCTTTGGTTTTTCGGTGCCGGAAGGAGCGTGGTAGGCGGCATGTTGTATCTGGCTGTTGTGTGCGATCGCGGAGATTGACATCTTCCTTACCTCCCTTTGGCAAACCATTTTTTTTATTATCCCTCCATTGTCCCAATTGTGCAAGAAAAGTGAATGTATTCCGTTCCCCATTGCTATCCCGTCTGTTCTGGCTGGTCCCCTGACGGCACGTGTGAGAAAATGCTGGCCCTTGAATGGCGGACCGATGGATTAAAATTGACTGCGGACAGTTTCTCGGGAAATAATGATCGAATAGTGTGCGTGGTGTCATGTTCCCGATCATACATGACAACCTCCCTCCTCCGGTGTCTTTGCCAGTTGGTGCGCAGCCCAGGAAAACACAGATGGCGATTAACCTGTTCATACCTTCCCTGATCTTTCTGTCAGGCATCAGCGCCTATGCGGCGATCCAGCATTGCGCCCTTGCGCAACACCGGCCGCAGCGCCGCGTCCACTTCCTGTTCGCCGCCATCTCTTTCCTGATGGCGCTGTTCGCCCTGTCCAACATCCAGGCCTTTCAACTGACGGCCGTGGCCCCCAGTTTCCAGGCGCTCCGCCTGAGCCTGGGCATATATACCGTGTACCTGGCCCTGTGGCCCTGGTTCATCGCCGAGTACACCGGTGTGCGGCCCAGGTGGTTGCTGCTCGGGATTACGGGCGCATGCGCCGTGCTGCTCCTGGCCAACCTGACGCAGCCCTATATCCATACGTTTGCGGAGTTCCGCGGGATCGAGCGGGTGCCGCTGCCGTGGGGCGAGGCCCTCTACCGGCCGCTGGGCTACCGGGGTATCTGGAGGCAGGTTGCCTTGTCGGTCATATTTTTCACGTATGGCTTCGGATTTTACGCCCTGGCCGTCCGTTTCCGCCGGGACCGGAGGCGCACGGCCCTGTTCATGATGGTTGCCGTAGGGCTGTCCGTGGCCGGCGCCGTGGTTGGCGTGCTGTTCAGGCTGGGGGTCGGCCATGTCCCTCCCCTGGGGCCGTTCGCCTATCTGGGCATGATCGTCATCATGGGGCAGACGCTGAATTACGAGATCCAGGAGAGCCGCAGACATATGCAGGCGGTACTGGATCATGTACCGGCGCAGATTTTCATGAAAGACACCCTGGGGCGCTATATCATGGTCAACCGCCTCTTCGAAGAGGTATTCCATGTCTCCAACGCCACGGTGTACGGCAAGACGGATTACGATATCTTCCCCGAAGCAGAGGCCGAGGCCATGGGGGCCACCGACCGGGAGGCGCTCGTCACCCACCGGCCACAGGAATTCGAGGAGACCGGCATCTCGGCGGACGGGCAGACCCGTACCTTCTACGCCATCAAGGTCCCGCTGTATTACTCCGACGGCGCACCCTTTGCCCTCTGCGGCATAGCTACGGACATCACCGAGCGCAAGCAGCAGGAGGAGGAACTGAAGCTGGCCAAGGATGCCGCCGAGGCCGCCAGCCGGGCCAAGAGCGAGTTTCTGACCAACATGAGCCACGAGATCAGGACCCCCATGAACGGCATCATGGGCATGGCCAGCCTGCTGGGGCTGACGGAGCTGGACGACGAACAGCACGAGTACCTGGAGTGCATCCAGGCCTCCTCGGCCAACCTCCTCTCCCTCATCAACGACATCCTGGACCTCTCCAAGGTCGAGGCCGGCAAGGTAGTGCTGGAGGCGGCCCCATTCAGCCTGCGGGGATGCATCGACGATGCCCTGAAAGTCCACATGGCGGCCATCCACACCAAGGGGCTGACCCTGACGACCGATATCCCCGCCCCGGTGCCCGACGCCCTGACCGGGGACCAGCAGCGGCTGAAACAGGTCCTGATCAACCTGATCGGCAATGCCGTCAAATTCACGGAAAAGGGGGGGATCGGGGTCGCCGTCGCCCTGCTGGAACTCCACGACGCCACGGCCCTCATCCGGATCAGCGTCGCCGACACCGGCATCGGCATCACCGCCTCCGCCCTGGACAC
>Ga0207857_1000105_pt1 | contig 26255 bp, 17 predicted proteins | sample LuqExpMetageno22_FD_187780 | JGI IMG/M metagenome (GOLD analysis project Ga0207857, IMG submission 187780) | Tropical forest soil microbial communities from Luquillo Experimental Forest, Puerto Rico - Sample 22 (SPAdes) | ecosystem: Environmental > Terrestrial > Soil > Tropical forest ... | reverse complement strand
CGCCGACGGTGTCGCCGGTAACGGCGGCCTTGTGGGCTTCGCCGCCCTTGCCGCCGTGGTAGCCGTCCTCGATGTATTTCTTGGCATTATCCCAGGCGCCGCCGCCGGTGGTCATGGAGATGGCCACGAAGATGCCGGTGACGATGGTGCCGACGATTACGCCCCCCAGGGCCTTGGGGCCGAGGGTGAAGCCGACGATGATCGGCGCGGCGATGGGGATGATGCCGGGGATGACCATCTCCTTCAGGGCGGTCTTGGTGACGATATCGACGCAGGAGGCGTAGTCCGGCTTGCCGGTGCCTTCCATGATCCCCTTGATCTCGCGGAACTGGCGGCGGACCTCGACGACGACGGCGCCGCCGGCCTTGCCGACCGCTTCCATGCACTGGGCGGCGAAGTAGTAGGGGAGCATGCCGCCGATGAAGAGGCCGACGATGATGTAAGGGTCGGACAGGTCGAAGGTGATGGCCTTGCCGGCGAACTTCAGCTCATCCACGTAGGAGGTGAACAGGATGACGGCGGCCAGGCCGGCGGAGCCGATGGCGTAGCCCTTGGTGACGGCCTTGGTGGTGTTGCCCACCGCGTCCAGGGGATCGGTCACGGCGCGGACCGAGTCGTCCAGTTCGGCCATCTCGGCGATGCCGCCGGCGTTGTCGGTGATCGGGCCGTAGGCGTCCATAGCCACGACGATGCCGGTCAGGGAGAGCATGGACACGGCCGCGATGGCGATGCCGTACACCCCGGCGCAGCTGAACGAAACGATGATGCCGGCTGCGATGACGATCACCGGCAGGGCGGTGGCCTTCATGGAGACGCCCAGGCCGGCGATGACGTTGGTGCCGTGGCCGGTGGTGGAGGCCTGGGCAATGTGTTTGACCGGGCCGTATTCGGTGGAGGTGTAATATTCGGTGATCCAGAAGATGGCGCCGGTCACCACCAGGCCGACGATGGCCGAGATGAACAGGTTAACGGTCGAAAAGGTCGCGCCCTCGGCGTTGGTCAGTCCCTGGGGGAACATCTGGACGGTGACGAAGTAGAAGGCGATGCAGGCCAGGATAGCGGAGACGATCAGGCCTTTGTACAGGGCGGGCATGATCTTCTGGCTGGCGCCCAGCTTGACGAAGAAGGTGCCGATGACCGAGGCGATGATGGAGATGCCGCCCAGGATCAGCGGATAGCTGACCGCGCCCGGGTTGCTGTTGAAGGCGATGGCGCCCAGCAGCATGGCGGCGATCAGGGTCACGGCGTAGGTCTCGAACAGGTCGGCGGCCATGCCGGCGCAGTCGCCCACGTTGTCGCCCACGTTGTCGGCGATGACGGCCGGGTTGCGGGGATCGTCCTCGGGGATGCCGGCCTCGACCTTGCCCACCAGGTCGGCGCCCACGTCGGCGCCCTTGGTGAAGATGCCGCCGCCCAGACGGGCGAAGATGGAGATCAGGGAGCCGCCGAAGCCGAGGCCCACCAGTTGGCTGACCACTTCCTTCACCGGTGCGCCCGGCATCAGTTTCTGCAGGACCAGGTAGTAGCCGGCCACGCCCAGGAGGCCCAGGCCCACCACCAGCATGCCGGTGATGGCGCCGCCCTTGAAGGCCACGTTGAGGGCCTTGACGATGCCGCTTTTGGCCGCCTCGGTGGTGCGCACGTTGGCGCGGACCGACACGAACATGCCGATGAAGCCGGTCAGGCCGGAGAAGAGCGCGCCGACGGCGAAGCCGATGGCGGTCTTGGCCCCCAGGGTGGCGAACAGGGCGATGAACATGATCACGCCCACCACGGCGATGATCGTGTACTGGCGTTTCATGTAGGCGCCGGCGCCCTCCTGGATCGCGGCAGCGATCTGGCGCATCCGGTCGTTACCCTGGGGCAGTCCCAGGATCCACTGTGCCGAAACCAGTCCGTAGGCGACAGCCGCCACGGCGCAGGCCAGGGCGAAGTAGACAGCATACAGTTCCATTCTCTCGATTCCTCCTGTGATATGAATAGCCGATAATCAGGCAGTTCTTTCCGGCAGATTGTTCACAAATCTCCTGCGGGGCCGTTCTGCGACGTTGCCGCTTGCGCGGGGCTCGATTTGTCAACAGGCTGTTTCCATTTAGACGCAGAAACGAAAAATTGTTAATTGAATCGCCGTCGATTGTCAAGCGTTATTTCCTTCGCTCTGCCGCAGGTTTCCGCTCTTTTGGGCCGTGCGCCCCTCTCGCTTGTCATTGCCCGGGCGGCATGCTATATATTGAAAACAATGGCGTTTGAAACCAAAAGAACCATCAAAGGAGTATCCCTGATGAAATTCGCATATTCCCTACTGCTGGTTGCCATGACAGGGCTTGCCGGCTGCGCCACCCAAAGCTCGCTCGACGTGGTCCGCAGCGACGTGGATGCCGTCAAGACCAGGCTGTTTTCCGTGGAAAAGGACCTGGGAGGGGTGAGGACCGAATCCAAGCAGGGGATCGGCTCCATCGAGAAGGAGTACAAATCGGACGTTTCGGAGGTCCGCAAGCTTGCCGCGGACATGCAGGCCTCCATGGACAGCGTCAAGTCCGATATCCAGGTCCTGAACGGCAAGACGGACGACCTGGCGATCGCCGTGAAGAAGCCTTCCGACGACCTGGCGCGCTACCGGGATGATGCGGACAAGCGCATCCTCGCCCTGGAGGACCGGGTCGTCAAGCTCCAGGCCGCCCTGGACGAGCTGAACAAGAAGGTCGGCGACTTCGCCGCCCAGCCGAAGAAGGAGGAGGCCGTCACGCCGGAATCGGTCTACGCGAAGGGGCTGGAAACCTTCAAGACGGGCGACATGCCCGCTGCGCGGGAGATCTTCACCAAGTTCCTGGAACAGTACCCCCAGCATGACCTGGCCGCCAACGCCCAGTACTGGATCGGCGAGACCTTTTACAACGAAAAGGGATATGAACCGGCCATCCTGGCCTACCAGGAGGTGATCAAGCAGTACCCGAACAAGGACAAGGTCCCGGCGGCCATGCTCAAGCAGGCCATGTGCTTCCGGGCCATCAAGGACATTAAGAGCGCCAGGTACGTGCTGAAGAAGCTGGAGGAGGGGTTCCCCAGGAGCGAAGAGGCGAAGAAGGCCAAGGCCCTCCTGAAGGAGATCAAGTAGGCGGAGGCGCCTGCACGAGGTGAAACAGAAAGGGCGGCCCGTTGGGACCGCCCTTTTGCTATTTTCTCTTCGCCGATTACATGTGCAGACCCTGGTGTAGGGGCGCATTGCATGCGCCCTCATTGGGCGAACAGCAGTTCGCCCCTACAGGACCCCTTTGGTGGACATGACCCCCTGCACCCGCGGATCGAGCTGGGTGGCCATGTCCATGGCCCGCGCCACCGCCTTGAAGCAGGCTTCCAGGATGTGGTGCACGTTGTCGCCGTACATCACGTTGATGTGCAGGTTCAGGCCGCAGTGATTGGCAAAGGCCTGGAAAAACTCCCGCGCCAGCTCCACGTCGAACTCGCCGATCTTCACCTTGGGGAGCCGCACGTTGTACACCAGAAAGGGGCGGCCGGAGATGTCCACCGCCACCGCGGCCAGGGTCTCGTCCATGGGCACCGTGGCCTGGCCGTAGCGCCGGATTCCCTTCTTGTCGCACAGCGCCTGCTTGAACGCCTCGCCCAGCACGATGCCGATATCCTCCACCGTGTGGTGAAAGTCGATGTCGATGTCGCCGCAGGCCTCGATCTCCAGGTCGAACAGGCCGTGGCGGGCGAACAGGTTGAGCATGTGGTCGAGGAACGGGACCGAGGTGCAGATCGTCGCCTCGCCGCTGCCGTCCACCCCCAGGGCCAGCTTTATCCGGGTTTCCTTGGTGATACGTTCCATCTCAGCGCATCGTGACATATGACCTCCTAAGAGGTTGCTGAAAAACAGCCATCTCGCCGCCGTCCTCGAAAGCCCTTTCGTGCGGCGTAGCGCTGCTACGCCTCCTCAGGACCTTCTGCGGGTGCGACGATCTGACTATTTTTGATCAACCTCAGTTTTCAACAACGTATTCTCTGCAGCCTGCCTACCCGATTTCCTTCAGGGCCGCCAGGGTTTGTTCCATCTCCGCCTGCGTGCCGATGGAGATGCGCAGGCCGTGGGCCAGGATCGGGTCGGACAGCAGGCGCACCAGGATCTTGCGGCTGTAGAGGCCGTCGTAGACCCGCTTGCCGTTTCTGTCGGGCGGGGTGACGAAGACGAAGTTGCCCTGGGACGGGATCACGTGGTAGCCGATGGCGGCCAATTCCCGGGTGAACCACTCCCTGGTCTCCCGGATGCGGGCGCAGCAGTCGCGGAAATAGGCCTGGTCGCGCAGGGCCGCCACGCAGGCCGCCTGGGCCAGGCGGTCCAGGTTGTAGTGGTCGCGGATCTTGTCCAGGGCCGCGATGATCTCCGGCCGGGCGATGGCCAGGCCGAGCCGCATGCCGGCCAGGGCGTAGCTCTTGGAAAAGGTGCGGGTCACCACCACGTTGTCGTAGCGCTTCACCAGTTCCAGCACCGTGCCGTCGGCGAAGTCCGCATAGGCCTCGTCGATCACCAGCAGGCCGTCGCACCGCTGCGCCAGGTTCTCCACGTACTCCAGGGGGAAGGAGAACCCCAGGGGCGCATTGGGGGAGGTGAGGAAGAAGAGCTTCCCCTCGTAGCGCTCCGGGAAGTCGGCGATGCGGAACCCGTCCGTCAGACCGAAGCAGCGCACCCGCGCCCCCTGAACCTCCGCCAGGGTGGCGTAGTAGGAGTAGGAGGGGTGGACGAGGGCGATCTCCTCCCCCTCGCCGGCGCAGGCCCGGATCAGGTTGTTGAGCACCTCGTCGGAGCCGTTGGCCATGATGATCCACGAGGGATCGAAGCCGTACAGTTCGCCGGCCGCCTCGCGCAGCTTCGAGCTGGAGGCGCTGGGATAGGTGCGCAGCGCGGCGCCGTCCACGCCCAGTTCCTCGTAGATGGCCTCCACGACCCGGGGTGACGGCGGATAGGGGTTTTCGTTGGTGTTCAGCTTGATCCACGAGGCCACGTCGTCCGGCTGGAAGCCGGGGACATACCCCTTCATGTCGCGTATGTTGGGTCGGAGCAGGTTCATGATACTATGAGGAATACCACGCTTGCGGCTTCCATTCAAGCCTGAAACGCGACGATGCGTTCAACCTGCCGCATGGCAGTTGGCTTACGACTGAAGGTGACGCCGGAACAAGCGCGGTTCGGGCGAGGGACAAATCGTGGCCGGATGCCGATCGGGCGGCGTATTATGCGGTCCCTTGAATGACCCGCAGGTGGGTATATTTCCTGTCTTCCTTGACGACGTGATGTATCAGCCACTCGCCGAGCACAATGATCAGTTCCCGTGAAGCCTCCAGATCATTATCGTGGTAGCCGGCCCGTATCCTTTCGATGGTTTGGGTAAACTCCCGGTGCTTCGCCACGTGATTCTCGATGTCCGGAACACGCATCGCTCTCAGGTGCTGCTCCTCCACCGACAGGTGACGTTCCGCGATGGCCGTCAACCTGTCGATGTTCGGCAGGACGAAGCCCGACCCCCGGGAGTTCATGACGTCGTCGTACACGCTGTTGAGGATGTGGAACATCTCCTGGTGGTGACGGTCCAGTTCCGCTTCGTTAACCGAATATTCCGGCCTCCAGTTCAATAATGGCATCATAACACCTCATGCCCCGAGGTCTTCGGCAGCCCCCGCGGGGTTCACGTACTGCATGTCTTCCGATTATGCAATACAGCAGCCATTCCTGGAAATTTTCTCGTCGTTGTTAAAGTTTTCTTATTTTTCGGAAAAGGCGGTGGGCAGGCCAGTAAAATAGGAGTGTTACGAACTGTTTGATATCGTGCAACAAATAGTTGCCGCCTCGATCCGGGGGCAGGGCATAGTGTCTACGCCATTTGACTGTGGAGTTGCCTGGCGGCTCGGGCTTTTGACACAGGTGCCCGGATGGCGTCGGCCCGATGCCCGCAGCACGATTCCGGGCGGCCGGCATTATGCTCGGGATATGGTAAACTTAGATTAGTACTGATCTTCCGCTACGGTCATTCCGGCAGGCTTCAAGCCGGAATCCAGATTTCAAAAATTATTGAAAGAGCAGGGCTCCCCGATAGAATCCATTCGGGGATGACACCCTGTGGCGGAAGACCAGTGCGAATCAGGTGGTATAATAATTACAAAGATTACGTGCAGGGGGAGCGAGCCATGTCATTGACCAAGACCTGGTACACCGTCGATGAGGCGGCATCCAAGTTCGGGGTTTCCGTCCAGCAGCTTCTGGAGTGGGTTGAAGACGGGGTGCTGCGTTCCGAGGGGGACAAAGGCAAGGTGGTCCTGCTCAACGGCGAAGATATCGAGCGGGCATTGAATCTCACGCCATCGGTGTGATGCCATGAAACTGTTCATAACGAAAATATGGAGATGGCAGGATGTGTGGCTGTTGAAGTGGTGCGCATTCCTGTTCGGCATTGCCGCGGGTGCCTGGTTCCATGCGGCCGTCATGCCGTATCTGTGGATTGTCCTTGTTGTGGCGGCCCTGCTGGCGATCAGGCCTGCAATCGCTTACTGGAAGGATTGACGGCCTGAACTACCCGTTATCACACAAAAAAAGGCCCCCGGATTGCCTCCGGGAGCCTCTGGTTGTGTCGTTTTGGCGCATCGCCCGCACCAGCCTCACGCCGGCGGGTATGAATTCACCGCAGCGATAAACGCAGCCTGATCCAGAGTGCCGATGCCGCTCCAGAAGATCGGCCAGTTCAGATTGGTGATAGTATTGGCAAAGGTATCGGCAGCGGACGCCGGGGAATTGTGCCCGGAGAAATAGTACCCCCGGTACAGCGCCTGTTTCGCCGTATCGGTGACCAGCAGCGGCGTGAGCTTGGCCAGGGAAGCGCCCAGGGTGCCGTGGGTTGCATAGGCGGAGGAGAACGTGTAATAGGCGCTGAACCGTGCCGGCACGGTGGCGAGGTCGTAGTTCAGGGAACTGTAGTCGCCGGGCTGGTAGGAGTCCCGGGAATAGGTGAATACCTTGAAGCCGGGGTTGTTGCCGAAGAAGGGACTTATGCCGGGCGTTATCCCGACAATGTCCGACGACGGGAGGGCGCGGTATTCGTCCATGTGGGTATGGCCGGCAAGGGTCATGCTCACCACCCCCGGATAGTTGGCGACGATCTGCAGAAACCGCGTCTGATAGGCCGCTTTCCACATCATCGTGGCCGTGGCGATCTGCCCGGTGCCGCCGACGTTGGCCGGCTTGGCCGTTGTCGCCATGTCGGCGCCGGGAGGCGCGTGCATCAGGAGCCATACCTTCTTGCCCCGGACCTCCGCCGAGGCGAGCCGGGAATCGAGCCAGTCCAGCTGCATGCTTACCGCGTTGTCGTTGTTGCCCGGGACGAGCGGGGAGAAGATGATGGTGTTGAGCGCGATGACCATCAGGTTCGTGCCGGCCGGTTCCACGGCATAGTATCCCCCGCCCGTGAAGGTGGACATGAACCCCTGCCGGTCCGTGATGTTGTTCAGGAATTTCCCGTAGAACAGCGCTGCGGTATTGGCCAGGAACGTCGCGTCGGGCCCGTAGCCGGTGTATGAGTCGCCGTTGCCGATGGCGAAGAGGACGGGAATGTCGCCGAGGGCCGCCCGCACCTGGTCCATGAAAAAGGCCACCGTCCGGTCGGTAAAGTCGATCATGGCCGCTATATCCGCGGCGCCGGGCGTTGCGGGGGCGGGGCTGACGCCCTGGCTCGCGTAATACAGGGGATAGAATATCTGCGGGAAGTAATGCCCGAGGATGTCGCCGGTATAGATGACGAACCGGCTCGCGCCCAGGTTCCGCTTGATGTTTGCGAGTGAAAGCGCAAGCAGGGGGTAGTTGGTGTCGGCGCCCCAGGTGGAGGGTGCCGTAATGGCCGATGACGCGAAGATGGCGGCCCACTGGCTGGTATCGGCGGCAAGAAGCGCCGGGAAGAGGGATGGGTCGTAGAAGGGGTTGAAATGAACATCCGAAAAGACCAGCACGGAGGAGCCGTTGCCGGAGCTTCCCCCGCCGCACCCGGAGAGGAGCGGGCCGAGGGACGCGCAGGCGATGGCGCACCCGGTGCCGACCATGAAATCCCGGCGCGTGATGCTGGTGGCTGTTTTCAGGTCAGTGCGGGCTGGTGTCATTCGACCCTCCAGGAGGCTTTTTAGAATTTTTTTATATGTATACTGCCGAGAGTGAAATTTCAATCTCATTTCACACGGTTGGCATGTTGCCCCTGCCGGAGGAAATCGTCGGCCCCCGATCCTCCCTCCTGTTTTCAGGCACGAAAAAGGCACCCGGATCGCCTCCGGGTGCCTCTGAACATGCCGTTTTGATGCGTCCGTTTCCGCGGCGCGCCTATTCCAGCCGCTTGCTCACCGATTTGGCGTGGGCCTCCAGCCCCTCCAGCCCGGCGATGCGCACGATGTCGCTCCCCAGCCGTTTCAAGCCCCCCTCGGAGAAATAGACGATGGAGGACTTCTTCACGAAATCGTCCACGGACAGGGGGGAGAAAAAGCGGGCCGTGCCGCCGGTGGGGAGGGTGTGGTTGGGCCCGGCCAGGTAGTCCCCGGCTGCCTCGGGGGTCCAGTGCCCCATGAAGATGGCCCCGGCGTTGGTGATGCGCGACAGGATGGCAAAGGGATCGGCCACCGCCAGTTCCAGGTGCTCCGGCGCGATGCGGTTGGAGAAGTCGATCACCTCGTCCAGGTTGGCGGCCACGATGATGGCGCCGTACCTGTCCCACGAGGCGCGGGCGATGGTCTCCCGGGAGAGCTGGGCCAACTGGCGTTCTACCTCGGCCGCCACCCGCTCGCCGAAGCCGCGGTCGGTGGTGATGAGGATGGAGGAGGCCAACTCGTCGTGCTCGGCCTGGGAGAGAAGGTCCGCCGCGATGTGGGCGGCATTGCCGCTGCCGTCGCTGATGACCAGGATCTCGCTCGGCCCGGCGATCATGTCGATCCCCACCTGGCCAAAGACCAGTTTCTTGGCCGTGGCCACGTAGATGTTGCCCGGCCCGGTGATCTTGTCCACCTTGGGGATGGTTGCGGTGCCAAAGGCCAGGGCCGCTACGGCCTGGGCGCCCCCCATGCGGAAGATCCGGTCCACGCCCGAGAGCCGGGCCGCCACCAGCACGTGGGGGTTGATCTCGCCCCCCGGGGTGGGGGCCACCATGATGATCTCGCCCACGCCCGCCACCCGGGCCGGCACGGCGTTCATGATCACGCTGCTGGGGTAGCTGGCCTTGCCGCCGGGGACGTAGATGCCGACCCGCGGGAGCGGCGTCACTTTCTGCCCCAGCATGATGTCCGGCTCCTCGGTGGAGATCCAGGTCTGCTGCCTCTGCTTCTCGTGGAAGGCGGACACCCGCTCCACGGCCAGCATGAGGGCCTCCACGTCGGCCTCGTCCACCCGCTCGAAGGCCGCGTCGATCTCGTCTTCGCTCACCTCCAGTTCGGCCACGGCGGCGGCCTCCAGGCGGTCGAAGCGCCGGGTCAGCTCCAGCACGGCTGCGTCGCCCCGCTCACGCACGTCGGCGATGATGCCGAGCACGGTCTGTTCCACCTCCCGGCCGGTTTCCTCGCCCCGGGAAAGGATGGTGCCGAACTTTTCCGAAAAGTCGTTGTCGCGGATGTCGAGAAAAAGCATGGATACTCTCTTTAAGGTATTTTTCTTAAAAATAGCAGTTGGTAACCACAAAGACACGAAGGGCACAAAGAAATTCAGATGCTTATGAAAATAAAGGCCTGAACCAGTCAGGTGAGAGACCTTGGTAAGGCAACTGACTGATTTTACTTCGTGTTCTTTGTGTCTTTGTGGTGCAAATGTTTTTTACGCTATTATGTGGACTGAAGCTCTTGTTCCAGCCCTTGGATGATGTCGGTGATCCGCTGGTACTTGGTCTTGAGGCTGGCGCGGTTGACGATCAGCCGGGTGGTGATCTCGGCGATGGTCTCCACCTCCACCAGGCCGTTCTGGCGCAGGGTCTCGCCGGTGGACACCAGGTCCACGATCCGTTCGGACAGCCCCACCAGCGGGGCCAGCTCGATGGAGCCGTACAGCTTGATGATCTCCACCTGGACGCCCTTGGCGGCGAAATAGGTCTCGGCCACGTGGGGGTACTTGGTGGCGATGCGGATATGGGACCAGCCGGAGGGGTCGTCGGTGCGGGCCAGGTTGGCCGGCTCCGCCACCATCATGCGGCAGTAGCCGAACTTCAGGTCCAGCGGCTCGTACAGGTCCTTGCCCTGCTCCATGAGCGTGTCCTTGCCCACGATGCCCAGGTCGGCGCTGCCGTACTCCACATAGGTGGGGACGTCGGTGGCGCGCACGATCATGTAGCGCATGCGCTGTTCGGCATTCTCGAAGATCAGCTTGCGGGAGTCGGAGAGCAGTTCCCGGCAGTCGATGCCGATCTTGCCGAACAGGGCCACCGATTCCTCCAGGATGCGGCCCTTGGGAATCGCAATTGTTATCCAGTCGTTCACTGTAGGTAATCCTTTCGGATGTCGATTTTTCGCAAGGTCAAGGCGGAGGAGGAAGCCCGCGGAGGCGTAGCAGCGCTACGCCGCACAATTTTGCCTGCAAAATTGGACCGCGAAGGCGCCCCGAAGGGGGCGGCCGTAAGGCCGAGTCACAAGGAGATTCCGAACGACAACGCAGAGATTGCGGAAAAGCGGCATTCGTCACTCCTGTACGCGTTTTATATCCGCCCCCAACCCAGCCAGCTTCTTCTCGATGGACTCATACCCCCGGTCCAGGTGGTAGATGCGGGAGATCTCGGTGACGTTGTCCGCGGCCAGGCCGGCCAGGATCAGGGACGCCGAGGCCCGCAGGTCCGTGGCCATGACCGGCGCGCCGGACAGCTTTTTGACCCCCTTGACCGTGGCGCTGTTCCCCTCGATGGTGATGTCGGCCCCGAAGCGCAGCAGCTCGGAGACGTGCATGAAACGGTTCTCGAAGATATTCTCGCTGATGACGCTCGCCCCGTCGGCCACGCACATGAGCGCCATGAACTGGGCCTGCATGTCCGTGGGGAAGCCGGGGTAGGGGCGGGTCTTGATGTTGATGCTGCGCAGCTTCCGGGGGGCCTTGACCCGCACCACGTTGTCGTGGCTGGTGATCTCCACCCCGGCGTCCTGGAGCTTGAACACCAGCGCGTCCAGGTGCTCCGGCTTCATGCCGTGGATCTTCACGTCGCCGCCGGTGATCGCCGCGGCGATCATGAAGGTGCCTGCCTCGATGCGGTCCGGCATGACGTCGTAGGCAACGGGCGCGAGTTCGGTGACCCCCTGGATGCGGATGGTATCGGTGCCGGCCCCCTCGATTTTCGCCCCCATGAGGTTGAGCATCTGGGCCAGATCGACGATCTCCGGCTCCCGGGCGGCGTTCTCCAGGACCGTCTCCCCCTTGGCCGTGGCTGCGGCCATCATCAGGTGCTCGGTGCCGCCCACGGTGGAGATGTCGAAGTTGACCCGCGCCCCTTTCAGGTGCCGTGCCTTGGCTTCCACATAGCCGTGTTCCAGGTTGATCTCCGCTCCCAGGGCCTGGAGCCCCTTGAGGTGCAGGTTGATGGGGCGGGCGCCGATGGCGCAGCCGCCGGGCAGGGATACCCGCGCCTTGCCGAAGCGGGCCAGAAGCGGGCCCAGGACCAGCACCGAGGCGCGCATGGTCCTGACCAGGTCGTAGGTCGCCTCGTGGTTGCGGATGCCGGCGGAGTCGATCTTGACGAGGTTGCCGTTGCCTTCGATGGTGGCGCCCAGGGATTCCAGCACCTTGATGGTGGTGTTGATGTCGCGCAGGAAGGGTACGTTGCTGATCCGGTTCAGGCCGGGGGCCAGGATGGTGGCCACGAAGATGGGGAGGGAGGCGTTTTTGGAACCGCTGACCCGCACCTCGCCGGTCAGTCTTTTTCCTCCCTTGATAACGAGCTTGTCCAACCTTGTTCTCCCTTGTGTTGACAATGATGAAAGGAACATATTACTCGATGGGCTCCCCCTTGTCCAAGAAAAAGTTGGCTGGAAACCGGGGGATACGCTGCCCGCCGGCCCGGGGGGGCATGGCGCCGCCGGGCGAGATGAGGAACTTTTTATATATGGGTTTGGCAGTATCCTGTGATATAGTGTAAAGCCTGTGTCAACAGAACCGTCAATCAGGTGAATACGCGCAGTGCGCAGACGCCGCTGCGCTTTCGGAAGCGTTGCAATGCGGAACATTTCACTGAGAACCAAGGTCGGCCTTGTTTTCCCCGCACTCGCCATCTGCGTGCTGGCCGGCATCCTTGTGCTGTCCCAGAGGATTCTGGAATCGCGCATCAAGGAGGCGATCTCCGAGCAGCAGTACCAGTTCGTCTCGCTCCTGGCGGACGACATGGACCGGCAGGTGGCCACGGCCCTCGGGTCGCTGACCGCCATCGCCCGCCAGGCGGAGCCCGGCAGGCTCATCGACCCCCGGAAGGCGCTGGCGTTCCTGAACGATCAGAGCGAACATCTCGCCACCTTCAACAACGGCCTCTTCCTCTTCGACCGCAACGGCCGCATGGTGGCGGAGCTCCCCCTGGGCCTTCAGCGCTCGGGCAAGGACTTCTCCTTCCGCGACTACCTGAAAGAGACCTTTGCCGGGCAGAAACCCGCCATCTCCGACCCCTACGAGTCGTCCCAGGAGCATCACCACCCCGCCCTGATGTTCACCGCGCCGGTGTTCGACAAGAGCGGCACCCTGATCGCCGTGCTGGGGGGGAGCATCGACCTGGCCCGCTCAACGTTTTTGGGCCAGATTTCCAGCGTGAAGATCGGCAAGAAGGGCTATCTGTACGTCATCAACACCGACCGGATCACCCTGTTCCATCCGGACCCGCGGTGGATCATGAAACGGTACCCCCCGCCGGGCGCCAACCTGCTGCTGGACCGGGCCATCGCCGGCTTCGACGGCACCGGCGAGACGGTCACTTCCCGCGGGCTCCACGCGCTGGCCTCGTTCAAACACCTGAAGAACAAGAACTGGATCATCGCGGCCAACTATCCCGTTGACCAGGCTTACGAGCCCATACGGAAGGCCAACATCCTCCTTTTCGGCATCCTGGTTCCCGTTGCCCTGCTGGCGGCCTTTCTGCTGCGGCGCGTCCTGTCGCGGCTCACCTCGCCGATCCTGGCCCTTACCAGGCATGTGGAAACCCTCTCCGACAAGACCGGCGACCAGCGCCTCTTCCCCGCCGCGGGAAGCGATGAGCCGGCCATACTCGCCCAGGCCTTCAACCGGCTGGTCAGGGAGGTGGACCAGCAGCAGGAGGAGCTTACCAAGCGGGAACTCCTGTACCGCACCGTGGTGGATTTCTCCTCGGAGATGGTCTTCTGGCTCGCCCCGGACCGCTCCACCATGCACTACGTGTCCCCCAGCAGCAGAGATGTCACGGGTTATACCCCCGAGGACTTTTACGCCACTCCCGGCCTGGTGAGCGCCATGATCCATCCCGATGACCGGCAGCACTGGGACGAGCAGTGCCGGGAGGTGGAAACCTCCGACTTCACCGAGCCGGTGGAGTTCAGGATCGTAACCAAGAGAGGCGAGGTGCGCTGGACGAACTATCTCTGCCGGCCGGTCTTCGACCAGGGGGGCGCCTTCGCCGGCACGCGCGGCAGCTTCAGCGACATCTCGTTCCTGAAACAGGCCGAACTCTCCATCATCGCCAGCGAGGAAAAGTTCAGGCTCTTTTTCGAGCAGGCCAGCGACGCCATCTTTATCCTCCGCTCCGACGGCAGGATCCTGGAGGTCAACAACGAGGCGTGCAGCCGGTACGGTTTCAGCCGTGAGGAGATGGTCGGCAGGGAGATGGGGGAGTTCGACTCCTCCCGGGGCTCCCAGTGCGTCGCCGAACGGCTCGCGCTCGCCATGCAGCAGGGACAGCTCACCTTCGAAACCTCCCACCGCTGCAAGAGCGGCCTTCCCCTGCCGGTGGAGGTGAAGTGCCGCCTGATCGATTTCAACGGGGACAAGGCCGTGCTGGCCGTGGCCCGGGACATGAGCGACCGCAAACGCGCCGACGAGCTTGTGCGGCGCCAGAACGAGTACCTGACCGCATTTCACGAAACCTCCCTGGGGCTCGTCAGGCGCCTGGATGTGACCAGCCTCCTCCAGGCAATGCTTGTCCGTGCCGGCAAACTGGTGGGGACCGAGCATTGCTACGTCTACCTGGTGGACGGGCAGGGAAGCAGGATGACCATGCTCTACCAGAGCGGGGTGTTCGACGGTTTCGCCCATCACCCCGTGGAGCCCGGCGAAGGGATGGCGGGCCATGTCTGGGCAACGGGGGAACCGTTTCAGGTGGACGATTACAGCCGGTGGGAGCACCGCCTCCCCGACGCCGACCGCGCGGTGCTGCGGGCCATGGCCGGCGTTCCGCTGAAGTCGAACAACAGCGTGATCGGCGTGCTCGGGCTGGCGTTCCTCGAAGAGGGGCAACGGTTCGACGATGAGCGCATGGCCATCCTGACCCAGTTCGGCGAACTGGCCTCCGTGGCCCTCGACAACGCCCAGCTCTACGACGCGGCCCAGCGGGAGCTGACGGAGCGCCAGAAGGCCGAGGAACGTTTGAGAAAACTCTCGGTCGCCGTGGAACAGAATCCGGCGTCCATCATCATCACGGATACGGACGGCACCATCGAATACGTCAATCCCCGTTTCAGCGAGCTTACCGGCTATTCCGCCGCCGAGGCGGTGGGCCAGAACACCCGCATGTTCAAATCCGGCGACACCGGCCCCGAAGAATACCGCCAGCTATGGGAGACGGTCCGCGACGGGCGCCAATGGCGCGGGGAGTTTCACAACCGCAAGAAGAATGGCGAACTGTACTGGGAGCAGTCCCTGATCGCGCCGATCAGGGACGACGAGGGCACGATCACCCATTTCATCGCCATCAACGAGGATATCACCGGCCGCAAGCGGCTGGAAAGCGAACTGCACCACTCCCAGAAGATGGAGGCCATCGGGCAGCTGGCCGGCGGCATCGCCCATGACTTCAACAACATCCTGACGGCCGTCATCGGCTATGCCAGCATCATGCAGATCAAGTTGCCGGAGAACAGCCCCCTGCGCAATGGGGTGGAACAGATCCTGGCCACGGCCGAACGGGGCTCCAGCCTGACCAAGGGGCTTCTGGCCTTCAGCCGCAAACAGCACACGAGCACGCGCCACATCAACCTCAACGAGATCGTCGAACGGGTGCAGCAACTGCTCCACCGGCTGATCAGCGAGGACATCCAGCTCGTCACCCGGTTGGCCGCCGAAGAGCTGCCGGTCATGGTGGACAGCGTCCAGATCGAGCAGGTGTTGATGAGCCTGGCCACCAACGCGCGGGACGCCATGCCGGGAGGCGGCGAGATCGTCATCCGCAGCGAACTGGTGGATATCGACGCCGTGTCCGCCGGCATGAAGGGGCTCGGCCAGCCCGGCCGTTTTGCGCTTTTGACGGTGTCCGATACCGGCGAGGGCATGGATGACGAGACCATCAACCATATCTTCGAGCCGTTCTTTACCACAAAGGAAACCGGCAAGGGAACCGGACTCGGCCTTTCCATCGCCTACGGCATCATCAAGAAGCACAACGGCTATATCCTCTGCACCAGCCAAAAGGGGGCGGGAACGACCTTCAGCATCTATCTCCCCTGTTCGGGCGCGGAGCAGGGAACCGGCGACCAGGAATCGCCCCGTCCGCGCCCCCAGGCCGGCAAGCAGGTGATCCTCCTGGCCGACGACAACGAGTCAACGCGCCGTTTTACCCAGGAGGTGCTGGAGGAATTCGGCTATTCGGTCATCGAAGCGGAGAACGGCCGGCAGGCCCTGGACAGGTTCCATGAGAACAGGGAGCGGATCGGCCTGCTCATCCTGGACGTCATCATGCCGGAGATGAAGGGGCGGGAGGTGTATGACGCCATTCGCCCCGGCAATCCCGGGGTAAAGGTGCTCTTCACCAGCGGCTACACGGAGGAGATCGTACGTTCGCAAGAGGTTCTGGATGAAAGCATGCCTTTCATACCCAAACCATACATGCCCAAGGAGTTGCTCATGAAGATCCGGGAGGTGCTGGGCCATGGGGAGTGAAACCACCGGCAACATCTTTATCGTCGACGATGACCGCTTTGTCCTGGAGAGCGTTTCCACCCTTCTGGACGAATACGGTTTTACGGTCCAGGCCTTTACCAACGGCCATGAAGCGGTCAGGCAATTCGTGACCAGGCCGGTGGACCTGGTGCTGACCGACATCAACATGCCGCATATGGATGGTATCGAGCTTCTGGAAAAGATCCGCTTTCTGGACCGGGAGACGCCGGTCGTCCTCATGACCGCCTACGCCGACCTGGATACGGCGGTCAAGGCCATCCAGAAGGGGGCCTTCGACTTCATCATCAAGCCGTACAGCCCCCCCTATCTCGTCCATACCGTGGAAAAGGGGGTCCATTACAAGCGCCTGACCCAGATAGAGAAGAATTACAAGCGGGAGCTGGAGATCACGGTGGAGAAGCGGACCTCGGAACTGGCGGAGGCCCTGAGCAGGTTGACCGAGATGAGCCGCGAGATCATAGAGCGTCTCACGGCGGCGGCCGAGTTGCGGGACGAGGATACCGGGCTGCACATCCTGCGCATCGGCCTGTACGCCAAGAAACTGGCGACGGCCCTGGGCATGCCGGAGACCTTCATCGAGCAGATCCACATTGCCAGCGCCATGCACGACGTGGGCAAGATCGGCATCCCCGATTCGATCCTGCTCAAGCCGGGGGCGCTCACGTCCGCCGAATTCGAGACCATCAAGCAGCATACGGTCATCGGGGAGAAGATCCTCCAGGGGTCGTCCCACAGCATGCTCCAGATGGGGGCCACCATCGCGGCCAGCCACCATGAGCGCTGGGACGGGAGCGGCTATCCCTACGGCCTGGCCGGCGAGGCCATTCCCATTGCCGGCCGCATCACCATGCTGGCCGACCAGTACGACGCCCTGCGGAGCGAACGGGTCTACAAGAGCGCCTTTGACCACGCAACGGCCTGCGACATCATCCTGAACGGCGACGGCAGGACCATGCCGGGGCATTTCGACCCCCACGTCCTGGTCACGTTCAACGAGATCAAGGATGAGTTCGCCGAGATATTCGATTCCAGCCAGTCCCAGGAAGCGGCGTCCTGTGGGGCCAGTGCGCACCAGCAGGCTTTACCCCTGGGCATTTGAGTTCTAACGAGCTGGTGAACAACCCCAGGTTGTTCAAAAATGGCCAGATCGTCGCACCCGCAGGAAGCCACGAGGAGGCGTAGCAGCGCTACGCTGCACGAAGTGGCTTTCGAGGATGGCGGCGAGATGGCTGTTTTTCAACAACCTGCTAGCGATCGAGATCGGCCAGGACGAAATCCACCGACCCCAGAATGGCCAGAAAATCGGCCACCAGCCAGCCGCGGCTCATGACCGGCAGCGCCTGGATGTGCGGGAAGCTGGGGGTGCGGATGCGCATGCGGTAAGGGATGTTCAGGCCGTCCGACACGGCGAAGTAGCCGTTCTCCCCCTTGGGCGCCTCGATGGCGGCGTAATTCTCCCCTTTGGGGGGCGCCATGCCCCGGGTGCTGTTGACGAAGTGATGGATCAGGGATTCGATATCCTTCAGGGTGTCCTGCTTCTCGGGCAGCACATACCGGTAATCGTCCGTGATCCAGCGGCCGCCCGGCATCCCGTCCATGGCCTGGGTTACCAGGCGCAAGGACTGGCGGATCTCCTCCACGCGCACCAGGTAGCGCGCCCAGCAGTCCCCCCCCTCGGCCACGGCCACCTCGAACGCGAACCGCTCGTAACCGCCGTAGGGGATCTCCTTCCGCAGATCCCATGCCAGGCCGCAGGCCCGCAGGTTGGGGCCGGAGAGCCCCCATTCCCGGGCATCGGCCGGCGAGATGGCGCCGACCCCTTCGAGGCGCGCCCGGAAGATCGGGTTGCCGTTGATGAGTTGTTCGTATTCCCTGAGCCGCGGGGGCATCCATTCCAGAAACTTTCTCACCGGCCCTTCCCACCCCTCGGGCAGGTCCTCGGCCACGCCGCCGATTCTGAACCAGGCCGGGTGCATGCGCCCCCCGGTGATCATCTCCACGATGTCGAAGATCAGCTCCCGGTCGGTAAAGGTGTAGAATACCGGCGTCATGGCCCCCACGTCGGCGGCAAAGGTCCCGAGCCAGACCAGGTGGCTGGCGATGCGGAACAGCTCGGCCAGCATGACGCGGATATACTGGGCCCGCTCCGGCACCTGGATGCCGCACAACAGTTCCACCGAATTGACATAGGCCAGGTTGTTCTGCACCCCGGCCAGGTAGTCGATGCGGTCGGTGTAGGGGATGAACTGGTTCCAGTGCTGGCGCTCGGCGATCTTCTCGGCCCCCCGGTGGTGATAGCCGATGTCGAAGTCCACATCGCGGATCTCCTCGCCGTCCAGCTTGAGGATGCAGCGGATGATGCCGTGGGTGCCGGGGTGCTGGGGCCCCAGGTTGAGCACCATCTCTCCCTCGCCCACCCGCTCGAAGAAGTCGGAGGCGGGCAGCGGGGCGCGGCGGCGGGCGTCGTCCACGGTGTAGGGCGCCATCTCGGTGGCCCGGAAGGGGTGCTCCTTGCGCAGGGGGTGCCCCTCCCAGTCGTGGGGCATCAGGATGCGCCGCAGGTTGGGATGGCCGCTGAAGCGGATGCCGAACATGTCGAACACCTCCCGCTCGTACCAGTTCGCCACCGGGAAGACCGGGGTGACGCTGGGCGCTTCCGGGTGTGCCCCGGAGAGCTCGCACTTGACCCGCACATAGCCGGGCCGGTCAAAGGAGAGCAGGTGGTAGTCGAGGGTGAAGTCCGGGTAGTGCGGCCGGTCCCGGCGGCAGGATTCGTCCACGGCGGTGATGTCTTCCAGGCGCTGGAAGGCGGCGCCGGGGCGCTCCTTCAGGTGGCGCAGCAGGTCGGGGACGACCTCGGCCGGCGCCCGCAGGGTGAACATGTCCGTGGCGCTGCCGTCGATGGCGACCCGGCCGCCGAACAGGGTGCCGATCTCCGCGGGCAGCCCGAAATCGGGGTAGTCGCGGCGGGGCGCCGGGGGGCGCCACTGTTCGTCCGTGCGGGGCTGGAACAGGGCGGGGTGGCCCACGGAAGCGCCACGGATGGGGATGGCCGTCATGCCCGGCCCCCGGGTGTCGCGGGATTTGGTCTCCCCGTCCCTGAGGATCGGGGCGGTCGTCCCCTGGCAGCCTCCGGCCAGGTGCAGGACCGGCCGGGCCGGGCGTTCCCCGGTTCTGATCTTTTCCTGCAGCAGCATCAGCCCCTGGAGGAACGCCTCGGGGCGGGGCGGGCAGCCGGGCACGTACACGTCCACCGGCAGGATCTGGTTGACCCCCTGCACCACGCTGTACACGTCGTACATGCCGCCCGAGTTGGAGCAGCTCCCCATGGAGATCACCCAGCGCGGCTCGGCCATCTGTTCGTAGAGGTGGAGGATCGAGGGGGCCATCTTCTTGAAGACCGTCCCGGCGATCACCATCACGTCCGCCTCACGGGGGGTTCCGCGCAGCACCTCGGCCCCGAACCGGGAGATGTCGTGGCGCGACGTGAACGAGGTCATCATCTCCACGAAGCAGCAGGAGAGGCCGAAGAACATGGGCCAGAGGGAATTGGCGCGCCCCCAGTTGATCAGGTCGTCGAGGCGGGCCAGGATGATGTTGTCCGGGGGTTGGATGATGTCGTCAGGTTTGTCGTACAAGGTAAGACCCTCTGGAACGCAAAGTTTTTGCCGGATCAAGGCTGTCGGGGAGGGGCGCTACGCCGCACAAGCTATTCCGAAGGCTTACGCAGAGATTGGGAAAAACCTGCGTTTCTCTCCCGCGAAGGTCCCCAGTCCAGGCCTCCCTTGAGCCACAGCCAGAGCAGGCCCGCGGCCAGGATGACGATGAAGACCGTGATCTGGGTGAGGCCCGCACTCCCCAGGAGGTCCCAGGCCGAGGCCCAGGTGAAGATAAAGGCCGTCTCCACGTCGAAGACGATGAAGAAGATGGCCACCAGGTAGAAAGGGACCGGCCATGCCAGGCGGGCGCTGCCGGTGGGCAGGACCCCGGATTCGTAGGGAAGCTCCTTGCCGGGCTGCGTGCGCTTTGCGCCGAGCCACCAGGCCGCCAGCAGCAGGACGCCGATCAGGAAGAGGGTCACAAGGGCGTAGATGCCCAGTTGGTACAATGGGGTAGCGATCATGATGGGGAAACTATAGCAGATATTCGTGTTGCTTCAAACGCGAAACATGGGACGTTGGGGAAACCTTCCACCACCCCCTGCCCCCCTCCTTAGGCGGGGGAAGAATTTCCTCCCCTCCTGGTTTAGGAGGACCCTCTGGGGCCTAAAGGGCCGGGGGTGGTACTTTTACCGATCCCGACTATTTCAACGTCCGCAGTATGGCGCTGAAGATCGGGGTCTGGTCCGCCTGGGAGACGGAGATGACCATGTCCACCTCGAAGGCGTTGCCGCACACGTCCCGCACCGTCTGCCGCGTCGTGGTCCCGATCAGGTCGCTGCTGCCGGAGCTGAAATACCCCGCCACCGCGGTCCGCAGGTCATCCCCGTTTTCCATGAATTCGAAGATGCACTGGCCGAGCAGTTCCTGCTTGGTCAGGCCGAAGAGCTTCTCCGCCTTCTGGTTGGAGATGACGATCTTGCCGTCCCCCATGAAGGTGACGATGGGGGACTGGGCGATCTCGATGAAGTTGCGGTAGCGGTCCTCCGATTCCTTCCGCTGCAGCGTCTTGCGGTCCAGTTCGGCCATCAGCTCGTTGAACGATCCGATCAACTCGCCGATCTCGTCATCCCCCCGCTCCGTGAGCCGCTCGGAGAAATTGCCGGTGCGGGCCACGTCGGCGATGCTTGCGGCGACGCTCTTGACCGGTGTCAGGATGGTCCTGCGGATGAGCCAGCCGCTGACGAGGATGAAGGCGAGCAGGACGGCCCCGTCGTAGAGCAGGTCGTATTCCAGGTTGGCGCCCACCTCGCGGTACAGGCTTTCCATGGGTACCGAGACGGAGACCGCGCCGATCACTTCGCCCACCCGGTAGCCGTAGGAGTAATGGCCCCGGGGAAAGCGCTCCTGGACGAAGCGGGGCGCGCTGTCATAGCTGCCGTGGCAGGCCAGGCAGGATTGCTCGGCCTTCATGGGCAGCAGGTAGCGCAGCGCCTTTTTTCCCCTGTAATCCGTCACCTGCCAGGTCTCCTGGGCCTTCACGTCCCGGAAGGCCGTCAACTGGGCGTTTTCGAAGCTGTCGGGGCGGTTGTCGGGGTTGCGGTAGCGCAACGAAACCTGGCGGACATAGTAGCGCGACCCGCTGGTCAGGCGCTTGGCGATCCGGGTGGCGACCACCTGGGGGACGAGGTTGTAATTGTGTTCCGGTTCGTTGGTGACGCTCTGGGAGAGGTAGTCCCGGGTTTCGATGATCTGGCGCGCGATGGAGCGGGCATTGTCCACGGCCGTGGTGAGGATGAGCGCCTGCTCCCGGCGGTAGCTGCTGTAGGCCAGGCAGAGGAAGAGCGCCGTCAGGAGGAGGGCGGCGATGATGTTGAATTTGGTGTTGACGCTGCGGTTCGAGAGAATTTTCATGGAGGGTCCCCGGCGGTGCCGTTCACGTTGCATCACGCTTCACTGGGGTTGATTATAGCCGCTCTTCGGTGCTTGGCAAGGGCAATGTGGTTTCGTGATAATGCTTGAATTCCCGTAACGATATGAGCTATTTTAAATAGATTGCATCAAAAATCCATCATTCAACACCGGCGCGGAGCCAGCCGAGAGTCGCGGCGGCAGGCCGGGGAGTAAAGCACTATGGACAGGAAGGTGTCGACATCTACCACGGGCAGGGGCGTCTTGTCGGCCCTGGTGTTGTTTGCCGTTACGCTGGGCGTTGTGGCGCTGCTCGGCGCAACGGGATACGTGTTCTACCTGATGGCGCGGCTGCCGCGGGTGGACCGTTTGGCCGATTATAAGCCGCCCATCGTATCCCAGGTCTTTGGCGACGACGGCAGCCTGGTGGGGGAATTCTACCTGGAACGGCGCATCGTGGTGCCGGTGGAGAAAATGCCGCGCAAGCTGATCCAGGCCTTCGTGGCGGCCGAAGACTCCAGCTTTTACCAGCACAAGGGGATAGATTATTTCGGCATCGTGCGCGCGGCCTTCAAAAATCTGCTCTCCATGCGCAAGAAGGAGGGCGCCTCCACCATCACCCAGCAGGTGACCAAGTCCATGCTGCTGACGCCGGAAAAGAAGTTTTCCCGCAAGATCAAGGAGGCCATCCTGGCCAAGCGCATGGAGGAGAAGCTCTCCAAGGACGAGATCCTCTACCTGTACCTGAACCAGATCTACCTGGGGGGCGGTGCCTACGGCGTCCAGGTGGCGGCCGAAACCTATTTCGGCAAGAACGTGGATCAGCTCAACCTGGCCGAAATGGCCATGCTGGCCGGGCTTCCCAAGGCCCCCAACGCCTATTCCCCCATCAAGCACCTGGACAAGGCCCGGGAGCGGCAGGCCTACGTCCTGGACCGGATGGTGAAGGAGGGGTACATCACGGCCGCCGAGGCCGACCATGCCAGGAAGACCCCCATCGAGATCCGTTCCATGAAAAAGGTCAACAACGAACAGTCGGCCTATTTCCTCGAACGCCTGCGCATCCAGCTTGAGGAGAAGTACGGCGAGGACCAGCTCTACAAGGGGGGGCTGAAGATTTACACCACCATGAACGCCGAGATGCAGCGGGCGGCCTACGAAAGCCTCCGGAACGGCCTCAAGGCGGTTGACAAACGCCAGGGGTTCCGGGGCCCGGTCAAGTATCTGGGCGAGTCCGCCGTCGATGATTTCTGCGCCAAGGTCGAGGAAGGGATCGATTCCGCCGTCCTCAAGACCGGCGAGAGTTACCAGGGGGTCGTGGTGGGGTTCGTTCCCGAGAAGGGGGAGGCCGTCGTCAGGGTCGGCGACCGCAAGGGGGTCCTCACCCGCAAGAACATGGTCTGGGCCGGCAGGGTGGGGATGGTCAACAGCTACGGCAAGCCCGAGAAGGGGAACAGGAGCCTGACCCTGGGGTCGGTGATCGAGGTGTCGGTGGTCTCGCCCGAGGTCAACAAGGAGGGGGCGCAGTTCGCCCTCGACCAGACGCCCGAGGTGCAGGCCGCGCTGGTCTCCCTCGACCCCCGCACCGGGGCGGTCAAGGCCATGGTCGGCGGGTATGACTTCCGCAAGAGCCAGTTCAACCGGGCCATCCAGGCCAAGCGCAACGCCGGTTCATCCTTCAAGCCGTTCATCTACTCGGCCGCCCTGGACAAGGGGCTGACCCCGGCCACCATCATCGAGGACAGTGAGGTGGAGTACCCGGACGGCGCCGGCGGCACCTGGAAACCGAAAAACTACGACAACACCTTCCGCGGGCCGGTGACCATGCGCGAGGCCCTGACCTACTCCATCAACATCGTCAGCGTCAAGATCATGGAGCAGATCGGCGCCCAGTATGCGGCCGACTATGCCAAGAAGTTCGGCTTCACCTCCCAGATCCCGGCCAACCTGGCCCTGGCCCTGGGGGCCGCATCCGTGTCCCCCTTCGAGCTGACCGAGGCCTATTCGGTATTCGCCAACAAGGGGGCGCAGGTCCCCCCGTATTTCGTCACCAAGGTCACGGACAACGACGGCACCGTGCTTCAGGAGAACCAGCCGCCGGTGCCGGTTCCGGTCATGTCGCCGGAAACCTCCTACGTCATCACCAACCTGATGCAGAGCGTCGTTGCCAGCGGCACCGGTTCCCGCGCCATCATCGGGCGCCCCGTGGCCGGCAAGACCGGCACCACGAACGAGGGCAAGGATGCCTGGTTCGTGGGCTACATCCCCCAACTGGTGACCGGCGTGTGGGTCGGGTACGACCAGGAACGCTCCCTGGGGGCCGGCGGGTCGGGCGGCCTTGCTGCGGCACCTATCTGGGCGGAATTCATGAGGAAGGCGACGGCGAACATGCCGATCGAGGATTTCGAGGCCCCGGAGAACGTCACCTTTGTGCTGATCAACCCCCGTACCGGCAAACTGGCGCGGGAGGGGACGCCCGGTGCGGTCATGGAGTGCTTTGTCAAGGGAACCGAGCCGACCGGCTATGATGGGGAGGGAGATGCGGCGCCCGCCCGCCCGGCCGCGGCAAAGGGCGAGTAGGCGCCCGCGGGCGGCGCGTTATACAGAAATTAGATTGGTACCGATCTTTCGCTACGGTCATTCCGGCAGGCTGTAAGCCGGAATCCAGATTTCAAAAATTATTGAAAGAACATGGATCCCCGATAGAATCCATTCAGGGATGACACCCTATGGCGGAAGATCAGTGCTCATCAGGTACAGAAAAGAGATTATGAGTGACACAAAGAGGGGGGCGTTTGCCCCCCTCTTTGTTTATCCGGCAGAACCGGATTGCCACAGGACACCGGGTGGTTGTTGAAAAACTCAGGTTGTTCAAAAATAGTCAGATCGTCGCACCCGCAGAAAGGTCCGAGGAGGCGTAGCAGCGCTACGCCGCACGAAGGGACTTGCGAGGATGGCGGCGAGATGGCTGTTTTTCAACAACCTGCTAGAGGGATATATCCTCCGCAATGCCTGACCGCTGCCTGATGACCGCCTCCATCTTGGCCCGGTCGATACGCTCGGACAACTGGTACTTCCTGATGAGGGTCCTGGCCTCCACATCGGGGTTTACCCCTTTTTTGTACACATCCTGGTGGACCTCCAGAAGGACCCTCCCCTGCTCGGTGACCGCCACCTTCACCGGCTTGTAGATGATCTCGCCGGGGGTGTTGACCTTGACCTCCTTGAAGAACTCCTCCATCTGGAGCGGCGAGACCCTGATGCAGCCGTGGCTGGCAAAGCCGTAGATGGACCAGGGTTTGATGGTGCTGTGGATCAGTATCCCCGGGATCGAGGTCTTGATGGCATATCTCCCCAGCGGGTTGCCGGGACCCGGGGGGATGCTGGTGATGGCCTCTTTCCCCTCCTCCTCCATCTCCGTGCGGATGGAAGAGGGAACGTGCCAGGTGGGGTCCTTCTGTTTTCCCGTCACCTTGAACTTGCCGACCGGCGTCTGCCAGTCGAACCGGTCGCTCTTCTTTCCCGTGCCCACGGCCACGGGGAGCGAGGTGACCAGTTTCCCCTGGCGGAAATAGTACAGGGTGCGGTCGGGGATGTTGACCACGATGCCTTCCCGCATCCTCTGGGGGATGATCTTGCGGTTGTTGTACTTCAACCGCTGGCCGACCTTGAGGGAGGCTTTTGCTTCGAGTCTGTTCATCGTCGCCAGATGCTGGCGGCTGACCCCCAGTTTTGCCGCCACCAGCCGCAGGGTGTCGCCCTTGACGATCGTGTAGATGCTGGCGTTGCCCACGACCTTTGCCGATACGATGTCGTCATGGAGCCAGTCGGTGCCCTCCGCAGGGGCCGCCTGCCGCACCCGTGCCGGAACCGCAGCCGGTTCCGGGGGGAGGGGCGTCCGGTCCGGCCCGCTTGCCGGTTGGGGAGCTTCCGCCGCGGGCAGCGATTTTGGGGACTCCCCCTGTCGGTCGGGCGGCGCCGGTGCGGGCGGCGCGTTCCCGGGCCGGCGCTCTTCGGCTGATTCCGCGGGCTGGGCCGGGGGCAGCATGGCCTGGAGGACGCGCACCTTCTGGATGGTGAGCAGATAATACCGCTCCGCCATATCGCGCTCGTGCATCAGGAGATGGTGCTCGGCCAGGGAAAAGGTTGCATCCACGCTCCTCATCTCGTCGGGCATCTGCTGCCCGAAACCGGAGTTGCGAAGGAGGGAGACCGCTTGCAGCGCATCCTGGCGGGTATCCGCCCAGGCGCTGTGCGCCAGGGCCATGACGAGAGCCACGAGCGGCACCAGGCGCGGGGCGCGCATGACATGGTTGGGGGGAAGGGCACGAAATCTCATAGGTGCTTTTATGTACAATAGATGCCGGAAGATTGGCAACCATTTAGTTGGCTGGCGGCGCCGGGGTTTTTCCGCCTGACTGGCCGGTTTGCCTTCGTTTCCCCCGGCACCCGGTGCGGGCGTTTCCTCGCCCTGCCGCTGAGGTGGTTCGTATATATATATGAGGCGCGTCCAGCTTGCGTAAAATTTTTCCTGATGTAAGCTATGGAATCATGGGGTATTTTTGGTGGTGTTTAAAAAAAGCGTGGTGGTTGATAAAAAAAGATATTGACGGTATGGGTGATAGTTGTTATAAACA
>Ga0207857_1000104_pt1 | contig 26291 bp, 25 predicted proteins | sample LuqExpMetageno22_FD_187780 | JGI IMG/M metagenome (GOLD analysis project Ga0207857, IMG submission 187780) | Tropical forest soil microbial communities from Luquillo Experimental Forest, Puerto Rico - Sample 22 (SPAdes) | ecosystem: Environmental > Terrestrial > Soil > Tropical forest ... | reverse complement strand
CGGCAACAACCATGATCAAACAATTGCCGCGAACATCACGACGTATCACCCTTGGTGGCGACAAAAACTATGACACCCATGACTTCGTCCAGGGACTTCGCAGCCTTAACATCACGCCGCACGTGGCCCAGAACGACACCAACCGGAGATCGGCCATTGACGGCAGGACGACCAAACATCCGCACTACGCAATAAGCCAACGGATCAGAAAGCGGATCGAAGAAGGCTTTGGCTGGATGAAGACCGTCGGACGGATGCGCAAGACCATGTACCGGGGCGTTGACAAGATTGGCTGGCAGCTTGATCTTCATGCAGCCGCTTACAACCTGGTACGAATGAAAAACCTGGGCATTGGTGTCACCTGAAAGAGGAAAACGGCCCCTTTGACAGATCATTCACCGGCAAATTGAGTTGAAAAAGAGCAGAAAAACCAAAACAAGCAGCATCTGAAAAGCAACACAAACTCGAAAAATTGATCGGCTGGTCAAAGCTGATTCAAATTGAGCCGATTTTCAACAACCTGCTAGATATTGCCGAGTTTGTATTTGGTTACCAACTCATATTCCCTGAAGTACATCGGCGACTGATACGGGATATCGTGCCATGACTTATCGAATTCCGCCCCCATATCTTTATCGGTGCAGAGCAATTTATTGGTTTTGCTGTAGTTCCTCTTGGCAACGGTCCTGAATTTGCCAGCCTTGATCTCCAGATCTATTTGGTGGTACGCAGCTTCTCCATCATTCGATATGTTTTTCTGACATGCCGGGTATTTGGAAAGATACTTTGTATAATAGGTAGCCCCGAAACTTGTCAAAACGGTCTTCTCTGTCCATGATAAAGTCTTATTACGAACTTTAACGCTGGTGGAATCATAGAAATTCGCCTCTACATTCTTGTTCGGGATGTCGGTGTTGTTTTTCACCCACTCGGCGGCATGGCCCTCGAGTGACCCCACCAGTAAGGCTGTGCCCAAAACGCCTGCAAAAATAACGATTTTCTTCATTCTCGACTCCTCGCGATGTCACCGGGATTAAGATTTTAGTGAATGAAACCATAGCACAAATCGCATCATCAAGAAAGCGTTTTCCAGCAATCCCTTCTAGTGTCGTCCGGAGGACGAAATTGACTATTTTGCCTCAAAATGGTATGTAGAACTCCATGACCCATCTCAGGTTGACACTTCTCCCTCCACAGGCCGGTTTCGCCCAATTGGGTTTCAACCATTGCAACGTAAACAGATTGCTTAAGGATTACCAAAGGTAAGTATGATGTCCCCAGGATTCCCGGTGGAGCAGGGTCAGCAGGCCTCTGGAACAATAGCAACGGCATTTCCGGACCCGCAGGAAGAAGGTCTGATTTCAGCCACGTTCCTTACGCGGGCGACATGGCTTCTTCTGGCATATTTCGGCGTAAGGATGGTCTTCTACGCCTTGGACATTTCCTCGTTCGTTCCGCCGGACGAGGTCACCCATGCAGGGCTCTGCAAAATATTTTCAAAGGTTTTACTGCTTCCCGACAATTCTCCCGCAAGCTATGAGTTCGGTCTGGTCACCAACACCCCCTGGCTTTACTACTGGGTCATGGGCAAGCTGCTCCATCTCAACTTCTTTGGTCTCTCCGACCTGGTGTTCCTCCGGCTCCTCAACATTCCCTTGGCGTTTGCGACCGTTTTTTTTGTCCAGCGGACGTTGCGGCTTCTGACTCGTGACCGGCTTGCCCACCTTCTGCTGCTTGTTGTCATGACCAATACGGCCATGTTCTCCCTGCTATCGGCGTCAGTCTCCTATGACAATCTTGTGGATCTTCTGGCCGCCATGGCGGTCTATTATCTGCTGGCTTTTTTCAGATACCGTTCAGGCGGCTTGCTTGCCGCTGCAATCCTGTGTCAGTTGGCGGGGAGCCTCACAAAGGCCACGTTCCTGCCGCTGGTCCTGGCGCTGGATGTGCTGTTGCTTGCCCACGAGTTCAGGAAACTGGGGGCTCTCCCGTCCGCGGTGAAGGGGTATCTCAGGGCTGCAAGCTTCAAAAACTGGCTGCCGGTTGCTATGGTCGCTATTCTATTCGGCTTGAACCTCCACCTGTACCTCGGCAATTATCTCCACTTCGGGAGACTCACACCATCGATGTCCGATGTCTTCCCCGCCAAAATTGCCACGCAGTACCGCATCGTGGCGCGTGAGACGATTTTCGGCGACTATGTGGAAGGACGGATATCATATATGGACGCGCTTGTGCTCGCAGGTGATATCAAGCATCCGGGGGATAAGGCCGATACGTTCTATCTGCTGATGAACTATGAAAACCTGAAAAGGAATCCCCGGCTCTGGATGGGGCCCCTGTCGTATGCCAAGGTCTGGTTTGAAAACATGGTTGGCAGCATTGTCGGGATCAAGGGCCACCTGCCGATGTTCAAGGACCCGTGGTACCTGATCCCGATATATGCGGTAATGGCCTTTTCACTGCTCGGTTTCTGTCTCCGCTGGCGGCCCCGCGAAACGGGGTGGTTGCCGTTCCATCTCGTGCTGATTTCCTGTTTTTACGCAGGATTTCTTCTGTACAAGGTAAACTATAGCTCCTACCTGTACTATGGCGCTCCGGGGATTACGTTGCAGGGACGTTACCTTTTTCCCGTGATCGGTCCCCTCTACGTCCTATTGTGCCATTACCTGCTGCAATCCTTTCGCGTCACATATATACGTCTTGGGCTGGCGCTGGCGACGGCCCTTCTGTTCGTCTCGTACGATTTCCCCTGGTTTCTCGTGCATGCCACGCCGGAATGGTTTTCGTGGCTGCCCCGTTGACAGAGTGCGGCAGGAGGAACGCCGGGTACGGTGTGATGAGGGTGATGTCAATTCAACCTTCGACTCGCAGCAGGAGTGTGGGACCGGGAGCTTGATTGATGGCCGATCTGTGGAGAATGAAAGACAGCAGCACGATAGCGAGCGCCAAGAGACTGGGGCTGCCGCTTGCCTTGATCCTGATTGTGGCAGTGACCGTTGCCGTCTATTGGCCGGTACTGCATAACGGCTTCATCGACTTCGACGACGACGATTATGTGACCGTCAACATGGCGGTCCGACAAGGACTGACGCTCAAGGGGCTCGTCTGGGCCTTCAGCACGTTCCATGCAGCGAACTGGCACCCGCTCACGTGGCTTTCGCACATGCTCGACGTTGAGTTGTACGGCTTGAACCCGGCCGGGCACCATGCCACCAGCCTGCTGATCCATACGGTAAATGCGGTTTTGCTCTGCGGCCTCCTGTACCGGTTGACCGGTTTCGTTGGCAGAAGCATGGTGGTGGCGTTGCTGTTTGCTATCCACCCCCTGCACGTAGAGTCGGTGGCCTGGGTCGCCGAACGGAAGGATGTCCTCTCCACCCTGTTCTGGTTTCTGACCATGTGGGCGTATATCTGGTACGTCCACAAGCCATCGCTGAAGCGATACGTTCCGGTAGTCGCCTTTTTTGCCTTGGGCCTGATGGCCAAACAGATGCTGGTGACCCTCCCCGTTGTCCTCCTGCTGATGGACTACTGGCCGCTCAAGCGCTTTTCTCCCCCCCGAGGCGATAGTGGTGCAAGCCACGTCGGCATTAAGGTTCTGCTCGCTGAAAAAATCCCTCTGGTTGCCTTGTCCGCGGCCGCCTCACTCGTCATTGTCCGGGCGCACGCTTCCGTCGGGGCGCTGTTGCAGGTCAATGAAGAATCCTTCCTTGTGCAGAGCGGAAATGCGTTTCTCTCCTACGTGAAATACATCCGGAACATGTTTTGGCCGGTGGACCTTGCCCTGTTCTATCCTTTCGAGGCTTCCGCCGTTACCCTCCTCAAGGTTGCGGGGGCGGTTTCACTGCTGGCGGTGGCAACCGCTCTGGTGGCGCTGCAGCGAAAGTCGCGCCCCTACCTGTTTTTCGGATGGCTCTGGTACCTGATTACCCTGGTGCCGGTAATCGGTTTCCTGCGGGTCGGTGGGCAGGCTCTGGCGGACAGGTATACGTACATCCCGCTGATCGGTCTCTTCATGATGATAGTGTGGGGAGTGGCAGAGGTCGCGAGTACCTGGCGAAGAGGGCTTCCGGTCGTGTCGGGCCTGGCGGCAATCGTGGTTGTGATCCTCTCGGCGCTCTCGGTCTCGCAGATTCGCTACTGGCAGAATAGTTATGATCTGTTTGACCATGCCCTGGCTGTGGTCGAACGGAACTGGCTGGCGCACAACAACATGGGGATACTGCTTTCCCAGCACAATCGTAACGACGAGGCGATTCTTCACTTCCAGGAATCAGTGCGGCTCAACCCGAACGGGGCCGTTGGATTCAGGAATCTCGGGAATGCGTACCAAATGGCCGGTAAAGCCTCCGAGGCGATAGCGGCCTTTCGCGAGGCGGTCAGAATCAACCCGAATGATATGGAGAGTCACTACCGTCTTGGTTTTGCGTATCTGTTGAGCGGAAACAGCGACCTTGCCTACCAGGAATATTTCCAGCTAAAGCGCCTGAATGAAGCATATGCCCGCCCGCTTCTCGATTCGATTCAGATGAGCGGGAAGCGGTAACCGTTTTTACCGGGACGTCGCTGGTAAGGATTGTTCTGCGGGCAGGAAGAGGTGATGCCGGCGTCCGGTAACGAACGCAACGAGGCCGTGGCCGGCCGTATCTTCAGACAGATGACCGTTGCCGGGCGCGCAGTGACGTTACGGCTTTTTGCCGAACAGCGGTGAACGGAGCAGCCCCCAGGCATTCAGGCGGAAGAGGGTCGCCGTGCTCAGGACCCCCAGGCCATAGATCACGCTGCGCCTGAAATTGATTGATGATGCCTCGCTGAAGTATTTCGTGGGACACGAGATCTCGCCGATCCGGAAACCGGACCACGTTATCTGTGCCAGCATCTGGTTGTCAAATACGAAGTCGTCGGAGTTGTTGTTCAGGGGCAACATTTCGAGCACAGTCCGTGAAAAGGCCCGGTAGCCGGTATGGTACTCGGAAAGTTTCTGGCCGAGCAGGATATTTTCCACGAACGTGAGAAAACGGTTGGCAATGTATTTGTAAAGCGGCATCCCGCCTTTCAGTGCTCCGGTACCAAGGATGCGCGAGGCAAGGACGGCGTCGAACTCGCCCCATGCGATCATGGCCGCCATGGCCGGCAGCAGCTGTGGGGTGTATTGATAATCGGGGTGCAGCATGATCACGATGTCTGCCCCCTGATCCAGGGCCGTGCGATAACATGTCTTCTGGTTGCCGCCATACCCCTTGTTCACCGGGTGTATGACGGTGCGGATGCCGAGGCGGCGCGCTACATCCGCGGTTTGATCGCGGCTGGCGTCGTCCACGAGGATTACCTCGTCCACGATATCGAGGGGGATTTCCCGATAGGTTATTTCAAGGGTTTTGGCGGCATTGTAGGCCGGGAGTACCACAACGATCTTTTTCCCGTTCAGCATGTTCTCGGTATCCTGTGTGAAGTATGATGGTTCGGCGGCCGTGCGAGGTTGTCCGGTTTTGCGAAGAAAGGCAGGGGAAGCGCTCCTCCTGCCTTTTGTTCGCGGGCGCGTTATCCAATCCGCCTATCTGGCGGGTCCGCCGGAAAAGATGATGCTGTCAAACGTCCTGTTGAGGCTTTTGCTCGGAAAGTCCTTCATCTCCATGCCGTTCATGAGCTCCAGTTCCTGTCCTACGGATACCTTCATGGCCGGTACCGCCACCCAGGTTTTCTTGCCGTCCTTTTCGAGGTTGACGTAGGTATAGCCGCCACTGTTCATGGTTTCCACGACCTTGCCGGAGATCGTGGAGCCGTTGGTCTCGCCCTTATCCATAGCCGGAGCATGTACCTGTGCGGGGGGCGCCTGCTGGCCTATGGGGGGGTGCCCCTCGGGCATTGCCGGCTGGGAGCCGTTATTGGTGATGCCTTCGGTTTTCGGGGCCGCGTTATCCGTTGCTATTCCAGGCGAGAAGATGATATTGTCAAAGGTCCGTTTGAGGGTTTTGCTGGTGAATGTGCCCATCTCTGTGCCGGACCAGACTTTGACCTCTTGTCCTACCTCGACCTTGGTCGGGGGCATGGCTACCCATGTCGTTTTTCCGTCCTTTTCGAGGCCGATATAGGTGTAGCCGCCGCTGTTCATGGTTTCCACAACCTTGCCGGTAATTATTTGCGGCCGGGGCTGTTGTGCGGCCTGGACAACGGGGGCAGAATTCGATGTTTTGGGCGTAGCTGCGCAGCCGCATTGAAGGGCTGCCGCGAGGGCAAGCAAACTCCCTGCGGCGATTGTTTTACTGCATGCATTCATTGTTTGCTCCTGACTCATGAAGTAATGTGGTTGGGACGTTGTCCGTGCCCCGCGCCTGACCGTATGACCACCTTTTCTACACTATTCCGGACGGTTTTGGAAGCCGTAAGTTTTCAATTTTGCGGAAGGGTTATTGCCGGCATGGACTGCGACCGGCGGCGGGAGGCGGGACGAAGCGCACGGCACGAGGCAGGGGAAAATTTTTCTTGACTTGTGTCGATCGTTTGCCTATAGTCCATAACTCTTTAAAATTGAATCTGATGGAGACGTCATCATGTATGCGGTTATCAAGACAGGCGGCAAGCAGTACAAGGTAAGTGAAGGGGAGTTCCTCAAGGTCGAAAAGCTTGATGGAAACATCGGCGACAGCATCGAGTTTGCCGAGGTTCTCATGGTTGGCGGCGAAAAGGTTGCCATCGGTGCTCCGCTGGTTGCCGGCGCCACGGTGACCGCAAAGATCGCGGCCCAGGGCAAGGATAAAAAGGTCCTGGTGTTCAAGTCCAAGCGTCGTAAGGATTCCCGCAAGCTTCGCGGCCATCGCCAGGAGCGCACGGTCCTCAAGATAGAAAAGATCAGCGCATAGATCACGATATTTTTCCCAGGAGAAACGGAAATGGCACATAAGAAAGGTGTAGGCAGCTCGCGTAACGGCAGGGATTCGGACGGCCAAAGGCTGGGCTGCAAAAAATTCGGCGGCGAGGCGGTCAAAGCGGGCAACATAATCTACCGTCAGCACGGCACCCAGATCCATCCCGGCAACAATGTGGGGTGCGGCAAGGATTATACCCTGTTTGCCCTGATTGACGGGATCGTAACATTCGAGCGTATGGGAAGAGATCGGAAAAAAGTCTCCGTATATCCCAACTAAGACGGCTCGTCGAACTGTCCCAAAAGCCCGGAAGAGTGATCTTTCGGGCTTTTTTGTGGTTTTTGCACAAAAGCAGAACAGTGTTTAAATATATTGTTTGCGCCAGCTCTCCGTTTACGGTATATTGCAATGCTGTTATCCTGATATGTGGCGTCCAGCCACCCGATATGACAAACCTTCCAGACTTCAGGGGCCTCCATGTTCAAATCAAAACTGACCCGCAAGATCCTTACCATTATCGGCGGCATACTCTGTATCGGCTTTGCCGGATTGGGGGTCCTCTCCATCTATCTCGAATGCAGCGCCACGATGGACCTGGAAAAGCGGAACGCCCGGCAGATCGCGGCAACCGTGAGCCACGATATCCTCAACCTGATGACCATCGGCGACATGAAGAATTTCGGCACCTATGTCAAGGACATCAAGGCAAAAGGCGGCATCCTGGATATCAGGCTCTTCAACGCCGACGGACGGGAATGGGGAGGAGGCGGCACGACAAGCGACGAGGTGCGCAATGCCTTGAAATCGGGCGGCAGCGTAGAGGCCCTGGACAAGAGGGATGGCAAGCATGTCCTCAGTCTGGCGCTGCCGCTGGAGAACGAGCAGCGCTGCCACGGCTGCCACGATGCGTCGGCCCGGTACCGGGGCGGCCTGATTGTGACGACCTCTCTGGAAGAGGGCTATACGAGTGCGTACAAACTTACGCTCGTGCTGTCGGTGGTGGGGTTCTGCTTCTTCTTCGCGATCCTGGGAGCGTTGTACCTTTTTTTCAGCCGGACCCTGGTCGTGCAGGTCAGGGAACTGCACGACCAGTTGGCCGAGATGGCCAGCGGTGAGGGAGACCTGACCAAGGTCCTGCAAGTCCGCTCCGACGACGAACTGGGCAGCCTTGGAACCGAGGTCAACCGGTTGACGACAAAGATCCGGGAAACAATCCTGCTGTTGTACCAACAGGCCTGCATGATCGGCAGCGGCGTTTGCGAACTCTCGTTCGGTACGGACCGTACCCTGAAGATGAGCCAGGAGCAGAAAGAACAGGCCGCGGCGGTGGCCGTGGCATCGGAAGAGATGTCCATGACCATCAACGACGTGGCCGGCAACACCCACCGCGCGGCGACACTCTCGTCCGAAGTGGATGTTGCCGCGAGTGACGGCATGACGGTGGTGGAAGAGACCTGGAACTGCATGCGGCAGATCAGCGAGAGCGTGAACAGCACGTTGGAGACCATCCGCCAGTTGGAGGCTTCGTCCGCAAGCATCGGCGAGATGGTGGTGCTGATCGAGGATATCGCCGACCAGACCAACCTGCTGGCGCTGAACGCCTCCATCGAGGCTGCCCGCGCCGGTGATGCCGGGAAGGGCTTTGCCGTGGTGGCCAGCGAGGTCAAGGGGTTGGCCGAGAAGACGACCAGGTCCACCCGGGAGATCGAGCGTGTTGTCGGTAATATCCAACAGGCCAGCCGAAAGGCTGCCGCCATGATCGTGACCGAAACCAACCTCGTCCAGACCGGCCTGACCAGGGCCGAGGAGGCCCGCCAGCGGCTGGAGAACATCAAGAGCCACTCCGTTGAATCCCGCACCATGATCGAGCAGATTGCGACCGCCTCCGAACAGCAAAGCGCCACAACCCAGGAGATCTCGGAAAAGATTCAGGGTGTTTCCACAACAGCGAATGCGACGTTTGAATTGACGCAGATGACCAACGAGGCATTTGCAACGTTCTCGGACCTGGTCGAACAGATCTACGGCACGGTGGGCAAGTTCTCGGTGGGCAATTATCACGACACCGTCAAGTCGTACATCCGTGAGATGGAAGGCGAGGTGCTGGGGGCAATCGAATCGGCGCTGCGCGACCGGACGATCACCCTGGAGGCTCTGTTCGACAGGAACTATGTTCCCGTTCCCAACACCAATCCCCAGAAGTTCACGACCAGGTTCGATGCCTTCTTCGACCGCGTGGTGTCGTCCTTCCAGGAGAAGGTCGTCGGCAAGGACAACAAGCTCTTCTACGCCATCTGCGTGGACAACAATGGCTATTGCCCGTGCCATAACCTGCGCTACACCAAGCCGCTGACCGGAGACCCGGAGGTGGACAAGAACAATAACCGCACCAAGCGAATCTTCAACGACCGCACCGGCATCCGCTGCGCGCGCAACACCGACGGCTTCCTGCTCCAGACCTACCGTCGCGATACCGGGGAGATTCTCAACGACATGTCGCGGCCGCTCCTTATCAACGGCAGGCACTGGGGCGGCATCCGCATCGGCTACCTGTCCCCCTGCGAGTTGGTCATCAAGCTCGACAACAAGACAAAGGGCGCCTGACCCGGTCCCGCACCCTTCTCATCGCAGCACGCGCAAAAAAATTGCCCCGTACGCCAAGACGGGGCAGTTTTTTTTGATCGAATTTATTCGCTTCTCCGTATAAACTCATGCGCGTCTGGCCACGGTATGGTGAAGGCGTGAACCTGCGGATTGGCGTGTGCGGGTTGGGTCAAATCACGTGAAAAAATACGGGACCGGATGCAACCCGCTGAATAATCGAAAATTATATTTCGGAACGATTGTTGCTTTTGCAAAGCTTCGCGCAGATAGATTCCCCCTACCACGGATGCCGTATATGGATATGATGACAGTTTCACGTTTTCCCGGACGAGCCGCCTCACCGGTGAAGGGCAGCAAGAAAAAAGGAAGTGCGCGATCGGTATCATGGCTCCCGTGCCTGTTGCTTGTCGCTTTCGTGACGGTGATTGGTCCCGGCATGGCGGAGGCCGGTTCCTTGCCGGGAACCGGAATCAACGGCTCGCTCCACGATATCGGTTATTTGGGGGCCGTCTTCAACCACTACGCGCAGGACGATTATCAGCGCACCTGCATTTTCTGCCACACACCGCACAATGCGCAACCCGCGAATACCGGCGTGCCTCCGCTCTGGAACCGGGCCGACTCTGCCGTAAATCTCACTCCCTATGCCTGGGCGGCACCGGCCAATCTGCCGATCGCCTTCAACGCCGACCCGCTTGTCGGGCCAAGCCGGCTCTGCATGAGCTGCCATGACGGCGTCACGGCCGTGGACTCCCATGGCCCCTTTACGGGTTCTGCTCAAGGTCACCTCGAAGGCGCGACACTGCTTAGTTCACCTGGCCGCTACATAGACAACCTGTCGGCCATTCACCCCATAGGGTTTCTCTACCAGGATGCAATGGATGCCCGTCCCGGCGAGCTCATCGACCCGTCCAACTGCTATATCGACAGGGTGCCTTCCGGTGCTGCGGCCCAGGCTATCAGCACCAGGGACCGCCTTGCCTCGAACTTCACCTACAGAACCAAAAAGATAGTCGATACCCTTTACGGCGGCTATGTCACCTGCGCCTCATGCCATGACGCACACAATACCGAAAATGCCGTGAATGACGCAGCCCTCAGCAATCCAGGCTACATCCCGAATTATTTCGTATGGGCGAGAGAGCAGAATTCAGCGCTCTGCCTTTCCTGTCATGTAAAATAACAACCCCCTGAAGCCGGGGGATTGGAGCACTCCCCGGTCTGTTCCACACCCGCCCGGCACTATCATGGAGTCCGAAACCCTATCCCCGGCAAAGGAATATTCGCGTATGTCCCGTTTGCATGTTCTTAATCGATGTTTTGTCCTGTTCCTGCTGGGCATTGTCACCGGCGGCTGCGCCCATCTGCAGATGAACGGGACGCTCCCTCCCGGCGCAACCGTGGCGGATATCGGCAGATGCGATGAACACGCTCCGTTTGATCTCGATGCACAAGGGGAGCGGATCGCCTTTGCGGATGGCGGGCTGAAGGTATATGGGGCGGAATCCGGCCGGTCGCACACAATCAGCCCTGATTCGCCATGTGCATTGGCGTGGTCTCCGGACGGCAGACGTATCGCAGCGGCTTTCTGCCGCGACAATGCCGGATCGCTCAGGATATACGGAGAGGGAGGGGAGCTGCAGGCCGAGGCGGAAGTGCCCGGCCGGATCACGGGCCTGGCCTGGCGGTCCGCGACCGAGATCCTGGCCTTTAATGTTCGCATGACACAATTCAGCTTTGGCGCCAATCTGGCTGAAATCATAGTACAGTGGGATGGCGCGGGTAAGCCGAAGGAGGTTGCCTCTACTGACAGTACCTTGAAACCGGTGACCATAAAACAGTGGAACGATGTCTTCACGCACCGGCTTGCCTTCAGGTTGTCGCCCCAGCGCGATGAAATTCTCTATGCCAGCGTAAACGACCCCCCCGCGTTTACCCCCTACTTGCGGATTGTCCTGCATAACCTGGAGAGCGGCAAAGGGCGGGAGATCGCCAAGGCCTCCCTCGACTCGGGCGGCGGGGTATTCTGGGGCGCGGGCAAGGCCGTCCTGGTAGGCGACGGTGAAAGCGGAAGCCAGGTGCTGGACCCCTGGGGAGACAAGGTTGTGCGCACCATCCCCTCCCCGGGAAGGGAACTGGCTGTTTCACCCGGTGGCCGCTATCTGATGCTGGATGGGGCTCTCTACCGCGAAGGGTCGCGGGCCGTCACATTCCAGGAGACCTGCAGGGCCCTGTTTTCAGCCGCAGGAGGGCGTCTGGCAATGGTGTGCGACAACCGTCTGTACCTGGTTTCAGGGCTGGAGGAAAAGCTGCCGGCTCAGCCGGGATCCGGCGAGAGCGCACGGCTGAAAGAGTTGAGAAAATGGTTGAGCGAGGGGCTGATTACCTTTCAGGACTACCGCCGCTCCGGAGAAGGAACAGTGCCATGAACCGGTTTCTTTCCCTGACGGCCTTGCTGCCTGCCGTCATCTGTTTGATGATTTCCACCGCACTTGCCGAGGATTGCCTCACGTGCCACCGCACGAAGACGCCGGCGGCTGTGTCCCAATGGGAGAGGAGCGCCCACGCAAAGGCCAAGGTCGGGTGTGAGGCGTGTCATGGCACCGATCATGGCCGGATGGAAAAGGGCGAGGCGCGGGTGGACCTCAAGGTGTGCGGACGTTGCCACAAGAAAGCCCTGTCCGAGCATCAGGCCAGCCGACACGGCATGGGGCTCCATTCCGGCTGGGGGTGCACCAGAAACCTGCCCCGGCGCAATGGTAGTGAATGCCGTTTCTGCCACGAGGAGGGGAGCGAAGTTCCCGCGTCTGAGGTGCACTGCGCACGCTTCCTGAAGCAGAGCAGCGAAATGGGAGAAATCGGCTGCAACTACTGCCATTCCGTGGAGGGGTCGTGCGCTTCCTGCCACACCAACCACGGCACGGACCTGAAGGTCGTCCGCGACCCGAACATCTGCGCCAAATGCCACATGGGGCCGGACCACCCCCAGTGGGAGATGTGGCAGACCTCTCTGCACGGGACCCTGTACGCCTCCTCAGGCAGGGAGACCGGCCCCGACTGCCAGGCCTGCCACATGGTGGCGGGAAGCCATGATGTTTCGCGCGGCATTACCATGTCCTCGGGCGGCCAGCCCTACGACGCCGCCAAAAGGGGGAAGCGACGGGACGAGATGATTCAGGTATGCCGGAATTGTCATGCCGAATCCTTTGCACGCAAGGAACTGGAGCGGGGCGACGCGGTGCGCGAGCAGAGCGAGGGGCTGGTCAAGGAGGCGGAGAAGATAATCGGCGATCTGGCGGACCACGCCATGCTGGACCCGATGCCCGACCATCGGCCGCCGCACCCGCTCCAGGGGGCCCAGCTCGTTCTCGACAGTCAGATGCTCTATGAAGACACCTCGCATATCGAGCGTTTGCTGTTCAAAATGAAAAAGTACGATTTCGCCAGGACCGTCAAGGGGGCCTATCACCAGAACCCCGCCTACACCCATTGGTACGGCAATGCAGAGCTCAAGATGGATCTTGTGGATATCAGGTCCGAGGCCAACCGCCTGCGGGAGCGGAAGAAGGACGGCGCGGGGCGGGATGCCGCATCGGGTGAAACGGTGGAGGAGCGCTTGCGGGCCTTGAAGAAGAAGCTGGAACGTGGCGCGCTTACCCCTGTGGAATATGAACAGCAGAAACAGCGTCTGTTGGAGTGAGCGCTCTTCCCGGCATACCGGATGAGCCGGAGGTCCCGCGCCGGGCTTAAAACCGCTCCGCGTAGCGCCGGACCAGTTCCCGTATGCCCTTCTTCATCCCTCTTTTGTACGGTCCGACCGCCACCAGGTTTAGGTTCTGCGGCGCAAAGAGGGCGCGGGCGGCCTCCTGCAGCACCTGGGCCGTGATGTGCCGTGCCTCCTCCTGGTCCGCCTCGATGCTCCGCCTGATCCCGACCATCTCTCCCCAGCCGTAGCGCACCCCCATCTCATACGCCGAATCGCGGCTGTATTCCAGGTCGAAGATATAGGACTGCCGGACCCGCTCCAGCTCGGCCGGCGCGATCGGTTCCCCGGCAATGCGCCTGATCTCCTCAAGAGTGACCTCGACAGCCTGGGGCAGGTTGTTCGGGGCGGTGGAGAGGTCGAAGGTCAGGCAGCCGGTCTCGTCGTAGGCCCCGATGGCCCCCTCCACGGAATAGATGATCCCCAACTCCTCACGCAGCCGCAGGTGCAGGCGCGAACTGCCGCCGCCCGCCAGGATTCGGCGCAGGAGGCGGACGGCCATGAAGCGCCGGTCGCTGCGGGGAAATCCCAGGAAGGCCAGTTGCAGGTTCATCTGGCTGTCGGAGTCGTGCACGAATCGAATCTGCGGTGTGCTGTTCCGCCTGGTGACCAGGGGGGTCGCCGGGGCGGCGGCGCCCTGCCAGCCGGCGAATACCTCGCCGGCAGCGGCAAATATCTCGCGGCTCTGCACCGGCCCGGCGACCACGACCACCGTGGCGCTCGGGACATAGTAGCGCCGCAGGTGCTCCTCAAGGTCTGGCCGGCCGATGGCGGCGATGCTCTCCAGGGTGCCGATGGTCGGCATGCCCAGGGGGTGCCGCGGCCAGAGCAGGCGGCTGGCAATGGTGTCGGGGTTGATCTCGTCGCCCGACTCGTTCAGGTCTTCCCGCGCCTCTTCCGTGATGATGCGTTGCTCGATTCCGATTCCCTCCAGGAGCGGCCTGAGCAGCATGGAGGCGAAGATTCCCATGCCCTGGCGCACGTGGGCCGGGTGGACACGGGAATAGTAACAGGTGGATTCCGCGTCGGTGGCGGCATTGGGGGTCCCGCCGACGGCCTCGAAGGCGGCTTCGATCTCAAGGGACGAGGCGTAATCGGCCGTACCGCGGAAAAGGATGTGTTCCAGGAAGTGGGAAAGCCCCTCCCTGCCGGGCGGGTCGTTCCGTCCCCCGACCTTGACGTAGATCGCCAGTTCGGCCGAGTGCAGATGGGGCATCTCGACGCAGACGACCCGCAGACCGTTGGCCAGGGTATGCAGAAACGGCCTGATCATGCCAGCGCCTCACGTATCCGCGCGATGGAGCGGCGGTACTCTTCCGGCGCCAGGAGCCGTTCGTCATGGGGTTCGGCCCAGATCGGCCGCGGCCAGAGCTGTTCCGAGGAAAAACGGGGCACCAGGTGCCAGTGCATGTGCGGGACCATGTTGCCCAGGAGTTCGTAGTTGATCTTGTCGGGCCGGAAGACGTCGAACAACGCCTTGGCCGTCCGGTTGACCTCTTCCATCAGCTCGCCCCGCACCCCGCGGTCCAGGTGGAACAGCTCGGTCACGTGGGCCTTGCTGAACAGCAGCGTATAACCGGGGAAAAACTGGTCGCGGTTGAGGGTGACGTAGGAGTGCTCGAATTCGGCGATGCGCAGGTCGGCATCGCTCTCCCAGCGGCTGCACATGGGGCATGGTGGCAGGGTCATGAATGGCTCCGGTACTCTTTTATTTTCTCCAGCGGGTCCGCAGGCGCGCCAGTTCCTTGCCGTCCTGCCGGCTCGCGATCTGATGCAGGCAGCAGGTGGGCGGCCCGGTTTCCGTGACGGCGCAGCGTGACACGACGCTGTCGCCGCGCCGGACCTCGGCACGGAAGGCAATCTCCAGTTCCTGCAGGCTGCCCGCGGCCACGGCCTCCGGGACCGCCTCCAGAGCCCATCCGGCATAGATGGTGTTGTTCACGTGATGGTTCATGTCCAGGTCGCTGCGCAGTACCCGGAAGCCCATCTCCGTTGTGGCGACCTCGGGGAAGGGGGGCAGCGGGGCGAAGTCGTCGTCCACCGCCCGTTGCGGCACCAGCGGATAGAGGGGCAGGTTCCCCTCCAACCTGACCGGGCGGCGGGTGGCAACGTTCACCACCGCCCACGAGGTGGTCGCCCGCGCCACGCAGGCGCCATGATTATCGCACAGTTCGAATTCGCGGCAGGTGAATATCTCCTGACGGGTCGCCGGCCAGGTGCGGATCGTCACGGTCTCCCCGGCGCGGGGATAGCGCTCCGCCACCAGGTGGATGCGCGACAGCACCCAGGTCAGCCCCAGCTTCCGCAGGTCGGTCATGGCCACGCCCAGGAGCGCGGCGTGCATCCCCGCCGTGTCCTGCAGGTAGTTGAGCAGGGTCGCCACCCGCAGGTTGCCGCAACTGTCCAGTTCGTGGTAACGAACCGGGAAATCCTTGATGAAGATGTGAGATTCCATTCGTCATTCACCCGTCGCTTCGCGCCACCCTCTCCCGGTTGGAGGGGGTAAAACCTCCCGCGAACCGGCATCATACCAGATTGCCTTCAAAAAAAAAGCCCCCTGTCCATGGGCAGGGGGCTTTTTGCGGAACGCCCGCCGCAGGTCATGCGGCGGGCCGGCTAGGGCAACCCTCTTTGCAGTGGGATACCGGACGAATCCTGAATCTTGCAGTCCACATAATCGGGTTCTCCTTTCATGGTTTCCGTATAATCGCCTAACAGGATAAAACTTATCCTAATACTTTCGTAAAAATTGTCAATTGAAAAAACAGCGGCAGTCCGGGGGCATTTCAGCGCACCGGCTTGACACGGAACGGGTTTCGGACTACAAGTCCATCATCCCCTTTTGCCAAAGATACCAAGGAGCAGGTACACCATGTCACAGCAGGTTTCATTCGTCGGTGCAGGACCAGGGGCAGCCGACCTCATCACCATCCGGGGCGCACGGCTCCTGCGCCATGCCGATGTGGTCATCTATGCCGGCAGCCTGGTGGACCGGGAACTGGTCCGCCGCTATGCCCCTACGGCGGATGTGTACGACTCGGCCGGCATGACCCTGGACGAGGTCATGAGCGTCATGGTGGATGCCGTCTCGGCCGGCAGGAACGTGGTGCGGCTCCACACCGGCGACCCCTCGATCTACGGCGCCATTCAGGAACAGATGGAGGCCCTCGACCGCCTGGGCGTGGCCTACCGGGTGGTGCCCGGCGTGACCAGCGCCTTTGCCGCCGCTGCCGCCCTCAAGCAGGAACTGACCCTGCCGGAGGTGTCCCAGTCGGTGATCTTTACCCGCATGGAGGGGCGTACGCCGGTGCCGGAACGGGAAAGCCTCCGCCGCATCGCCGGCATTGGCGCCACCCTGGTGATCTACCTCTCGGTGGGCATGATCGACCGGGTGGTGGAAGAGCTCCTGGCCGGCGCCTACACCCCGGCGACCGCCGCTGCCGTGGTCTGTCGCGCCTCCTGGGAGGACGAGGTGGTCGTCGAGGGGACCCTGGCCGATATCGCCGCCAAGGTCCGCGAAGCCGGCATCGAGCGCCAGGCCCTGATCATCGTTGGGGATGTGCTGGCGGCACGGCGCGAAGGGCTCAAGGCACGGTCGCTGCTCTACGACGACGGCTTCTCCCACGGCTTCCGTGGCACCATCATAACCTGACATGCGCGTCGCCGTGATCGCCATAACCCGCAACGGGGCGCTCTTGGGGCAACGGTTGCGGGGCGGGTTGCCCGGAGCGGAGCTGCATGTTTCCAGTCGCTATGCCGGGCAAGCCGGGCAGATCAGGCGTCTTTTCGACCCCGCCGATCTGAAGGCGCTGGCAGCGTCGCTCTGGAAGGCATACGACGGATTCGTCTACATCATGGCCGCCGGCATCGTGGTGCGCATGATCGCCCCGCTTCTGGAGTCCAAGGAGACCGACCCGGCCGTGGTGGTGATGGACGATGCCGGCAAATTCGCCATTTCCCTCGTCGCCGGCCACCTGGGCGGCGCCAACGAACTGGCCGAGCGGTGCGCCTTCATCAGCGGCGCCCGGCCGGTTATCACCACCGCCACCGATGCCAATGGTCTTCCTTCGTTCGACCTCCTGGCCAGGGAGCAGGGATGGGTCATCGACGACATCAGCCGGGTCAAGGTCCTCAACAGGCTGCTCCTGGACGACGAGGAGATCGCCGTCGTCGATCCCACAGGAAAGACGCGGTGCTGGCTGTGCGGTCGGGGCAGGACCTCGTACCACGAGACCTTTGCCGAGGCCATGGACAGCCCGGCCCGCGGCTTTCTGTTCGTTACCAACCGCCATCTTCCCCCCCAGACCCAGCCCGACAACCTGTTGATCCTGCGTCCCTGCAACCTGGTCCTGGGCATCGGCTGCAACCGCGGCACGACGGTGGATGAGATCGACGCGTTCGTCACGGCTCAGCTCAAACGCATATTCCTCTCCCGCAAGAGCGTGCGCCTGGTGGCCACGGTATCGGTCAAGCAGGATGAGGCGGGGCTGATCGCCTTTGCGGAGCGCTTGGGCGTCCCGCTGGCATGCTTCGGGGCCGACGAATTGAATGCGGTGGCGGTCCCGTCTCCGCCCTCGCAGCACGCCCTGGCGGCCATCGGCGTCTCGGGCGTGGCGGAACCGTCGGCCATCCTGGGGGCGGGCGGCGGCCGGCTTTTGCTGAAGAAGGTCAAATCGGAAAATGTCACCCTGGCGGTGGCGGAGATGAAGGAAGAGGAGTCCCATGTCTGAGAGACCCCTGATAGCTATCACCATGGGAGATCCCTGTAGCGTTGGACCGGAGATTATCGTCAAGGCGTGGGGGCGCCCCGAGGTTGCCGGGCGATGCACGCCGTTCGTGGTCGGCGACAGGCCGGCCCTTGAGCGGGCGGTGCAGGTCTGCGGTTCGCGGCTGGGGATCGCCGAGATCGCGGAACCCGAGGAGGCGCGCCAGGTCCCGGCCGGTGTCATGGCGCTGTTGCCGCTCTCCCGCCTGCCGGAAGAGGACCTGCGCTACGGCAGGCCGACCCTGGCGGCCGGCGATGCCGTTTACCGCTATATCTGCACGGCCGCCCGCCTCTGCCTTGCGGGCCGGGTGGCGGCCATGGTCACGGCGCCTATCAACAAGGAGGCCATGAACCGCGCGGGCCACGATTATCACGGACACACCGAGCTCCTGGCCGAACTGTGCGGGGTTGACGATTACGTGATGATGCTGGCGGGGGATCTGCTCCGGGTCAGCCTGGTGACGATCCACGAGGCGCTTCGTGCCGTCCCCGGCCTGATCAGCCGGGAGCGGGTGTTGACCACGATCCGGGTTACCGAGGACGGGGTGCGGTGCCTGACCGGCAAGGCCCGCCCTCGCCTGGCGGTGCTGGCCCTCAATCCCCACTGCGGCGAAGGGGGGATGTTCGGCAACGAAGAAGAGGTAGTCATCGCGCCGGCCATCGAAGCGGCCAGGCGGGAGGGGATCGACGCCCAGGGGCCCCTTTCGGCGGACACCCTCTTCTATTTTGCCCAGAAGGGAGAGTACGACGGGGTGGTGGCCATGTACCACGACCAGGGACTGATACCGCTCAAGATGCTCCATTTCGACGATGGGGTGAACGTCACCCTCGGGTTGCCGATCATCCGCACCTCGGTGGACCATGGCACGGCCTATGACCTGGCAGGAACGGGGCGGGCCTCGGAGAAGAGCCTGGTGGCGGCCATCGGGATGGCCGTGGGGATGGCGGGTACAAAGGACTGGGCGATGTAGAGGGGGGAAAACAAACACCTCGATAGGAAAAGCCCCGCCGTTTCCGGCGGGGCTTTTCCTATCACCCCATAAGGGCATTGAGCATCTTGGTTGCGACGTCCTTGCCGCTGATGCTGTAGGTGCCCGCAGCCAACTGATCCCTGATGGCGGTCACCTTCTCCCAGCGGATGGTGTCTTCCGCAGGAGCGCTCGATAAAAGTTTTTCCGTGGTCGATGAGAGCTTCACGCTGAACGCGTCCCCCTCCTCCAACGTCGATTGGGCATCGCCGCTCTTCCGCGCAGTAGAACCTTTGACGGTCTTATTCTGCGTCCCGGCCAGGGATCGAATCCCGGTATCGATTTTCATAGCGGCCTCCCCTCCGACCTTACTCACCTCTTTTTCAATCTTTATCGGCAGAGTAGGGTTAAACCTTTAGCAGGTTGTTGAAAATCTACTGCGGGACTGGTCTGCGGCGTTGCTGCTCGCTTGCGCCTTGCATACCAGCCTCCTGGCTACGATTTTCAACAACCAGTTGGAAATTATCCGCAACGCTCGTTTGCGGACAACTCCTTAATTGGATGGGGGACCTCCCGCGATCCCCCGGATAAAGCGGCCGTAGTTCTGGTCGGTTCCCTTGATATGGGAAATCGTCCAATCAATCAGAAAGTCCAGGGTTTTGACGCTCAACTCCTCCCCGTTCGTGATGCCGGTGTGGATATCCTTGAGCCTGGTAACGAAATAATCGTGTTCCTGGCGGTGGCTCGTGAAGTCGGGAAAGTTATAGGAGAGCATCAGGCGCTCCTCGTCGGAGAAGTGCCGGTACACGTAATCGATCGCCTTCTGCAGCACGTCGTCGATGATCCGGGCGCCTTCTCCCTTCTGCACCGCCTCGTCGAGTGCCCTGATCCACCCGATCAACTCCTTGTGCTGACCGTCGATGGCGGGAATACCCAGCGCCATGCTTTCATCCCATTCAGGAAATGCCATGGTTCCTCCCCTTATTTTTCAGGCTGCTGCCTGAGATCCAGTTCGCGGACAGTGCCAAAGGCGGCGAGCGGCTTGTCGAATTTCGCGGCGTCCCCCACTACCACCAGTTTGAAGGCCTCGGGTCTGAGATGCCTCCGGGCGGCGGCGAGCACGTCCTCTTTCGTGACCCGGGCTATGTTGTCCCGGTAGCCTTCCAGGTAGCCGGGGGGATAGCCGTAGAACTCCAGCCTCGCCCGCTGGGTCACGATGGAGGCGGGACTGGTGAAGCCGAACATGAAGGAGTTGACGATGTACTCCTTGGCCGCCTTCAACTCCTGGTCGCTGACCGGCTCCCTCGTCATGCCGGCGATGATCTCCTTCATCAGGGAGATGGCCTTGCCGGTGGATTCGGCCTTGGTCTCGGTTTCGGCCATGAAGGAGCCGGTGAAGCGCCGGCCCACGTCAAAACGGCTGTCCACGTTGTAGGCCAGACCCTGGTTGGTGCGGATCTCCATGGTCAGGCGCGAGGTGAAGCTCCCCCCCAGGATATAATCCATGACCCGCAGGGCATAGACATCAGGGTCGTCTTTGGTGATCCCCAGGTGTCCCATGCGGATTACGGTCTGGTTGACCTCTTTTTTGCCGTAGATCACCTCGGGGCGGAAGTCGGCCGTCGGCTGGGGGATGTCCGGCAGCGGCTGCGGGGCGGCCGCTGCCACTTTGCCGAAGACGGCGTTCAACTCCTTGAGCAGGGCTGTTCGGTCGAAATCGCCCGACACCGCCAGGATCATGGCGTCCGGCCGGAAGAACCGGCGGTGGAAATCAACCATGTCCTGGCGCGTGATGGCGTTGGCCGAGGCAAAGGTGGGGATCACGCCCAGGGGATGGCCGGCGTAGATGGCCCGGTTGATCTCCCGTGCCGCGATCCCCTTGGGGTCGTCGTTCTGCCGCCGCAGCCCTTCGATCAGGTGTTTGCGGGCGATTTCGACCCGGTTCTGGCTGAAATCGGGCCGCAAGAGCACATCGCCGAAGATATGCAGGGTGCGGCTGAAGTTCTTCGTAAGCGACGTCAGGGAGACCGTGCCCATGTCGGCACCGATGGCGCTCTCCACCGCCGACGCCATAAACTCCAGTTCGTCGTCCATCTTTTCCGGCGAGAGCCCGCCGGCGCCGCCGCTGCGCATGACGCCGCCGGTCAGCGAGGCCAGGCCGGCCTTGCCGGCCGGATCATAGACCGACCCGGTGCGCACCAGGGCCGTGATGTTGATGATGGGCAGTTCCGTATCCCGCAGCAGGTAGACCGGCATGCCGCATTCCAGCACTACCCGTTCGGCCGCGGGTATGTCGAAGCGCAGCTCGGGGAAGGTCATGGTTCGGGGATCGGCCTTTTCGCCGGCAATAGCCACGGTCGCACCTGCCGTGACAAGGAGCAGGAAGGTGATGATCAGTCGTTTCATTTGCCTTCACCCCCCTTTTGGGTGATGAACCCGACCATGCGGTTCTCCCTGGTGAAATACTGCCGGGCCACCCGCTGGATGTCGGCGGCGGTGACCGCGGCCACCTTGCGGCGGTAGTCGGTCATGTAGCGCCAGGTGCCGGCAACCGCCTCGTACTCGGTCAGGTTGCGGGCCAGGCCGCCGTTGGTGCCCATGCGGCGGGCATCCTCATACTCGATCTTGTTGAGGACACGCTGCAGGTCGCGCTCTGCGACCGGCTCCGTCTTGAGCAGTTCCAGCTCGCGGAGGATCGCCTCCTCTACCTCCGCGGTCGTATGGGGCGCGCGGGGGTTGGCGTTGACCAGGAAGAGGTTGGGATAGCGGCTGCCGGGGGCGTCGAAGACCCCCACCTCGGTGGCGATCTGCTGTTCGATGACCAGCTTCTTGTACAGGCGCGAGGTCCGGCCGTTGCCCATGATCATGTTGATGACGTCGAAGACGAAGTCGTCGGGCGCGTTGATGCCGGGCTTATGGAAACCGACCATCAGGGTGGGTTCGGCCTCGGCCACGAGTTCGATGCGCCGCTCGCCTTCCTGTTTCGGCTCTACGGCAGTGACGGGTGCATGCACCTTTCCGGGCGGGATGGCGCCGAAATAACGCTCCACCAGGGCGATGGCCGCCTGGGCGTCGAGGTCGCCCACGATGGCCACGATGGCGCTCTGGGGGCCGTAGTAGGCGTGGAAGAACCGCTCGGCCTTGGTGCGGGTCAGATTCTCGATATCCGACTGCCAGCCGATGGTGGGATGGCCGTAGGGATGGGTCAGGAAGCCGGAGGCGATGAAGGTCTCCCACAGCTTGTTCTCCGGGTCGGCGTCGGTGGAGCGGCGGCGCTCTTCCATCACCACGGCGCGTTCGGAGTAGAACTCCCGCAGCACGGCGTTCTGCATGCGGTCGGACTCGATGGCCGCCCACAGCTCCAGCTTGTTGGCAGGCAGGTTGATCAGGTAAGTGGTGCCGTCGCGGCTGGTGAAGGCGTTGTACCCGACCCCGCCGTTTTTGGCGTAGAGTTCGAAGAATTCATCCTTTATGACATATTTGGACGCCTCTGCCTCCAGCGCCGCCAGTTGCTTCTCCAACTCGGCTATCCTGGCCTTGTCCCCTTTGTCTCCTTTGGCCTTCTCGGCGATCATCGCCTCGGCGGTCTGCTCGATCTTGTCCAGAAGCGGCTTTTCAGCGGTATAGTTCTTCGTCCCCAGGGTGGTGGTGCCCTTGAAGAGCATGTGCTCCAGCATGTGGGCGATGCCCTGTTCGTCGCTGCGCTCGTCCACGCTTCCCACCCGGAAACGGATCCAGGCCGCCACGGTGGGGGAGGTATGGCGTTCCACCAGGAGCAGTTTCATGCCGTTCTTCATGGTATGTTCGACGACCTTGTCCTCCAGCCCCGATGCCCACAGGCTGGTTGCACACAGGCACATCGCTACGGCAAACAACCATATCCGTTTCATTGGCGTACCTCTTTTTTCTGTCGTTCATTCGAGTCGTAGGGGCGAAATGCTGTTCGCCCCTGCGCCAGGATTTGCATATGAAGCGTTAAGTAATGGTAAAACGATGGACCGGTTAAAACAACGAGAATTTGATGTACTTGCGGGGATGCTCCTTGAAGTCGTTCACCAGGGCATCCAGGTTTTCCACCATGCGATTCATGCGCTCGTACAACTCCTTGTCGGTCACCAGCCTGCCGGCGGTTCCCTCGCCGCGCTTGATGCCGGCGGTCACCTCCTCGATGGACCTGACCGAGTTGTCGGCCCGGGTCAAAAGCGACAAACCTTTGTCGTAGAACTCCCGGTCGTTGATCAAAAGACCCAGCGTGCTGTCCTTGGAGGTGATCTTCTTGTTCAGTTCCTTGACGTAGTCCGCCGCCTCATTGCTCTTTTCCGCAAGGGTGACCAGCTTGTCGTAGAGCGCCTTGTCGTAGATCAGCTTGTTCAGGGTGCCGTTGGACTCCTGGATGTCCCGGAGCGTCTTGTCGGCCCGGTTGAGGATGCTGACCAGCCTGTTGTAGGGCTCGGGGCTGCGGTTCAGCTTGCCCAGGGTCCCTTCGCCGCGGTTGATGGTGATGGCCAGGGCGTGGAGCTCGCCGGTCAGGTTGACGATGTTGGTGTAGAGGGTGGCGTCGGTGGTGAGCTTGCCCAGGGTTCCCTTACCCTGGTTGATGTTGTCCACGATGGTGTTCAGGCGGTCGAAGGTGGTGCCGGCCTTTGCCATGACGTCATCCAGCTTCACGACCGGCGTGCCCCGCAGGACCGTGGCCGGTGTTTCGAAGTACTGCTGCGACGGGGTGATGTCCACGTATTTTTCGCCCATGAGCCCACGGGTCTTGATGGTGATCTTCGAATCCGTGCCGATCTTCTTCAGCGCTTCGTTATCAATCTCCAGGCGGATATCCACCTCGTTGTTCCGCTTCGGGTTGGCGAAGCGGATGTCGGTGACCACCCCCACGTCCACGCCGGCCAGCCAGACCGGGGCGCCCTCCTTGAGGCCGGCCACATCGTCCATCACCACCTGCAGCCTCCCCTTGGTGACGAACATCTTGTTCTTCTGCCCCATCAAGAGCACCCCGCCGGCAACGAACACCAGCGCCACGAAAATGAACACGCCGGCACGTACCTGGGCCCAGCCTATCTTGTTGCTCCGTTCCATATCAATCCCACCTGTCTGGCACGACGCCACATTTGAGCGCTACCTGCGTTGGCTCGTCGAAAGCTCCTCGACATAGTTGCACTATGCCTCCGTCGTTTTCTCCTCGCCGCCTTGGTATCATCTCAAATCTGGCGTCGTGTTTTTTTATTCACACAAACAGCGACTCTTTCGTCGGCTGCAAGAATTCCCGTACCTCCGGGATCGCGCTGGCCCGCATCTCTGCCTCGGTCCCGTCGAAGATCATCCGCGCCTGGTGGAGGAAGGTGAAGCGCTCCGAGGTGGCGAAGGCGGTCGCCAGGTCGTGGGTTACCATCAGGGTGGTCTTGCCCTCGGCCTGGAGGCGCTGCATCAGGTTGCAGATGTTGTAGACCCCGATGGGGTCGAGGCCGGTGGTCGGCTCGTCGAAGAAGATGTAATCCGGGTTGGCCGCCAGGGCGCGGGCAATGGCCACCCGCTTCTTCATGCCGCCCGACAGTTCGGCCGGGTAGAGATCGACCGCCTGCTCGACCCCCACAAAGGAGAGCTTTTCCAGCACGATCCGCTCGATCTCTCTCTCGGAGAGCCGCCCCTCCTCGAACAGCCGGTAGCCCACGTTTTCCCCTACGGTCATGGAGTCGAACAGCGCCCCCCCCTGGAAGACGATGGCGATCCGCTTGCGTTGCTCGTTGAAGAAGGACTCCGGCCTGCCGGTGATGCAGACGTCGCCGATGCAGACCCGGCCGGCCTGGGGGGTCAAAAGCCCCAGGAGCAGCTTCAAAATGGTGGTCTTGCCGGCGCCGCTCACCCCCAGGATGGTGCGGTTGACACCCCGCTCCAGGCAGAAGTCGAAATCCTCCAGGATCTTCCGGCCGCCCACGGAGTAGCACAGTTTCTCCATGCGGATGCAATCGCTGCCGTTCATCGGGGCTCCGCTCCGCCCATGGTCAGGATGATGCGCCATTCCTCCGCTGTCACCGGCTGGATCGAGAGGCGGCTGCGATTGACCAGCGGCATGTCGGCCAGGAGGGGATTGGCCTTGATCTGCTCGAGGGAGACCGGCCGGGGCAGCGGCGTGCCGTAGCGCACGTCCACCATGTACCAGATCGGGTTGCCGGGCGACGCCTTGGGGTCGAAATGGTCGCTCGTCGGGTCCAGGGCCGTAAAATCGGGATACCCTCCCCGAACGACCTCTGCGATGCCCACGACGGCCGGCTCGGGGATGCTGCTGTGGTAGAACAGCACGCCGTCCCCCGGCTCGATCCGGTCCCGCAGGAAGTTCCGCGCCTGGTAGTTGCGTACCCCGTCCCACTGTTCGGTCATGTTCGGGCGTGCCTTCAGGTCGTCGAAGGAGAAACAGCCCGGTTCGGTTTTGAAAAGCCAGAATGCCATGGTTACCTACCCCCGGAAGACCACGAAGATCTTGGTCAGGAAGAAGTCGAACATCAGGATCAAGACCGACGAGATCACCACCGCCTGTTTGGCCGCGTTGCCCACCCCTTCGGCGCCGCCGCGGGTGTTGAGCCCCACGTAACAGCCGGTCATGGCGACCAGTAAGCCGAAGACCGCCGGTTTGACCAGTCCTTCGATCAGGTCCTGGAAGACCATGAACTGGGGGATGCCCTTGATGTACATGGTGGGGTTGATACCGTAGCCCGACGCCATGATGTATCCCCCCAGGAGCGAAACGGCGTCGGCCACCGCCGTCAGGAGCGGCAGCGCCAGGAGCATGGCCTTCAGCCGCGGCGCCACGAGGCGTTTGACGATGTCGGTTCCTTCCACCCGCATGGCGTCCACCTGCTCGGTGACCACCATGGTGCCCAACTCGGCGGTAATGGCGGACCCCACCCGGCCGGCCACCATCAGGGAGGCCAGGACCGGCCCCAGCTCCTTGATCATGGTCACGGCCACCATGCCCCCCACGTAGCTGGTGGCGGCAAAGGGCTTGAGCTGGACCAGGGCCTGCAGGGCCATGACCATACCGGTGAACAGGCCGGTCAGCAGGCAGATGAACAGGGAGGAAAAGCCGAGCTTGTCGAACTGGACGGCAAATTCGCGGTAGTAGAAGGGGGGGCGGAACATGCGAGTGAAGGTCTTGGCCGCCAGGGCAAACCACCCCTGGAGTTCGGCGAAGAAGCGCAGCATGACCCTGTCGATGAAGGTAATATTCATTCAGTACCTTTGCAGGTTGTTGAAAAACAGCCATCTCGCCGCCGTCCTCGAAAACCCCTTTGTGCGGCGTAGCGCTGCTACGCCTCCGC
>Ga0207857_1000102_pt1 | contig 26498 bp, 24 predicted proteins | sample LuqExpMetageno22_FD_187780 | JGI IMG/M metagenome (GOLD analysis project Ga0207857, IMG submission 187780) | Tropical forest soil microbial communities from Luquillo Experimental Forest, Puerto Rico - Sample 22 (SPAdes) | ecosystem: Environmental > Terrestrial > Soil > Tropical forest ... | reverse complement strand
CCTGCTCCGCACGGAGCAGCGTGCTTTGCATGCCTTGGATTGGATTGCCGAACGGCGGCATCGCGAGCCACTGCCCGCGCACCTGCGCACCGGTCTGAAAGGAGAGGAAGCGGCTCTGTTTTATCTACGCCGCAAAGGCTATACCGTCGTGGCCCAGCGCTGGTCCCCCGGCCTTGAACCGGGCGATATCGACCTGATCGCATGGCACGGCAACCTACTCTGCTTTATCGAAGTGAAAACCCGCACGGTCCACAGCATGACGCCGGCTGAAGCCGCCGTGGACGAGCACAAGCGCCGCATCCTGCGCCGCCTGGCCCGCCAGTATGTGCGCCAGTTGCCCGGTGAAAGCTGGCCGGCCATTCGCTTCGATGTGATCAGCGTCTACCTGCTGGAGGGGCAGGCGGAAGAGTTCACGCATTTTGAAGGCGCCTTCAGCCTGAACGCAAGCGGCACGGACTGAGCCATCGGCTCAGCCCTGCGCGTCTTCCCACTCTTCGTGCCACGCCATCTGGATTGCTTCCAGCTTGCCTTCGTTCGATTTCTGCGGATCGTCTGCAAAACCATCCAGACCGATCACGTAGCCGTGCAGATCCGTAAACCGCACGGTCAGCGGATCAACATCGGGATACTTCTCCTGCAGTTGAATGCCAATTTCTTCCGCATCGTTCCAGTAAATTTCGCGTGCCATCCAAAAGACTCCTTTACTCGTTCTGGGTGCGCTTCCTATACTGGTGCGCACTCCAACTCAACGGGACATCCAGCCATGATCAAGCTTCGCATTCTTGTTGTACTCTTCTGCGCCTTGGCATTTGCCATCACCCTCCACGCACAGTCCAGTAACCTTCGCACCGTTGCCCCGGGCGTCTGGTTCCGCACTGGGGAACCGCTGGTGCTGGCGCATGGTGAAGTCATCACCGAAAACACCATGATCGTGGAGATGAAGGACTATCTGGTGGTCATCGATTCCGGCACCGCCGCCACAGCACGGGCCACGTTGGCCGATAGTCGCCTGATCTCATCCAAACCGGTGAAGTACGTCTTCCTCACGCACCATCATTTTGATCATGTGGGCGGCAACCCCGTTTGGACCGCCGCCGGTGCAACGACACTCGCTTTTGCCGGAGTCCAACAGGAAATGCTGCGCCAGAAAAGCAAATACGAACTGCCCCAACAAACTCTGGACAACGGCGGAATGGTTCTTGACGATGGTTTCCGCCGCCTTGAATTCCGCACCTACGGTTGGGCGCATACCCTCGGCGATGGAGTCGCTTTCCTGCCCAAAGAGCGCATTCTGTTTTCAGGCGACGTAGCGATCAACGCCTCCTGCAATTCCTTCTTTGATGCCAACGTCAGAAACTGGCCGCTGGTTCTGCGCAAACTGGAAGAGCTGCATCCTCTCCAAGTGCTCCCCGGGCATGGCCTGCCGGGCTCAGCGGAGTTGCTCTCCGGTCAACGTGGCTTTCTCGAAAGCCTGATTGCGCAAATCGATGAAGCCCACGCTCAGAACAAACCACTGGAGGCCCTGGTGGAGATGAAGGATGGCAAACCGTCCGTCTCTCGATTGCACTTCGCACCTGAATTCGCGCCCTGGGCTGTGGGGCCTTTCACAGCCGCGCATGTAGCCACTGTCTATGCAAAACTCGCACCACAACCGGCAAGCCGGTAAAGGAGCGATCCCTGCGTAGCCGTTATTTACCCTCGGCCAGCGTCAGCGGCTTGCCTTCAGAAACGTAGTTGCGATTCCAACTGGGAATCTCCACCACATAGTTGCCGGGCTTGGTAATCACCGCCTGACAGCCAAGCCGCGAATTGAGCTGTTGATCGGCTGCCATATCCAGCCGGTCCAGCTCATCGTCTTCAGCTTCCGAGAGGCCGGCAGCGCCTTCCTTCACCCACAGATGACAGGTGGAGCAGGCACACACACCGCCACAGGCGTGATCGAGAAAGATGCCGTTGTTCTCCGCCACATCCAAAAACGACATCGGCTTGCCGTGATTGTCATACGGCATGGTGCCGAACTCGAATTCAACCGTCTTGCCTTCCGGCTCAAACGTGATGCGGACAAGCTTTTCCGGGGGAATGTTGCTTGCGGAGTTGCTCATGGATTTCCTTTCCTTCGCGCTTGCCTATTCGATGCAGGACAACTGGCAAAGTTTCCCTCTGCCAGTTGGCATAGCTATTGTTTGAACTCGGCCGGCGCGAACGCATGCGGCGCGGTAATGCCGTCGTTCAACTCGTTGCCAGCCGCGTCCATGGTCTTGCCGCGAATAGCCGTCGTCACCGCCGACTCCATCATCAGCTCGGCAAAGCGGCGCGTGGATTGATCGAGCGCGGCAATACCGTTGCGGATAGCCTCTACATCGCTGCCGTCCTTTGCGCCCATCAGATAACCGCGGCAAACGGCAATCGCCTTCTGCTCTTCGTCGTCCAGTTGCTGCCAGGCCGGATGCTGCGGGGCACGCGCCACGGCAGCCAGAATCGTCTCCGCCTCGTTGCGCGCTTCAATCAGCAGACGCTTGGCAAAATCCGTTTCAGCATTGTCGAACGAGTCGAGGATCATGCCTTCCACCTGCTCGTCCGTCAAGCCATAGGTGGGTTTCACCTCGATCTCCGCTTCCTTGCCCGAGCGTTGTTCGCGCGCCGTTACATGCAGAATGCCGTCGGCGTCGATCAGAAAACGTACTTCAATCCGCGGCAATCCCGCCGACATGGGTGGAATACCCTTCAGATCGAAACGCGCCAGCGAGCGGCAATCCGCGGCCAGTTCGCGTTCGCCCTGCAGCACGTGAATGGCAACGTTCGTCTGCCCATCCACGCCCGTGGTGAAGTGCTCCGTGGCCGAAGCCGGAATGGTGGAGTTGCGCTGAATGATGCGCGCCACGGTTCCGCCCAGCGCTTCAATGCCCAGCGAAAGCGGCGTCACGTCCAGCAGCAGCATTTCCTCGGTAGCCTGCGAAGCGCCCGACAGAATACCCGCCTGCACGGCCGCGCCCAGCGCCACAACCTCATCCGGGTTCAAATCCGTATGCGGCTTCTTGCCGCGCGCCGCAAGCTTGAACAGATCGGTCACCAGTTTGCGCACTGCGGGAATCCGCGTGGAACCACCCACCAGCACCACTTCATCAATCTGTTCGGCAGTAATGCCTGCATCGGTGAGCGCCTGACGGCAAGGCACCGCCGTGCGTTCCAAAATCGGCTCAATCAGCAGTTCAAATACTTCACGGGGGATCTCGCGTTGATAGCGGTCGCCATTCGGCAATTCGATATCGAAGGCTGCAGCGCTCTCCGTGGAGAGCTTGATCTTGATGTCGATCACCGCTTTGCGCAATGCCTGCACAGCGCCGGCATGTTCACGCAAATCCACGCCGTGCTCGGCATAGATCTCATCGAGCGCAATGGCCAGCAGCAGATTGTCGATATCGTCGCCGCCCAGGTGTGTATCGCCACCTGTGGACTGCACTTCAAAGATGCCGTCGCGCAGCTTGAGAATGGAGATATCGAAGGTGCCGCCGCCGAAGTCGTAAACAGCGATGGTGCCTTCCTTGGCGCGATCCAGTCCATATGCCAGCGCTGCCGCCGTGGGCTCGTTCACCAGACGCAGAACATCAAGCCCGGCCATGCGCCCCGCATCCTTGGTGGCCTGCCGCTGCGCATCGTTGAAGTACGCGGGCACGGTGATCACGGCCTGCGTTACCGGCTGACCAAAGAAGCGTTCCGCGTTGCGCTTCAACTGGCGCAGCACGTAGGCGGAAATCTCCGGCGGAGTAAAGCGCATCTCGCCCAGTTGAATGCGCGGCACCTCGCCCTCTTCCACATCGTCTGCCAAACGGAACGGGAACAGCTTCAACTCGCTCTGAATCTCCGAAAGCCCACGACCCATCAGGCGCTTCACGGAATAGATGACGCGCTCCGGCGTTTGAATCAGCGCCTTGCGCGCACTGTTGCCCACCGTTACCGTGGCGCGCTGTCCAGGCTCCGTCACCGGATCCAACGCCACCACCGACGGCACCAGATTCGAACCGTCCACACCGGGAACCACAACGGGCTTATCGCCCTCCATAAAAGCGACCAGGGAATTTGTGGTTCCCAGGTCAATGCCAACAACGCGTCCTTCTGCCATGTGTCTGTTTATGCTCCCAGGGTCTCGGTAACGTCGCGAACAAGATTGCTCAAATAGCGGCGGCGATCCAGCAATGCAACCATGGCCTTCTGTGCGGCCTTGCGGCCTGCGCCATCGCCTTCGTCCCACGCCGTCCACTGGCTGCGCAGGCTCTGATCCACATCATGGAGCAGCACGGTAAATTTCTGCTTGGCTTGCTGCAGTTGTGCTTCCAGTTGCAGAAACTCTTCACTGGGCACCACGTCCCGCTGGCCGGCTGCCTGCAGCGCCTTGCGCTCGGCGCGCATCTCTTCAAGTTGCATATTCAACTCGAAGACCTCTTCCAGAAGATCGGCGGGCACGCGCGAGGGATCGGTGCGATTCTTGCCGGCCGTTTCCTCGCCCACCTCAGCGCCTTCGAGCTTCAACAGATATTCGGTTCTGCGCAACGGATCGCGCAGCGTGCGATAGGCATCATTGAGCAGCGCAGTATCCGCCAAGCTCCACTCGCGCTCATTCTCCTGAGCCCGCGCAAAGCGGTCGGGATGCAAGCGGCGGCTCAAGCGGTGGAACTCGTGCTCAAGTTCAGTAAGGTCGATATTCAGCCGTGGCTTCAGGCCGAAGACAGAAAAGAAATCACCCCCCGGAGGGGGTTGGATCTTGCTGCAATGCGGACAGAACAGCGTGGACTCGGTATGGCCGATTGAACAGGACCAACAGGCCACCGGTACAGCAGTATTCAAAACTTTCAACATGGCCGTACTCTCCCGGAAAAGTTATGCCGAGAACGAGGACCCGCAACCGCAGGAGCGCGTTGAGTGAGGGTTGACGAAGTTGAATCCCTGGCGCATCAGGGTCTCTTCGTAGTCCAGCGTCATGCCATGCAGATACAAAAATGACTTGGGATCGACGAAGATGCGCACTCCATCGAACTCATAGATGCGGTCGCGCTCGCGAGCCTGGGTGTCGAACTTGATCGAGTACGAAAGCCCCGAGCAACCGCCTCCCAACACGCCCAACCGCAGCCCACCCTCGGCAGGTGAAATGCCTTCCTTGGCCATGGCCGTGCGGATGCGTTTGATCGCCTTCTCCGTCACCAGGATTCCATTGGCCGGCGCCTGCGGCACCTGCGGCGGGTCAGCTTGCTGCACCGCACCCGATGAGGCAGACGCGTTATTCCCGATCGTTACAAAGTTCGACATGCTTGTCTCCATATCCTTCAGGCCCGCTGTTTTGCGTTCACCTGAAGGATTGGGCTTCAACCGCTGGAGGAGAAGCGCCACGTGCGGCGCTTTCGCCCAGGAGCCAAAGCCCCTTGTGTTATCGTTCTGTTCTGCGGCGCGGCCCATGGCAGCGCCCTTGCCAACCATTGTCATACCTGGCCCACACCTAACTGGAAGAGCCAGGCAAAAAAATTTAGTTAGCCACGGCTTCCTGAGCCACCGGCTCCGCCGCGCCGTTCTTCTTCTTCCAGTCGCCGATAGCCGCGCGGATCGCATCTTCCGCCAGAACCGAGCAGTGAATCTTCACCGGCGGCAGCGAGAGCTCCTTCACGATATCGGTGTTCTTGATCTCCAGCGCATCTTCCACCGTGCGGCCCTTGATCCACTCCGTAGCCAGCGACGAGCTGGCAATGGCCGAACCGCAGCCAAAGGTCTTGAACTTGGCCTCTTCAATGATCTGCGTCTCCGGGTTCACCTTGATCTGCAGACGCATCACATCGCCGCACTCCGGAGCTCCAACCAGTCCGGTGCCCACTTCCTGCGCATTCTTGTCGAGTGCGCCCACGTTGCGCGGATTGTTGTAGTGATCGACGACCTTGTCGCTGTATGCCATGTTTCTGTTCTCCTCAGCGCGGGGAAGCCGCGGCGTTCTGTTTTTTGTTCCGCTCGGTGCACGGCTTACTCCGTGCCCTTGCCTTTCATCTGATCCGCCTTCTGCTTTTCAGCCAGCTCCCGCGCCTCTGTTCTGGCGCGGGCTAAGCCGAAGGCCTCTGCCCCACCGCAGGTGGCTAGTGGGCCGCCCACTGAATCTTGGTCAGGTCGATGCCTTCCTTCACCATCTCGTACAGCGGCGAAAGTTCACGCAGGTGCTTCACGATCTGGATCACCTTGGCAGCCACGTAATCCACTTCACCCTCCGTATTGAAGCGTCCCAGGCCGAAACGAATCGAGCTATGCGCTACATCGTCGCCCAGGCCGAGAGCCTTCAATACATAAGATGGTTCAAGCGTCGCAGAGGTGCAGGCAGAACCGGAAGAAACTGCAACATCGTTGATGCCCATCAGCAGGCTCTCGCCTTCCACATACACAAAACTCACATTCAGGTTGCCCGGCAAACGATGCTCCATGGAGCCATTCACATGAATGTAGTCGAGTTCGGCCTCCAGCTTCTGCTGCAACCGGTCGCGCAGACCGCGCAGGCGAATCGACTCCGCTTCCAGCTCCTGCTGCGCAATCTCGCACGCCTTGCCCAGACCCACAATGCCCGGAACATTCAAGGTGCCGGACCGCATGCCGCGCTCGTGGCCGCCACCGTCAATCTGCGCGGCAATCTGCACGCGGGGATTGCGACGACGCACATAGAGAGCGCCCACACCCTTCGGCCCATAGATCTTATGTCCGGAGAGCGAGGCCACATCCACGTTGTCTTCAATCACGTTGAACGGCACCTTGCCAGCCGCCTGCACGGCATCGGTATGGAAGAGCACGCCCTTCTCATGGCACAGCTTGCCAATCTCGCGGATCGGCTGCAACACGCCGATCTCATTGTTGGCCGCCATGATCGACACCAGAATCGTCTTCTCGTCGATGGCCCGCTTCAGGTCGTCCATGTCGATCAGACCATCAGCCTTCACCGGAAGATAAGTAACGCGGTAGCCGTTCTTCTCCAGCCGCTTACAGGTATCGAGCACCGCCTTGTGCTCGGTCACCTGGGTGATGATGTGATTGCCGCGCTCGCGGTACATCTCCGCAATGCCCTTGATGGCCAGATTGTTGGACTCGGTAGCGCCGGAGGTAAAGATAATCTCCTTGCCGCTTGCGCCAATCAACTGCGCAATCTGTTCACGCGCCGCCTCCACAGCCTTCTCCGCCTCCCAGCCAAACTGGTGATTGCGGCTGGCCGCATTGCCGAACTTGGAGGTCAGATACGGCATCATCGCCTCGAGCACCCGGGGATCGAGCGGGCTCGTGGCCTGGTTGTCCATATAAATCGGCAGCGTTACGCCTGCGGGAAGTTCAACGTTGTAGTCTGCGTTACCCATTCGGATCTCCATCCTGTTCGTTGTCGGCTCTGCTTCTGGCAGAGGGGGAAGTTCGGTTCAAGTTGGTTGTGATCAGTTGGTAAGCGTCACCAGAGGAACGGCTGGCGGCTGGCCGCTGTGCAGTTCTTTTTCTGCCAAATCCTGAATACTGATGCTCTTCAGCACGCCGGCAATCGTCTCATTCACCCGCGCCAGTGGCTCCTTGATGGTGCAATTGCCATGCAACTCGCAGCTCTTGGCGCCCTTGTTGCAACTGGTGATGAAGAACGGCCCATCAATCGCCAGAATCACCTCAAAGGCCGAGATCTCCCGCGGCTCGCGCGCCAGCGCATAACCGCCGTTCATGCCCGCATGAGAACGCAACAGACCCTTGCGGGTCAGCGTCTGCAGAATCTTGGCGAGCAACTGGGCAGGAATGCCATAGGCATCGGCTACATCCTTGGCGCTCACGGCGCCTTTTTCCGGATGTTCGGCCAGATACTTCAGGGCAATCAACCCATAATCGGCTTTTTTGGTGAGCTTGAGCATAATATCCGACTTGTTCAGTCCGCATTCAGTATAGGACTAAATATGTCGGCGTTTCAATCCACGCCGTGTAATCCAGCAAAAATTTCTGGCGCCGTAACCGCATTCGCCTTCAAGTGCACCTTTATCAGTGCAATACGGCACCCGCCGCATCAGACGGCCAAAGGCAGGGCTATTTCGTCTGCTCTTCGACTGGAACAACTCCGGGCAGTATCTGCACCTCGCTGCGATACTTGCGGCAGGACTGCAGCCAAAAGTCCTCGACCTCCTCGTATGTGCGCGGCGGATACCCCGGCGACATAATCGGAGTGGCTGCATAGCGGCTGCTCTCCCACGATGACGGCAAGTAGAATCCCTCCGCGATCCTGGTCGCATCAAACCCGATATCGATTCCCCGGGGAATAAGATATCTACCCTGAGACCATGCGTCGGCCATCGCTTTCGCGCTCACGCGCACAATCGCGCCACTCTCCTCATCCACAATGAAGAAGCCTGCCATCACCTTGGCAATGCGCTCCTCATCCGTGATTGCCTTGAACTTCTGATTCCCCACAAAATTGATCTGAATGGAGACCCTGCCCCGATACATTCCCCGTTGTTCGGCGGTAAATGTGGCTGCCCGTACAATCGAACCTTCCACCGACTGCGCCCAGCGATGTTCCCCCGCGGAGATATACATGCCGCCCGCCAGCCCAACAAAACGCACCTCAGGCTTCAATTCGTCGGCAGCCACTTCCGCACGCACGCGGGCCTCTTCAACCTGCTGTTGTGCCGGAGAAAGCGAAACGTCATTGACAGCCAGCAACCTCTGAACCTCATGGCCATGTATATAGAAGGATTCGTAGGTTCTGACTGTCTGGGCAACAACCTTCGTATGTTTAAAAACGCACAGATATTGCTGCCGAATCTCCGCGAAACTATCCTCCTTGTCAGACGCCGCCTGCAAGTAAGCCCCGGGCTCGGGGAGCGGCCTGGAAGCCTGCGCCATGCCTTGCATCGCCATTTGCCCGCCGCTGAAGACAACCACAAGGACAACCTGCTCCAGCATCCACCTACAATGCGCTCCAGGTGTCATCGTTCATCTCCTGCTTTCCGGGCAACATCATACGCGCCCTCCCGCCAACTCTCCAGCCCGATCTGCTCAGCCTCCATTCCTGCAGAACAATTCCCGCGCTTGCTGCAAAATCCTCCCCGGTCAGACTTTCGGGAAACCTCAAAAAAGGCCTCTTCTTCAACGCAGTCATGTTCTGGCAAAGCGGAGCAGATTCGCCCCACAACAGGTAAATCTTGAGATTCTTCTAGAAATTTTGGTTTGCATTTGGCATCCGGCTCGCTACAATTTGGCGCAAACAGCGCTGCTGCGCTGGCTCAATACGTGATGCCCACAGTCTGCAGACATCCCAAAGTACGCATCGTCTCCCGCCACGAGGACACCGAATTCGTCGAGTGCCTGGAATGTGGCGAAGTTTTTGACTCCGAAGAGTTTCGCGACATGGAAATTGAGGACTCGGCGCAAGCCGAACCCGACGACGAAGAGTCCTGAGGACGCTTTCCGGATTCGACTCCTGGCCGGCACGTAACCCGCTCCAAGCGGTCAGGGATTGGTGTGCCCTGTGTCCCCGTTGCCCGGCAGGTGGCCCGCCTCAGCCCCATGCGTGCCGTTTCCATTGCCGTTACGGTGCGAAGCCGCCCATGCATAGTGGATGCCGGAAACCACGGTAAACAGCATGGTGGCTTGCAAGGCTCGTTCGCGGAACAATATCACCCAGCGGTTCACATAGAGCTGGCTCAGCAGAACCGCAGCCACCGCCCCCACCTGCGCCAGAGTGTTCAGCTTGCCAAAGATGCTGGGATAGAATTCCCTCCGCCCAGCCGCTGCATAGAGGATAGCGGCCACCAGCAGGATGCCCAGATCGCGACCAAAAACCAGCACAGTCACCGTAACCGGAATCAGGTTCTTGTGCATCAGCACCAGGAACAAGGCGCTGAGCAGCAGCTTATCGGCCACCGGATCCAGATAGCTGCCCAACATGGAACGCTGGTGCAGAACGCGGGCCAGCGTGCCATCCAGGGCATCGGTCAAGCCGGCAACCACAAAAAGCGCCAGTCCCAGCCCATATCTGCCATTGAGCACCGCCGCCACCAGCACAGGCGCCAGGCAAATGCGCAGCAACGTCAACAGGTTAGGAGCGGTACGCAGCGGGTTAAGCGATGAGGTCGATTTCTCGTGCATACGATAAGAACTACGCATTCCAATCGAGTTTGTATGCCAACCTAGGACGGGTTGCCTTCAGCCGGCGAGCCTCTTCTCTGCCCTCCGCAAACCCGGTTCATTTCACGGTAAGCAGCAGAAAAAGCTCGTCAACGATACTACCGCAACCCCGCCTGAGACGGGAATTTTGCCTCCAGCCACAATCCTGATAGAATTATTTTGTTGGACATAGGCGCGTAGCTCAGTTGGTTAGAGCGCTTCCTTGACACGGAAGAGGTCGTTGGTTCGAATCCAATCGTGCCTACCATATTCAACAGTTTTGCTGGAAATTGCAGGCCTTTGGGCCTGCTTTCGTTTTTTACAGGCGATTTTCCTTCTTAGTCTGACGCGCACTCCCCAACTCCTGCCCAAGCATTGCTTCTGCCAATAAAAAGGCCGCGGAGCTTGCTCGTTTCCGAGCGTTTTCCGCGGCCTTGGCTCCATGCGTTTGCAGTGGGTTAGTTGTTCGACTCCCGGGCCTCGCCCAGAATCAGCTTGAGCGTGATCTGTTTGTGCCCACGCAGAATCGTCACGGCAATGGTGTCGCCTGCCTGATGGCGATCCATCATGGCGTTGATATCCTGCGGATCGGTCACCTGCTGGCCGTCGATGGCCACAATCAGGTCGCCACCCAGCATGATTGGCGTGTTACCCACATAGGCCTGGCGCGAACCGCCATGCAGTCCAGCGCGCTCTGCCGCACCACCCTGAATCACCTTCTGGATCAGCACGCCATAGCCCGCATCCAGGCCCATCTGCTCGGCCAGGTCCGGCCCAATCGCATAGGAGATGATTCCCAGTGAAGGCCGCTTCACGCGCCCATAACGCGTCAGATCGGCCAACACCGCCTTGGCCGTATTGATGGGGATTGCGAAACCAATGCCCGAGCTCTGATCAGCGCCATTCGAGGCGATCATGGTGTTGATGCCAATCACCTCGCCACGCGAATTCAGCAGCGGGCCACCGGAGTTGCCGGGGTTGATGGCGGCATCGGTCTGAATGGCGTCCTCAATCGGCGCGCCTTCGCTGTTTTTGATTGACCGGATAGAGCTGATGATGCCGCGCGTCATGGTGCCGGCCAGTCCAAACGGATTGCCGATGGCATACACCTTCTGCCCCACGGCCAGATCGGTGGAGTCGGCCAACGTTACCGGCTCCAGATTGGGCGCTTCAATCTTCAACAACGCCAGATCGTGTGCGCGATCGGTTCCCACCACCTTGGCCGAATACCGATGCTTGTTCGAGAGCTGCACCTCGATACCGCGATTGGCGCCATCCACCACGTGAAAGTTGGTGAGCACGTGGCCAGCCTTGTCCAGAATGAAGCCCGAGCCCTGCCCTTGCTGCGGCACGGCGCCATAAAAGAAGTTGAAGACCAACTGGGTGGCGGTAATGTTCACCACCGAAGGCAGCACCTTTTTGTAAATGGCGATATTGTTCAGCTCTTCGGCATCGTAGCTGGGCGCGGCATGTGCCTCCGTCAGCTCCAACTCCGAACCTGAACCGCGGCCGAACCATCCAGCCGGAAAGTAGTGCGACCAGGGGAAGTGCGCGGCAAGAAAGACGAAACCGCAAACCAGGACGGCAATCAATGCAATTCGACGGAATCTCATGGGCGTAGGCGTTCGACCTTCCTTCAGATAGATACGGCGTGCAGGCGTTGAAGTTCCATTGGGGACAACGCGGCCGTTGTTCTCCTTATTCTAAAGACGGTCTCCGGAAAAATTAGTTGCTGTGGCTTTCAGGCGCTGCCACACGGCGGTTACCTTGCGCCGCAGATCGGCAAGATCGCCTGTATTTTCAATTACTTCATCAGCTTGCGCAGCCTTCTCCGCATCGGGAATCTGATAGGCCAGGCGGCGCAGCGCGTCGGCCCGGGCCAATTCGCGGTCACCCTCCGCACCAGATACGCGTGCCACATAGCGGGCAATGCGCAGTTCCTCGGGAGCCGTCACCACAATTACTCGGTCCATCCGCTCCCGCCAATTGGCCAGAATGCCATCGCGCTCGCCGCGCGCCACAGCATCGCGCACCACTTCGAAGATCAGTGCCGACTCCACCACCGCAATGGCATCCGGATCTTTCTGAAAAATTCCCTGCATCCACTGCTGCTGCGCCCGGATCACCGCCGGATGCACAATCGCATTCAGCTCCTGCAGGCGGCCCTGACCAAAGGCCAGCTCCGCCAGCCGCTTGCGGTCCAGATGCCCATCGGCCAGCAGCACTTCAGCTCCGAAGTGCCGCACTATCTCCTGATAGACAATCTGTCCTGGCTCCATCAAGGCGCGCCCCAACTCATCGGCCTCAATCAATGCCGCGCCCAGCTCGCGCAAAAGAGCGGCCACCGTGCTTTTCCCGCTGGCCAAGCCACCGGTAAGCCCGACACGCAACATCTATGCGATCCCCAGCACGGCTTCGATTTGCGCCAGATGATGGCGTCTGTGCACCGCGCGACGCAGGTAGTTAGTCTGGCCCGCAGCCTCAATGGCGGCCACCAAAGCCGGACTGGCAGCGGCAGCGGCTCTATCCGTCTCCTCGGCGGTAGTGCGCACCCACTCCAGCAGAATCGCAGGAGCAATCGTGTGGCTCATTTTTTCTACCGCAATATTGAGCGCCTCAACCTGGGTAGCGGGAGGACGAAAGCCCTTGGTGCCCCACTCCGACAGTAGCCCTGCGGCATAACGGTCCCAGAAAGCCAGATGAGTCAACGCTGCGGCCACCGTCCAGCCATTCGGCAAGGTGCGCTGCAATTCCGTGGGCCCCACACGCTCCAGCAGCCTGAAAAGCCTTTCCCGCTCCGCATCGTTCTCCCGGCTATAGTCCATCATCGTCTTACCCTTTCTGTTCCCGTTCCATCGTTGCGCATCTGTTATTGTCGGGCAGGTTTGAGGCCCAAGCTCTCCATCACTTCCAGCGCAAAGCGTGCTGAAACCGTGGCCGGGCCACCGCCCATCTCAATGCCCACTTCAATCGCTTCAAAGATCTCTTCAAAACTTGCGCCGCAGCTCGCGGCCTGCTCAATGTGCCATTGCATGCACGATTCGCAGTCTTTCACCACGGAGATGCCTACCGCAATCAGTTCCTTCTGCTTCTTGGCCAGCGCACCATCGGCATACGCCGCCGACTCCATGGCCAGAAACCCTTCATACACCTTCGACCGCAACGCGAGCAATTCGGCATGCGCCCGTTTACGTCGCGCCGTCATCTCTCTGAGCTTCCCCGTCATCCGCAGCCTCCCTTTACGCCGGCCTCAGCTTGGACTAGAGCCCGCGCCGCATCTTTGCTGCGCGCACCGTGTTGGCCATCAGCATGGCAACGGTGAGCAGCCCCACGCCACCTGGGACCGGCGTATAGGCACTGGAAATTTCAAACGCTGCCGGATGAATGTCACCCACAATAACCGAGCCACGCTTGGCAAAAGCAGCTTCGCGCTTGGCGTTGCCCTTGAAGAAGAGATCGAACTCCTCGCGCGTGTTCAGACGGTTGATACCCACATCAATCAGGACCGCGCCGGGCTTAACCATCTCCGGCGTAATGAATCCCGGCTTGCCGATAGCGGCCACCAGAATATCGGCCTGGCGGGTCACTTCGCCCAAGTTCCGCGTCTTGGAATGGCAGATGGTGACGGTCGCATTCTCATGCAACAGCAGCATGGCGGCCGGTTTGCCCACAATGTCGCTGCGGCCCACCACCACGGCATGCTTGCCCGCTATTTCGATCTTGGCGCGCTTCAGAACCTCGATCACGCCCGCCGGCGTACACGGCGCCAGCGCCGGACGACCAGCCATCAGACGCCCTGAGTTCACCGGATGAAAGCCGTCGGCGTCCTTTTCCGGTGCGATGGCATCGAGCAGCCGCTTGGAGTCGATATGCTTGGGCAGCGGCAGTTGCACCAGGATGCCGTCGATGTCTTCACGCGCATTCAGATCGGCAATCAACTGCAGCATTTCTTCCGTGGTCACAGTGGCGGGCGGCGTCACCACCTCGCCATGGATGCCGATCTCTTCGCAGGCCTGCGCCTTGTTGCGAACATAAATCTCCGAGGCTGCCACATTGCCCACCAGAATCACGGCCAGTCCGGGCTTGATGCCCTGGGCGGCCAGCGCCTCAACTTCCTGCTTCACATCCTGCTTGATCGCCGCGGCAATCGCTGTTCCGTCCAGAATTTCGGGCATCGTTCTCTCCAGCTTCTATCGTACCGTCTCCCCTGCGCCGGAGAGAAAAAAGCCACTTGATATGCCCTATCTGCGACCAAGCCCGTCCCGCCCAGGCGCATCGTCACGCTGGAATGGAACGGGCCGCTGCCGGCACAGCTTTTGTCCACACTCAGCGGAAAATGAACTCCCGCTGCAAAGGCAGCATATGAACCTTGCGCAGCTCCTGCTGGCGCAACCGCAGCTTGCTAATGTGCACCTCATAGCGCGCCCCAGGCAACAACGACTCCAGCACAAACCGCTCCGTGCGGCCGCTGCGCAATTCAAGATAGCGGTACACGCCCACGACGCCTTCGCTCTGCTCCGTGCCGCTCGCAGGCGCATTCAAAAACTGCTGGGCGTCCGTAGTTGTAACATTGCCCAAACCCGGAGCCGCCGTCAGACTCTCCGCCGCATAGGAGCGCACCAGCTTGGTCCAGTAATGCGCCAGCAATTCGGTTGAGGCAAACAGGTCGGCCCACACAATCTCACCCCGGATGGCCACCACCACGCCCACCGCATGTTCCGCCCGCAGCTTTTCCAGCACCTGGACGCCGCCCTCGATCCCAGGCGCGGCCGCCTTATCCACCTCCGCACTCACCGTGCTCTCCTGCATCACCTGCGCATAGCTGGTGGTGGCAAAGGTGCGCGGAGCGGCGTTGCCTGCCTGGTTCATCGCCCCGTGCGCGGGCATGCCTACGGATGCTACACGGCCTATCGCACCATGTACGGAGTCCCATACCTGCTGCTGATCCTTCTGCACCATCGCCCGCTCGCGCACGGAAGGCTGCACCATCAAGCTCTTCCCTGCTCCTTGATTGGAGGTGCCAAACAGAGCCGTCTGTTCCGTCCACCGGCCCGGCTCAATGCAGAACACTCCCAAATCAATTGGCTCGCTGCCGGCCGGCACAATCCGGTCCTTGGCAATCACGCGATCCTGCTTGCCTCCGGTCACAATCTCGCCCGCCAACAGCAACAACGGCTTCTTGGAGTGATTCACCAGCACCAGCGTATTCACCTGATCGTTGCGCTGCGGGCGATCCAGCGGCCCTTCGGGAATCGCCCTCAAGCTGCCGTTGTCGCCCGGCTGCCACCGCACAATCGGTCGCGGACGCACCAATCCTCGTAGCCGGCCAGCCTCGGTCACTTCCACCTCACCGCTGGCAATTCCTTCATCGAGCGTGAGAAACGGCGTCTCCCGCAGCGGTGCACCTCCAGCGCGCACCACGGGAAACAGCAGGAGATTGCCGCTGGCAATCGGCTCCAGCACACGATACTCCACCGCCGGCTGCTCCACCGGCCCCGCGGCCTGCACACCGTAAGGCAGAGAGCAAACTGCCAGCGCGGCCAACACACCTGCAGGCCAACCCAAGATCTTCAGGCTCTTCATCGCTTCCTCCAGCGGCCGTCCCTACCGGCCTACAAGCCTGGAACGAAGTGCCTGGAAATTCTTGCAGACACTTTTTACACCTCGCGGTTTGGGGTATCGTTGGGGCGTGGGACCTGCGCCAGCACAATCCGCCGAGACTCCTCCAGCACCGGACGTGGCTACCTGTCTGGCGCTCCTGGACAGCGCTTTGCTAGACGAGCTCTGGAACCTGAGCGAAGCCGGCTCCTGCGGTCTTGAGCGGGATCAATTCCAGATGCTTCTGGCCCAGGAAGCTGCATGCTTTGCCCCTCCCGACGCCCTCCTCACCCGCGCCGCGCTGTCCGAATATTTCCGCTCGCTGCGTTTGGCCGACCTTACGCTCGCACGGGCATGTGCCCAGGGGAACGAACGCGCCTGGGAACGCTTTGTCGCGCTTTATCGCCAGCCCCTCACCCGCGCCGCCCAGGCAATCACTGGTTCGGAGTCGCTGGGTGCGGAGTTGGCCGATCAACTCTACGCCGAACTCTACGGACTAACCGAGCGGGACGGCGAACGCCGCTGCCCGCTGGCCAGCTATCGGGGCCGAGGCTCCCTGCTGGGCTGGTTGCGCACCACACTGGCTCAGCGCCACGTGGATCACCATCGCCGGACCCGTCGCGAAGAGTCTCTGGACGATACCGAACACTCCTTGGATATTGCCGCGGCCGAGCCCCTGCCGATTGCACTGCCCAGCGAACTACAGGCACTGCGCTCTGCCGTGAGCAGTGCTCTGGAAACCCTCGACAGCGAAGACCGCTTTCTGCTGGCCGCTTATTTTCTGGATGGCCGCAAGCTGCATCAAATTGGAGCCGTGCTCAACGTGCATGAAGCCACCGTCAGCCGCAAACTCAAGCGCGCCACCGAATTGGTGCGCAAACTGATCTTGAAGCATCTCCAGAACACAGGCCTGAGCCGCCGTGCCGCCGAAGAGGCGTTGGGCGTCGATCCACGCGATTTGGACGTGAACCTGAAAACTTTGCTGCAAACCCTCACATCTCCTTCGTTCCCAGAAGAGGCGGCCCTATGACAGGCGTCTCCCAATTCGTCTCCCATCCCGATGCGGAACAGCTTGCCGCCTTCGCCGAGCAAGCCCTCGGCCCGCAGGAGCATGCCCGGATACTGGAGCATCTGGCCACCTGCAACCGTTGCCGCCAGGTCGTGTTCCTGGCCACCGATGCCGCTGCCGAAGAGTCCCTCGTCACGGATGCCGAAGCCCCAGCAGCCGCACCCCGCTTCCATTGGTTCTCGGGATGGCGTCTAGCCTATCTGCCCACTGCAGCCCTGGCCCTGGTGGCGCTCACTGTAGCGTTCCTCCACTTCCACCGCGACGCACCGGTAGATCTTGCCCGCTTGCAGGCGCCACCAGCCAGCGATGCTCCAGTACCAGCACCCAAGTCTCCGCAAACAGCACAGACGACAAATCAGACCACGGCCCAAGCGACCGTTCGCCATGCAACAACGCCGCCACCTGCTGCCATGAAAATCCAGTCCGGGCAAGTGCCCGCGCAAGTGGCAGACGCCTTCGCACCGGCTACGGTATCGCCAGCCCCGGCTGAAATTGCAGCCGAAACCTCGCCGGCTCCCAGCATCTCCATGCTGCGAGCTCCAACTAACGCTGGTCCAACACCCTCTTCAGCCTCTGTGCAGTTAGCCGGCAAAGCCGCAGGCAGTACGTACGATACGGCGAACAATGCATCGCGCGGCCAAGTGTTGAAAGCCGCTTCGCAGCGCGCCCGCGCGTTCTCTCTTGAATCCGCCGCGCAATCCTCCACACCAGCAGACAGGGCCTTCTCCGTGATGCTGCCGAGCACAGGGCGGGCGTTGCCTGGTGGTGAAGCCCCGGTCTCGCTGGCGCAAAGTGCAGCACGCACGCTGGCCCTCGATCGCAAGGGCGCTCTCTACCTGAGTCTCGACCATGGCGCAACCTGGAAACCTGTCGTCGCGCAATGGATTGGACGTGCCGTGGCCGTGCGATTTCATGCCGCTGCGGCAGCGCGCTCACAGCAGGCGGCGCAACCGGATCACGCTGCTCCTGCAAGAGATTTCTTTGAGATTTCTAATGACGCTGGTCAGTCCTGGTACAGCTCCGACGGTGTACTCTGGTCTGCCCGTTAAAATAACTCCGGCACACCATTCCCTCGACAATGCACCGAGTTGCCGTCCCTGGGAAATTGCGGAAAACTGGAGTCCATAAAGCCAGAAAATAAACACCAAAGCGCATGCTGCCTCTGCAGACGTCCCATCGCTTCATCCGGCAGTGCAGCCACTTCACGCGTACCTGACTCGCAAAAACTTCCAGCCTCGCAGGATAGAATCCTATAGATTGCCTGCATCAAATATGATGCAAGCGCTTGCATCTGATCCGCTTGCACTATAGAAGTTTCCTTTTTTGCCGACGATGTAGTCAGCAGAGTGAAGCGAAATACGCATGGGTACCGGCGTTTTTGTTGAACGAGATTAAGTAATTTTAATCCGCGATATTCGATAAGGTTTGGGAGGCAGTAACGATGGGTTCCTGGAGCAACAGCGCCAACCGTATGGCCAATTTGCCATGGGCGCAATTGCGTTTGCCCCCTTTTCCTCAGGTGGCAACCCGGGTTCTCCAGTTGGTGAATCGCGAGAATCTGCAGTTGCACCAGCTCGCGGAACTGATCTCTTCCGATCCGGCTTTTGCCAGCGAAGTGCTGACAGTCGCCAACTCGCCGCTCTATGCTTTGCGCTATCACGCCAACAGCATCATGCAGGCCGTGGCCATTCTGGGCGGCAACGCACTACAGGGCATGTGTATTACCGTGGGCGTGCGCGCATATCTGGGCAAGAGCATGAACCAGCCGGCCATGCGCGTGCTCTGGCGCCACAACCTGGCCTGCGCCATGGTGGCGCAACGGATTGCTCCGGTCTGCGACTTCGACAAGGACACCGCCTACACAGCCGGCATCCTGCATGACATTGGCCGCGCCGCTCTGGCGCTGGTCATGCCCCGCGAGTATCCTGCCCTGCTCAGTACCCACAAGGGTTCCAACCTCACCTTGCTGGAAGGCGAGCGCACTCTGTTCGGCGTGGATCATTGCGAAGCCGGCCTGCAGATGATCCAGGACTGGAAACTGCCCCTGGAGTTTGAAGCTGTGGTGAGCGCCCATCATGAACCCATCGTGCACGGAGCCCAGTGGAACCTTGCCCAACTGATCAAGACGAGCTGCGCCATCGTGGATTCCATTGGCTTCCCTTCGTTTGCCGGATGTGAGTCTGCGCCTTATGACGAGCTGCGCGCGGAGTTGCCCGAGACGGCAGCGGAAAAACTTGAAAGCAAGGCAGGCGCGCTTTTCACCAGCATCGCCGACGCAATCACGCACATCGAATCGGTCTAGCGGCGGCAGAATCCGCAAACGCACGCCACACTCAGTGCATCTTGTTGGCGCTGAATAGCGTATGGTTTGTGTGCGTGCAGCGCGTACCCCGTCCATCACCGGCAATGGAGCGATAGAGCGCCTGAGTCTCGGGCGATGGTTCAATCGCCAACCCGGCGCGCAGATGTTGTTCGCAACGCAAATAGGTGCGCACTGCACCGCTGCGGCTGCCCATCTGGTTCTGGCAAAGCATCAAGCGCAGATACGATTCTTCGTTGAGGGAGTCGATGCTGATGGCCCGCTGATAGTAGTCGGCGGCCTGGCCCCACTCCGACGCGCCTTCCGCCGCCAGCCCCAGTTTGAGTAACAGATGCAGTTGCTTTTCACGCAAGCGCTCACGATAGTCGGAAAAGCATTCCAGTGACCGGTCGCCATTCAGGAAGCGCCCTTGCATCAGGGCAAGCACATGGCTTGCCTGCGAGGCCGCAGGCTCTTCTGTGGCGGTATCCAACTGTTCCAGCATTTGTTCCAACGCCAAACAATCCACCCAGCAGTCGGCCGGATTCAAGGTAATTCTGCGCCCGCGGTACAGGATGCTGGCCTCCGAGCCCAGCAGACGGCGCAAGCGGCTCAGCGTGGTCTCCAGCGACTTATGCGCCAGATCGCCATCCGCCTCCGGCCACAACTGATCGGCAAGCGCCTCCTCGCTTACGTCCACTCCACCCAGCGCAATCAAAGCCTTCAGCATCTCCAGCGGCCGCTTCTTCTCCTTGCCGGAGAACGAGAGGGGCTGATCCTGAATCTGAATCTCAAAGCGGCCCAGCGTATAAACCCGCACGCGGAAAGGCCAATGCGCCAGACTCGCAACAGCCAGAGCGCGATCATGCGCATCCAGAGATGCCAGAGGCGGATCGAGCTTGATCTTGCGGATCACACCACGCACAAATTCGGGTTCGATCTTCTCTTCCAGGGCAGTGGTCAACAGGAAGCGCATTCCATCTGGAAGAAACAGTTCCAGATGGATGTAGCCATGGCGGCGGCCCAGCACCAGCGCGCGCTGCAGAGCCTGAAGTCCTTCAGGCCTCCGGTTCTGGCGGAGCAGCAACCACGCTTCCACGCTCAACGCATACCACTGCATCACCCAGCTATCCATGGCCACGGCCAGATCGCCGGCCATCCGGGCGTGCTCCATCGCTTCCTGGGGCCGGTCCAGAAGAAAGACGGCCTGCGCCAGGCCCAGATGCCAAAGCGCCAGAAAGTAGTGATTCCCGATCCGCTCCACCTTCCGGCTTATCGCCTTCAGATACTCGCAGGCCAATGCGGGCTTGCCTACCAGCAGAGCGTGCCAGGCCGCGTTGATGTGATAGAAGTAAATGTCCAGCGTGCGCTCCGGCCCCAGCAGGGCCGCCAACTGCCGCGTCAGCGCATTTTCTCCATCCTCCAGTTCTCCCTGCGCCAGATGCGCCGCAACCTTGAAGCTCCACAGCAGAGAATCAAAGCCATGCAGGCCGCTCTCCTCGGCCAGCGCCAGCCCGTCGGCCACGGCACGGTGTGCCGCATCATACTGCGCGGTAATCCAGGCCTGAACGGCCACCATCAACTGGACACGGAGAGCGATGAAGGGCGGCAAGCTATGCAGGTGTATCTCAGCATGCGCACGTTCCAGCAACACCGCATTCTTTTCATACGCGCCACGCCACAAGTAATAAACGCTCATGGAAAGCACCGCATTGATCCGGACATCGACCGGCACCTGGGCATCCAGGAGTGTATTCATCCGGTCAATCCAGTGCTCCACCTGCTCCGGACGATCCATTCTGGCCACGGTCAGTGCACTCAGCAGGTGCGAAACCACGATCAGTTCCGTGGCTCGATCCGGAAAGGAAGGATCGTCTGCCTGCAGATTCTCAAACAGCGCAATGCAGTCTTCCAGGGGCCTCCAATCATCGAAGCCCAAGCTGTAGGCATCCACCAGCCCTGACCAAGCCAGATAGATGCCACGGCGATCCTTGCAGGCCAAAAAGCTCTCCAGCGCCACCTGAAGATAGGTTCGGGCCTTGGATAGATCCTTGGTAAAAGCGCAGATGGCGTGCCAATAAAGAATCCATGGATCCTTGGTAGGCTCGCCGGCCAGCGCCACCAGCCAGCCTTCCAGCGTATGACTCCGGCCCAGCTCCAGCAGATCTCTGGCATGCGTCTTGATCATCCGCGCCAGCTCCACACTGTTACCCGCTTCCGCATACAGACGGGCTGCGTCCTCCACCTGCAGAGTCTGCTCCATCAAGCGAGCGGCGCGGGTACGAACGGCATCCATCTGCTCCGGTGAAAACAGCGCTTCCGCCTTGGCAAGAAGAAACTCCTTCAGCAGCGGATGATATTGGTACTCCAAACCCTCGCTATCCAGGCACTTGGTAAACAAATGGCCACGGCACAGGTTCGCCAGGATCTGCTGTGCCGCATTATTCCCAGTCAGTTGACTGGCCTGCGCCACATTCACCGTGGGCAGCACGGCAGTCTCCAGCAGAAACTGCTGCTGCTCCCGATCAAAGTGCGCAAAGATCTCTTCGGCAAAATAGCTCATCACCACATCGGCTCCAGCTTCCGCCAGAGCGTTGGCGGGCATCTCGCGATGTCGTTGTCCTGCAAGCATCAGGGTGAGGCCTGCCACCCAGCCCTGGGTCAGCTCATGCATGCGCAGCATGGCATCCTGGGCCACGTGAGGCTGACGCCTCTGCACCAACTGCTGTGTCTCCTCCACCGTAAACCGCAGATCGTTGAAGTCCATCTGGGCCATCTGCTCGCCGGCCTGCACGCGCACCAGCACCGATGGCGCCTCTTCCCTGCTGATCACAATCGCGCGCACCCCTTCGCACAGGCCATCCGGTACGGCGGCCAGAATGCCGAGCATGGCTTCGGATAAGGGCACCTGCTGAAAGTTATCCAACACAAGAGCAACCGGATGTGCCGATGCTCCCGTAGCCGCCAGTTGACGGCTCAAATTCTCAAAAAATCTGCGCGAGAACAATTCAACATCGGTCACATGCTCAGGATGCAATAACGGCAAGGACGCAGCCCGGCCGCCAAGCGCACGCCGCGCAGCCTCGCACATGTAATAGAAAAAGGTGGAAGGATCGGCATCGCCTTCATCGCAGCTATACCAGACCGCCACCACATCGCGCTGCTGCAGATAATCGGCAACCATGGTGGTCTTGCCTGCACCTGCAGGCGCCACAATCCAGGTGATGCGCTTCTGCGCGGCCTTATCCAACTGCTGATAAAGCCGCGGACGCGGCATCACGTCCACGGTTTTAGGAGGCGTCACCTTGGCAGGAAACGGAATTCCTGTAAGCGGCCTTCGCTGCTTGCCTTCAGCGCCAGGCCCGGTCCCTTTAATATGGCCCTGCAAGTTTTTTTTCTGCATTGATTTTTAAGCTCTTCCTGAATGGCACCGGCGCAAGAGCATGTGGAGGAGTGGCCCTGCTTGTATGCCTGTGTATAGCACAACTAGGAAACGGACTAAAGTGACGGAGGTTGGCGAAGAAGTAACCTCTATAGAACATTTCGATCAAAAGTAAATTTAAATGGCGCTAGGACGGTTAAGATTACCACGACTGCGTGTCGATTTGCAGCATCTGTTGAATACCAAAGGGCGGAAGAAGAACTTCCGCCGCTCTGGCATTGGGCTGGTTTTAGTTATATATATGTTCATCTATATAACTTGGTGAGCAGCGAACAACTAGCCCGGCGCTGTTCGTGCCTGACGGCGAGCCGGAACCGCGATTCCGCACTCCGTTTCAATTTGCTTTGCTGTGCAGTGCGTAAACACCAGTACGCGCCGCGTTGCGTGGCATCAATCAAGGAAAACAGCCGATAGATGCCGGATATAAATTAATCTGCCGGCTTCACAAAAACTCTCCGCCGTTCATCCTCGTTACTTCGCGCAGGCGTTGAAGACGGACGCTACATCCCGCTTCAATCTGCCTTACGCTTTCAGACTTGCTCGTTAGATTGTGGGCAATGCTGCCCATTATTTATGCGGTACCGGCTGCAACTCCACGAAGCAAAATACAGGGAAGCAGAGAGCAGATACGGATCCTTGATAGGAACCTAGCAAATTTCATATCGCGTCTCACCCACAGATCACCCACAGATCAAAGGTTTTTTAGGCTGTTGATTTGGGTCGATTTAATCCAGATCTTCCTTACCGCACAGCCTCTTGCATGCTTTCATAGCCTCACTTGCTTTATCCTTGCTCTGCTCTTGTTCGGCCTCCGCCTTTCGTCTTTTACCACTCCAGATGAAAAGCGCATCGAGTTTGATCGCCTATCGCATGCAGCCAACCCGCACACAAAAACTCGTCTTTCTGGCCGCCATTGCCGCCTTGACCTCGCTCGGGGTTGACATGAGTCTGCCTGCGATTCCGGCTATTGAAGCAGCCCTGGCCGCTTCCACCGGACATGGCATCATGACCTCCAGTTTGTTCATGGCCGGCTTTGCCCTTACACCGCTCTTCGGCGGCCCACTCAGCGACAGCCTCGGACGAACCCGCATCATGATCCTCTCCCTCGCGGGCTTTGCCCTGGCCGCGCTCGGCTGTGCGCTGGCGCCATCGCTGCCGTGTCTGCTGGCCTTCCGCTTTCTGCAGGGCTGCGCTTCGGGCATTGCCACCACGCTGCCTCTGGCCGTGGTAGGCGACCGTCTCACTGGACCGCACGCGCGACAGATGATGTCGGAGATCGCAACCCTCAGCAGCTTCATGCCCATCCTGGCTCCGGCCTTGGGCAGCAGCATTCTGCATCTGCAGGGCTGGCGCGCCCTGTTTGCTCTGGAGGCCGGCTACGCATGTCTGCTGGCCATCGTGGCCTTCGCCATGCCGGAAACACTGCCGGTGAACGCACGCCAAGCGCTGCACCCGCTGCGCATTCTGCGCAATTGCGGCGCGCTACTGGACCAACCAATACTGCGTAATCTGGCCCTAGTGTATGGACTCGCCTTCGCCTGCACCTTCTGTTTCACCGCGGTTTCACCCTTGATCCTCATCCAACGCATGGGCCTGAGCCGCTCGACCTACGCGCTGATCTTCGCCATCAACTCAGCCGGCTCCATCCTGGGTGCAGGCGCCAGCGCCGTGCTCAATCGCCGCCACGTGCAGGCCCACCGCATTGTGCTCACCGGGCTCCTGCTGGTCGTGGTGGCTACAACCATAGGCCTGCTGTTGCAGTTCCGGCAGCCTGCTCTTCCCGCGGCTCTTCTACCCACCGCCTTTGTTGCACTGTTCGGATTCAACCTGGCAGGCCCTTCCCTGCTGGTGGAAGCGCTGCGCCCCGCGCCCCATCTGCGTGGCTCCGGTTCTGGATTGATGCGCTCCATCTTCACCGCGCTCAACTTTGCCACCAGTACATTGCTCGGCGTATTCTGTGCCCAGCATCTCGACCTGACAGAGAGAGCCGCAGCGGCCACGATGGCCTCGCTGGCTGGCGCGGCTCTGGTCCTCTACCTGGCAACCGCACATCGCAGCGGTGGGTTTCAGGAGGTTGATCCTGCAGCCTTTGCCCATCCGCACGGCGCTCAGCAGGAGACGTTGCCCCCGGGCAGCCGGCAACGATTGCAGGGCGCTGCCCGGAGGATGAATTCGTAATGATGAAGCACCCAACCGTTCTCGACGTGGCCCGCATCGCCCACGTCGGCGCATCCACTGTTTCCCGCTTCCTGCGTGGCGTACAGGTGCGCCCCGAGGCGGCCAAGCGCATTGCCCAAGCCGTCAAGGAACTTGGCTACACTCCCGATCAAACCGCACGTGCCCTGCGTGCGGGCCGCAGCCGCACCATTGGTATTGTGCTGCCCAAGGTCTCCAATGTGCTGTTCAGCGAAGCCACCCAACTGATGGAGGAAGAGGCTCGCAAACAAGGGTGCAGCGTTATCCTGCTCACCCACCAGGACCGCATGGCGCAACAGCAGGAACACTTGCTCACCCTGCGCCGCTATCGTGCCGATGGTGTCATTCTGGTCGCCACTCCCGGAACAAAGCTAGAAGAAGTGCGCAGTGTGCTACCCAATGTGCCGCTGGTGGCGCTCGACAGCTATCTATCGCCTGAAGTGGACTCCGTGGTACTACGCAATCGCGAAGCGGCCCGCATGGCCACCGAGCACTTGCTCGCGCACGGCTACCGATCCATCTACTGCGTTGGCGCCAAACCCCGCGTCTACAGCATTCACGAGCGCATTGCCGGATACTCCGATGCACTCGAAGCCGTCAACCTTGCGCCCCGGCTCATCGTGCCCGACGACTACGAACATCTGCGCTTCCAACTGGGCGCGAGCCTGCGCGGAAAAGAGGCGCCCGACGCCATTCTCTCGCTCAGCGACTTTGCCACCCTGCATAGCCTGACCACCTTCAACGAGATGGGCTTCTCCGCCAGCCAGCGCCTGCCACTGATTGGATTTGACGATTTCGGCTACGCACCGCTGATGGATCCACCGCTCACCGTCATCCGTCAGCCTATCGAGAAGATGGTCCGCTATGCGCTCAGCGCCCTATTCCGCCGCATCGAGCAGGATGGCGAAGGCGAGGTGCAGGAAATCTCTCTGCCCGGTGAACTCATCCGCCGCCGTTCCTGCGGCTGCATTTAGCGCACATGAAAAAGAGCCGCCCTCGAGCGGCTCTTTTCCTACGCACATACGGCGCTAGCGCGGCAGCTCTACACTGCCTTTCACTTCGAGCTTGGTCCCCACAGCATCCCGCAACGGCTGCGCACCGCCCACAAACAGCGTGTACTCTCCCGGACGCACCACACGATGCCCCTCCGCATCCACCGTGCTCAACTGGCGGGCATCCAGATGGAAGCGCACTTCTTTCTCCTCGCCTGCTTGCAGATGCACGCGCTCAAAGCCCTCAAGCGCCAGACGCGGCGCACCGGGCAACTGCGGCGCACGCACATAAAGCTGGGCAACCTCATCGCCTTCACGCTGACTGGTGTTGCGCACCTTGACGTTCACGTCCACAGCATCTCCGGCGTCGATCGTGCTGTTGGACACCGTAGCCGCCGTATACGCAAAGCTGGAGTAGCTCAAGCCGTAGCCAAACGCATACAGCGGCTCGCCCGCAAAATAGCGATAGGTGCGGTTACTCATGGCATAGTCGTCAAACGCCGGCAGATCCTTCACCGACTTGTAGAAGGTAACCGGCAAGCGGCCGGCCGGATTGTTCGCGCCGGTCAGCGTCTCGGCAAGAGCACGCCCGCCCTGCTGTCCTGGATACCAGGCCATGAGGATTGCGCGTGCGCTGCGCACCGCCACATCCGACGAAACGGCGCTGCCTGATGTGTACACCACCACAAGTGGCTTGCCAGTTGCCACCACGGCCTCCAGTAGCCGCTCCTGCACTTGCGGCAAGCCGATCTCCACGCGGTC
>Ga0207857_1000101_pt1 | contig 26609 bp, 21 predicted proteins | sample LuqExpMetageno22_FD_187780 | JGI IMG/M metagenome (GOLD analysis project Ga0207857, IMG submission 187780) | Tropical forest soil microbial communities from Luquillo Experimental Forest, Puerto Rico - Sample 22 (SPAdes) | ecosystem: Environmental > Terrestrial > Soil > Tropical forest ... | reverse complement strand
GGGTGACCGGCCTGCCGCTGGACGTGCACCTGATGATCGAAAACCCCGACCGCTACATCCCCGACTTCGCCGCCGCCGGCGCCGACATCATCGTGGTGCACGCCGAGGCGGTCCACCACCTGCACCGCACCGTGCAGTTGATCCGCTCCCTGGGCAAGCGGGCGGGCGTATCCCTCAACCCGGCCACGCCGCTCAACGCCCTGGAGTACGTGCTTGCCGACCTGGACCTGGTGCTGCTGATGACCGTCAACCCCGGCTTCGGCGGCCAGAGCTTCATCGAGGCGTGCCTGCCCAAGATCCAGGCCCTGCGCGCCATGCTCGACCGGCGCGGCGGCGAGGCGGAGCTCGAAGTGGACGGCGGCGTCAAGACCTCCAACATCGCCCGTATCGCCCATGCCGGCGCAGATGTTTTCGTGGCCGGCAGCGCCGTGTTCGGCAGCCCCGACTACGCCGGGACCATTGCCGAAATGAAGCGCCTGGCCCGGGAGACGGTGCTCTGAACCTGCCGGAGCGTACCCGCACGGCCCTGGCGGCCCGCAGCCGCACAACCATGGAGCCGGGGCCGGTACCGGCCGCGGTGCTGCTGCCGCTGTTCCTGCGCAACGGCGACTACCACCTGCTCTTCACCAAGCGGACCTCCCACCTGCTGCACCACAGCGGGGAGATATCGTTTCCCGGCGGCGCCCTCAACCCGGAGGAGGAACCGGAACAGGGCGCCCTGCGCGAGACCTGGGAAGAGGTCGGCATCCATCCATCGGACGTGGAGATCCTGGGGGCCCTGGACGATTTCTACTCCATCCACCATTACCTGGTGACCCCCATCGTGGGCCTCATACCGGGTGATTACCCCTACGCCGTCAACGCCGACGAGATCGAACGCATCATCGAAGCGCCGGTCACCCATTTCCTCGATCCCGCAGTCCTGCGCATAGAGCCGCGCCAGTGGCAGGGACAATCCTTCGTGGTGCGCCACTACGACTTCCGCGGGGACGACATCTGGGGCTTGACCGCGGCCATTCTGGCCCAGTTTTTAGAAATTGTGTTTACCGGAGAATTGGGGTACATATAGCCGCATGTCCAACAGCGTTTTGATCATAGACGATTCGGATACCGTCCGGGAGCGCATCATCCAGACGCTGGAGTCCCGTGAGCTTTTCGCACGCTACCACGAGGCCGACGACGGTCTGGAGGGCTTCAAGAAACTCCTCTCGTCCCCGGTGGACGTCATCCTCTGCGACCTGGAAATGCCCCGCATCGACGGCTTCAAGTTTCTGAATATGATCAAGGCGCGTCCCGATCTCCAGGATGTGCCGGTCATCATCCTGACCGGCATGAACGACCGGGACCTGAAGATCAAGGGGCTCGAACAGGGGGCCAGCGACTACATCACCAAACCCTTCGACCCCGAGGAACTGGTGGCGCGGGTCAAGATCCACCTCAAGATCAAGCACCTGCAGGACGATCTCAAGCGGACCAACGAACTCCTGCTGGAACTGTCCAACACCGACCACCTGACCGGCCTCTTCAACCGCCGGTACCTGATGGAGGCCCTGGAAAAGGAGTTCCAGCGCAGCCTCCGCAAGGGGGGCAACCTCTCCCTGATCATCCTCGACATCGACCATTTCAAACAGGTCAACGACACCTATGGCCACCTGCAGGGGGATGTGGTGCTGAACAAGGTGGCGCTTCAACTCCAGAAGGAACTCCGCAGTTACGACATCGCCGCCCGCTACGGGGGCGAGGAATTCGTCGCCCTCCTGCCGGACGCCATGCTCAAGGAGGCGCTGTTCGTGGCCGAGCGGGTTCGCCAGTCGGTCCAGGGGACCAAATTCAACGGCGCGCTGGCGCCTTTGTCGATCACCGTCAGCATGGGCATCGCCACGCTGCCGACGCCTGACGGCACGACGGTTGACGCCTTCATCAAGATGGCCGATGACGCCCTCTACCGGGCCAAGGCCAACGGCAGGAACCGGGTGGAATACCTCACCAATACCCCCTGAGCGGATTTTGCCCGGACACCTCCGGCACGGCACCTCAACCGGCACCCGGACATCGGACCTTGCACGATCGGAAGGAGTACTGACATGGATCTCACCCTCGATGAACAACGGCTGGTCGCCGAATACCGCAAATTGACCCCCGCGGGCAGGGACGAGTTGTTGGCTCACGCAGCCACGCTGGTACGCCAGGCCAACGGAGAGAAAGATGGCGACACCGCCACGGATCAATGCCGCCTGAAGGGCGCCGAACCCCATCCGGAAGCCGAGAAGACCCCCATTTTCACCGAGTGACCTCCCATCACCCGCGATTGCCGGCCGCGGTGTGGGCCGGCAATCGCGGTGAATAGACAGGGTATGGGGATACGTCTCCGTAACATTCCGGCAAATTTATTGTAACCAATCGGGAACTTCTTCCGTCTTTTATCCGTCCCCTGCGACGACTATGCCTTCTTCGTTGCGCCCCAGGCTTATAAACCTATCGTCATTCCTGAGCGCAGCGCCCTTTTTCAAAAGGAGCATTCATGAGACGTGTCCTCCATGCATTCATAGCCATCGTCCTTACCCTGACCGCCGTATTCCCGGCCGCTGCCGCCCCGTTCAAGAAACTGGACAAGCCGCCGCTCTCGGAACGCTGGTTCGGAATCTACGTGGACAGCGAACGGGTTGGCTTCTATCGCCAGGTGATCTCGGAAACCCCCGACGGCTACCGGATGGAGGGGGACGGCAGCGTGCGCATGAGGGTCATGGGATTTTCCAAGGAAGCGGCAACGCGCGAAACCTATCTGGTGGGTAAAAATCTCGCCCTGCGCTCCTTTGAGGTGGAACAGGCCATCAACGGCACCGCCTCGCGCATCTCCGGCAGGGTCGGAGACAACATCATCCGCGTAAGGAGCGTGGTCAACGGCAAAACAACGGAGAGACAGCTGAAAGCCAAAGGCGAGGTTTACCCCGGACCGGCGCTCAATCTCTATCCCCTGATGCGTGACATATCCCCGGGCAGGTCCTACACCATCCTGACCTTTGACCCGGAAGAGGTCAAGGTGAAGGAGGTCAAGGTCAGTGTGCTTGGCGAGGAAAAAACGCCCGATTCCCAGCCGGCCATCAAGATGCGCAACAACCTCTACCCCTTTGTCAATAACGACATCTGGGTGGACGACAGGGGAAACACGCTCCTGGAGTCGGTGCGCGAGGGATTGGTGATCACCAGGGCCGAGGACCCCAAGCAGCTCGGCCCGTTCGTGGGTGGGGTGGCGCTGGCCAAGAAGGATCTGATCTATGATTTCAGCCTGGTGCGGGCCGAGCCGCCCATCAATGACTCCAAAAAACTGACCGGCCTCAGCGTGGAGATCAGTGGCTGGAACGATAGCCTGCCGCTCCTGCAGGAGGGGGGGCAGACGGTTGAAAAGAGCGGCGAAGGCAGGATTACCATCAAGACCGGCCGGGCGGTTCCGGAGCAGGCGGCGCAGGGGCAGGCGGCCGCCACCCCGGAGAGGTACCTGAAACCGGCCGACAAGATCGAGTCCGATGCGCCGGAGATCACGGCCAAGGCCAAGGAACTGGCGGCCGGCAAGAAAGAACCGCAGGAAATCGCCAGGGCCCTGGCGTCATGGACATCCGACTGGCTGCGCGACACGGTGGAGGACGGCGGCGGCGCCGCTGCCAGCTTCAAATCCCGCAACGGCAACTGCCAGACCCATGCCCGCCTCTACACGGCCCTGGCCCGGGCCGCCGGTATCCCGACCCGTTTCGTGTCGGGCCTGGTCTACCTGGACGGCAAGGGGTTCCTCTACCACAGTTGGGCCGAGAGCCTCCTGAACGGGCGCTGGGTGGCCATCGATCCAACCTATGACCAGGTGCCGGCCGATCCGACCCACCTGAAGCTCCTGGAAGGGCACCTGCCGGAGGATATGGCGCCGATCATCGCCATCATCGGCAGAATCCGCATCAAAGTGCTGGAGGCCCTGCACTAGCCGGTTGTTGAAAAGCCCAGGTCGTTCAAAAATAGTCAGATCGTCGCACCCGCAGTATAATCGCCACCGGCGATTATCGGTGACGGAGCGCAGCGGAGTTCATCCCGCAGGGACAGAACCGGAACGGTTCTGCTAAAAGCCACGAGGAGGCGTAGCAGCGCTACGCCGCACGAAGTGGCTTGCGAGGATGGCGGCGAGATGGCTATTTTTCAACGACCTGCTACAGGTCAAACCCGCAGTAGGAGAGATTGAAGCTCTTGTTGCAGAGCGGAAAATCGGATATCTGGCCGCCCCGCAGGGCCATGGCCAGGCCGGGCCAGTTGTGGAACGAGGGGTCCTTGACCTTGTAACGCAGGAACGTTCCCGCCCCATCGGTGATGGCCACATGGCATACCTCGCCGCGCCATCCTTCCACCAGCGCCACAGCCAGGCGTTCTTTCCCCATCTTCCCGCAGACCGGCATGCAGGCGCCGCCCGGCAGCGAAGCAAGCCTGTCGAGCACAAACTCCATCGAAACCTCGGATTCCTTCCAACGCACCAGGGCCCGGGCCAGCACATCTCCCCCCGGCTCCACGCACACCGTCGGGTGAAACGACCGATAGAGGCCGAAGGCGTGGTCGTGGCGCACATCCCGCACAATGCCGCAGGCCCGGGCCGCAGGTCCGACCAGGCCGAGGGCCAGGGCGTCATCGCTGCCGACTCGGCCGGTTTTTTCAAAACGAGCCATGACCGACGGGGAATCCCACAACAGCTTCACCGCCCCCCTGTAGTCCCGCCGCGCTTCCTCCAGGCGCCTCGCCAGTTCCGCCGCCTGGGCCGGCGCGCAATCGAAGTAGGTGCCGCCCGGCCTGACCAGCCCCCGCCCGAAGCGGCTGCCGCACAACAGGGCGGTCATGTTGAGAAAATCCCCCCTGATCCTGCCGCAGAAGGACATGGTCGGCAGAAACCCCACATCCCCGGACAACGCCCCCATGTCGCCGCAATGGTTGGCCAGCCGCTCCAGTTCCAGGGCAACGGCCCGGATGGCCTCGGCCTGGGGCGGCGGCGCCATGCCGGCCAGCCCTTCCCGGATCATGGCATGGGCCGTGGCGTGGCCGATGGTGGTATCGCCGGCAATGGTCTCCATCTGCGCCATGGTGGCGGCATGGGGACCGCCGGCCAGCACCCGCTCGATGCCGCGGTGCTGGTACCCCAGGGCGATCTCCAGATGGAATACCGTCTCGCCGTGGCACTGAAAACGGAAATGTCCCGGCTCGATGATGCCGGCATGCACCGGCCCCACGGCAACCTCGTGGACCTCCTCGCCGCTGATGCGGTAGAAATCCCCCACGCCGGGGAGGAGCGGTTCTTCTTTCTCCCGCCCCCGGGCATCGCGGGTCCGGCCGAGCGGCCGCTGGTAGCGCACCGGCTTGAACCAGGGGTGGCCGTCCACCGGGATGCCGCACTGCTCGGCGATCTCCCGTTCGAACAGGTGTGCTTCGGGACAGGCGGAGGTAATGCTCGGCAGGCTCTCGTCCACCCACGAACGGAACGCGCCCAGACGCCCCTGGCTACCCGCCAGGATGCACCACAGGGCGACCCCCTCCCGCTCCGGCACGCCGAAGTAGGAAGCGATGCGCCATCCCATCCCGGTCAGGTCCACGATCCCCTGGAGAAATGCCTCCAGGGCTATCTCCGGCACATCCTTCACCGGGATGCCTTCGCCGTTGGCGAATGTCCTGAGGATGCTGTCGTTGTTCACCGGGCCACCTCCAGGAGCGCCGCGGCAGCGTTCACGAGGCGGTACAGCGGCTGCGGCAGCCAGACCCCCACGACCCCCAGGATCATCAGAAGCACCAGCGGCGGGCCAACCAGCAGGGCCGTATCATGGTACCTGGTCCGCTCCCGGTTCCTGGGGGGGTCGCCGAAGACCACCGGCAGCACGGTCATGGCCATCCCCAGAAAAGCCACCATCAACAGGACGGCCAGCAGGGCCCCGGTGACCGGGTGCCCCTGGGAGAATGCGGCGGCAAGGAAGGAATATTCGCTGGAGAAGATGAGAAAGGGGGGCGAGCCGGTCATGGCGAGAAACCCGGCCAGGAACAGGGCTCCGCTCCACGGGGCGCGCCTCAGGGCCCCGCGGGCGCTGTCCCTGCTTTTGGAGGCAAAGGCCCGGTGTATGTTGCCGGCCGTAAGAAAGAGCACCCCCTTGGCCAGGCCGTTGCCGATCAGGTGCAGCATGGCGCCGTAGAGCGCCTTGCCGCCCAGCCCCAGCGCCACGGCGAACAACCCCATATGTTCGACGCTGGAATAGGCCAGCATGCGCTTGAAGTCGGTCTGGTGGACCAGGAAGACGGCAGCCGTGAAGAGCGACAGGAGCCCGATCCCCATCAGCCCCGCCCGGTAGAAGTGCACATTGCCCGAGGCCATGCAGATCTGGTAGATGCGGATCAACCCGATGAAGCCGCAGTTGGCCAGGCCACCGGCCAGCATGGCCCCCACCAGGCCCGGGGCCTCGCCGTAGGCATCCGGTTTCCAGGTATGCAGCGGCGCCAGCCCCATCTTGGTCCCGTACCCCACCAGCAGGAAGACAAAGGCCGCATTGAGCCACCCGGTCGGCAAACGGGGGGCATACCCCTGGAGCGGCTCCAGCAGGAGCGACGGCGGCAGGCCGGCCACCACCGTGGAATAGGCCAGGAAGAAGATGCCCAGGAGCGCCAGGGCGATGCCGATGGAACAGATCAGCATGTATTTCCAGGTCGCCTCGATGGAACGGGCATTGCGGTTGAAGTAGACCAGGGGCGCCATGGACAGGGTGGTGGTCTCGATGGCCAGCCACAAGAGCCCCATGTGGTGGACGCCTGCGGCCAGGGACATGGCCGCGAGACAGACCAGCATCCCCATGCAGAGCACCCGGTTGTTGCGTTCCCGGCGGTAGCGCAGGTAACTGACCGCGTAAAAGGAACAGGCCGCGAACAGCACCGACACTTCCAACAGGAACAAGAGGCCCACGGCGTCCAGATCGATCCATTCGTTGCGGGACTTAAGGGGCGGGACGGCGATGATGGCCACGACAAGGGCCAGGTGCAGGCAGGCCACCACCGGCATCACCCAGGGGCGTTTCGCGTTGGAGGGAATGATCCAGGCCATCAGGGCGCCCGCCACCGGGAGAAGGGCCAGGAGGGTAAACAACGCTATCATTCAACCTCCCGCAGGGCGGTCATGCGGCTGGTGTCGATGGACGAAAACTCGCGACTGATCTGGTTGATGATGATCCCCATGACAAAGATGCCGGCGATCAGGTCCAGGAGCGCCCCCGCCTCCACCATCAGCGGCATGGCCTCGGTCAGGAGCAGGCCGAAGATGAAGATGCCGTTCTCCAGCAGCAGGTAGCCGATCACCTGGTTGATGGCCTTGCGGCGGCTGGCCAGGGCGATGAATCCCGCCAGGATGGTGGCCAGCGCCGCAGACACGCTCAGCAGCCCCTGGTGCTGGGGTGCCAGGGGAAGCCGGGCGGCGAACACGAACGCCAGCACGGTGGCCACGGCGCCGGCGATGACGTTGCCGGCATAGCCGAGAAAGGGTTGCAGGTCTTCGCTGAACTCGATCTTGCTGAGAGCGCCGAAGAGCAGCCAGGGGATGCAGACCCCCTTTGCCAGTACGACGAAGAGGGTGATCAACAGGATGTGGCCTTGCACCGGGTGGATCAGAAGCGGCATGGTGCCCAGGACGATGCCCTGGAGGGCAATGGCGCGGATGGCGACACGGGCCCGGTGGGTCCCCAGGATGAGGATGTTGATCAGCAGTACCAGCACCAGGAGTTGGTCGGCAAAGGAATTCATAACCTCACCTTACTACCAGGACCATGGCAAAGGCCGACATGATGCAGGCCGCCAGGAGCATCTGGGGGACGCGCGTCAGGCGGAGGCGGGCCATGCAGGATTCCACCACGCCGATGGCAATCGCCAGAAGGATCATGGAGGCCACGAAAACAAACCAGTCCAGGTACGGGTTGGCATCGCGCAGCGGCAGGGCCACATGCAGGAAAAAGGCGGAGAGGACATAGAGCTTGAGCGCCGCGCCATAGGTGATCATGCCGAAAGCCGGGCCGCTGTGGTCCAGCACCAGCACCTCGTGGATCATGGTCAATTCCAGGTGGGTGGTGGGATCGTCGAAGGGGATGCGGCAGTTCTCCGCCAAAAGGACCATGAACAGCCCGGCCACCAGCAGGATAAGGGAGGCGCCGGAGGTCAGCCAGAGCATTGTTGAACTGTGGGTCAGGATGCCGGCCAGGGAGAACGACCCGGACAGGCGCGACAGCACGAGGAGGGTGATCAGCACCACCGGTTCGGCCAGGCAGGAGAAGGTCACCTCGCGGGCAGCCCCCATCCCCTCGAAGCTGGAGCCGGTGTCCAGGGCGGCGGCCGCGGTGAAGAAACGCCCCAGGGCCAGGAGGTACACGAACAGGATCATGTCGCCGTTGAACGAGAGCGGGGGGGCGTGGTTGCCGAGAGGGATGAAGAGCGCGGCGGCCAGGGTGGCGGCCAGGGTCACGATGGGGCCGGCCCGGAATATCCAGGTGGTGGTGCGGCTGAAGACCGTGCCCTTGCGCAGCAGGCGGAACAGGTCGTAATAGGGCTGGAAGAGCGGCGCACCGGTACGCCCCGCAAAGGCGGCCTTGGTGCGGTTGATCACTCCCAACAGCAGGGGCGGCATGAGAATGACCAGTACGAGATGGATCAGGAGATCGATCACCCGAATGTGTTCCTCCCGTGATGGGGAACCCTCTGGGACTCATGGGACCTATGGGACCTATAAGACCTAAAGCAGCCAGGGGGGTTGGAGCTATTCATCTGCTCATTGAGAGTTCCGACGCTAGCGACGTCCGCGGCGCTTGCCGCCGCCCTCCTGGGCATGCCGGAACTCCCAGGGGGGCTGGGGGTTGGCGTCCCGCCAGAGCCCTTTGTGCCGGGCACGGGCCACCTCCTCCACGCCGATATACTCCGAGGCGTAGGGCCCCTGCAGGTAGTGGCGGTAGGCCCAGGCCATCCCCTCGGCCACCATCTCGCGGTTGATGTCCCGGCCGCTATACAGGATGACCGCCACCGTGCGGTGGTACTGGTCCACATCCATGACCGCCGCGGAGACCTGGCGGCCCATGATCTTGTACATCAGGGTCCGCCGGGCGACCTCCCCGAAGGGCTGTCCGGGGCTGTCCGGCTTGGCGGTCTCGGGGGCATCTATGCCGTACAGGCGCACCTTGAGCCGGCTATCCTCCCGGGTGGCCAGCAACACGGTATCGCCGTCGTAGACCGCGCGCACCACCCCTGCGATGATGCGCTCCCCGCGGGCATCGGCAACGATCAGCAGGAGCAGCGCTGAGGCGACGAGAATGGTCCTCATCGAATCACACCAGTTCCGCAGCGTAATTGAACTCCGTCGTGCCGGGGACCTCGCGCCCCGCCTTGAAGGCCGCCAGGATCCCGTCCCAGCTCTCCCGGGGCGCCTGGCGCAGATCGATCAGATAGGAGCCGCACCCCGCGCGGCCAAGTTCGCCGTGACGGGCAGTCAGGGAAAAGGGGGTGGCGGCGGAGATGGTCTGGAGGCCGTCCCGGCTGGTGACACTATACGCTTCTCCCCGGTCCGAGTGAAGCGGAATGTTGCTGTGCACATCCTTGAGGCGGATCTTGGTGGTCATGACCGGCAGGGGGGCATAGGCGATCACCCTGCGCTCCACGTCGATCTGTGCGGCCAGAAGGTCCGCCAGGTTGGCGGCGTCGTCCTCGATGTAGAGCGTGCAGGTGTGCGCCCCCAACTCCCGCCAGGCGGCCAGGGCCTGGCTGTTGAGGGAAAAACAGCGGTGCCAGGTGGAGATGCGTACGTCAGCCAGCCCCTTCAACAGATAGAAATGGGAGAGATTGGCCGCCTCGAAGCACCGGAACCCGGCCTGGTGCAGTTGGCGCAAGGTATCGTGGTACAGCGGCATATCCTGGTCAAAGATCATGAAGGGGAGCTGCCAGATCATGCGCTCCTCAAAGCCGCGCATGCGGGGGAGCGCCCCGGGAAGCTGGTGGATGGCCGCCCGGGAGAGCGGCAGGACCGTAGCGTCGGCGCCGCTTTGCAGCGGGAAGCGCCAGTCCCGGGGCTGGTCCACGACCACCGCCAGGGTCTCCCGGGGGCTGGCCGGCACGGGGCCGGCGCGAAACGTCTCCACGTCGCGCAAGGCCGCCGTCCGGGCCGCGGCGATCCGCTGGCTGAAACCCGTGGAAAGGGCCTCGTCCAACTGCTGGTAGAACTGCCGCCGCACCTCCTTGAAGATGGCCGACGGTATCAGGACCGCGGGAAAGCCGGGGGCCTCCAGGGATTCCAGGCGGAAAGGGGTTTCGCCGGTCTTGGCGAACTGCCCCTGGAGCACCGCCTGCATGTCGCCGCTGCGGGCCGGCTCCAGCGGACCGAGGCTGAACCGGAAGGCGTGTTTCGCCCCGCCGACCTCGGCATCGATCTCCATGATGGTGTCGTGCAGGGCAGCCCGCAACCGGCACGGCAGCTTGTCCCGCTGCACCGATTCCAGCCGCCGCAGGCAGGCGTTCTCGCTCAGGGTAAAGGCCTCGCGGGAGGAGACCTTGTAGACCGCATCCCCGACGCTGAAACGAAAGGGGGTCTCCACCTCAACCACGCTGCCCGCCTTGGCCTCCATCACCTTTTTGCGCCCCACGAACAGCTCGCGCACGGTCCAGGCCTGGCCGGCCATGTCGCTCTTGGGCTGGGCCCGCAGCCGGTCCCCCACGTACAGGGCGTCGCGGCTCTCGAAGGTGAGGTGGTTGCCCTTGACAGCCTTGATCTGGCCGACAAAACGCCCGGTGCCCCCCTTCTGCCAGGGGTTGGCGATGTCGTCCGGCTGCCGGGAAGCCAGAAACCCCTTGGTGGGGGTGCGGCCGAAGGAGTACTTCAGGATCTCCTTGGCAGCACCCAACGCCTCCGTGCGGGACCGTTCCGGCGCATCCAGGACCAGGCGGTAGGCCTCGACCACGCTGGCCACGTACTCGGCCGATTTCATGCGCCCTTCTATCTTGAGGGACTTCACCCCGGCCCTGACCAGTTCCGGCAGCATATCGATGGCCGACAGGTCGTTGGTGGAAAAGTAATGCCCCTCTTTGCCGCGATGGCTGTAGAGGCGGCGGCAAGGCTGGGCGCAGCGCCCCCGGTTGCCGCTGTGCCCCCCCAGGTAGGAGGAGAAGAAGCACTGTCCCGAGACGGAAAAGCAGAGGGCGCCGTGGACAAAGGTTTCGATCTCCACCGGCGTGGCCGCGGCAATGGCCGCCACCTCGTCCAGGGCCAGTTCGCGGGCCAGGACCGCCCGCTGGAATCCCAATTCCTCCAGCATCCTGACGCCGGCCGTGTTGTGGATGGTCAACTGGGTCGAGGCATGGAGCGGGATGGTGGGAAAGTGGCGACGGATCAGCCGGGCCACGGCCAGGTCCTGGATGATCACCCCGTCCACCCGCATGCCGGCCAGGCTGGCCAGGGTCTCCACCAGTTGGGGCAGCTCCTTTTCCTTCACCAGGGTGTTGAGGGTGATGTAGATCCGCCGGCCGTGGGCGTGGGCATAGGCCAGCATCCGCTCCATCTGGCCCAGGGTGAAGTTCTTGGCCCGGGCCCGGGCGGAGAAATCGCGCAGTCCGGCGTAGACCGCGTCGGCCCCCTTTTCCATGGCGGCGAAGAAGGATTCCAGCGATCCGGCCGGGGCCAGGAGTTCGGGTTTGTTCACTACAGAGTTCATGGAAACCTTTTCAAAAGCGAAAGCGCCCCTTGAAGAGGCGCTCAGGCTGTTTAAAACCCCAGGTTGTTCAAAAATAGTCAGATCGTCGCACCCACAGAATGCTCTGAGGAGGCGTAGCAGCGCTACGCCGCACGAAAGGGCATTCGAGGACGGCGGCGAGATGGCTGTTTTTCAACAACCTCAGCGCCCCTTGCAGGGGCGCTCCGGCGTCAAACACTACTTCTCTGCCAGAATGCGCACCATGCGCCTGAGCGGCTCCGCCGCACCCCACAAAAGCTGATCGCCGCAGGTAAAGGCCTGCAGGTACTGGGGCCCCATCTTCATTTTGCGCACGCGGCCGACCGGAACCGTCAGGGTGCCGGAGACCGCAGCCGGGGTGAGGTGGGTCAGGGTGTCGGCCTTGGTGTTGGGCACCAGTTTGGCCCACTGGTTGTCGTTGGCGATCAACTGCTCGATGTCGGCCAGCGGCACGTCCTTGTTCAGCTTGATGGTCAGCGCCTGGCTGTGGCAGCGCATGGCGCCGACCCGCACGCAGATGCCGTCCACCGGAATCGGCGTGGTGGTGCCCAGGATCTTGTTGGTCTCGGCAAACCCTTTCCACTCCTCGCGGCTCTGGCCGTCCTCCACCTCCCGGTCGATCCAGGGGAGCACGTTGCCGGCCAGGGGATAACCGAACTCCTTCTTGGGCATGGCATCGCTGCGCAGGGTGGCGGTCACCTTCCGGTCGATCTCCAGGATGGCCGACGAGGGGTCCTTGAGCAGGTGCACGACCGACTCGTGCAGAACGCCCTTCTGGGCAAGCAGTTCGCGCATGTTGGGGGCGCCGGCGCCGGAGGCCGCCTGGTAGGTCATGGAGGTGAGCCATTCCACCAGTCCGGCCCGGAACAGTCCGCCCAGCCCCATGAGCATCAGGCTGACGGTGCAGTTGCCGCCGATGAAGTCCTTCTGTCCCTTGGCCAGGGCGCTGTCGATGACGTTGCGGTTGACCGGGTCGAGGATGATGACCGCCTCGGGCTCCATACGCAGGGTGCTGGCCGCGTCGATCCAGTAGCCGTTCCACCCTTCTTTGCGCAGTGCCGGGTGGATCGCCTTGGTGTAATCGCCCCCCTGGCAGGTGAGGATGACGTCGAGCTTCTTCAACTCGGCGATATCGTCGGCGCTCTTGAGGGTGCCGGCGTTCATGGGGGCCGGCTGCCCGGCCTGGGATGTTGAAAAGAATACCGGTTCGATACCGATGGCGAAATCACCTTCCTCCTGCATCCGCTGCATGAGGACCGAACCGACCATACCGCGCCAACCGACGATTCCGACTTTCATAGTCTCTTCCTTTTCCGAAGATGTGATTGGTTACAGCGCCGCCAGTATCGCGTCGCCGATCTCTTTCGTGTTCACCAGCTTTTCGCCCGGCTTGTTCTGGTAGATGTCGCGGGTACGGAACCCCTGGTCCAGGATCGTGGCCACGGCGTTGTCGATGGCGTCGGCCGCCTCGGCCATGCCGAAGGAGAAGCGGAGCATCATGCCTGCCGAGAGGATCTGGGCGATGGGGTTGGCGATCCCCTGGCCGGCGATGTCCGGGGCCGAACCGCCGGACGGCTCGTACATGCCGAAGGTCCCCTCGGCCAGGGAGGCGGACGGCAGCATGCCCAGGGAGCCGGTCAGCATGGCGGCCTCGTCGGAAAGGATATCGCCGAACATGTTCTCGCACAGGATCACGTCGAACTGTTTGGGCCAGCGCACCAGCTGCATGGCGGCGTTGTCCACGTACATGTGGGACAGCTCCACGTCCGGGTATTCCTTGGCAATGGTGGTGACGATCTCGCGCCACAACACCGAGCTGGAGAGAACATTGGCCTTGTCGATGGAGCAGACCTTCTTGCCCCGCTTGCGGGCCGCCTGGAAGGCCACATGGGTGATGCGCTCGATCTCCGGCACGGAGTAGCGCATGGTATCCACGCCGATCCGGTCCCGGCCGCTCCCCTCGATCCCCTTGGGCTGGGAAAAGTAGATGCCGCCGGTCAGCTCGCGGATGACCAGGACGTTGAAGCCGCCCGCGATGACCTCCTCCTTGAGCGACGACGCACCGGTCAGGGACGGGAAGATGATGGCTGGCCGCAGGTTGGCGTAAAGCCCGAAGATCTTGCGCAGGGGAAGCAGCGCCCCCCGTTCCGGCTGCTCGTCAGGGGGCAGGGTTTCCCACTTCGGCCCGCCCACCGAACCGAACAGGATGGCGTCGCTGCCCTTGCAGATGTTGACCGTGGTTTCGGGCAGGGCCTTGCCCTCGTTGTCGATGCCGGCCCCGCCTACATTGGCGTGGGTCCGTTCGAAGGTCACCCCGTATCTCTTTTCAACGGCGTCCAGCACCCGCAGCGCCTCGGCCATCACCTCCGGCCCGATGCCGTCGCCCGGCAGGACCGCTACCTTATACGTCTGTGCCATGCAAATCTCCTCTGAGGTATTCATAGTATACTAATTTCCAAACCATTGTTTTGTCAACAGCGGGTATCTGTTCCAGCCTTCTCAGGTTGTTCAAAAATAGTCAGATCGTCGCACCCGATAGACAAGCCACGCGGAGGCGTAGCAGCGCTACGCCGCACAAGGAGGCTTTCGAGGATGGCGGCGAGATGGCTGTTTTTCAACAACCTGCTAACAAAACGGGGCGGTCTTGCAACCGCCCCGGCCTTGTCCACCCATGCATCAGGATGTATGCAACGCTGTGCGGCTGGGGCCCCTAGATGCCCGCCTTGGTCTTGAGAATCGCCGCCTTGTCGGTCTTCTCCCAGCTGAATTCAGGCAGTTCGCGGCCGAAGTGGCCGTAGGCTGCGGTCTTTTTGTAGATCGGGCGGAGCAGATCGAGCTGCTCGGTGATGGCGCGGGGACGCATGTCGAATACCTCGCGCACCAGTTCCGCCAAGCGGTCTTCGCTCACCTTGCCGGTGCCGAAGGTATGCACCATGATGGAGACCGGCTGGGCCACGCCGATGGCATAAGCCACCTGCACCTCGCACCGCTCGCACAGGCCGGCGGCCACCAGGTTTTTGGCCACGTAGCGCCCCATGTAGGCCGCCGAGCGGTCAACCTTGGAGGGGTCCTTGCCGGAGAAGGCGCCGCCGCCGTGGCGACCCATGCCGCCGTAGGTATCAACGATGATCTTGCGGCCGGTCAGGCCGCAGTCGCCCATGGGGCCACCCACCACGAAACGGCCGGTGGGGTTGATGAAGTAGCGGGTATTGGCATCCAGCAGGTTGGCCGGGATGACCTTCTTGACCACCTCGGCGATCACGCGCTCCTCGATCTCCTTGTGGGTCACGTCGGGGGTATGCTGGGTGGAGATGACCACCGTGTCGATGCGGCTCGGCTTGCCGTCCACGTATTCCACCGAAACCTGGGACTTGGAATCGGGGCGGAGAAAGTTCAACTGGCCGGATTTGCGCACCTCGGCCAACTTGGCTACCAGTTCGTGGGCCAGTTGGATCGGCATCGGCATCAGCTCCGGGGTTTCGTTGCAGGCATAGCCGAACATAAGGCCCTGGTCGCCGGCACCCTGCTCCTTGTGCAGGCCGTCGCCCTCGTTGACCCCCTGGGCGATGTCGGGCGACTGCCGGTCGATGGAAACCAGCACGGCGCAGGTATCGGCGTCGAAGCCCATCTCGGAATCGGTGTAGCCGATCTCCTTGATGGTGTTGCGCACGATCTCCGAGTAGTTGATGACGGCGTTGGTGGTGATCTCTCCGGCGATGACCGCCATGCCGGTGGTCACCAGGGTTTCGCAGGCCACGCGGGCCGTTTTGTCCTGGGCAAGGATGGCGTCAAGGATGGCATCGGAGACCTGGTCGGCAACCTTGTCGGGATGACCTTCGGATACCGACTCTGAGGTAAAAATGAATTTCTCGGACATGAAGCGAGACTCCTCTCTGGCGTCAATTGATGTTTAAATGCACTACCCTGAAACGACAGGTAAGCGGGAAACCGGTAGAATCATGGAGAATGAACCTGTTAATTTATAAATATGTGTCTGTTTTGTCAAGCAAAGATAGCCCGGCTTCATTCCGTTTGACTCCCGTCGGCAACTTGCGGCACAATGGCACGGTTTTTCGGAATTCCCGGCACCTGGGAGCGGCTCCATGCCTACTGGTTTCAACCCCATGCTTGTCCTCATTATCAGCCTGTTTCTGGGTGCAGCGGCCGTAGCGGCCTCGAAGCGGCCAAGCGGCGTCTGGAACTACTATCATTTCGACGGCAGCAGCTTCGTCGCCGGCCAGGCGACAGACGGAAACCACTTCGTGGCGGTGCGCGACGGGGTCCGACCGGTCGTGCTGACGCACCCGGCAAGGATCGAAGCGGTCGGCCTGCCGGCAGGCACGGGGGCCGTGGCCGGCATCTGTTACATCCAGATTGCGGGCGGCAAGCTGGCCACGGGAGCCGGATACCTGCCCGCCCCGTCCATGCGCCTGCCGGTGTCATCGGGCGCCGACGTCGTGACAACGGTGGCGACCGACGAACAGGGATATTTCATCGCCGTGCTCCACCCGGGGCGGTATGTCGTCGGAGAGGGCCCGCTGGCCAGGGAAGTCACCATAGAGGAACATCAAACGTCTCTCGTAGGGGTTCGGGTAGGCAAAAGGATGGTGGACTGATGAGAGCGATCTTCGCAAAGCTCGCGGTTGCGGGTATCTTCTTGCTTGGCCTCTCTCTGCCGGGACAGGCGGGGCAGCTTGACGACTATTACCTGGCCGCGTTCGGTGAACGGTCCGGCAGCGCCCTGGAAAAGGCGATCCTGTCCACGACAGCGGAAACGGCCGGGGACGTCCAATGCGGAACACCGCTCAAACACGGGCTCAGCCGGGATTGGAACCAGCTGGAACCGGCAACCCGGAAGACCTTGGCCAAGCAGCTTGCCGCGCCGGCCCTGGCGGGGGAGGCGACCCTCCTCTCCGGTGGCGGGCACTTCATGATCCATTACGCCACATCGGGAAGCGATACCCCCGCGCCGGCAGCCGGCTATACCGTGCTATCCTGGGCACAGACCGTGGCCGACACCTTCGAGAGCGTCTACACGCGCTACATGACCTCCTACGGCTATCACCCGCCGCCGGGCACCCCCTACCATGTCTACCTGCGCAGCCTGGCATCCCAGAGGATATACGGCCAGACGACATCAACCTCTTCGGCGCCCTCCACCGGTTTTGCCAACGCCTATGCCAGCTACATCGAGATCGACAGGGACTTCACCGACCCGGCCTTTCATCCCCTGGCATACAGCCCCCTGCAAAGCCTCCAGATCACCGCGGCTCACGAGTATCACCACGCCATCCAGTACGGATACAACTTCTTCTTCGATATCTGGTACGCCGAGGCGACCTCAACCTGGTACGAGGATGAGTTGTACGACAACGTTGACCAACTTTACGCCTACCTCAACGCATCGCTGCGGAACACAAACCTGAGCCTCAACATCGGCGCCGACGTCTCCACGGGCGGTGGTTACGGCCGCTGGCTGTTCAACCGCCATCTTGCCGAGGCACATGGCGGGCAAAGCATTGTGCGCAGCTTCTGGGAGCGCCTGGCGACAACAGCGTCATCAGGGGGTGACATTCCCATGCTCCCCATAATCGACGCGCTGTTGCAGACTAACGGCTCAAGCCTGAATGCGGACTTTCTCGGCTATGCCGGCAAGCTGTACACCGGCGCATGGAGCACCCACCAATCCGAGACAGCCCTGATTCCAGCGGCGACCATGGTGGGAGAATTCAGCAGCTATCCGGTAACGGTCGTCTCGGCCCCCTCGCCATCCATAACCCTGCCCCATTACTCATTCGCATTCTTCCGCCTGCTGCCGACGGTCGCGTCACCAGCGACATTGACCATCACCCTTACCGCCGACACCGGCATTTCGGCTGTCGCTTTCCGCAAGGCAGGGGCAAGCATGGGCTCGTTCATTCCCGGCACCGGCAGCAACATTATAACGGTACCCGCGTTCAACACCGCTGACGAAGTAGTGCTCCTGCTCGCAAACACCACCGGCAGCGACAACCTGTTCGCGGGATTCAGCAGCGACGGGACCCCGATCGCGTACGCCCTGCCGGGGACAACCATCCTGTCGGCCACTCCTTCCACCGCGCCGGCATCGGCCACCCTTTCCTGGTCGGCGGTCGCCGGGGCAACAAGCTACCAGATATACCGCTCGGCGAATTCCTCGACATCCCTGGCCCTTTACAACGAAGTACCGGCCACCTCTTTTGTCGACAGCAGCGTTACAGCGGGTCAGACCTACTACTATTCAATAATGCCCATCAAATCAGCCGGGCTCACCGGTCCCGCGTCGCAAGTGGCAAACGTAACGATCGCCACCTCGGCCGCCTCGTCATCCGGCGGCGGCGGGGGCAGCTGTTTCATCGCCACGGCGGCCTACGGCAGCTACCTCCATCCCCAGGTCCGGGTTCTGCGCGACTTTCGCGACCACTACCTGTTGACCAACGCCCCCGGCCGGACTTTGGTGGCGCTCTACTACCGTTTCAGCCCGCCCCTGGCGGAGATCATCGCCCGCCACGAGGCGCTTCGGACCCTTGCGCGGCTGATCCTGACGCCCGTTGTCATGGCCGTCGCCCACCCCGTGATGGCGGGCGCCGCACTCCTGTTGGCGACAGGCCTGTGCCTCCCGGCGCGACGGCGGCGCAGAGAGATCGTCCAGCCCGTTTGACGTTGCGGGGGCACCCTGTCGAGAACGACTGAACAGGCGGCCGCGACGCGGCCGCTTTTTCCATGCCAGCGGCGCGCGCCATCCGCCCCTGTGATATACTTCATACATCTGTCCCAGTGATGCACCCCCAGGGAGGACCCTCGATGCAGAAAAGGATGATTATCGGCGCCGTCATTGTTGCTGCGCTTGCCCTGACGGCATTCCTCGTCATGTGCCGCAGGCCCGCCGAAACAGGCGCTCTCAAGGTTTCCGGCACCATCGAGGTTACCACGGTCGAGCTGTCGTTCAAGGTCGGCGGCCGCCTGGCCCGGCGCCTGGTGGACGAAGGGGAGATGGTCACGGCAGGTCAACTGGTGGCGCGGCTGGAGGATGACGAGCTGAAAGAGGACAAAAACGCCCGGGCGGCCGAAAAACGGGCGGCCCAGGCAGCCCTGGCCGACCTTGAGGCCGGCAGCCGCCGCGAGGAGATCGCCCAGGCCGAGGCAGTCCTGGCGCGGATGAAGGCCGATGCCGAACGCTTGAGGAAGGATGCCCTCCGATCTGAGGCACTCTACAAGCGCGAGGTCATCCCCCAGAAGGACCTGGACGCGGCCCGGGCCGGGCGCGACGCCTCGGCAGCCGCGGTGCGCGAAGCAGAACAACACCTGAAGCTTTTGAGGATCGGACCCCGTCCGGATGCGGTACGACAGGCAAAGTCGCAAGTCGAAGCCGCCGAGGCCGGGCTGGCCCTGACCGAAACGCGCCTCTCCCAGGGCACGCTCACCGCCCCCCTGACGGGCCTGGTGCTGGCCAAACATGCCGAGCAGGGGGAGATGCTGGCCGTGGGTGCGCCGGTCGTCACCATCGGCAAGATGGACGACGTCTGGCTGCGGGCCTATATCCCGGAGGCCGAGATGGGACGGGTCAAGGTGGGGCAGCGGGCGCGCGTGACGGTGGATACCTGGCCGGGCCGCCCCTTCGAGGGGACGGTATCCTTCATCTCCCCCGAGGCGGAGTTCACCCCCAAGAACGTCCAGACCGAGAAGGAACGGGTCAAACTGGTCTACCGCATCAAGATCACCCTGGCCAACCCCAGGATGGAGTTGAAGCCGGGCATGCCGGCCGACGCGGTGATCGAGACGGGAGACCGGAAGGGTCCGCCACAGGGGGCGAGGCGTTGACTATTGTAGCCACGGGCCTTACCCGCCGTTTCGGCGATTTGGCCGCCGTGGACGGCCTGACCCTTTCCGTGGCTCCCGGTGAGCTGTTCGGGCTGGTGGGGTCGGACGGCGCCGGCAAGACCACCACCATCCGCATGCTGACCGGCGTGATGGACCCAAGCTCCGGTGATGCCCGGGTGCTGGAGTGTCCCTGCCGCGACCTGGAACCGGTCCGGGGCGATATCGGCTACATGAGCCAGCGCTTCGGCCTGTACCCCGATCTGACCGTGGCCGAAAACATCCGTTTCTATGCCGATATCTTCGGCGTGGCGCGCCGCGAGCGGCAGGAGCGGACCGACCACCTGCTCGCCTTCAGCAATCTCGCCCCGTTCCGGGACCGCAAGGCTGCCAACCTTTCCGGCGGCATGAAGCAGAAGCTGGGGCTGGCCTGCGCCCTGATCCACACCCCCAAGGTGCTGTTCCTGGACGAACCGACCAACGGGGTCGATCCGGTTTCGCGACGGGATTTCTGGCGCATCCTCTACGGCCTGTTGCGGGAAGGGGTGACCATCTTCGTGGCCACCGCCTACCTGGACGAGGCGGATCGCTGCCACCGGGTCGGCCTGATCCACAAGGGGCGGCTTCTGGCCTGCGACGAGCCCGCCGCCCTGCGGCGGCTGGCCGGCGGGAGCGTGCTGGAACTGGTTACCCCCGATGCGCGTACTGCGGCCCTGATGCTGCGGGAACAGCGCCCCGATTTCTCCGTCGCCCTGTTCGGCGACCGGCTCCACCTGACCAGCGATGCGCCGGAACGGGCCGACCAGGAGCTGCGGGAGCTGTTCCGGCAGGCCGGCATGGAACTCCAGGCGCTGGAACAGGTCGAACCGTCGCTGGAGGATGTCTTCGTCGCCATGATCGGCGGTGCGGAAGGCCGGCAGCAGCCGTCAACTTCCACCCCTACCAGTTCGTCGGAAAACTTAGGTTGTTCAAAAATAGCCAGATCGTCGCACCCGCAGGAAGCCGCGAGGAGGCGTAGCAACGCTACGCCGCACGAAGAGGCTTCCGAGGACGGCGGCGAGATGGCTGTTTTTCAACAACCTCCTGCCACGGAGCCGGCCGTCTCCGTGCGTGGCCTCACCCGCCGCTTCGGGGACTTCATCGCCGTCAACGCCATCGACCTGGAGGTGGGCAGGGGTGAGATCTTCGGCTTCCTCGGCCCTAACGGCGCCGGCAAATCCACCACCATCCGCATGCTGTGCGGCATTCTGGAGCCATCCGCCGGCGAAGGCCGGGTGGCGGGATGCGACATAATAGGTCAGCCTGAACAGATCAAGACGCGCATCGGCTACATGAGCCAGAGGTTCTCCCTGTACGAAGACCTGACCGTGGAGGAGAACATCGCCTTTTACGGCGGCATCTACCGCATCCCCCCCAAAAGACTGGTAGAACGGGCGCAGTGGGTGATCGCCATGGCCGGGCTGGAAGAGCGGCGCCGCTCCAAGGCGGGCGAACTGTCCGGCGGCTGGAAGCAGCGCCTGGCCTTGGGGTGCGCCATGCTGCACGAACCGCCGGTGATCTTCCTGGACGAGCCGACCTCGGGGGTGGACCCCATCAGCCGCCGCGCCTTCTGGGACCTGATCAACCGCCTGGCAGCCGATGGCGTGACCGTCTTCGTCACCACCCATTACATGGACGAGGCCGAATACTGCGACCGACTGGCCATGATCTACCGGGGGGAACTGGTGGCCCTGGGGAGCCCGTCGGAGTTGAAGCGGGGGCACATGGCCGAAGAGGTCCTGGAAGCGGCCTGCGAACACCCCCAGGATCTTCTGGAGGAATTGGAGCGGCTGCCCGGCGTGCGTCATGCGGCCCTGTTCGGCCGCGGGGCCCATGTGGTGACCGAGGACGGTTCTGCCACCGAAGCGGCCCTGGCCGCATCCCCGCTGGCCGGACAGGTTCGCCTGCGCCGGGTCCTCCCCTCCCTGGAGGATGTGTTCGTCTCCCTGATCGAGGCGCGGGACCGGGCCGAAGGCTCGTCCCGGCCGGACAGAAAGGCCCCACGATGAGCGGCATCGTCGTCAAGCTACGCCGCACCTGGGCCGTAGCCCGCAAGGAAAGCCTGCACCTGCTGCGCGATCCCCGCAGCCTGATCATGGGGCTGGCCATCCCCATGCTGATGCTGTTCCTGTTCGGCTATGCCCTCAACCTGGACATCGAGAAGGTCAAGCTGGCGGTGTGGGACCGGAGCGATACGGCGGCCAGCCGGGATTTCATCGCCCGCTTCGCCGCATCGCGCTACTTCCAACTGGTGGAACGCGCCTCGTCCTATGGCGAGATCGAGCGGGCCATCGACAGCCGCGACGCCATCATCGCCCTGGTGGTGCCGGAAGGCTTCAACCGCACCCTGGAGGGACGCGGACGGGCCGACGTGCAGGCCATCCTGGACGGCAGCGACGCCAACACCGCCACCATCGTGCTGGCCTATGCCGATGCAGTTGCCAGTTCCTTCTCCGGCGAGATCATGCTGCAACGCCTCAACCGGGCCGGCCGCTCCCCGACCGTCCCGCCGGTGGACCTGCGGCCCCGGGTCTGGTTCAACACCGACCTGGTGTCGCGCTACTACATCTTTCCCGGCCTGATCGCGGTGATCATGATGGTCATCGCGGCCCTGCTCACCTCCCTGACCGTGGCGCGGGAATGGGAGACCGGCACCATGGAGCAGCTCATCGCCACGCCGCTCACCGGCGGCGAGATCGTTGCCGGCAAACTGCTCCCCTACTTCATGATCGGGATCATCGACCTGATCTTGTGCGTGCTGGTGGGATACTTTGTCTTCGGCGTGCCGTTCCGGGGGAGCCTGGCGCTGTTGTTCGCCATGTCCCTGGTCTTTCTGGTGGGGGCGCTGGCCCTGGGGATACTGATCAGCATCCTGGTCAAAAGCCAGCTCCTGGCCAGCCAGTTCGCCCTGGTGACCACCATGCTGCCGGCCTTCCTGCTCTCCGGCTTCATGTTCCCCATCGACAACATGCCCCAGGTGATCCAGGTCGTCACCAACGTGGTCACGGCGCGTCATTTCGTCCACATACTGCGCGGCATCTATCTCAAGGACGCCGGCATCCGGGAGTTGGCCCCCCAGGTGGCGGTGCTGGCCATCTTCGGCGTGGCGGTGCTGGCACTGGCGGTGAAAAAGTTCAAGAAAAAGATAGATTGACCTGGGGGCACTTCACCACAAAGACACAAAGGACACAAAGCAACACAAAAAATAATTTCAGTCAGTTATATGACGATTTTATAATCGGCTCTGTGAATCCTTCGTGTTCTTTGTGCCTTTGTGGTGAATAACTGCCGACGCACTCCCAGTGTCCCGTGCGGTTGACCGTGGGAAGTAATTCAAAGGTGCCATCACATGTTTGAACGGCTGAAGGCCATGCTCATAAAGGAGTTCATCCAGGTGCTGCGGGACCCGCGCACCCGTTTCGTGATCTTCGTCTTCCCGGTGTTCCAGGTGGTGGTCTTCGGCTATGCCGTCAACACCGACGTGCGCAACAGCCGCACCGCCGTGCTGGACCGGGACAACAGCCGCGAGAGCCGGGAGATCGTGGAACGGTTCCAGCGCTCCGGGTACTTCGCCATCACCGAACGGGTGGAGGATGAAAGCCGCATCCGGTACCTGCTGGACCGGGGCCAGGTGCGGGCGGCCCTGGTGTTCGACCACGGCTTTGCAGGCAGGCTGAAGAAGGAGGGCGCGGCACCCCTGGCCCTGATCCTGGACGGCAGCGACGCCAACTCGGCCGGGATCGTGCTGGGCTACGCATCCTCGATCCTCGGCGCCTACAACACGGAGAAACTGGCGGACCTCGCGGCACGCAGCGGCCTTACCGCGCGGCCGGAGGGGGTGGTGTTGCGCTCCCGGGCCTGGTTCAACCCCAACCTGGAGAGCCGGGTCTATTTCGTGCCGGCGGTCATCGCCATGCTGGTGATGGTGGTGACCATGCTCCTCTCCAGCATGGCCGTGGTGCGGGAGAAGGAGATCGGCACCATTGAACAGGTGGTGGTGACGCCCATCAGCAAGGGAGAATTCATCCTCGGCAAGACGATCCCCTTCATCCTGATGGGCTACGCCAACGTGGCCATCGTGGCCTTTGTGGCGGTGCGCTGGTTCGACATCCCCATCCGGGGGAGCCTGGGGCTTCTGGCCTTCAGCACCGGCCTGTTCCTCATGAGTTCCCTGGGGGCGGGGCTCCTGATCTCCACCGTCAGCAGCACCCAGCAGCAGGCCATGATGACCGCCTTTTTCGTCATCTTTCCCTGCATGCTCCTCTCCGGTTTCTCCTTCCCCATCGACAACATGCCGGTCGCGGTGCAGTACATCACCCTGATCAATCCCCTGCGCTATTTCATGATCATCCTGCGTTCCATCTTTCTCAAGGGGGTGGGGATCGAGGTACTCTGGCAGGAGCTCTTGGCCCTGGCGGCCATCGGCGTGGCGGTGCTCATGGTGGCGGTGGGGCGTTTCAGGAAGACCGTGGGGTAAGGGAGGGCAGGGCTAACGCCCAATCAACTCATCTTCGTTTCATCCGAGAAAAAACTGTTCACCACAAAGACACAAAGAACACAAAGAATGATTTCAATCAGGTATATGACAATTTCATACTTGGCGGGGCTCACCTTGTGGGTGAATACCTTTTCCCTGCTAGATCTGTGAATCCTTTGTGCCTTTGTGGTGAATGACTACCGTCTTTAGGTTCACGACACTCCCGGCTAAAGCTGGCGGGCGGAGGCGACCAGCTTGATCCCCAGAATGGTCATGACCCCGCCTGCCGAACGGTCGATCCAGGCCTTGTACCGCAGGTAGGCCGCCCGGGGCCCGGCGGACGAAAGGGTCACGGCCACCAGGGCGTACCAGCCCGCCTCGATCGCGAAGATGACCACAACCGTGATCATGGCGAGAGACACCGGAAAATTCTGGGGCAGGAACGCGGCAAAGACGCCCGCATACACGATCGCCGCTTTCGGGTTGCTCAGCTGCGTGCCAAGCGCCGCCACAAAGGCGCGTCTGGCGTTCTGTTTCGAGGGCCCGGAGGATTCCGGCCGGAGCGCAAGCGCCTGGCTGGCCCCCTTCCAGATCCGATGCCCCAGGTAGACGAGGTAGAGGCCGCCCGCGACCTTCAATCCCAGATACAAGGCCGGAACAGCCGCAAAAACCGCCTGGAGGCCCGCCAGCGCCGCAACCGCGAACAGAGCTCCGCCTACCCCCATGCCGAGGGCAGCCGCCAGGCCGGCAGGGCGCGACGCAGCCACGGCGGTGCGCGCAACCATCAGAAAGCTCGGCCCGGGGCTCATTGCGCCGAGAGCAATGGCGCCCGAGATGCCGAGCACGGGAATGATTTCCTGCATGGCAGTCTCCTCTGGCGTGTTCCCGCCCGTTACTCCGCTTTTTTCGCCTTGCTGTAGAAATCGATCAGGAAGTCGGCATCCCGGGGGGAGAGGTCGAATTTGAAGACCGCTTCCTGGACGAGCGGCCCTACCGTCTGGCCGGGGTTTTCCTGGAGGTGTCCGGCAATCCACTTGATTGCGCGCCGTAAGTCCTCTCCATCTGGCAACAGGTCATGCATGGCAATACCACTCCTTTTGACACGTAATGATGTCTCCCTTTACCCCTGCAATTCCTGCTGTTCAGAGGTCTGCCGGAGCGGCAGGATGACGCTGAAAATCGTGCCCTGGCCCGGCTCGCTCAAGACCTCGATCTCGCCGCCGTGGTCCCTGACGATGCCGTAGGATACCGCCAGCCCCAGGCCGGTCCCCTGTGACTTGGTGGTATAGAAGGGGGAGAACAGCTTCTCCAGCTGATCTTCGTCGATGCCCGGCCCGGTGTCCGCCACCGCTATCCGGCACAGTCCGTCTTCCGGGTCTGCACCGATATCCACGAAGAGCGTCCCGCCCCCCTCCATGGCCTGCAGGCCGTTCACGATCAGGTTGGTGAAGACCTGCCGCAGTTGGTCTTCGTCAGCCTCGATGATGATCTCTTTCCCCCGGTAATCCCGGGTCACGGTATAGGGATCGAGGGACACCTGGTGTCCCACCTGGTCCAGGATATCCTCCAGCACCGCCTCCAGGGAAAACCGGCTGAGCTGCTTGGTGCTGCTCCGCGAGAAGGCCCGCAGGTTCTTGACGATGCGCTCGATCCGGGCCACCTGGCGCATGATGGTGTCCAACTCCTCGGGGCCGTGATCACCGGGGCTGTTGTTCATCTCCAGGAGTTCCACGTTGCCCCGGATGATGGCCAGGGGGTTATTGATCTCGTGGGCCACGCCGGAGGCCAGAAGCCCGATGGCCGCCAGGCGTTCGGCCTGGGCCAGATCCTTCTGGGCGAGCAGCAGTTGCTCGTTTTTCTCCTCGAGCTGGGTGGTGCGCTCGGTCACCTTTTCTTCCAGCGTGTGATTGAGCGCCAGGATTTCGTGTTCCCGCTCCATGAGCCTGCGTTTCATGACGTTGAACTCGCCGGCCAGCGAGGCGATCTCGTCATGGCTGTCCACCGTGATGTCGGACAGTTTTTCACCGGCGGCGATCCTGCGGGCCCCTTCTTCCAGCGCCTTGATAGGGCGGGCCATCTTGGAGCCGAGCCAGGCAGAAAGCGGGACGCCGAACAGGGTGACAAGGACGAGGACCCCGGAAAAGATGATGTTTATCTGAGAGCGCAGCTCGGCGTAGGGCTGTTCCGGCATCCCCACGTAGAGCGCCCCGACCACGGTTCCGCGGTAATCCCTGAGCGGTTCGTAGGCGGTAAAGTTCCACCTGTCGAAAACAAACGCCTTGCCATTCCATTTCTCCCCCCGGCTGATGGCGTTGTAGACCTCTGCGGACATCATGCTGCCGACGGCCCGTTCGCCCTGCCCATCCATCACGCTGGTGGCGATGCGAACATCATCCAGAAAGATCGTCGCGCTGCCGGGCGGCTGCCCGGCATTTTCCCGGGGCTGGAAGATAACCCGCGTGATGCGGTCAACAAGCTTGTTTTCGCCGTTCAGCAGCATGCCCCCGTAA
>Ga0207857_1000100_pt1 | contig 26831 bp, 20 predicted proteins | sample LuqExpMetageno22_FD_187780 | JGI IMG/M metagenome (GOLD analysis project Ga0207857, IMG submission 187780) | Tropical forest soil microbial communities from Luquillo Experimental Forest, Puerto Rico - Sample 22 (SPAdes) | ecosystem: Environmental > Terrestrial > Soil > Tropical forest ... | reverse complement strand
CTCGTACGGGTCGTCCAGCCCCGCCTCTCCGCCATTCCAGGGGTGCAGCGGGCCGACATCCTGGGGGGCAGGACCTTTGCCATGCGCATCTGGCTCAAACCGGACCGGATGGCGTCCCTCAACATCAGTCCCACCCAGGTGCGCCTGGCGCTGGCCGCCAACAACTTCCTCTCGACCCCCGGCAGGAGCAAGGGGGAGTTCGTTCAGGTGAACCTCACGGCCGACACGAACCTGAGCACGGTGGACGAGTTCAGGCGCCTCGTGGTGCGCGAGCAGAACGGGACCATTGTCCGGCTTTCCGACATCGCCGACGTGGTGCTCGGGGCCGAGGATTACGACTCCGAGGTACACTTTTCCGGCCAGACCGCGGTGTTCATGGGGATCTGGCCGCTCCCCAACGCCAACTCCCTCGACGTGATCAAGCGGGTGCGGGCCGAGATGGCGGCCATCCAGCACGACCTGCCCACAGGCCTCAAGGCGCGTATCGCCTATGACGCCACCAACTACATCTCCAGCGCCATACACGAGGTGCTGAAGACGCTGGGCGACACGCTCATGATCGTCATGGTGGTCATCTTCCTCTTCCTCGGCTCCTTCCGGTCGGTGCTCATACCGGTGGTGGCGATCCCGGTGTCGCTCATCGGCGGGGTCTTTCTCATGCAGGCCTTCGGCTTCACCGTCAACCTCCTCACCCTCCTGGCCATCGTCCTCTCGGTCGGTCTGGTGGTTGACGATGCCATCGTGGTGGTGGAGAACGTGGAGCGCCACCTGGGGCTGGGAAAATCCCCCCTGGAAGCGGCCCTGGCTGGGGCCCGGGAGCTGGTCGGCCCCATCATCGCCATGACCATCACCCTGGCAGCGGTCTACCTCCCCATCGCCCTGCAGGGAGGCCTCACCGGCTCACTCTTCCGCGAGTTCGCCATCACCCTGGCCGGGGCGGTCACCATCTCCGGGATCGTGGCCCTGACCCTGTCGCCGGTCATGTCGGCGGTGCTCCTCAAACCGGGGATCGAGGAACACGGCCTGGCCGGGCGCATCGCCCGTGACTTCCGGCGCCTGCGGGAGGCGTACGGCCGCCTGCTCGATGCCACCCTCGCGGCGCGGCCGGCGGTCTATGCGGTCTGGGGCGTGATCAGCATCCTGACCATTCCCCTGTTCACCATGTCCGCCAAGGAGCTGGCCCCCATGGAAGACCAGGGAGTTATCTTCGGCATCCTCGATGCCTCGGCCAACTCCACCCTCGACCAGAACAGCTTCTTCGCCGCCGCCACCAACCGGGTCTTCCAGAGCGTAGCGGAGACCGATTTCACCTTCCAGCTCACCTTTCCCAACTCCGGCTTCAGCGGCCTGGTCGCCAAGCCGTGGAGTGAGCGCAAGCGGAACATATTCCAGATCATGCCCGAGGTGCAGCAGAAACTGCAGCAGATCCCGGGCATCCGGATCTTCCCGGTCACGCCGCCGGCCCTCCCCGGAGGGGGAGATTTCCCGGTGGAATTCATCCTCGCGTCCACCGCCGAGACCGGCCAGATCCTTGAATTCGCCCAGAAGCTGCAGGAAAAGGCGGTGCAGAGCAAGATGTTCGCCTTCCCGCCCATAATCGACGTGAAGATCGATCAGCCGGAATCCCGATTCGTCATCGACCGGGACAAGGTGGCCTCGCTGGGGCTGAACCTGGGGCAGATCGGCAACGACCTGAGCAACATGGTGGGAGGGGACTACGTCAACCGCTTCGACATATCGGGACGCAGCTACAAGGTTATACCGCAGATCGAGCGGGTGGGCCGCCTCAACCCCGAGCAGTTGAAGAGCATCTACGTCACGGGCCCCAAGGGACAGTTGATCCCGTTGAGCACCGTGGCCACCATGACGGTCTCGGTGGTCCCCCGCTCCCTCAACCGGTTCCAGCAGCTGAACGCGGTGAAGATCAGCGGCGTGGCCATGCGGCCGCTGGACGAGGCGCTCCGCTTCCTGGAGACCGAGGCGGCTAAGATGCTGCCCAAGGGGTATGTGCTCGATTACACCGGCGAGTCGCGCCAGTTGCGCACCGAGGGGAACAAGTTCCTCCCCGCCTTCGGCCTCGCCATCATCCTGATCTTCCTCGTGCTGGCGGCGCAGTTCAACAGCTTCCGCGATCCGTTCGTCATTCTGGCGGGATCGGTGCCCCTCGCCATGTTCGGGGCGCTCCTCTTCACCTTCCTCAGGATGCCCGACCCCAACACCCCGTTCTGGACCAAGGGATGGACCACCACCCTCAACATCTACTCCCAGGTGGGGCTCGTGACCCTGGTGGGGCTGGTCTCCAAGAACGGCATCCTCATCGTGGAGTTCGCCAACAAGCTCCAGCTCTCGGGACTCCCCAAGCTGGAGGCCGTGCGCCAGGCGGCCATGACCCGCCTGCGGCCGGTCCTGATGACCAGCGCCGCCACCATTGCCGGCCACTTTCCGCTGACCCTGGTCACCGGCCCCGGCGCCGCGGCCCGTAACTCCATCGGCCTCGTGCTGGTGGGGGGGATGTTTATCGGCACCCTGTTCACCCTGTTCGTCGTCCCCTCCATCTACATGCTGGTGGCCAAGGACCACGGCAGAGACCGGGAACGCGAGGCCGCCGTCGCGACGGCGGAAGTCTGAATGTCAGGCGGCAGGAAAGCGAACCGCTAACGTCTGCCGCTTCTTTCTTTGCATTTTCCAATAAGGTGCTGTATAGGATTAAGGTTCATGATTTTCGAGGTTGCATGATGTCAGTTCTGATTCAGTCCATAGGCCGCCATACCCTCTCCTTTGTGCAGGAACTGGGGAGGATGGGCGGATTTCTCCTGTACTCCTGCTACATGATCGCCCGCCGTCCGGGCAGTCCGATCCATATCCTCAAGCAGATCCAGTTCATCGGCGCCAAATCCCTGTTCGTCATCTTCCTGACAGCCGCCTTTACCGGCATGGTGCTGGGTTTGCAGGGATACTACTCCCTGGCCAAGTTCGGCTCCGAGGGGATGCTGGGTACGGCCGTGGCCCTGTCCCTGATCCGCGAACTGGGCCCTGTCCTGTCGGCACTGATGGTAACCGGCCGTGCCGGCAGCGCCATCACGGCCGAGATCGGCATAATGCGCATCACGGAACAGATCGACGCCCTGGAGACTATGGCGCTGGATCCGTTCAAGTACCTGATCACCCCCAAGTTCGTTGCCGCCATGCTGGCCCTGCCGCTGTTGTGCGCCATCTTCGACGTGGTCGGCATCTACGGCGGCTGGCTGGTGGGGGTCAAGCTGCTGGGCGTCAATCCCGGCGCCTATTTCTACGAAATGGAGAAATCGGTGGTGTGGCGCGATGTTTACTCCGGCATGATCAAATCCTTCTCCTTCGGGATGATCGTCGCCTGGATCGGCTGCTACAAGGGCTATTTCAGCGGCCATGGCGCCGAGGGCGTGTCCCGGGCCACGACGGAATCCGTCGTGCTGACCTCCGTCCTCATCCTGGTGTGGGACTATTTCCTGACCTCCATACTCCTATGATCAAACTGACCGACGTACATAAATCCTTCGGAGCCCAGAAGGTCCTGAACGGCCTCAACCTCGAGATCCCCGAGGGAATGATCACGGCCATCATCGGCCCCAGCGGCGAGGGCAAGAGCGTCCTGCTCAAACACATCATCGGCCTTTTGCAGCCGGACAGCGGCCGGATCGAGGTGGACGGCGAGAGCATCCTGGGACTGCGGCGCTCCCAGTTGAACCGCATCCGGGAAAAGTTCGGCATGCTGTTCCAGAATGCGGCCCTGTTCGATTCCATGAACGTGTTCGAGAACGTGGCCTTCCCGCTCCAGGAAAAGACGAAACTGACCAGGGACGAGATCCACCGGCGGGTGCTCACGGCCCTGGAGGATGTGGGGCTCAAGAACGTCGAGGACAAGTTCCCGGACGAACTCTCCGGCGGGATGAAGAAACGGGTGGGGCTGGCGCGGGCCGTGGTGCTCAACCCCAAGATCATCCTCTTCGACGAGCCGACCACCGGCCTCGACCCGGTCATCAAGCGGGCCATTCACCACCTGATCCGGGAAACCCATACCAAGTTCGGCTATACGGCGGTGATCGTTTCCCATGAGATACCGGAGATCTTCGACATCGCCCAGAACGTGGCCATGCTGTACAAAGGAGAGATCCTCCAGCACGGGACGCCGGACGAAATCCAGGCCTCGTCGCACCCGGTGGTCAGACAATTTATCAGCGGCAGCCTGGACGGTCCCATTCATCTGGGGTAAAATAATGAGGAAACAGGAACCATGAACATGGCAAAATTGGAAATGATGGTCGGCGCATTCATGATCATCGGCATGCTCTGCCTGGGCTACCTCTCCATCAAGCTCGGCAAGATGGAGCTGATGGGGGGCGACTACTACACGGTTTCGGCCAAGTTCGATTCGGTATCGGGACTGAAACCGGGCGCGCGGGTGGAGATCGCCGGCGTGGAGGTCGGCAAGGTCGACCGCATCACGCTGGATTCCAAGGGGTGGGACCAGGCGCTCGCCTACCTCAAGATCAAGAGCGGCATCAAGATCGGCGATGACGTCATTGCCTCCGTTCGCACCAGCGGCATCATCGGCGACAAGTTCATCATGCTCAAGCCGGGCGGTTCCGACCACTATCTCAAGAACAACGATACAATCCGCGAGACCGAATCTGCCATCGATATCGAAGAACTGGTCAGCAAATTCATCCACGGAAAGGTTTGACCCAGGGGGAAGGTTCTCATGAAATCGCTCTTCGCATCGTTCCTGTTAGCCGGGGTATTCTTCAGCCCTCTTTCCAGCAGCCACGCCGCCGAAGAGGCCGCCCCGAACAGACTGGTGCTGGGGGTGAACGACTGTATCCGCATTGCCCTCAAATCGGCTCCGGAGTTGGGCGAGGCCCAGGCCGACATCGAGTTGACCACCAGCAAACTGGATGAGGCCAAATCCAACCGTTATCCCCAGATTCAGGTCTTAAGCCTGTTCGGCCCGGCCCCCCAGGCCAATACCCGGGATATTACACCCGTCATCACCACCGACCGGCAGACCAAGCTGAGCGAACTCACCTGGTTTACCAGCGCCGACGCCACGGTGATCCAGCCGCTCTACACCTTCGGCAAGATATCCGAGAACATGAAGGCCGCCACCCATGGCATCGAAGTGGACCGATCCCGCAAGGAGCAGCGTGCCAACGAGATCGCCCTTCAGGTGCGGGAGTATTATTTCGGCCTGATGCTGGCCAGGGAGCTGAAAGAGGTGGTGCTCGAGGTCCAGGAAGATCTAGCAACGGCGCGCAAAAAGGCCCAAAAGCTCCTGGACGAGGGCTCGGAATCGGTCGATCAGATCGACATCTATAAACTGGACGCTTTCTCCGGCGAAGTCGCCAAGTTGCTGGAAGAAGCCCAAAAAGGCGAAAAGCTGGCCCTGGCGGCGCTCAAGACGCGCCTGGGGCTTTCGGCCGGCACAGAGCTGGAGATCAGGAGCGAACGGCTTACCATGGACGAGGAAGCCGTCCCCTCCTACGACCGCTTTCTCGAAAAGGCCCGCTCCCAGCGGCCCGAGTTTCGCCAGATCGCTGAGGGCCTCAAGGCCCGGGCCGCCCTGGTGGAGGCGGCCAAAGCCAACTACTACCCCGACATCTTCCTGGGCGGCCTTGTCTCCTGGGCCTACGCCGACGGCCGTGACCGCATCTACAACCCCTACATCACCGATCCGTACAAACATACGACCGCTGGCGTTGCCCTGGGGGCGCGCTGGAAGCTGGACTTCGGCATCACCGGCGCCAAGGTGGCCGGAGAGCAGGCCCAATACAACCGGCTGCTCAGCACCAAGGAGTTTGCCGATACCAACATCCCGCTGCAGATCAGGAAATACTACCTGGACCTGCAGGAGGCCGGGAAGAGCGTTACAGCGTCCCAATCGGCCTACTCCAACGCGAAAAAATGGACGGTGGCCGCCCTGGCCAACTTCGATTTCGGCATCGGCCCCGCCAAGGAGATATTCGACGCCCTCCAGGCCTATGCCCGCATGCGCGCCGCCTATTTCCAGTCCATCTACAACTATAAGATCGCCAGGGCCAACCTGGACTATGCCGTCGGGGAACCGCCACTGGGCGGCGCCAAATAAAGAGGAGGAGTCAATGTTGAAACGTTACATCGTCATGATCATGACCGGGTTGTTCCTGGCGAGCACCGCCTTTGCCGGGGCCACCGATGATGTCAAAAAGACCGTGGACGAGGTGGTCCACATCGTATCCGACAAAAATCTGAAAAAACATGACCGGGAGCGGCGCCAGGCCCTCAAAAAGGCCATCAGCGTCATCTTCGACTATTCCGAGATGGCGAAACGCTCCCTCGGCAAACACTGGAACCAGCGAAGCCAGGCCGAACGCAGGCAGTTCACCGACCTTTTCGCATCGCTTCTGGAAAACTCCTATGCCGGCAAGATCGAATCCTACAACAACGAGAAGATCGTCTACCTGAATGAAAGCCACGATGGCAACTACGCCGAGGTGAAATCCAAGGTGATCACCCCGAAGCGCGACGAATACTCGCTGGACTACCGCCTGATCAACGAGAACGGCAAATGGATGGTGTATGACGTGGTCATCGAAGGGGTCAGCCTGGTCTCCAACTATCGCACCCAGTTCAACAAGATCATCACCACCAACGGGTACAATGAACTGGTGAAAAAACTCCAGACGAAAACCGACGAATTGAAGGCGCCGTAACACCGTAACAAGGCACGAATTTTATCGCTAAAAGTTCTTGACACGCGCTTTATGTCTATGATAAACGACACGGGCAGCAAGTTTCGGACGTTTTTGCAGAACGTTGCAGTATCAAGTTTTACCAAGCTTGGCGGTTTTCCTGCATCAAGACTCCGGAAACTTAAGCGGTATTCTCATCTGTTCCGGCGAAGGACCGGAGAAAAAAGGAGGTAGGAAAATGGCACAGGGCAAGGTTAAATGGTTTAATGACACCAAAGGTTTCGGCTTTATCGAGCAGGAAGGTGGCGAGGACGTATTCGTGCATTTCTCCGCCATCGTGGGCGACGGCTTCAAGTCCCTCGCCGAGGGTGACGCGGTCACTTTCGATATCACCCAGGGCCCCAAGGGACTCCAGGCTTCCAACGTCAACAAGGTCAAGTAATTCCGGCCACCTATTTTTCCCAAAAACCCGCTGAGGAATCAGCGGGTTTTTTTTGTTTTCCGGTGGGGGCCGGGCGGGCGCCCCTGCCCCGGCGCGCCGTTTGCCACGCCCAGCACCGCCGCCGCATCCTCGCGTCCCACCTCCCTGAGCGCTTCCAGCACCTTATTCCGCTCCGCCGGTTGATGCCACAGCAAGAGCGCCTTCTGCAACCCCTTCTCCCGGTCGCTGGCCGGGACATACACCGTTTTCCCGCTTTCCGGGTCGATGCCGGTGTAGTACATGCAGGTGGAGAGGGTTCCCGGTGTGGGGGTGAAGTCCTGGACCTGCTCAACGGTCATCCCCAGTTTTTTGAGCGCCAGGGCCAGATCCAGCATATCCTCCGTACGACAGCCGGGATGGCCCGACATCAGATAGGGGACGACGTGCTGCCGTTTGCCGAGGCGCGCGCTCTCCTCGCGGAAACGGGCCAAAAAGCGCTCGAAGGATTTTCTGCCCGGCTTGCGCATCAGCGCCGTGATATGTTCCCCGAGATGCTCGGGCGCGACCTTGAGCAGCCCGCCCACGTGATGGCCCACCAGTTCCCGGAAGTAGTCGGGCTGCCGCTCCATCAGGTCATAACGGACCCCCGACGAGACCGCCACGTGTTTGACCCCCTGCCGGCTCCGTACCCGTTGCAGGAGGCTGACGGCCCGTTTGTCGGCCGTGTCCAGATGGCTGCAAACGGCGGGGAAGATGCAGCTCTCCCGGCGGCAGAGCCGCAGGGCTTCGGGATGCCTGCAGACAAGGCCGTACATGTTGGCGGTCGGCCCGCCCACGTCGCTGATGCTGCCCCGGAACCACCCCTGGCGGGCCAGCGCATCAACCTCGGCGATGATCGAATCCTCGCTGCGGGATTGGATCACCTTGCCCTGATGCATGGTGATGGCGCAGAAGGCGCAGCCGCCGAAACAGCCCCGGTGGCTCGTGACGGAAGCCTTGATCTGGTCCCATGCCGGTATCGGCTCCCGGTACGAGGGATGGGGCGTCTTTTGGAAGGGGAGCGCATAGATGCCGTCCATATCCGTCTGGTTCAGGGGCGGGGACGGCGGGTTGCACACCAGCAGGCGGTCGCCGTGGGGCTGGACGATCGTCCGGCCGGAGAAGGGATTCTGCTCCCGATAGGCCAGGCGGAAGGCCTCGGCAAATTTCTTTTTATCGGCTGCCACATCCTCAAAGGAGGGAATATCCAGATGCCCCCGCCCTTCCGGGTCTGACAATTCCTCATCCCCCCGTCCGATGCGGCACGTACCCCGTATGCCCCGGATCCCGGCAAACGACTCCCCCCCCGCCATGCGCCGGGCCAATTCCAGAAGCGGCAGCTCGCCCATGCCGTAGATCAAAAGGTCGGCCTTGGCGTCGAACAGGATCGAGCGGCGGACCTTGTTCTCCCAATAGTCGTAGTGGGCAAACCGGCGCAGGGAGGCCTCGATGCCGCCGATGACCACCGGCACGTCCCGGTAGGCCTCCTTCAGCCGCGAGGTATAGATGATGGTGGCGCGGTTGGGGCGGGCGCCGTGGCGGTTCCCCGGGGTGTAGGCATCGTCGTGGCGCAGCTTGCGCGCGGGCGTGTAGTGGGCCACCATGGAGTCCATGGCCCCGGCCGACACGGCGAAGAACAGCCGCGGGCGGCCCAGCGCCATGAAGGGCTCCTTGGAGCGCCAGTCCGGCTGGGGGATGATCCCTACCCGGAAACCGTGGGCCTCCAGCCAGCGGGCCAGGAGCGGAATCCCGAAGGCGGGGTGGTCGATGTAGGCGTCCCCGCTGACGAAGATGACGTCCAGTTCGTTCCACCCCCTGGCCCGCGCTTCATCCAGGTGTATGGGCAGATGTCCGGTCAAGGGAAGAGCGCCAGCCCTTCCAGCCCCAGGGTCTCCGGGAATCCGCAGGCCAGGTTCATGTTCTGCACCGCCTGGCCCGAGGCTCCCTTCACCAGGTTGTCGATGGCCGAGACCACGATGACCCGCCCGGTGCGGACGTCCACCAGGGGCGCGATGTCGCAGAAGTTGGACCCGCGCACGAACGCGGTCGAAGGGAGGCTCCCCTGGGGGAGCACCCGCACGAAGGGCTCGCCACTATAGAACTCCTGGTAGAGCGCGACCAGCTTTTCAGTGGTCACTGCCTTCGCCGGGGTGGCGTACATGGTGGAGAGTATCCCCCGGTCCATGGGTACCAAGTGCGGCGTAAAGGTGATCTTGAGATCGGCGCCGGCCAAAAGCGACAGTTCCTGCTCGATCTCCGGCGTATGCCGGTGGGCCCCGGCGACGCCGTAGGCCTTGAAGCCTTCGTTTACCTCGCAGTACAGGCTGTCCACCTTGGCCGAACGGCCGGCGCCACTGACACCCGAGGCGGAATCGGCGATGATGCTGCGGGGATCGACCACCCCTTTTTTCAACAGCGGCGCCAGGCCGAGGATGATGCTGGTGGGGTAGCAGCCCGGGTTGGCCACCAAGCGGGCTCCCCTGATCCTGGCCCGCCTGATCTCCGGCAGGCCGTACACCGCCTTCTTCAGGTTGGCCGGGTTGAGGTGCTTCTCATACCAGGCCCCGTAGACCTCCGGGTCGGAGAGCCGGTAGTCGGCGGACAGGTCGATCACCGTCTTGCCCAGCTTCAGGAAGGTGGGCACCACCTCCATGGCCGCTTTATGGGGCAGGGCTGTGAAGATGACGTCGGCCTTTTCCGCAACCCGCACCGGCTCAAGGTTCTCCAGCACCAGGTCGCAGCGCCCCCGCAGGGTGGGGAAGACCTCGGAGATCCGCCTGCCGGCGCTCTGCTCGGAGGTGAGGCAGGTCACCGCCACCTCGGAATGGCAGTGCAGGATGCGGATCAGCTCCAAGCCGGTGTAACCGCTGGCTCCAACAATGGCGACGTTCAACATGGAAAAACCTCCACAAAGACGTAATGATTAAACTGGTTGTTTAATAATTCAGGCTGTTCAAAAACAGTCAGATCGTCGCACCCGCAGGAAGCCCCGCGGAGGCGTAGCAGCGCTACGCCGCACAAAGGGGCTTTCGAGGACGGCGGCGAGATGGCTGTTTTTCAACAACCTGTTAAAAAGCAAAAAGGGGAAACCCTTGCGGATTTCCCCTTCTACCATACCAGTGCGGCGTAATCCAGCGATTAGCGCTTGGAGAACTGGAACCGTGCGCGGGCTGCGGCTTTACCGTACTTCTTACGTTCTTTCACGCGGGAGTCGCGGGTAATGAAGCCGGCCTTCTTGAGCACGCCGCGCAGTTCGGCGTCGGTCTCCAGCAGGGCCTTGGTGATGCCGTGCTTGATGGCGCCGGCCTGGCCGGAGTCGCCCCCGCCCTGCACCGTCACGTAGATATCGTACACGCCCACTTTTTCCACCAGTTCGAGCGGCTGGCGCACGACCATCTTGGAGGTCTCGCGGCCGAAGTACTCGTCGAGCGTCTTGTTGTTGACCGTGATCTTGCCGGCACCCGGCTTGAGCCACACGCGGGCCACCGAGCTCTTGCGCTTCCCTGTGCCATAATAGCTGACTGCTGCCATATCGTTATCTCCTCAGAGTATTAAAATGTCAGGTTCTTGGGCTGCTGGGCATCATGGGGATGGCTGGCGCCGGCATAGACCTTGAGTTTCTTGAGCATGTGCCGGGAGAGCTTGTTCTTGGGAAGCATGCCCTTGACGGCCTTGCGGATGATGTCTTCCGGTTTCTTCTCCAGCAGCTTGCCGGCGGTGATCTCTTTCAGGCCGCCCGGAAAACCGGTATGGCTGTAGTAGACCTTGTCGTCCAGCTTGCGGCCGGTCAGCGCGATCTTCTCGGCGTTCACCACGATGACGAAATCACCGGTGTCCACGCTGGGGGTAAAAATGGCCTTGTTCTTGCCGCGCAACACATTGGCGACCTGGGTGGCCAGGCGTCCCAATACCGCATCCTGGGCATCGACCAGGTACCAGTCCCGCTTTACGTTTTCCGTTTTCGCAACTTCGGTTTTCATAGCTTCCTCACATGCTGCACGATCTGCCCGAGGCAGACCATGGTTTTTTCGAAGAGATGTAACTTACTGAATGATCGGTTACATGTCAACAAAAAAATCAGAGGCTCTGAATATTTCTACAGCTTGTCTGACTGTCCGTCAGTGCCCCGGCTGGCATAATTCCGTGAGAACGCCGCCACTGCTCTTGGGGTGCACGAAGGCGATCCGCGTCCCGTGGGCCCCGCTTCTCGGCCGCTCGTCGATCATCCGCGCCCCGTCGGCCACAAGTTTGGCGATGGCGGCCTCGATATCCGCCACCTCGTATGCCAGGTGGTGGATGCCGGGGCCGTTTTTTTCCAGGAACTTGGCCACCGGGCTGTCGTCGCTGGTGGGCTCCAGGAGTTCGATCTTGGATTCGCCCACCTGGAGCATGGCGACCCGCACCTTTTGTTCGGCAACCTCTTCGATGCCGAGAAAGGCCATCCCCAGGTTGTCCCGATAGAACGGCAGGGCATCATTGAGGGACTTCACGGCAATGCCGATATGATCAATCCTGGTAAGCATGAAAAACTCCCATTCAAACAGGCTGTTGCAACCCCAGGTTGTTCAAAAACAGTCAGATCGTCGCACCCGCAGAAAACCCTGAGGAGGCGTAGCAGCGCTACGCCGCACGAAAGGGCTTTCGAGGATGGCGGCGAGATGGCTGTTTTTCAACAACCTTCTACAGTACAACGGTTTCGTGGTGCTTGCCGAATACCTCCCTGAACACATCCGCAATCTCGCCCAGGGTTGCATATGCCTTGACCGCCTTCAGGATGTGGGGCATGAGATTGTCATCCCCTCTGGCGGCCGTTTCCAAGGCATTCAGGGCCGCCTGCACCGCCGCGGCGTCCCGCCCGGCCTTCATGGCGCCGAGGGATTTCTTCTGGGCGATCTCCACTTCTTCCTTGATCTTGAGCAGTTCCGGCTGCGGCTCGTTCTGGATGGTGAACTTGTTGACCCCCACGATAACCATGTCGCTGGACTCGATGGCCTTCTGGTAGGCATAGGCCGAATCCTGGATCTCCTTCTGCTGGAAGCCGCGGGAGATGGCCTCCACCGCCCCTCCGAGCTTGTCGATCTTGTCGATGTACTCCATGGCCGCCTTCTCCACCTGGTCGGTCAGGGACTCCACCAAAAACGAACCGGCCAGAGGGTCGATGGAGTCGGCCACGCCCGATTCGTAGGCGATCACCTGCTGGGTGCGCAGGGCGATGCGTACCGAGTCCTCGGTCGGCAGGGCCAGGGCCTCGTCCCGGGAGTTGGTGTGCAGGGACTGGGTGCCACCCAGCACGGCCGCCAGGGCCTGGATGGTGACGCGCATGATATTGTTGTCCGGCTGCTGGGCGGTCAGGGTGCAGCCGGCGGTCTGGGTATGAAAACGGAGCATCTGCGACTTGGGGTCCTTGGCGCCGAAGCGCTCTTTCATGATCCTGGCCCAGATGCGGCGGGCGGCACGGAACTTGGCCACCTCCTCCAGCAGGTTGTTGTGGGCGTTGAAGAAGAAGGCCAGGCGCGGGGCGAATTCGTCCACGTTCAGGCCGGCCTTGATGGCGGCCTCCACGTAGGCGATGCCGTCGGCCAGGGTGAAGGCCACCTCCTGCACCGCGCTGGAGCCCGCCTCCCGAATGTGGTAGCCGGAGATGGAGATGGTGTTCCACTTGGGCACGTGGTCCTTGCAGTAGCCGAAGATGTCGGTGATGATCCGCATGGACTCCTTGGGCGGGTAAATGTAGGTCCCGCGGGCCATGTACTCCTTGAGGATGTCGTTCTGGATGGTCCCGGAGATCTTGTCCGCGGAAACCCCCTGCTTCTCGGCCACGGCGATGTACATGCAGAGCAGGATGGCGGCGGTGGAGTTGATGGTCATGGAGGTGGAGACCTTGTCCAGGGGGATGCCGTCGAAGAGTATCTCCATGTCGGCCAGGGAGTCGATGGCCACGCCGACCTTGCCGACTTCGCCGGCCGCCATGGCGGCATCGGAGTCGTACCCCATCTGGGTCGGCAGGTCGAAGGCGACGGACAGGCCGGTCTGCCCTGCCTGGAGCAGGTACTTGTAGCGTTCGTTGGACTCCCTGGCAGTGCCGAAACCGGCGTACTGGCGCATGGTCCAGAACCGGCCGCGATACATGGTCGGCTGCACGCCCCGGGTGAAGGGGTACTGGCCGGGGAACCCCAACTCTTCGCCATAGCCGGGATAGTCGAATTCCGGCGCAAAGCAGCGCTCCATCTCGATATCGGAGGTGGTGCGGAACTCCGGCTTGCGCTCCGGAGACTTGGCGATGTTCTTCGCAACGATGCCGTCCTGCCATGCCTTCTTGTTTTCGGGAATAGTCATGAAGTGGTCTCCTCACCCTGTGAAAATAATATGACACGCACAAACCGCCCCATTATGGGCCATTCGAGGTTTTGCGCATGCAAAGCTGTGCAATGGAGCTATACTGTAGCTATAGACGCGGATAGCCCCTTGTCGCCATGACCGGTATATGACGGAAAGGAGGAAGCCATGAAGTGCCCCGCATGCAGCAGCTACGACTACAGTGACATGGACCTGCAGACAGAGGGATTTTCCGAACAGATCATGGAATGCCGCTCCTGCGGAACCATGTGGTCGGTCAATCACGGCATCGTCGAGGTCGTCAAGGACCCCCATGGCAACTCGTTCCTGCAATCACAATCCGAGTGCGTCGAAGGGGATGATTACAACTCCTCCGGACACTAGTGACCTGAAATCGACGGACCCCGTCTTTTCAGGCGGGGTCCGCGGGCACATCGATGGTTCCGGAACCGGCTCCACTTCTTGCCTTTTCGGCGGGTAAAGATGGCTGTTTTTCAACAACCTCCTAGATGACCGCCTTCAGGTATTCGGCCGTCCGTTCGCGCTTCTCCCGCTCAAGCAGCTTGGGATCGACCTCCACGAATTTCTCGTCCGGCGTGATCTTGAAGAGCGGCTGCCCCTTCTGCACGATCGTCCCGTCGCCGCCGTCCATGATGATCTTGTCGATGGTCCCGGAGAACGGGGCCTTGATCGTATTGAACATCTTCATGACTTCGATGATGTAGAGCGGCTGGTCCTTCTCGAAATGCATCCCTTCGTGCACGAAGGGGGGGAGCCCCGGCGCTTCCTGGCCATAGTACATCCCGCCGCAGGCGGCGACGATCTCGTCGGCCTTGGTGGCGGGGGGCGGCACCAGGATCTTTTTCATCCGCCCCTGCAGGTCGGGGTCGGTCAGATAGTCGGGGATGACGATCTCCAGGTCGTCCAGAACGCGCATATCCCAGAACTTGGTATTCCCGCCGACCAGGAACAGCATGCCGAGCAGTTCGAGCCCGGCCTCGTAGCCGAAATGGGCGGAACGGATGCTATCCCAGGTTTCGGCATCGAAACCGCCCTGGGGCTGTTCCTTCTTCAAAAGCTCGTTGAGCTGGAAATATTCGTCGCGGGCCAGCCCCAGCTTCTCGCGCAGGGTGCGGTAGAAATGCAGCGACTGCTGCAACAGCTCGTTGTCGTGGTTCCAGATGATCTCGGCCGCCGGCTTGTGGGGGCGATGGGACATGTGGAGATATTCGTAGGTCTCGTTCAAGACGCCGAGGGGATTGCGCAGCCAGATGACCCGCCCTTTTTCGATGCGGAAGTTGATCGTATTCATGCTCAGCCAGCCGGAGAGCAGATGGGGGTCTTCCAGGAGGCGCTCCATGGGACGGGTGATCAGGGTCCCCTTGCGGTCGAGCAGCGCCGACATGTGTTTGCGCTCCCTGGCGCACACCTCGGGCTGGTCGGCGTACTGTTCGCACACCAGTTTGTCGTAGTGTTTCTTCATCTGCAGGAAGGCGTATACCGGGTCCAGTTTGTTGGCCTCTTCCTTCAGGGTCCCCACCAGGGTCAGGTACGGGACCACGAAGCGGGTGGTGGGCTTGGCCATGACGTTCCGGCCCAGAAACCAGTTCACGAGCCCGTAGTGGAATTCCAGGTTGGTTGCCAGGGCGCTGCCCCGCAGGGTGGTGCTGCGCAGCACCTCGGACAGGCATTCGTAGCTTGCATGGCGGTCCTCGCCCTTGGTGAGCAGGAGTGCGATGTTGGAGTCATAGGCCCCGGCCACCTTGTACTTCATGAACACGGAGGTGTCGGGATTCAGCATGCTGACGCCCTGATCGTCGCGGATCTCCCCCTCGATCGGCTTGGACCAGTAACGGATCATGCCGCCGGCATGGGGGGAGAGGGAGGCGTCGGTGGCGTTCAGGCGGGCCTCGACGGCTGCGCTGAAACGGACGATCCGCTCCGGCTTGGGGAGGTGCTTCTTGTGCCGCGCCAACAGCGCCATGGCCTCCACCAGGGACTCGACGACGAAGAAGTCGTTCTTGTTCTTGGGGTTGACGAACTTGAGGCTGTAACAGAGCTCCGTGACCCGGTGCTCCACCTGGATGCGGGTATTGACCTCCATGAAATAGTGGCGGTCGCGGTCAACGATGCACTCGAAGGTCGAGGCGGAGTCCAGGCCGACCGCCTGGCCGAAGCGGGCCGACTCCTCCTCCATCCGCTTGAGCACCTTCAGGTCGCTCTCCAGGGCCTTGACCTCTTCCTTCCTCCCCGCGGCCTTGGCCTTGGCGATGGCTTCGGTCAGCCCTTCCTGGGTGACGGAGACCTCCAGGAGCTTCTGCTCGTGCATCTGGAGGGAACAATCGCGCCCCCCGAGGGAGATGCACCACTCGCCGTTGCCCAGGAGCTGGATCTCGTTGTGGCGGGTCTGCTCGATGTTGAGTTCGATCAGGATGTTCTTGTTGTCGCCCACGCCGTTGGCCTTGACCTCGTTCAGGATCTCCCGGACCATGGTCGGCGCCTCTGCGGCTGCCTTGGCGATCATCTTTTCATCGGCATTCTTCGCCGCCAGAAGCGATGCGCCGACGATCCGCTGTCCCTTGCCGCCGCCGCCGCCGATGGCCTTCAGGCGGAAACGGTTGCGGGGGTACTTGCGGAACAGCTCCGCCACCTCGCTCTGGACCTGGCTGCACAGCTCCTCGATGGAGAAAAGGTCGATCCCCTTTGCGTAGGACGCCAACAGGACGTGGTCGGCCAACTCCTCCAGCGGCAGCTTGGCATCCTTGAGCACCTTGGCGTCGCAGGCAAGCCCCTCGGCCTTGACCAGGGCCAGGAGTTTCTCGCGGGTGGAGTGTTTCTTGAGCAGGGTCAGGGCCGTTACGTTGTTGACGCCGGGGGTGACGCTGACGTTCACCGTAAGGGCGGTGCGCTTGGCCTCGTCCTTCTTGCCGGCACGGGCCTGGGTGGTGGCGCAGGGGCCGATGAACGCGAGGCCGGCCTTCTCGATGGCGGCGACGAACTCCTCATCCTCGGCCATGAAGCCGTAGCCGGCAAAGATCGAGTCGTACCCGTTGTCCAGGGCGATGCGGATGATCTGGTGGATGCGCTCCACCCGCTCTTCCTTGCTGGCGCCGGTATAGTCGGGCACCCGGTGCACGCGGTTGGAATCGGTCAACTGGCGCAGTTCCGGTGCCAGGGCATTGGGGTAGACGATGGAATCCTTCTCAGAGAGCAGGATGCCGTAATGGGTGATGCCCATCTCCTGGTAGACATCCATGGCCTCTTTCCGGATCGGGCCACGGCAGACGATGAGCGGTTTCAGGTCCTCGCAGGAAAAGGAGCGCACCCACTCGGAAGCGGACCTGCCCAGGCGGCGGTCCCGGTGGATCAAGGGGTTGTTCAGGTAGTAATCGGAAGCATGTGACATGGGTCTCTATCTCCAATCTCGTCGTAAAATAGATTAGTAGAACTCGCGCTGCACCGCCTGCATCGCAGAAGGCTGGTAATGGCGGAGGAAGAAGTTCAGGTTCTCGCCAAGCACCTTGCGCAGGTCGGTGGGCATCACGAGTGAGGAGATGGAGCCCAGGCTGAGCGCTTCCTTGGGGTTCATCAGCTCCTTTTCATACCGGAGGTTGAGTTCGGCCTCCCGCGCCTTCAGCCACTCGGTGGCCTCCTTTTCGGCCTCCTTCTTGGCCTCGCCGGGGTCCATGCCGGCCGCGGCCCGCGCCTGGGTCCCCTGTTTCACCTGCTCGGCCACGGCGTTGCGCACCTTGCGCAGGTCGTCCTTGTAGACGAACTCCTTGCCGGCCGGCCCCATGACCGCCAGCCGGGTGGTGGGCAGGGCCAGCACCAGGTCGGCGCCGGTGGGATAGTTGTTGTAGGAGGCATAGGCCCCGCCGTAGGCGTTGCGGATGATCAACAGGATGCGCGGCGTCCTGATATCGACGATGGAGTCCAGCATGGCGCGGCCGGCCTGGACGATGCCCCGGGCCTCCTGTTCGCGCCCCGGCAAAAAGCCGGTGGTGTCCTCCATGAAGATCAGCGGGATGTTGTAGATGTTGCAGAACCGGTTGAACCGGGCGATCTTGTAGGCCGCGTCCACGTCGATCTGGCCGGAGGCCACGGCGCTGTTGTTGGCCACGAAGCCGACCACGTTGCCCCCCAGGCGGCCGAAGGCGGTGATGGCGTTGCGCGCCCGGTCCCGCTGCATCTCGAAATAATCACCGTGGTCGCAGATCTGCTGGATCATGATCGACACGTCAAAGGGGGTGTTGAAGCCGGTGGGGGAGTTGAAGGCCTTCTTCAGAAGCGTGTTGATCTCCCAGGTCTTGCGGTCGAGAGGGTCGCTCGTCTGCTGGAACGGGGCCATGACGCTGTTGTTGTCGGGCAGGTAGTTCAAGAGTTGCAGGGCGGTCCTCAGGGCGCCCACCTCGTCCTCCACGGTGAGGTCGGCGACGCCCGACAGCCCGTGGACCTTGGGTCCGCCAAGCTCTTCGGGGGTGACGTCCTCACCCAGAACCGACTTGACGACCCCGGGGCCGGTCAGGCCGAAGAAGGTGTCGTTGGGCTGGATCACGAAGCTCCCCTGGCGGGGGAGGTAGCTGCCGCCGCCGGCGTTGAAGCCGAACATGCACATGATGCTGGGGACGACGCCGCTGATCTTCCTGAGCGCCGTAAAGGCCTCGGCGTAGCCGTCCAGGCCGCCGACTCCGGCCGGCACGTAAGCGCCGGCGCTGTCGTTCATGCCGATCAGGGGGATTCCCTTTTCACCGGCCATCTGGAACAGGCGGGCCAGCTTGTTGCCGTTGGTGGCGTCCATGGAACCGGCCCGGACCGTGAAGTCGTGCCCGTAGACCGCCACGTCCCGGCCGCGGATGTTGAGGATGCCGGTGACCAGGGAGGCGCCGTCGAGATTCTTGCCCCAGTTCTGGAACAGTATGTTCGGCTCGTTTTCGGTAAGGACGCGGATCCGTTCCCAGACCGTCATCCGCTTTTTGAAGTGCTGCTTTTCGATCTGGTCGATGCTGACCGACCTGATGGGGCGATGGATCAGGTCGTGGCCTTCCTTCATCACCTCTTCATACCCGCCGGTCTTGCCGGGGATCTCTCCGGGGATGGTGAATTTGACGACCTCGGGCGGGGCAAAGGGGTTTTGCAGTGACGGCTTAATCGCTTTCTTGGACATCTCCGCTATCCTTCCGATACAGGGGATTTTTTAGCAGCGTCAGTTCTATTCGGCACACACGTTCAGTGCGTATGAAATTGTCCAGGGGGTTGGGACACGGCGGAAACCGCCTTGCCGCGTCCCGGATCGGAAACTATCTCGTCACGACGGCCAGCACCTTGACCTCGTCCCCGTCCTTGGAAAGGAGGCGATGTTTCAGGGCGGAATCGAAGTAGACGCAATCGCCTTCGTAGAGGGTGATCCTCCGGTCATCCAGCACCAGGTCGGCCGTTCCCTTCATGACGAACAGGAACTCCTCGCCGTCATGGCTGTAGGTATTCTCCTCAAGCGCCTTTTCCGAGACGGTGAGGAGGAAAGGCTCCATCTTCTTGCTCTGCTTGCGGAAGGAGAGCGATTCATAGGAATAGCCCTGGGTGGTGCCGGCGCGGGAGATGACCCGCGGAATGGCCTTGCGCTCGTGGGAGCGGACGACCTCGAAGCGGCACTCTTCCTCGTCTTCGGCGAAGAATATCCCGATCTTGACGTCAAAAAACTTGGCAATCTTGGACAGGGTGGCAATGGGGGGGGAGACGTTATTATTCTCGATCTGGGAGATGAGGGCGGGAGAAAAGCCCGTTTCCCTGGCCACTGCCTGAAGGGTCATTTTTTTGGCGAGGCGCAGTTTCTTGATTTTTGCCCCGATATTGAAGTCACTCATTCACACCCTACCAGAAATAGAACCCATTTTTATGCCGGGCTTTGTATACAATTTGCCTTGTCATGTCAATAAAAAATATTTATCAGGAGCAAAGATTATAAGCCATAATAAAAATATTTAAAAACAATAAAAAAGCGTATCAAAGTTTCAACCGGCGCGCCAGCAGTTGGAGGGTGTGAAGGGTCTGGACGCGGGAGCCGTGCTGCTTCAGGCCATCGGAAAGCTGCATCATGCAGCCGGGACACCCGGTTGCCACGATCCGGGCCGCCGTGTCGATGATGGCGCGGCTCTTGGCCTCGTTGATGGTCATGGACGACCCGTAGTGGTAGACGTTGAACGTGCCCCCCAGCCCGCAGCACCGGTCCGCCCCTTCCATCTCGGCCAGTTCGATGCCGGGCGTGCCCTGCAGGAGCTCGCGGGGCTGCTTGGTGAGGCCACGGGTGCGTAGGTGGCAGGGGTCGTGGTAGGTTACGCGCACCGCATCGCCCGCCCCGGTCTCGGCGGGATTGAGCCCCAACTGGTGCAGCAGCTGGGTGGCGTCCACGGTCTTTTTCGCCAGGGCGTCCAGCCGTGCCCGCAGCTCCGGGTTGCGCTTGCCCACCACCAGCGGGTAAAAACGGTGCAGGGCTCCGCCGCAGGTGGCGCAGGCGCTCATGACATAGTCGGCTTCGTACCGTTCCAACTCCGCCAGGTTCTTCTCGGCCAGCCCCCGCACGGTGGCGATGTCGCCGCCGGACATGGCCGGCAGGCCGCAGCACTGCTGCCCCTTGGGGATGATCACCGTGCAGCCCAGGTGGCGGAACAGTGCCAGGGCCGCCTCGCCGATATCGGTATAGACGAAGTTGGTCATGCAGCCGACGAAGAAGACGATCCGCGGCTTGCCCGGCTCCCCGGGGATCACCTCGGGATGCCGGTCCATGAAGGGCTTTCTGGCAATGGCCGGAATATGGCGTTTCCCCCCCACGAACGGCATGGGAAACCGCAGCCGCAGGCCCGACGTTTCGGGTACTTTCCTGAAAAAGAGCGGGCCGAGCAGGCCGGCCATCCTGACGCCCATCTTCATCAGGGAGCGGTTTTTGATCACCTGGCCCACAGCCGCATGGAAGGTGGTCAGGCCGCGCCGCGCCGCCAGGGCTTCCCGTGCGGCCACGACGATCTCGTCGGTCGGCACCTCGTTGGGGCATTTCTCCACGCAACTGCCGCACAAGAGGCACTTGGACATGGCCACATAGGTCTGGTCATCCAGCTCGATGTCGTTCTTGAGGATATGCTGGGCCAGGGCCACCTTGCCGCGGGCAACGGCAGGCTCGCGCTGGAATGCGGTGAACGCCGGACAGTTTGCCCGGCAGGCGCCGCATTTGACACATTTTTTCAGATCTTTTTCAACTCGCTTGAGGGGGTCATGGGGTTGTTCCACTACGATATTCCTTTTTCGTGTCCAGCGTAAATTCCCGGTATGACGCCCCTCCGGAGCAGGGACTTCATGCCGAATATATTATTATATCATAAAAATGCGATCAGATGCCAGATTCGTATCCTGTGGGCGGGCTCCACCGGGGTGGCTGCACAGGGCACACGTACGTTAGTACGTCTGGCGGCGGCTGTCAAACGATTAATCCGCTTGATTTGCCGATAAATTACACTATGATACATCAAAAAAAACCACAGGTGAGGAGTATGGAATTCAACCATTTCGACGATCAGGGCAATGCGGTGATGGTGGACGTGAGCGCGAAACAGGCGACCATGCGGACAGCCACGGCAGCGGCGGAGGTGTGCATGTCGGCGGAGGTGCTGGCGGCCATCCGCGCCAGTGCGATGGCCAAGGGTGACGTGCTGGGGGTGGCGCGCCTGGCCGGCATCATGGCGGCCAAGAAGACGCCGGACCTGATCCCTCTCTCCCACCCGCTCTCCCTGCATTCCGTGGCGGTGGATTTCGAGCAGGATACCGGTACGGGAAGGATCGAGGTCCGCTGCACCGTGCGGGCCTTCGAGCGCACCGGCGTCGAGATGGAGGCCATGACCGGCGCGGCCGTGGCCGCCCTGACCATCTACGACATGTGCAAGGGGAGCGACAAATCCATCACCATCGACGCAATCCGGCTCTTGTACAAGGAAGGCGGCAAAAGCGGCGTGTACCGTCGGGAGGAGGAACGATGAGGGCGGCCATTCTGACCTTGAGCGACAAGGGGTCGCGGGGCGAAAGGGTTGACGAGAGCGGCCCGGCGCTGGCTTCATGGCTGGCGGGGAAAGGGGTGACCACGGTGCATGCCGAGGTGATCCCCGATGAATTCGGGCAGATCGTGGCCGTTTTGAGCGCCTGGGCCGACGGGGACAAGGCCGACCTGATCCTGACCACAGGCGGCACCGGGGTTTCGCCCCGGGACGTGACCCCCGAGGCCACCATGAAGGTCGTGGAGCGCCTGATCCCCGGCATCGGGGAGCTGATGCGCTTGAGGAGCCTGGAGAAGACCCCCATGGCGTCCCTGTCCCGGGCGGTGGCGGGGACCCGCGGCCAGTCGCTGATCATCAACCTGCCGGGCAGTCCCAAAGGGGCGCTGGAGAACCTGGAGGCGGTCTGGCCGGTCATCGGCCATGCCGTGGAGAAGATCCGCGGCGACCAGAGCGACTGCGGGGGGCGGTTTTCGCGCTAGCCCCGGCCTTACGGCAGTTCCGTGGAACCCATCAGATAGCGGTCGCACTCCCGCGCCGCGCCGCGCCCCTCATTGAAGGCCCAGACTACCAGGCTCTGGCCGCGGCGGCAGTCGCCGGCGGCAAAAACCCCCGGCAGGCTGGTGGCGTAGCGCCCGTAGTCGGCCCTGACGTTGCTGCGCGGGTCCCGTTCCACCCCCAGAGATTCCAGAAGCGCCTGCTCCGGCCCGAGGAAACCCATGGCCAGGAGCACCAGGCCGGCAGGGCGCACCTGTTCGGTCCCCGCTACCGGCCGGGGCACGAACTGCCCCTTGTCGTTCCTCTCCCAGGCCACCTGAACCGTGTGGACCGCAGCCACATTGCCGTTCCCGTCCCCCTCGAACTTCGTCGCCGTGGTCAGGTAGGCCCGCGGGTCGGCCCCGAACCGGGCGGCCGCCTCCTCCTGGCCGTAATCCACCTTGTGCACCTTGGGCCATTCGGGCCAGGGGTTGTCGGCGGCACGCTCCTCGGGGGAGCGGGGCATGATCTCCAGTTGGGCGACGGAGTTGCAGCCATGGCGCAGGGAGGTGCCGACGCAGTCGGTGCCGGTGTCGCCGCCGCCGATGATGACCACATCCTTGTCCCGGGCGGAGATGAAGTCGTCGTTCCTGTTGATCACCGCCCTGGTGTTGGCGGTCAGGAAATCCATGGCAAAATGGATCCCCTTCAGGTCGCGCCCCTCCACCGGGAGGTCGCGCGGCACCGTGGCGCCGGTCGCCAGCACCACGGCATCGAATTCGTTGCGCAGCCGTTCAGCCGGAAACGCCGCGCCGCCGATCTCGGTGTTGCAGGCAAAGGTGATCCCCTCCGCCTCCATCAGTTTGATGCGGCGCAGGACCACCTGGCGCTTGTCGAGCTTCATGTTGGGGATGCCGTACATCAGAAGCCCCCCCGGCAGGTCCTCCCGCTCGAAGACCGTGACGCTGTGGCCGGCCCTGTTGAGCTGGGCCGCCGCCGAAAGACCGGCCGGCCCGGACCCCACCACGGCCACCCGCTTGCCCGTCTTCACCCGCGGCATGACCGGGACGATCCACCCCTCCTCGAAGCCCCGCTCCACGATGCTGACCTCGATGTTCTTGATGGTCACGGGGGGGTCGATGATGCCGAGGGTGCAGGAGCCTTCGCAGGGGGCCGGGCAGACCCGCCCGGTGAACTCGGGGAAGTTGTTGGTCTTGTGCAGCCGGTCCAGGGCCTGGCGCCAGAGATTGCGGTAGACCAGGTCGTTCCACTCCGGGATCAGGTTGTTGATCGGGCAGCCGCTGGCCATGCCGCTGATGAGCTTCCCGGTATGGCAGAACGGGATGCCGCAATCCATGCAGCGTGCCCCCTGGGTACGCAGGGCCTCGTCGTCCATGTGCAGGTGGAACTCGCCCCACCCTTTGATCCGCTCCAGCGGCTCCCGGTCGGCCGGCACTTCCCGCTGGTATTCCAAAAATCCGGTTGTTTTTCCCATGTCGGTTTCCTATTTCAAAGTAGGGGCGCATTGCATGCGCCTTCCCGCTGATTGGGCGAACAGCAGTTCACCCCTACGATTTCACCAAAAGCCTAACTTCCCCCGAGCCGCGCAACGTCGTGGGCATTCTCCTCAAAGGCGGCGGCCAGGGCCTCGTCGCCGCTCAGTCCGGCGGCCTTTGCCCTTTCCAGGGCCTGCACGACTCGCTTGTAGTCCTTGGGCATGACCTTGACAAACCGGGGCAGGAGTTCGTCCCACTTCGCCAGTACGGCTGCTGCGCGCTCGCTTCCGGTCAACTCCCCGTGGCGGCCGATCATCTCCCGCAGGGTGACGGCATCCCGGCCGTCGAGCGCTTCGAGTCCCACCATCTGGGTGTTGCAGCGACCGGCAAAATCCCCCGCTTCGTCGAGCACGTAGGCCACGCCGCCGCTCATGCCGGCCGCGAAGTTGCGCCCCGTGGGGCCGAGGACCACCACCGTACCGCCGGTCATATACTCGCAGCCATGGTCGCCCACCGCCTCGACCACCGCGTTGACGCCGGAGTTGCGGACGCAGAACCGCTCGCCGGCCATGCCGCGGATGAAGGCTTCGCCGCTGGTGGCGCCGTAGAAGGCCACGTTGCCGGCAATGATGTTCTCCTCCGCCTTGAAGGGCGACCCCGCGGGGGGATAGACCAGGATCGTGCCGCCGCTCAGCCCCTTGCCCAGGTAGTCGTTGGCGTCCCCGCACAGCCCCAGGGTAACCCCGTTGGGCACGAAGGCGCCGAAGCTCTGGCCGGCCGAACCGTTGAACAGCAGGTTGACGGTGCCGTCCGGGAGCCCCTGTGCGCCGTGGCGGCGGGTAATCTCGTTGCCGAGGATCGTTCCCACCACCCGGTCCACGTTGGTGATGGGCAGTTCCGCGGCGACCCTCTCCCCGCGCTCGATGGCGGGCTTGCAGATGTCCAGGAGCCTGGCCATGTCGATGGACTTCTCCAGGCCGTGGTCCTGGGGCTCCATGCAGTAGCGCCCCACATCCAGGCCGACCTGGGGCTGGTACAGGATGTTGGAGAAATCGAGGCCGCGGGCCTTCCAGTGGTCAATGGCCTTGCGGGGCTCCAGGACGTCCGCCCGTCCGACCATCTCGTTCAGGGTGCGGAAGCCGAGCCGGGCCATGATCTCCCGCAACTCCTGGGCGACGAAACGCATGAAGTTGACCACGTATTCCGGCTTGCCGGTGAACTTGGCCCGCAGGGCCGGGTCCTGGGTGGCTACCCCGGCCGGGCAGGTGTTGCTGTGGCAGACGCGCATCATGATGCAGCCGAGGGAGACCAGCGGCGCGGTGGCGAACCCGAACTCCTCGGCCCCCAGGAGGGCGGCCACGGCCACGTCGCGGCCGGTCTTGAGCTGGCCGTCCGCCTCGATGACGATGCGGCTGCGCAGGTTGTTCAGGACCAGGGTCTGGTGGGTCTCGGCCACGCCCAGCTCCCAGGGGAGGCCGGCGTGCTTGATGCTGGAGACGGGCGAGGCGCCGGTGCCGCCGTCGTAGCCGCTGACGAGGACCACGTCGGCGTGGGCCTTGGCCACGCCGGCCGCGATGGTGCCGACCCCCACCTCGGACACCAGCTTGACGCTGATGCGGGCGCGGCGGTTGGCGTTTTTCAAGTCATGGATCAACTCGGCCAGGTCCTCGATGGAGTAGATGTCGTGGTGCGGCGGCGGCGAGACCAGGCCGACCCCCGGCGTGGTATGGCGCGTCTTGGCGATCCAGGGAAACACCTTCTGGCCGGGCAGTTCGCCCCCCTCCCCCGGTTTGGCCCCCTGGGCCATCTTGATCTGGATCTCCCGGGCATTGGAGAGGTAGTCGCTGGTGACGCCGAAGCGGCCGGACGCCACCTGCTTGATGGCGCTGTTCTTGGAATCACCCGATTCGTTGGTCCAGGTGAACCGTTCCGGGTCCTCCCCCCCCTCACCGGTGTTGGAGAGGCCGCCGATCCGGTTCATGGCGATGGCCAGCGCCTCGTGGGCCTCCTGGCTGATAGAGCCGTAGGACATGGCGCCGGTCTTGAAACGCTTCATGATCTCTTCCACCGGCTCGACCTCATCAATGGGCACCGGGACGACCGTTTTCCGGAAATCCAGCAGGCCGCGCAGGGTGTACAGACGGGCGTCCTGCTCGTCGATCAGCGCGGAGAACCGCTTGAACTCTCCGTAGTCGCCGCTGCGGACCGCCTTCTGGAGCGAACTGATGGTGAGGGGATTGTATTGGTGCTCCTCGCCACCCTCGCGCCACTGGTAGACCCCGCCCGCTTCCAGAACGGGATCGGCGGGCACCCGTTCGGGCCAGGCCCGGCGGTGCCGCGCCAGGAGTTCCGTGGCGATCCCCTCCAGATCGGTGCCCCCGATGCGCGACGGCGTCCAGGTGAAGTACCGGTCGATCACCGACGGATGCAGGCCCACCGCCTCGAAGATCTGGGCGCCGCGGTAACTCTGCACCGTTGAGATGCCCATCTTGGCCATGGTCTTGACGACCCCCTTGATGGAGGCCTTGATGAAGTTCTTGACCGCCTTCTTGTAGGTGATATCCGGCAGCATCCCCTGCCGGATCATGTCGTCCAGGGACTCGAAGGCCAGGTAGGGGTTGATGGCGTTGGCGCCGTACCCGAGCAGCACGGCAAAGTGGTGGACCTCCCGCGGCTCGCCCGATTCCAGCACCAGGGAGACCCGGGTGCGGGTGGCGGTGCGGATCAGGTGGTGGTGCAGCCCGGCGACCGCCAAAAGGGCGGGGATGGCGGCATGATCCTTGTCAACGCCGCGGTCGGAGAGGATCAGGATGGTGGTACCGGCCTCCACCGTTATGACGGCTGCCTCGAAAAGCCTCTCCAGGGCCTTTTCCAGCCCGGCGGCCCCCTCTGCCGCCGGGAAGAGCAGCGACATGGTGATTGACTTGAAACCGAACCGGTCCACATGGCGCAGCTTTTCAAACTCCTCGTTGGAGAGCAGGGGGTGTTCCAGCCTGATCATGCGGGCGCTGGCGGCGGCCGGTTTGAGCAGGTTGGCCTCGGAGCCGATCAGGGTGGTGGTGGAGGTGATGAGCTCCTCGCGGATCGGGTCGATGGGCGGATTGGTCACCTGGGCGAAGAGTTGCTTGAAGTAGTTGTAGAGCAGTTGCGGCTGGTCGGACAGCACCGCCAGCGGCGTGTCGGTGCCCATGGAACCGAGCGGCTGGACCCCGTTCATCGCCATGGGCCCCAGGATGACGCGCTGGTCCTCGAAGGTGTAGCCGAAGGCCTGCTGGCGCTGGAGGACCGTATCGTGGTCCGGCCCGTACACGTGGAGCGCATCGGG
>Ga0207857_1000099_pt1 | contig 26923 bp, 15 predicted proteins | sample LuqExpMetageno22_FD_187780 | JGI IMG/M metagenome (GOLD analysis project Ga0207857, IMG submission 187780) | Tropical forest soil microbial communities from Luquillo Experimental Forest, Puerto Rico - Sample 22 (SPAdes) | ecosystem: Environmental > Terrestrial > Soil > Tropical forest ... | reverse complement strand
GGCGCGTTTACTGGTGCAATCACCAACAAGCCAGGCAAGGTGGAAATGGCGGATGGTGGCACGCTTTTCCTCGATGAGATCGGCGAACTGCCGCTTGAGTCGCAGGTGAAGCTGCTGCGCCTGATCCAGCAAGGAGAGCTGGAACGCGTAGGCGCAACCGCACTGAGCAAAATCAACGTGCGCATTGTTGCTGCCACGCACCGCAACTTGTTGGCCATGGTGGAAGACGGCACATTCCGCGAAGATCTTTACTACCGTTTGGCTGTGGTGCCGCTCAGTCTGCCGCCTTTGCGCGAACGCAAGGACGACATTACCGAGCTGGCTGAAAGCCTGTTTCGCAAGGCCAAGGAAAAGTATGGAATGAGCACGCTGCGGGTGGCGCCTTCGGTGATGTCGCGTTTGCGGGCGCATCGCTGGCCGGGCAACATTCGCGAGTTGGAGAATGTGATCGAACGCATGATCGTGCTCTCCAACGGAACACTGATCGATGAAGATGACCTGCCCGACGAACTGCGTATGCAGCATCTGACGGCGCATCCCGATTCACCGTCGATTGAGATTCCCGAGGAGGGCATTAGTCTGGAGGCCGTGGAGCGTGAACTGCTGCTGCAGGCTCTGGAGAAATCCTCCGGCAATCAGACGCGGGCCGCGCGCCTGCTCGACATCAGTCGCCGAACCTTTATCTACCGTATGGAAAAGCACGGTATCCGCTTGCCGGAGGAGTAGGTCGCAGGCTGCAATGTGCTGACGACGGGCCGCGCGGCAGAAGTCGGGCTGGAGTGTGGCTGAGCGGTTGCAGCGAACGATGGCACGGGGCTTTACAAAATCCTTATAACTTATTTTTCAAACATAGTGTTGCGTGGAAGGCAATAGCTTCTTTTTGCGCGTATGTGAGTTACACCCTGCTGCCGGCAGGTTGCTGTTTCCTGCGTGCGATATACCCAGGCTATCTTCTTGTGTGCCGACCGTATGCGCACGGCAAGGAGCGCAAGCCTGCGCATGATAAACCCATGAAGATTAGGCCGTTGCTCTGCGTCGAAGGAGCGTTCGCGTGGCAAAAATATCAGGAACCCGTGAAGAAAACTAATTATCCGTCAGGAATCCATAAGGATTGCCACTAAGAATAGTTGTCACTCTTTGCAAGCCGGACTAGCCTCTAGACATAGCCAAGTTACGAAGGACGGCGCGGACAATATGTCGGTTGGAATTGCTCGAAAGTGCAATTCGCGTCAGTCGACTCCGCGGCGCGCACACAGGATTTCTGCCCCCCCGGGATTGCGCAACTTGAGTAAGTGGTCTTAGGGAGTATTACCCCGGATTTTGCTCTAGATCGGCTATGCAGCCGGCATACTTTGGGTTGCAGCGTGGCTGCGGCCAATACACGGAACGCATGGTGAACAGCGTATGCAGCGGGCGGAAACGTCCGACAGGAGAGGTGTGTTCAAAGGAGGAAGGATGAGCGAGCAAGGCTTGTTGCTTGAGATGTCGATCTCTGGATTCTTTGCGGTGGCGTGTCTTCGTGCTCGTACCCAAGGATTCTTGCTGCACACCTCTGCGAGGAGCGCTTATCCCGGGGGAATCTGCCACGCATGAAATTGATTCACGAAGCCGCCCAATTTCTAAAACTGGCTCGCAAGAGCCTGCGCAGGGGAGAAGCGACGCGAGAGCCGCTGACGATCCTTCGCTTTGAGTGGCGCGGAGATACGGTGGAATGCGATTGGCTGATCCGGGCGGCTTCTTTGGCGGAACGTGAGCGCACTGTTCAACCCGCGATGGAGCCGCAAACGCAGCAGGCTTTTCGCGATGCTCTGGATTTGCGCCAACTGGTGTTTGAATCGTTTCCGGCTGTGATGCAGGCGCGTTTGCGCATGTTTCGCAGCAATCGCAACCATCAACTGGAACTGCTGATGGTTGGCCAGGTCAACCGTCTGGATCAGAGTTTTGAGCGGGAACCATTGCTCATGACGCGGGCCAGACTTTCCGGATTTCAATTTGTTCTATCGGATGGTGTCTTTGTGGGGCCGATAAGCACGCAGGTTAAAGAGGCTCCATAAAGGGACGCTAGGTGTTGGGTGTTCTCGAGGACGTGCTTCATTCGTCCTACGAACAGCGGAAGGCTATAGCGGGGCTGCGGAGGAATCGTTCGCACGCCATAGGTCTGCGATTTTACGTCGACATGGAATTCAAATCACATTTGGAGGGGAAAGATATGAGATCGATGAAGCAGAGAGAGGGACGGCTGACTCTGGCACAGAAATTCTCCCGCCTCGCAGCGCGAATGCGTCAGCGCGAATGGCAGCGCTACGGTGGCACCATGTTGGCGGGCAAGCTGATGGGTGTTGCCTGTACGTTGCTGATTATGGCGGCTGTGTCCGGGCTGTTCTTCGCGAAGGTGATGGCTGCCGATGTCACGGTCAAGGCTGCCGATATTGTGAATCCCGTCAACACGGCGTGGGTGCTGATTGCCGCCTTCCTCGTGTTTGGCATGCAGGTGGGCTTCACCATGCTGGAAGCCGGCTTCTGCCGTTCGCGCGAAACGGTGAACGTACTGATGGAGTGCGTTGTCGATACCTGCCTGTGCGGCATTCTCTTCTATGCGATTGGCTTTGCCTTCATGTTCAGCCATGGCAACGGCTTCATCGGCTATCACTGGTTCTTCCTGCAAGGAGCCCCGGATACATATGAATCTACCGGCGTCGCTTTCCTGGCGGTGTGGATCTTCCAGTTTGCCTTTGCCGATACCTGCTCGACGATTACCTCTGGAGCCATGATTGGCCGTACCGGCTTTGTTGGAGATCTGCTCTATTCGCTGGCTGTCTCGGGTTTCATCTATCCGATCATCGGCCACTGGAGCTGGGGTCCTGATGGATTTCTGGCCACCATGGGCACTGCCGGGAACTTCTTCCCCAGTCTCGGTATGGGCTTCCACGATTTCGCCGGATCCACGGTTGTTCACACCATTGGCGGCATGATTGCTTTGGCGGGTGCTATCGTGCTCGGTCCGCGTGCAGGCCGCAAATTCAAGCGTGACGGCGGCGCTCCCATGCTCCCGCACGATCTGACCATCGCGGTGAGTGGTGGACTTATCCTGTGGTTTGGATGGTACGGATTCAATCCTGGCTCCACACTTTCGGCCATGGACTTTATCGGTATTGGACGCGTGGCCGCCAACACCACGCTGGCTGCCTGCGCGGCCGGTCTGACGGCCATGATCTATGCCTACTTCATCACGAAGAAGTGGGATGTTGGCTTCACCGTGAACGGTCTGCTGGCAGGCCTGGTGGCGATTACCTGCCCTTGCTATTGGGTCAGCCCAACTGGTTCCATCATCCTCGGTGCGGTCGCAGGCGTTTTGGTCTGTGTCAGCGCGGAGGTTCTTGAATACCTGCGCATCGACGATCCAATTGGTGCAGTGCCTGTGCACGGTGTGTGCGGCATCTGGGGGACGCTCTCTCTCGGACTGTTCGCCACGGGCCAGTTTGGTGCCACGGGACCCATTGCTCCCGATAATTCCGCAGCTTTGAAGGGACTGTTCTACGGTGGAGGTTTCCAGGTGCTGGAAGCACAGGCCGTCGGCAGTGCCATTACCACCTTTGCAACGCTCGCCATCGCGTTCGCCGTTATGTATGCGGTCAATTTCTTCGGTCTGCTGCGCGTCTCGCAGGAGGGTGAGTTGTTCGGCATCGACCTGCATGAGCACGGCATCTCCGCCTATCCTGAATATGTGATTTCTTCGCTCGCTGCTCCGGATGGCATGCCCAGAGATCTTACCGGACCGCGCCTCTAATTGCGATGTCGAGTCCTCTTGTTCCGCACCAACAAACGAGTTTTCACCCAATGAGGAGCCTATGACTAAGGTCGATGCAATTGTTCAGCCTGGTAAGTACGAAGCCGTCAAATCGGCTCTGGTCGCCATCGGCATTGAAGGAATGACAGTGTCGGAAGTGCGCGGCCACGGCCGCCAAAAAGGCCATACCGAGGTGTTTCGCGGACGCGAATACTCGGTGGATCTGCTGCCCAAGATCAAGATTGAATTGGTTATCGCTGACGATCTGGTGGAGAAGGTGATGGACACCATTGCCACTACCGCTTCTACCGGAAAGATCGGAGATGGCAAAATCTTTGTCTATAAGATTGAGGACGTCATGCGCATCCGCAACAAAGAAAGAGGCCCCGGAGCAGTATAGCGGCCTGTTCCGCGCTGCCATTGCGTGGGCATGCGGATGCATCTGCTCCGTACGATACTTTTTCTGATCATGGCATTACTGGGTGCAGGAAGGCGACGCGTGTTGCTTTCCTGCACTTTTTTCGTCTGCAATGCTGTTGCTTGAATTCGTTGTCTCGTGCTCTGGTTATAGATTCTTGTCGTCTAATTGTTCCGTCAACGATGCGCGATTTTTATAGCGCCAATACAGATGCAAACAAAGCGGGCAGTGGGAGCCGAATTGGCCTTCCACTGCCCGTAGATTTTCCGTACAGCAATCGTTGTATAGCTCGCTGTCCAGAGCGGGCTATTGAGGCAACGCTAGTTATTTCAAGATGGCTTCCTGTGGTTTGCCCTGAACGTCGGGCAACGCGATATGTAGAATGCGTGCGATGGTTGGCGCAACGTCGAGGTTGCGGAAGGAAGGAATTTGTCCTACGGGCCGGATGGCTGCTCCGGAAGCAATGAAGATGGATTGCATCAACGGATCGGTGTTTGGATAGCCATGCGCGCCGCCTTCGTTAGTATCGACCACAAAATCGCTGGTCTCGCCGCCACTGAAGGCATAATCGGTTTCGGCATACAACAAGATGTCGGGCGCCTGATCGGAGACCTTGGGCGTGGGCCATCCGTCGCGCGCAGCCTCATCGGGTGTTAGTGCCGCGCGTACACCCGGCTTGCCGATGAAGAGCTTCTTCAGTGCTTCCAGCGAGGCGGGCGTTGCGTTGCGCTGATAGAGCATGGCAAAGCCACCATCGTTCATGCAGGTGGTGTAGTTGGCCGCGCCGCTGGTCTGCAATCCAGCTTGCTTCAGCAGCACGTCGGCATGGAGACGGTGATGCAGGCTGGACTGCCCATGATCGGAAACGATGATGAATGTTGTGTTGTCGAGCTCGCCAGCATCGCGCACCGCCTCGATCACATCTTTCACCCGGTCATCGAGAAAGGCCATGGTGTTTCTGCCAGCACTATTGCCGTAGCCGGTTTCGTGCTCAATGCTATCCAGAGCTAGCAGGTGCAGCATCAGCAAATCGGGATGACGCGTGCGGAGAATGTCGGTTGCCGCCGCGGTGTACATGCGATCGCGCCAGGCCTGCGAGGGACGTCCAAAGTTAGCCAGTTGATCGCGAGTGGCCACACCTGCGCGGATCAGATCCTGCGCAATCGGCCCATCGGGATCGGGGCGCTCGGCAAAGGCCCAATCCACGGTGGTTGCATGCATGATGGCGACCCAGTCGATTTCGGCTGTGGTTAAACCGGCCGCATGCGCCGCATCGTACACCGTGGGCACCGCAACCAGCTTGTTCTTGGGCGCCTCGGCATCGAAGCTGGGGCGGGACTCAGTGCGCTGATGCTCAATCAGACCGTTGACCAGAACATGATGCCGCGAAGCATCCACCCCAGTCACGATGGAGGTGTGGTTGGGCCAGGTGACCGTAGGATTGATGGGCTGCATGGACACGGCGAACGCACCATTTTTCTCCAGTGCGCGCAAGGTGGGAGTGGGCAGAGTCGGGTCGTGCAGGCTGTCAGCGGCAAAGGCATCCAGACTGATCAGCACAACCTTGGGACGATGATTGTTTTCGGCCAGGGCAATGGAAGTAAGAATTCCGCAAATGAGTGCGATAAGAATCCAACGAAAGCGGCGCGTCGGCATTGCAATCCTTTCCAGTTCACTTGAAAGAGTGCGCTGGGAGCGAACAGCTCCGCTCCCAGCGTAAGGAGGAAAGCCCTAGAACAGAAGTTTGGCTCCGAACTGAATCTGCCGGGGGCTGTTGGCTTGCGAAGTGATGGTACCGAAGCTGGTTGAAGCCACGCTGGTGTTCGGCGATCCGAATTGCACGTGGTTGAAGACGTTGAAGGCTTCCGCGCGAATCTGCAGGGAGGCTTCGCGGAAGGGATGCAGTTCCTTGAAGAGCGACAGATCGGTTGAAACCAGATGCGGCGAGAGCAGGCTGGAGAAGTAAGCTGGTGCATTGCCCAGCGTGTATTTGGAAGGCTGCGAGAAGACACTGGTCTTGAAGTAGCCAGTCAAGCGCTTGTGATAATCGCCCGACAGACCAGCCTTTTCGCCTGTCCAGTTGGCGTAAGCGGTGGGATTGCTCAGGCCGGAGACGTTGCTGGCGGTAATCTGCAGCGGGGTGCCAGCCTGGATTGTGGTGATGCCGTTGATCTGCCAGTTGCCGATGATGGCATCCACCGCGCGGGAGGTGTTTGCGGCCAGCAACTGGCCATGGCCTACAGGCAAATGGTAGATGTAGCTGGCCACCACACGATGCGGAATATGCTGGCTGGCCACGGCAAAGTCGGCCATGGGGCTGTAGCTGTCCTGGTGCGTGGTGCCATTGTCATAGGTCTTGGCAAACACGTAGGAGGCGTTCACCTGCAGACCCTTGCTGAACTGCTTGTCGTACTTGACCTGCAAGGATTCGTAGCGGGTTTGGCCACCATCCACAAACAGGGGCAGCACGCTGGTGAACTGCGGGAACGGACGCAGCATCTGGGCACGGCTTACCTGCTTGGCCGCTAACGTTCCAGAGGTGATCAGACCATAGAATGGATTGGTCACCAGGTCGCTCAGATGCGAGCCATACGACATGGCGGAAAGCGGAAGCTGATCGAAGTCGATGCCGCCCTCGCGCGACTGTTGCTGCTTGAGGCCGTGATTGCCCACAAAGCCGATGTGGATATGCGAATTGCCTGGCAGTTCGCGCTCAATATCCACGCCGTACTGCTCCACATAGGGCGTTGGGTCCTGGCGCAGGAAGCCCATGATCTGGCCGCCTACACCGGTGTTGACACCAGCCGATGCGCCCGGAACAGCGGAGAATCCACCGGGGTAGGGATTATCGAGTGTGTAGTAGGGCGTGATGTTGTCCAGAGAACTGACCCAGGTATTCTGCACGCGCCAGCCGTAAGGACCGACGGTGCCAGCCGCGGCCTGCGCCGAGGGGCCAAAGACCACGCCAAAGCCGGCATGCATCACGGTCTTCTGGTTGATGGAATAGGAGAGGCCAACGCGCGGAGCTAGGTTGTTGGCATCGTAGTCGAACTGATGGCGGCTGTGACCATTGGTGCCCACAAACACCAGACCACCCTGCAGGCTGGTGAGTCCCGACGCGTAGGCCAGAGGTGATGCGGCATACGGATCGAAGTAGTTCATGCGGTCAAAGCGCTCAGTGCGCGGTGTATCCAGGTCATAGCGCACGCCAATATTCAGCGTCAGGTTTTGCAGGATCCGCCAGTCATCTTGAATGTAGGGTGCAAAGTAATAGCTCTGCGAGGCCACATCCTTGAAGTTCTGGATCAGATCGCCGGTGCCGGTTCCAAACATCAGCGAGGCAATACTGTTGCCGGCTGCCGTGCTGGCTGTGGCCGGATCAGGCCCTTGCGTGAAGCCTGCGGAGAAGGCAAAGTTGCCGCTGGTGTCGCGTGTTTCACGGTCGTTGACGCGGATCAAGCGTGCATCCAGACCGAATTTGAAGGTGTGGTTGCCATGGACCCAGGTAAGGCTCTGTTCCAGGGCGTAGGTCATGAAGGCGTTATGGCGGTTGTCACCGTTGCCCAACTGCATGTAGTTGCTGGGGGCAACCACCGGGAAGATCGGCAATCCGCCGCCATTTTCCACCGCCGAAGACAGCCCGAGCGTGGTGGCCTTGAAGCCAAGGCCGGCATTCAGGTAGTCATAAAGTGCGCGAGAGAAGCCAAGACGTGCATCGTACAAGAGGTTCAACTTGGGCGAATAGCTGTAGCCGATCGCCATGTTACGCATCCAGTTCCGTTGTTCAATGCGGTTTTCCGCCTTCTGGATGGCGCTGTCAAAGTAGGGTTGAGGGTTGTCGTCGTAGAAACGGTCCGAATAGCGGCCGAAGATGCTCTGGTTATGCGGCAGGGTGCGATCCACGCGCACATCCCAGCTATCGATGCGCGTATCTTCCATGCTGGTGCCGAAGAAGTTGTTGGCGCCGGTCAGCGCATTGCCGGTGGCATTTGGTTTCGGATAGTAGCCCATGATCTTTTGGGCCACGGTACTCATCCGCGCAGCGGGAACCACGTTGCCTGCTGCGGCGGTGCGCACATAGCCTGTGCCCGAGCTGTTGGCCTTGGTGGTGAACGGATCGTAGATGGTCACCAAAGCGCCGGTAGAGGTGTAGGTTTGTGAAAAGTCGCCTGCACGCTGCAAGAGCGTGGGCACCGTCGCCGTGGTGGTGATGTAGCTGCTCTGCCGCAGCAACTCGGTCGAGAGCAGGAAGAACATCTTGTTGCGCTGGATGGGCCCAGTCAGCACTCCGCCAAACTGATTGCGCGAGAACTGCGGCAAGCTTTTGCCGTTGCGCTTGGAGAAGTAATCGTTGGAGTCCATCACGGAATTGCGCGCAAATTCATAGGCTGTGCCGTGCAAGGCGTTGGCGCCGCCCTTGAAGGCAGCTACCAGAATGCCTCCCAGAGTGCGACCGTATTCGGCCTGGTAGTTCTGGCCGATAATGCGGAATTCGTTGATGGCGTCCACCGACGGGAAGACGCCGGTGCCGGAATTGCCGTTCACGGTCGGAAAGCCGCCCGGAACACCGTCCACCAGCACGTCCTGGTAGCCCTGACGGGTGCCGTTCATGGAAAAGCCCACGGAGTTGTAGTTGTTGCCCACCGAACCGGCAAAGCCAGGGGTGAGCGCCAGCAGGGCGAAGGGATTACGGGTGTTCAGCGGTAAGTTGCGGATGGCATCACCGGTGACCACGTTGCTGAGCGTGGCATCCGTGGTTTGGATGGTGGCCAGGTCGGCGGTTACGGTCACAGTGCTGGAAGTGGCACCCAGGGTCATGGTCACATCCTGCTGAGCCTTTTGGCTCAGGTTCAGCGTGATGCCCATTTGAACGTAATGCTGGAAGCCAGCCGCCTCCACCTCAAGCTTGTAACTGGAGGCAGGCAGATTCAGAATGCTGTATTCGCCAGAATTGTTACTGACGGCCCGATAGCTGATGTTGGTGGCCAGATTGGTGGCCGAGACGTTGGCGTTCGGTAACACCGCGCCGGTGTTGTCCCGGACGGTGCCGGTCATGGTTGCGTTAACGGCCTGGCCAAGAGCGGGTCTCCCCAGGATGCAGAGAAGCGCAACCAGGAGAGCTACAAGGTGGATCCGAAATTGGTGCATGGAACTACCTTTCCTTTCCGATTCAAGTCATAAGTGGACCCGTGGAGAATCATTTCCCCCGGGTTTAATCGCAGGAGCGTTTTACGCTCTGCGCTAATCTAGCCACTTGGCCTGGAAGCGGGGAGTTGTTTCACAGTGAAAGAATTGCAACTTTTGATGCTATTTGTTTTCTATAACGTACGAGATTGATAACGTCATCATTTGCAACTGTTGCACGGAGCGTAGAAGATGTTGAGGATTCAGTTTGTTCTCAGGAGCCCTCTATGGCTGCACCTGCGCAGTTCCACCCGCGCAATGAAAACCCTGACCAGCCCCATAAATCCGATGAACGATGGGCATTGGTCCAGCGCGTGGTGCATTCCGCCTCCCTGGGTCGTTCCGAGCAGCTCACGCGCCTGCTGCTCTATGTCTGCCGGATGGCCATCAACCATCGTGCCAGCGAGCTGAGCGAACAACGTATTGGCGTGGATTTGTTTGGGCGCGCTCCCGAGTATGACCCGGGAGTAGACGGTATTGTTCGCTCCCATGCTACCCGTCTCCGCCACCGCCTGAAGACCTATTTTGAGACCGAAGGCGCAGGGGAACCCATCGTCATCGAGATTCCCCGCGGCGCCTATGTTCCATATTTTGTCCCTCGCGGGGTGGCCGAACCGGAATCATCGTCCGTACTGGCTCAGCCGGAGGCGCCAGTGGCCGAGGCGACGCATCGTGCTTCGGTCGGGACCGTTGCGGTTGGTCGCAGGTGGTTCTGGCCTGCCTTGTTGTTCTTGGCTGTGACCATAGCTGTTCATATCGCTCTGCATCTGGCCTGGAGCGGTGGATGGCCGAAAGAAGGACGAAGCCTTGAACAGAGCAAGATCGAGCGTGGTTTCTGGTCGACCCTGTTCCCAGCCAATGCCCGCACGCTTCTGGTGCCTGGGGACAGCGGATTGGTGCTCTACTCAGGGGCAACCCGGCAGGATTTCACATTGTCGGAGTATATCGACGGCAGTTATCGCGACACGCAGCGGATTGCTGCCAACCGGGGTGAGGAATCGCCTGATTTTCTGCTGAATCTGGCTTCGCGCCGCTACACCAGCATGGTCGATCTGAACCTGATTACGCAGCTCACGCATTTGCCTCAATGGAGCCCGGAGCGAACGGAAACCGTTTTTGCGCGCGATCTGTCCGCTGCCAGCGCGCAGAACAGCAATCTGATCCTGATTGGATCGCGGCAGGCCAATCCGTGGATCTCGCTGGTGGAACCCAGGCTGAATTTCTACCTGGTGCCGAATGGTAAAGGGGGATTCGACTTCCTGAATCGGCATCCACGGGCCAATGAACTGCCGGTCTACGGCCCCGTCCCGGATGAGGAGCATCGCGGTCTGCACGTGGTTTACGGCCAGGTGGCGTATCTTCCCAACCCCAGCGGGCAAGGCATGATTCTGGTTCTGGGGGGACTGTGGATGTCCGGCACGCAATCGGCGGGCAACTTTGTGCTGAACCGCAGCCAGTTCCGCAATTGGCTACAATCCATTGCGCGCAAAGATGGCAGCATTCCGCCTTTTGAATTACTGCTCCGCACGGAGAATCTGGGCGGAAGCGCGGAGTCTTCCACCATTCTCACCTCGCGCATCGCTACGCAATAGCTGCAGCGAGTGTCGTTCTCTGGGTGCTGGAAGCGAGATTATTCCGGTGCGACTACAGACGATTGTTGGTCCGCAGGCAGCTCCGCCAGCAAGGCCGTAAACGTGCCGTTCGTCCAGCCAAATCCGATCACGTTATCCGAGTACCCTTCTTTGACATGGACCTCGGAAGTCTGGGCGACAACATCATATTTCTCCCGGATGAGACCTGTCCTGGCGTAATCGGCTGCCACCATGCGCAGGAATTTAACGGCAATGCGGTCGGCATCCGAGGTGTAGCCGTATTGGCGCAGGCCTTCCACGGCGATCAAATGGATGGGTGCCCAACCGTAAGGCTTGTCCCATTGCGCGCCGGTCAATGTGTCGCTGAAGGAAATGCCGCCGGATTGTTCCAAAGGCTGCAGTGCAGTGCGGATGCTGGCGGCCTGTTGCGGGGTGGCCAGGGAAGCCCAGAGAGGGTAGTAGCCGGTGGCATAGCGCAATGTGGAGCGCTGCCGTGTTACCACGTTGTAATCGGCAAACACGCCGGCACGGGCATCCCACATGTAGCGCACCATGGCGGCTTTGCGTTGGCGCGCACGCGTGGTCCACTGTTTTTGTTCGTCCGCACGCCCCAACTCGCCTGCCATGGCGGCCAGATCCAGTTCCACACGATACAGCAGGCTATTCAGGCACACAGGCACGAACTGTTCGGTATCGGCTCCATACGGGCCAAAGCGAAATGTCGTATCGAAGCCTGACTCTCGCATGGCGCGATCCCCTGAATAAAAGCGTTGCGTAAGCCAGTACGGACCAGAACGAGGACAAGTCGGCTCGGAGCAGGAGGAGAACCAGATTTCGGCGCCTGCACCTTCGCTCTTTCTGTCGGTCAGGTAGTGGCGTTCGGTGTCGTGCTGATCGAAGAACCAGCGTGCAACGCGCGTGTAGTAGTCGCTGTGATCGGCAATCTCGGGTACCGGGCCGTGGCCCGTGTCGGCAAAGCGCGATAAACCGGTGGTCGCGTCATAGTGCGGTGCGGTCATCCAGGTTGTGTAGTCGCGCTGGACATACATATAGCTACGTTGCAGCCAGGCGCGGTCATCCTTCTTGTTCTTAAGGTTGGCCTGATGCAGCGCCATGACCATGGCACTCAAAAACGGAGGCTGCGACCGGCCCAGATAATAGGTGCGATTGGCGTTGAGAACCGAGCCGTAGTGATCGATTTCAAAGAAGAAGTTCTCAATGACATCGCGGGCGCTGTCGACTCGGCCATCGGCCAGCAGACCGCGCACGATGAAGTAGCTGTCCCAGCCATACATCTCATTGAAACGCCCCCCCGGCACGATATAAGGGGCAGGTAGATACAGCAGCCCAGAAGGGTGGATACTCTCCGGTGGCACTTGGCCAAGACGCGTAATTGTCTTGGGTAATTTCTTGACCTGTACATTGCACTCGTCCTGTAACTGGATCACATTCGCAGGCACGGGCAAGTCAGCCGGGAGATAGAGAAGGGTGGTCTCCAGGACGACTTTGGAATCACGAAACGACGTGCAACTGAAACTGGAGCGGGAAAGCTTGTCCCAGCTTTGATGAATGTAGGAAAGAATATCCAGACGCTGCATATTTGCGTTTTGTTGCGCGGGTAATGCAATGCAGAGCCAGGCCGCACTCAGTAACGCCGGAACGAGTCGGAGGAGAAGGGTCCGCCAGCAATAGCCTGAGATCATGATAAATCACCTGACGCAACATATTCGGCTTGAGGCCTACGCTTGGAGTGCGGCTGTTTGCAGTATGGCTTTGCAAACAGTGCCAGTCTGTTCTGCGGATCATTTTGGTCATCCGGGATGTGGCAGCCTGGAAGGCAGAAAGCACGCTGTCACTCTTGGAGTGCGCCTTCGGTCGTGCTGTTCGGGGGCCGTATTTGTGCCGAAGCCATTGCTGCATACGATCTGTTCCATGTTTCCCATGCCAGCTCCGATCAGACTGTTGGACAGTTAACAATTTGAAAGCGTATGCTGTGAAGCTTGAAACGGTGTATTGCAGTCCTGATTTTATAGCGATATTCATATCAGTAATTTGCGCGAACGATGCCGAGGGTTACATGCCGACGTTACAGCGACGGGATGGACGGAGGGCTTACCGTTATGACGCAGCAGCTCAAGTTCGAACAGGAAAAAGAGATCATTTTCCGGATTACAGAGAGTTCGGTTTTCCACGGCTCTGAGACGCTGAGCAAACTGCTCCGCTACCTGGCGGGAAAAAGCCACGACGACCCTACTGGGCACTTGAAGGAATATCAAATAGCCACGGAGACGCTGGGGCGAGGAGTTGACTTCGATCCCAGAACCGATTCCTACGTCCGCACGCAGGTGACCCGCCTGCGCTCCAAGCTGCTGGAATACTCCTTGACCGAGGGTGCGAATGATCCGCTGGTGGTGGAAATTCCGCGAGGTTCCTACAAACTGCTGTACTCGCCGCGCTCCGGGGAAGATGGCGATACCCATCCTGCCGCAATGCCTCGCGCGACTCAGGCCGTAAATAAGACGTTGGAAGAATGGAAGGGAAGCGAACGATTCTGGAGACTGCTTTGTGCCGCACTCGTGGTCGTGCTCGCCGCAACGCTGGGGTTGGCTGTGTGGGCACTGCGGACAAAATCTTCGCCATCGCGGCAGCCTGCGTTGGACCCCGTGCTGGCGGCCTTTTGGTCGCCTTTTATAACGCCGGATGCTGAGCCGCTCGCAGTGTTCAGCAACGCTGTTTTTGTGGGGCGGCCGGATAGCGGCATGCATTATTTCCATCCCAAGAACGATGCGGCAGGCGAGATGACCGACCACTATACCGGCGTGGGCGAAGTGCTGGGAATCCACGAACTGGACAACGTCTTCAGCCATGCAAGAGTTGCCTTGCGCGTCAAACGCGGGGCGCTGCTTTCACTGGATGACGCCAAGAGCATGAACCTGATTTTTGTAGGGGCGCCGGTGGAGAATCTTTCGGTCAACGATGTGGTGACGCTGAAGTACTTCCGCTTCCAGTCCATCACAACCGGCCCGCGCAAAGGCGAGAACTCCATTCGCAACCTGAATCCGGAGAAGGGCGAGCCCGAGGTATTTTTGAATTCCCCTATCCGGCCCATCGTAGACGACTATGCACTGATTGCGCGCCTGCCAGGATTGGGGAAAAGGCATGTGATCGTGCTGGCGGCCGGAACTACAACCATTGGCACACAGGCCGCCGTCGAGTATCTGTGCCATGCGGAAACCCTGCGTCCACTGCTGGAACAAATGGGTGGCATCCACTCCGACCAGAGTTTTGAAGCGGTGCTGTCCATCAAGATTGCCCGTGGAGTTCCTGTGAAGACGAGTCTTGCCGCGCTGCGGCACTACGGGAACTAAAGCGCCGGATCCTGAACTGTACGCGAAAAATGCAGTGTCAGCGAGCAGTGCAGAAGATGTGAGGCGAAACTTAGTTTGCAGAAGTGGCTGGCAGCGGGAGGCGGACGGTGGCGCGCACTCCTGGGCCATCCTCACGATTGATGAGTTGGATATGGCCTCCATGGGCGCTCGCAATTTGCTGCGCCAGAGCCAGACCCACGCCACTGCCAGAGGGCTTGGTGGTGTAGAAAGGCACAAAGAGGTTATCGGGGTTCGCAATGCCCGTTCCCCGGTCATCGATACAGACGACAACGTGTGGGCCGGCGACGCTCCAATGGAGTGCGATCTGGCTGGTTCCAGCGGCCTGCGAGGCATCGACCGCGTTCGCCATCAGGTTGATGAACATCTGTTCAATCTGATCGGAGTCGGCATCGATCATCACGGACGGTCCTGGAAGAAGTTGCACCGGGAGCCGTTGTTCCAGCAGAACCACGCGTTCCAGCAATGCGCCAAGATCGATGCGGCTGGGCGTGGGGGCAGGCAACTGCGCCAGCTTGCGATAGGACTGTACAAAGCGGTGGAGCGCGTCCGCGCGGCTCTCCACCACGTTCAATCCACGCCGGAAATCGCCCAGCTCTTCGGGCATTGCTTCCATTGCATCCAGCCGGGCGATCAGGCTTCCGGCGATGGATTTGATAGGCGTAAGCGAGTTTGAGAGCTCATGGCCAAGCACGCGGATGAGCCGCTTCCAGGCGAGACGTTCCTCGTCCTGAAGGGGCAGGCTGACGTCGGTGAGCAGTAGCAATGTATGCGGAGCGCCATCCTGGCGGAAGATGGCTTTGCGCAGTAGCCAGCGGGTGGATGCCGCCTGCGTCAGCGACCGGGCTGTGAATGCATGCAGGCTCTGGTCCGGTGCGGCCACAATGGCGTCCAAACCGAGTTCCTGTGCGGTGCGGCCAAAACAGCGTGCGTGGGGCAATCCCAACAGTCGCACTCCAGCGTCGTTCACCAGTTGCAGCACGTTGTTGCGATCGAAGGCGAACAGCGGAGTGTGCATTACCTCAAGGATGCGGGCCAGGAGCGCGGTTGCCTCCAAGGAGCGGACGCGCTGGCGCTGCAGCAAATCGGCCAGGGCGTTCACTTCGCCGGCTAACTCTCCCAGCGCATCACTGGAACGGGCGCCGCGTGCGCGAAAGGAGTAATCGCCTTCGCGCAGCGATGCAATCACGTTCGAAAGCGTCTGGACCGGGCGGATAATATTTTCCACCAGCGAGGCGCAGACAAACAGCAGATAGAGCGCCAGCAGCAACAGTGCTGGCAGCAGTTGCGTCCAGCTAAAACCCTCCGAACGGAGATAGAGGCTTCCGCAGATTACTGCCGGCAACGCCAGAAACAGGCAGTGCAGCCAGATGCGCTGTACTGCCGAACGGACAGGCCGGTGGTGGCGATCTTTAGAGGCCATATTTCTCGATGCGGCGATACAGCGCAGCCCGGCTCAACCCCAGTGATTCCGCAGCCTGCGAGATGTTGCCATCGTAGCGGCGCAGGGTTTTGGCAATCAGATGCGACTCCATCTCGTCGATGCTCATTGTATCGATAGAGGCGGCCGCAGCACGGGTAGCTGTGAGCCCCAGTGCTGCAGGCTCGATCTCTTCACCCCGGCAGAGCAGAACCGCGCGTTCCACCGTATGTTCCAGTTCGCGCACGTTGCCTGGCCAGCTATAGCGCATCATCTGTTCCATGGCGGCGGGCGAGAAGCCCGTAATCTGCTTCCGATAACGTGAGCGGTTCCGGTTGAGAAAATGCGTAGCAATCAGCGGTATATCTTCGTGGCGCTCTCGGAGAGGGGGAAGATGAATCTCCACGGTATTCAGGCGGAACAGCAGATCTTCGCGGAAGTTTCCGGCTGCCGCCTCCTCGTGCAGACGGGCATTGGTCGCAGAGAGGACACGCACATCCACGCGTCGGGTCTGGGACGAGCCTACGCGTTCCAGTTCTCCGGTTTCCAGAACGCGCAGCAGTTTGGCTTGCTGGCGGAGGGGTACGTTGGCGATTTCGTCCAGAAAGAGCGTGCCACCGTTGGCCATTTCAAAGCGGCCAATGCGGTCGGTACGCGCATCCGTGAAAGCGCCTTTTACATGGCCGAAGATCTCGCTCTCAAAGGTGCCTTCCGGCAATCCTCCGGCGTTTACGGCGATGAGCGCCATGCGGGATCGTGGAGAGGCGGCATGCAGCAAGCGTGCCACAATTTCCTTGCCGGTGCCGTGTTCGCCGGTAATCAGAACATTGGCATCGGACGGTCCGATTTGTGCGATCATCTCCAGCACGGGGCGCATGGAAGGCGCGGAAGCAACAAACTCCGGCGCACCTTCGGCGCGGAGCAGGCTATTTTCCAATTCCAGTTGCGAGGTGCGGCGCAGGGCCTGGCGCAGTTCTGCGTGGACGCGTACTAGAGATAACAGACGATCATTCTCCCATGGCTTCTCGACAAAGTCACGAGCTCCGCGCTTGATGGACTCCACAGCCAAGCCGATATTGCCCCAGGCCGTCATCACAATCACGGGCAGCCGCGGATCGAACTCCTGGATGCGAGCCAGCAGGGTCAGTCCCTCCTGGCCTGAAGTGGTGTCGCGGGTGTAATTCAGATCGATGAGCACCACATCGTACTCGCGCTGGCCGAGAGTTTCCAGTACGGCCTGCGGCGAACGGACGCTATCCACGGCCATGCCGTGCGGTGCGAGGAGCATCTCAACGGCTTCCAGAATGGAGGGCTGATCGTCGGCCACCAGTACGCGCGTTTTGTCTTGCTTAGCGGGAATGGCTCTCCTCCACAAGGCCGCTCTTGGCGGCGGCAATGGAAATTCCGTAGTCCTCAAGCACCGAGCCGGTGGCACGGCGCAATTCAATGCGTGCTTTTTCGTAGGCGGTCTCGGCTGTAACCAGAGCAGATTCCGCGAGCGAAAGATCGTGAGCCGCGGCCAGTGTTTGCTGGCTTGAGCCTGCGCCCAGTTTTTGCTCCTCCGTGGTGATCGCCAGGGTCTTCTGGGCCAGATCGCGCGCCTTGCGGGCAGCTTCCACACGCGCTGCTCCCTGTTCTAAAGCATATCGTGCATTGCGAACCTCGATGCGGATCTTCTTCCGCAGTTCTTCAAAGTACACCTGCGACTGCCGGTACTCAAGTTCGGTGCGGTATTGGTCGGCCTTGGCAATGCGGTTACGGATCGGCACATTGAGTGCAAAGCCCACGCGATATTCCGGAGCGGTTGCGTTGAAGGCATCGGACATGGCGCCGCCCAGGCTGGGAGGAAGATCGCTTGGGGTGGATGGATTGTAGTATTTCGGGTTCATTGTGCCGCCCGCGCCGGTTCCCACATAGACTCCGTACAGCGCCAGCGAAGGCAGCATGGCATTGCGCGCGGTTTTACGGCTCAATTCGCGGTTCTCAAGATCCAGCTTCGATTCCTGCAACTCTGTACGATTCTTGAGGGCCGCCGTAATCATCTCCTGGGTGGATTGCTCAACGCCTCCCACATGATTGGCGATATGGTCGGTGGGCACCACGGGCATTTCCTCCAGCGCGGAGTCGTCCAGCGAGCGGGTGATGGCGTTCTTCATATAGAGCTCTTGCAACTGAAGATTGGTGCGTGCCACGGTCAGGTCCTGCTGACGCGCGGCCAACTCGCCCTCCGCCCGCATCACATCCATGGCAGGAATGGCCTGAAGCTCAAGTTGTTTGCGGCTTTTGTCCAGAGCATCGTCGGCAAAAGCTACGGAGCGTTCCTGCACCTGCTCGTTGTCATAGGCGGCGACAAGATCCCAGTAGAGATTGCAGATCTGCGTGACCGTGGCAATCACCTGTGCTCGGAAGGCAATGTCGGAGATCTTCTGGTTGGTGCGTGCGATCCGCAGAAAGCGGAGATTGGGCCCCAGGCCGAAACCGGCCAGCAACTGCTGCTGTGCTACCACCTGAACCGAGGAGGAGTAGGATGGGCTGAAGTAATCGTAGATGCCATTGGACGTTTGCCGGCTATTGCTCCATGTCACCTGCAGGTTGCTGCCTGTGGCAAAGGCCTGGTTATATTCGATGTTGCCCGCGGAGGTGTTGTACTTGTAGATGGAAACGCCTTCCACCTGAAAGTTGGTGAGCTGCTGTGCGGTGTGATCGGTGTACACTCGTGCGCTGATCTGCGGATCGTAGCTGGACACCGAGGTTCCAGTGCCGAGCGTGGAAGAGACAATGCCGGATGCGCCCGCACCGGCTCCGCCCGCGCCACTGCTGGTTCCACCTGCGCCTGTGCCGCTGCCACCCGCGCCGGTTCCTCCGCCGGGCGTTCCACTGACTACGCCGGTGTTTACGCCTCGTACGGAACCACCCGCGGAGGTGCGCAGAACATCCATCTGCGCAATCGGAAGGTTATAGCGGGCGATTACCAGATCGAGGTTGTTCTCGAGCGCGAGATCGATGGCGTTCTGCAGTGAAAGGTAGATCTTGCCATCCCGCACCAGCGCCTCCAGGCGCGGAGAGTTATCCATGGACGGCGGCGCGGCCGAGCGCCCACGATAAACGGCAAAAGGATTCAGCGAGCGCTTCTGCAATTGGTCGAAGGGCACCGCCGGCGTTGAACCGGATGCGGAGGGGACAGGAGACGCCAGTTGCACGGCAGTGTTGGACTCGGCGGCGGAGGCCAGATGCACACCCAGCAGGAGCATTGCGACCAATGCCTGCGTCTTGCGCCAGGTGCTTTCTCCGGACAGGCTTGAGCGGGAAGGTGTTTTCACTTGCACACCTCCACTGTGGGAATGGATGCATCGCGTGTTACCCAGCCATCGCACAATTCAAGAATGCGCTGGCTATAGCGGGCGTTCTCTTCGGAATGCGTGACCTGGATAATGGTGACACCCTGCCGGTTGAGTTCCTGAAACATCTGCATGATCTCGCGCGCCTGCGCGGTGTGCAGATTGCCGGTGGGCTCGTCGGCCAGCAGCAGCGATGGCGCATGCACCACTGCCCGCGCAATGCCTACCAGTTGTTGCTGCCCGCCGGAGAGCTGACTGGGATACAGATCCTTCTTGGCCACCATCTGAAAACGATCCAGGATATCGGCCACCTTGGCCTGACGTTCTTGCGCGGGCATGTTTTTGTAAGAGAGTGGAAGCTCGATGTTCTCCGCCACGGTCAGATCATCCAGCAGGTGATAGCTCTGAAAAACCATGCCGAAGCGCTCGCGCGCTAGTTCCGCGCGTTGCCGGCGGCCCAGTTTGTGAACGGCTGTGCCTTCAAACCAGTACTCTCCCAGCCACCCGTCATCGAGCAAGGCCAGAACATTCAGCAATGTTGACTTGCCTGCTCCGGAGGGACCCATGATGGTGACAAACTCTCCCTGGTTGATGGTCAGTGCGATATGGCGGAGTACCCAGCTTGTTGCAGGGCCAGCCGGATAGCTGCGTTCAACATGTTTCAATTCGATCATCAGAAGATGGCTCCCAATTGGTTCTTCAGCAGGCCTTGCCCGCGTTGTAGGAACTGCTGGCTTCAATGCAGCGGTCGGCAATCTGGACGGCAAGGCGCAGTGTGAGGGCTCCGTGTTCCAGGCTGCCGTGCGCCTGAATGTGGCAGCTCTGGTTGGTCGCGCTCTGCGCCAAACGGATGTCAATCCGCGGCTGCGTGAGCGCGTCTGCGGCATGATGCATGCGGCTCACAGCAGGCGCAGCAACAGCGGCAAACACCAGCATCATGCTGAGCAGCGGCCGCGAGGATTTGAATGCCTGGCCCGAGGATGCACATATAGATCGCAAGGTCATCGATATTTCTCCATCCTTCCGGTTATTCGGTGCGCAAGGCCTCAACGGGGTGAATCCTGGATGCCTTCCAGGCGGGCATGTAGCATGCGGCCAGCGAGACTGCGCAAAGAATGCCCGCGACCGCAGACAGGGTGATCCAGTCGGTCGCGCCTACACCAAAGAGCAGTCCGCGCAGAAAACGTGTCAGCAGGAGCGATACGGCAATGCCAATTGCCAGACCAAGGACGGTCAAGCGCAAGCCCTGCGCCAGAATCTGGCGGAAGAGCACACCTTGTTCGGCGCCCAGTGCAATGCGTATGCCAATTTCATGGGTGCGTTGCCGCGTGGAATAGGAGACAACGCCGTAGATGCCGATAGCGGACAGCAGCAACGCAACACCGCCAAACGATCCGGCCAGCGTGACAGCCAGACGCTCGAAGACGCTGCCCATCTGCATATTGGTCTCAAGCGTGGATATGTTATAGACCGGCAGATCGGGGTTAAGCCCATGCAGAATTTGTTCTACGTTGGAAGCGAGCGCCATGGGATCGCCTGCCGTGCGTACATGCAGGGTTACCAGGCCGCCGTAGCGCTGCATCAACGGCACCATGAAGAGAGGCGCAGTGCTGTACGTCAGGCGACGGTACTTGGCGTTGGCTGCAACACCGACCACCGTGTACCACTTGCCATACAGGGACAGGCGTTTGCCAATGCCATTCTGACCATGCCAGTAGCGGTCCACAAAAGCCTGATTGACAATGGCGACGGGCAATGCGGTTTCATTGTCGGCGGGAGTGAAGTCGCGACCGGCCAATAGCGGCGTGCGTAGTGTCTTCAGAAAACTGGGTGTCGCCGTCGCACGGTCAATCTCCATCGATTCGTGTACTTGTGGAATGTAGCCTTCCGCCTGCACATAATCGCTGTGCAAGCTGAAGTTGAGAGGCGAAAAATCTGCTACTGCCGCCGACTGCACACCCGGTAGCGACTGCACGCGGTTGATCAATTGGCGGTCAAACTCCTTGCCAGTCGCAGCGCGATAGCCCAAAGGGTCCAGATCGAAGCTGGCCACCAGCACATGACCGGAGTCGAAGCCTGGGTTGATCTGCTGCGCATTCCGTAAGGTGCGGATAAACAGACCCGCGCAGGTGAGCAGCAGTAGCGACAGCGCCACCTGAACCACCACTAGTGCGCCCGTCAGCCTATGACGCGACGATCCGCCAGACGTGCTGAGTGCTTCATCTTTCAGCACTGTCGCGGGCGATAGTTGCACAGCGCGCAGGGCCGGGGCAATTCCGGCCAGAAGCGCGGCTACCACCGCCATCGACAATGCCGCCAGAAAGACCTTGGCGTCCAGATGGCCATTCAGTGCGAGCGGCAGAAGTTCCGAATGCATGAAGGCGGCGAGTCCACCGGCTGTCCACATTGTCAGCAGCAAGGCGACTGCTCCGCCAGCCAGGGCCAGCAACAGATTTTCAAAGCAGAGTTGCCGCAGGATGCGCCAGCGGCTGGCGCCCATGGAGAGGCGGATGGCAAGCTCGCGGCGGCGCGCCACTGTACGCACCAGGAGCAGGTTGGCCACATTGGCACAGGCCAAAAGCAGCAAGACAGCGGCCAGCGCCAGAAGAATGGGAAGCGTGCCGGCCAGATACACATTGGCGCCAAACGGCGAACGCCACAGCGGATCGCTCGAAATGCGATTCGGCCCGCGATGTTCGTTCGGGTAGCGATCGACAATATGCTGCATCAGTACATTCAGCTCACTGTCAGCCGCGGCGCTGTCAATTCCGGGGCGCAGTTTGCCCAGCACGTTGAGCCAGTAGGTATCGCGCTGCACCAACCGCGTCGACCCCCAGATCATGCTATCCATTCCCAGGGGAATCCAGATGTCGCTTTTGAGCCCGGATTTGCAGCCATGAAAGCCCTTGGGCGCAACGCCCACGATGGTATAGGGGTGCAGGTTGATCTGAATCGTACGACCGATCACACCCTGGTCCGCACCAAAGCGGTTCTGCCATAGCTCATAGCTCAGAACCGCTTCAGCAGCGCCCGCGCTTTCATTGGCACCTGTGGGAGCCAGCGTCCGTCCTAGCTGGGGCCGGACGCCAAGCACCTCAAAATAGTTGGAAGAGGTGAGCGCTCCATAGATTCGCTCTGGCGTCCCGGTTCCAGTGATCGACATGTAGTCGTCGTGGTAAGCCAGCAGACCTGCGAAGCTGTGTGTGTTGTCGCGGAGTTCGGCGTAATCGTAGTAGGAGAAGGGCGGAGTTGGATGATCGCTCCGCTCACCGCGCATGAGTGTAATCATCTGCCCTGTTGTACGAATGCCGGGAATGGGATCGAGCAAGGTGGCGTCGATCCAACTGAAGATGGTGGTGTTGGCGCCAATGCCGAGAGCCAGCGTCAATACCGCCAGAAATGCGAATCCCGGATTTTTGCGCAACTGCCGCAGGGCGTAGCGCAGATCGAACCAGAGCGATGTCATTACGTACTCCGTCATCGTATGCAGTGCAAGTTACTCCGCCCGTAGTGCTTGATTGGGCTGGATTGAGGCGGCGCGGCGCGCCGGAAGCAGAGCTGCCGAAGCTGAAATCAGCAAGGTGAAGAACAGTGCTGCGGCCAGCGCCGAGACATCAAAGATAGCCACGCCATAGAGCTCGCTGCGGAAGAATCTGGCCAGCGCTACAACGGCAGGCAAGGCCACCGCGATGGCAATCGACGCGATAAGCGTCATCTCCCGCAAAACCAGATGAACAACATGGCTGCGCGGAGCTCCCAGTGCGAGGCGAACACCGAATTCGCGGGTGCGCTGATTGGTGGCATAGGCCAACACGCCATAGATGCCAACAGCCGAGAGCAAAACCGCGAGCAGAGAGAAGCCAATGGCCAGATATGCCAAAGCACGCGCTCCGGTGGCACTGTGATCGATCTGCTCCTCCATGGTGCGCATTCCATCTACAACCAGCGTGGAGTCGAGCTGGTGGATGGCCTGGCGAATGGAACTCTGCACTACAGTCGGTGGCATCTGGCTGCGCACGTACATCTGCACGCCCAAGGGATGCCGCAGTTGGAGATAGGGACGATAAACCGTGGGAACAGGATCGCTACGTAGATTCTTGTGGCGAACGTCACCCACCACGCCCACGATGGTCGTGTCCAACTTGACGCCGGAGCCGCGAGCATCGGCCAGCATGCGGCCCAGTGCAGCTTGCGGCGAACCGAAATAGCGGAGAGCGAAGGCTTGATTCACAATCGCGACCTTGGGCTGGCCTTGGGCGTCTGCTGCCGTGAATTCGCGTCCGCCCAGTACCGGCTGGCCAAGCGTGGCAAAGTAGTTGGGCGTAATCCACGGCGCCTCGAAGTCCATGGACTCGCCTTCCGTCTCCTTGTAACCCTGGATGGTCATGCCGCTGTTGTTAGTGTTGCCGACCAGTTCTGGATCGGTGGTGGCCGCAACATGAGCAACGCCGGGAATGCGCGCCAGTACGTCGAGCGTTGCCTGGATGGTGGTGAGCGTCTGCGCTTCGCGGTATCCGGAGTTGGTGGGATCGAGCGCAAAAGATGTCAGGCTCGATACGGTAAATCCGACGGCCTGGTGGCGCAGGTTGTTGAGGGTATGCACGAACAGTCCGGTGGTGCCGAGCAGGAGAACGCTCAAGGCAATCTGCGTACCCACCGCAAGCTTGCGAAAACGTTGCGAACTGCGTGCCGCCGTGCCTGCATTCTGCCGCAACTCCTGCGCCAGGTTCGGACGCAAGAAATGGAAAGCGGGCGCGATGCCGAAGAAGATGCTGAGCAGCAGTGAGACCGCAAAGGTGAACACCAGCACCCGGCCATCGATTGCCGCGGAAAAAGGTTCTTGTCCGGGGTCGGAGGCTGTGAGCAGACGTACCAGAAGGGAAGCAGCCATGGGGGCCAGGGCAACTCCGGCCAATGCTCCGGACAGCCCGAGCAGGCCGCCTTCCACCAGCAACTGCACAACAATGCGTCCACGATGCGCACCGAGAGCAAAGCGCATGGCCATCTCGCGGGCACGGCTGGAGGCGCGCAACAAGAGCATGGTTGCCACGTTGAGAGCACACATGGCCACCAGCAAGCCGGCCATCGCCATCAGGATGAAGAGCGGCGTCTTCAACTCCAGACGCTCTGGAACATAGCCACCGGAATCATCCAATACATGCAACGCGGTGTTGTCGAGGAAGCGGTGCCGAAAGCGTTCTGAAGGAGCCTTGTATAGATTGAGTTCTTCTGCGCGGAGCGAGTGCCAGAGCGGTTGCAGGCTGGCTTCAGCCTGCTGGCGTGTGACGCCAGGTTTAAGCCTGCCAACCATGGTCAGCCAAATGGATTGGTGACTATTCAGATTATCCCGCTCTGCCATCCAGGGCAGAGCTACTTCACACATGCTGACAGGAAGAAACATGCCTGGACGATAGCCGCCGATGGCGGAGTCAAAACCCTGCGGCGCTACACCGAGTACGGTGAAGCTGTGACCATTGATGAGCACGGTTTGCCCCACCACGGAGGGATCGCCGGCAAAGCGTGTACGCCAGTAGTCGTAGCTGAGCACCAGTACGGGATTGGAGTTCTTCGCGGTATCGTCAGATGGCGTGAACAGACGGCCAAGGGCCGGTTGCAGTCCGAGCACCTGAAAGTAATTGCCGGTTACCAGTTCGGCTTCTTTGTTTTCGGCTTGATTGCGCCATCCCACTCCAACGTAGGCGCGATCGGCTGCAATCATGCCGGAGAAGACCTGATTCTTGTCGCGCAGATCCTTGTACATCGGATAGGAAAAGAAGTTCTTCATCTCGCCGCCAAAGCTGGAGGCCGAACCGGAAAATGCGCCAAAGAATTCAAAGCGCACCAGCTCACGGGGCTGCTCAACCGGCAACAGGCGCAGCAGCACGCGGTCGAAGAGTGAGAAAACTGCGGCATTCATGCCAATGCCGAGTGCCAGGGTCAGAATGACCGTGAGGGCAAAGCCGGGGGATTTGCGTAACTGCCGCAGCGCGTAGCGCAGGTCGAACCAAAGCGATCTCATAACAGACTCCGTCGTTGTGTGCCGTGCGAGTTACTCGGTGCGCAGTGTTTTAACTGGATCGATAGAAGCTGCGCGCAATGCGGGAACCAGTGCGGCCAGCAGCCCCGCGCAGATCAGCGACAGGGCAATGGCCGTAAAGATCCCTGCGTCCTTCTGCGCTTCGACATAAATCACCATGCCAATGATCTTGCGGACGCCGAGGGTGAGCACCAGCCCGGCAATGGTTCCGACCGTGACCAGCCAAAGGATGCGCTGCAACACGAGCCTGACGATGTGTTCGCGCGAAGCTCCCAAGGCCATCCGCACACCGGTGTCGCGTGCGCCGCGCTCCACTTCATGGCTCACCAAGCCATAGATTCCAACCAGCGCCAGAGTGAGGGCCAGCGCGGCGAAGATGCCAAACAACCAGCTTTCCATGCGCTCCATCACCAGATGATCGGAGACAACTTGCGTCATGGTCTCCGGCGTTTTGAAGGGAATCGTCGGATCGATGTCATGCAGAGCGCTGCGCAAGGCAGGAACAATTGCAGACGGGTCGCCCTCAAAGCGGACAACCAGTGCACTGCCATTCATTGTTTCAATGCGCCCGTCGACCGGAATTGAGTCCAGCAGCACGTCTCGTTGGGCCAGGGGATCTTGGAAAATATCCTGACGCACGCTGCTGGTGACGCCGACAATGCGTGTCCAATTCTCTTCCTTGTCGCCATCGTCGGTGCGTTGTTGGACGGGGTCCAGGCCCGTCGGAATGAACTTCCGCACAAAGGCTTCGTTGACCACGACTGTAGACGCCTTGCTCTTGGCGTCATCCAGGGAAGGGGAGAGCCAGCGCCCGCGGTGCAACTGAATTTGGAACACGTCATAGTATCCGGCGGTGACGACGCGAGTTTCCGCCAGCTTTTCCTGGCCGCGCGGATAAGGCGGTTGGCCGGCAATGTGCAGTTCCAAGTTGTTGCCCCATCCCTGTATGGGCAGCATTGTGATGGCGCCTACAGCGCGTACCCCGGGAATTTGGCGGATACGTTGTTCGAGCGGCATGAAGAAGTCAGCTTGCACGTCGCGGCCTGCATAACGCGAGGGCGTCAGATTGAGTTGCGTGCTCATGATGTGGGTTGGATCAAAGCCCAGATCGGTATGCTGATAGCTGGTTACCATGCGGATCAGCAGACCCGATACAACCAGCAACACCAGAGTAAGTGCAACTTGCACCACGATGAAGCTGGAACGCAGCCGGTTCTGGCCGCGGCTGATACCAGTGCTGAGGCCGGACTTCAGCGAACGGTTCGGATCGGCGCCCGACAGCCGCAATGCAGGATAGAGCGAGGCCGCCATGCTGACCAGAACGGCGGTTGCCACGGCGGCGGCAAGCACCGTCCAGTTGATCTGGATTTCAGAACCGCGTGTTAGCGCTTTGACAAGAAAAGCGCGCATCACATGCAGGAGCGATGTGGTCAGAAAAATGCTGACGGCAACGCCTATGGCTGCCAGCAACAGCGATTCCGTGAGCATTTGCCGCACCAGACGAATGCGGCCGGCGCCAATGGCTACACGCATGGCCATCTCGCGTTCGCGATGCACACCGCGCGCCAGCAACAATCCCGCTACGTTCACGCAGCCAATTGCCAGAACGGCCAATACCGCGCCGAGCAGCGTCCAGAGCGGGCCCTTGCTCTTCCCGGTTACCGCCTCAGCGAGGGGTGCCAGCCGCACAGTGCGTCCGGAGTCCGTGGCGGGATAAGCACGTCCGAGATTGACAAACACTTGGGCAAGATCGCTCTGCGC
>Ga0207857_1000098_pt1 | contig 26950 bp, 17 predicted proteins | sample LuqExpMetageno22_FD_187780 | JGI IMG/M metagenome (GOLD analysis project Ga0207857, IMG submission 187780) | Tropical forest soil microbial communities from Luquillo Experimental Forest, Puerto Rico - Sample 22 (SPAdes) | ecosystem: Environmental > Terrestrial > Soil > Tropical forest ... | reverse complement strand
GTGCCTGAAATGGGAGACATCGAGTACGTTGTACGATCTGAGCGTGTCGGTGTAGATGATCGAATCCGGAGCGATACGCTGTTCGATGATGGGCAGCAGCGTGACCGATTGTGCGTTGGGGATGATGGCTGTGTAGACCTTGCCTTTGCGCTTCAACAGGCCGAAAACAGCAACTTTTCCGGAAGCGCCGCGGCTCCGGCTACAAAGTATTCGATCAGACGCCCTTGCTGCCGTGGTGTCAGACGACTTTTCCGCTCATACACCATCCGCTAAAAGTACCCCTTGCTGGCACCCTTAGCTACTGCAGCCCCTTGAAAATAATGGCTCTGCGCCGCAAGAATGAATATGGATTTCGTGAACCTATAAATCGCCACGATAATGGCGTTTGATAGACAGAACAACAAATTCGTGAACAGCCGTTATGCGGCCTGCGTTGACGTGGACGACTCCGTCGTTGTTTCGCAGCAAGCCTCGATGAACAGGAAGCGATTACGGGTGAAAGTGAGGCGTTCGCGCTCAATGCGGTCTGGCGTGAGGATGATGTTGGCGATGCCGGTTTCGTCTTCGAGGGAGAGGAAGACGAAGCCTTTGGCAGTGCTCAGGCGTTGCCTGAAAATGACACGGCAAGTAGTACTGGCACTATCAGGAAATGCTAAGCTCTCTTACGCTTCCCTTGACAATCTAGGAGAGTAGGGGTACTGTCTTCCCTAGATCATCAAGGAGAATCCCGTGGTTCGAGAAAAACAAGAAAAACAGATAGATCTGTTGCAGGGTACATTAGATCTTCTGATTCTAAAAGCTGTTTCGCTTGGGCCGCTCCACGGGTATGGTGTGCTGCTGCGCATCCAGCAGATTTCAGGCGAAGAGCTCGTGATCCTGCAAGGATCGCTGTATCCGGCGCTCTACCGGCTGGAGCACCAGGGTGCCATAGCAAGTGAGTGGGGCGAAAGCGAGAACAACCGCCGCGCCAAATACTACCGGCTGACTACTGCAGGTCGCCGCCGGCTGGGCGTGGAAACCGAGAAATGGAACCGTATGGCTGGAATCATCAGTACGATCCTTCGCAGCACGGTTTGATAGATGTGGGGAATAGGTGAGCCATGAACTTATATTCATTCGTCACCCGCGTTTTCGCGCAGCCGCGTTCGTGGCTCCGTGCCATAATTCGACGCGAACACCTGGAAGAGGAGATGGATGCGGAGCTGTCCTATCATCTTGAAAACCTGACAGACGATCTGATTCGCGCCGGTCACCCCCCTATTGAAGCCGCGCGCCGTGCGCGGATGGCGCTGGGGGCCATGACGGTGACGAAAGAAAAGATGCGCGCGTCGCTCGGACTTCGGTGGTGGGACGAGTTAAGGGCAGACCTCCGCTACGGCATACGCATTCTGCGCAAGAATTCGGGTTTCACCGCAATCGCAGCTACCTCGCTTGCCCTGGCCATTGGCGCCAACATAACTATTTTTTCTGTAGCAAAGCAGGTTCTTTATGACCGGTTGAATGTGCCCAATCCCGCCGAACTGCGATTGCTGCAATGGACTGGCGACAGCAATAGCGCAGTGCACACTATCTGGGGAAGCGGCGAAAGACGGGAGGGAGGCGGAATTGTTAGCACTGAGTTCTCCTATCCTGTCTATCGCGCATTGCGTGCCCACAATCAGGTTCTGGAGGACCTTTTCGCGTTTAAAGGGGACTCTATGAACGCAACCGTGGGGCAGAATGCGCAGCAGTTGCGAGTGGAGATGGTGTCTGGAAACTACTACGCGCAGTTGGGTGTGCGGCCTCAGCTTGGCAGGCCAATCCAAGCGAGCGATGATGATGCAGCGGGATCATCCGCGGTTGCGGTGCTCAGCGATGGACTATGGGAGCGAGCGTTTAACCGCTCGCCCGCAGTACTGGGACAGTCAATTAAATTGAGCAACACGCTGCTAACGATCGTGGGAGTGAATCCGCATGGTTTTACAGGAACAGAAGATGCACTTGCTTCGCCGGATGTGTTTGTGCCACTGGCAATGCAGCCGCTTCTGCACCCGGCTCCGGCACGAATGCCGTCTACCGAGATGACGGATGCAGATATGCGCCGCAATCCAAATTTTTGGTGGGTTGAAGTATTGGGACGCGTGAAGCCAGGAATTCAAGATCAAGAGGCACGAGCAGCACTCGATTTGCAAATGTCGGCAGCTGTACGGGACACCTTGACATTGAAGGAAGACGAGAGCGTGCCGCACCTTGAACTAGCCACCGGGGCCCGCGGTCTGCATGGCTCAGATCGCATCTTCAAGAAGCCGGTGAATGTGTTGATGGTGCTGGTGGCCCTAGTACTATTGCTGGCTTGCGCCAACATTGCAAACCTGCTGCTAGCGCGGGGTGCGCAACGACAACGCGAAATGAGTGTGAGATTGGCTTTGGGAGCCGGGCGCGGACGGGTCTTGCGTCAACTGCTTGTGGAGAGTCTGCTGCTTGCCGCCCTCGGCGGAGCGGGAGGGCTGATACTGGGATACCTGGGACGCAACGTAATTCCCAACACATTGAGCAGAGGATGGCAACGCAGCGAAATTAATGTTCCCTTCGATTGGCGGGTCTTCGCATTTACGGCAGCGGTGACGATTGTGACTGGCATCTTGTTCGGTCTCGCGCCAGCCTGGCTTGCCGCGCGCGCAGAGGCCAGCAATTGCTTGAAAGAGAGCACTCACACGGCAACGCGACCTCGTCACGGTCTGGCTGGAAAAGGTCTTGTTATTTTTCAAATTGCACTTTCAACACTGTTGGTGATTGGCGCGGGGCTCTTCTTTCGTACGGTGCTGGCGCTTAACGCGGTGGATGTGGGCTTCAAACCGGATAATCTGCTATTGTTTGAAATCCACCTTCCGTCCGCGCGCTATCCCGCCGGCAAAGACGTGCAGATGTTCTCTCGACTGGAGCGAGAGTTTGGCGCGATGCCGGGCGTTGAACGTGTGGCGCCGACCTTGGGGCCTTACATTGCAAACACCATATCAAATGTCAGATTTCTGCCAGAAGGGGAAGCGACCAACCATAACAAAAGACAGGTGGAGAACTTCAACCTCGTGGGAAACGATTTTTTTCAGACGCTCGGAATTCCGATTGTAGCTGGGCGTTCGTTTGGCCCCGAAGATACCGAGGCATCCGAAAAAGCGGGCATTATCAACCAGAGCCTTGCGCAAAAGAGATTCCCCAACGCAAACCCCGTTGGGAAGCGGTTTAAGGTACCAAATATGCTGAAAGAAGAGTGGGTGAGGGTGGTTGGCATTTGTGCCAACACCCACTACGACAAATTACAGGGCGATCCGCCACCACAATTTTTGTTGCCGTATGTGCAGCAGAAAGAAATGAGCGGTATGACCTTTGCCGTTCGGAGCCCTATGGAGCCTGCAACTCTTGCGTCTGAGCTGCGTCGCGTAGTGCAACAGCTGGATCGCGACCTGCCCGTTACCGCCATACGAACACAGCGGGAGCAGATCAACGAGAGCATCCAGACTGAGCGCACGTTTGCCGCGTTGACGGCAGGCTTCGGAGTGCTGGCGTTGACGCTTGCCTGCGTGGGGATCTATGGCATCATGGCGTACTTAGTTGCTAATCGCAAGAACGAAATCGGTATTCGCCTGGCTCTCGGTGCGCAGCCGGTGCAGGTGCGCAGCATGATTCTGCGCGAAAGCACATGGCTGGCTGCTGCGGGAATTGTGGTTGGAGTGGCAGCGGCTTTGGGGCTTACCCGGCTTGTCAAGTCCATGCTTTACGGTATCCATCCCTGGGATCCATCCACGCTAACAGGAGGGGTGTTGATTCTACTTATGGTGGCATTGGCGGCAAGCTGGATTCCGGCGCGGCGTGCGGCAAGGCTACAACCAATGGATGCCTTGCGCCACGAATAGTGACACTGATCCACATCTGCCCCTTGCACTCCTACAAGAGCGAGAGCATTCTTCTTGCAGAAGTGCAAGGTATAACGTATATGTCAGAACAATACATCGATCTCTCGCCCCTATTCGAATAGTTCGAATATGCGGAACTCCTCAATCTGTTTTTGGAAATAGACTCAGGCTATCCATGCGCTCCCATACCGAGTGGCTTAGACTCTCCGATGGGTCCATCCAGTCGCTCCTTGTGCGTGTGCTTTGGTCGGCTCATGCGCGGAGTTTCCTGGATGAACTCCCGTAAATATCAAATTACTACTGCCACTCCGGCAGAGCCGGGGGACCTCCTCACCCTTTAGGCGGTCCTTGATCAAACCGATTTCATGTTTGGGCGTCTTGATGCCCTGTGTCGCTTTCTTCTGAAAGGCATAAATGACCCACAAGTCAAGTCTGAGCTGCACTGCGTAAACAACGCGAAACGCATTCCCCCGGTGGGGCAGTGCTATTTCAAAGACTCCAACCCCAAACCTTGTAGGGGTTAAACGATATCGGCTTTCCCGCGCTCCGCTGCAATCGTCAGACTGCATATAGACTTCGGTTGTCTTGGCCAGCTCGGAATGACGCATCATCCCCTGAATGTCCTTGACGCGGCCCTTGTCTTTGGTCGGCAGGCGCTCTTTGAATCGTAGTCAGTCCTTTGCGGATTTTGGGGATCTGATCATTTTTACTCTACTCCGAAACTCCGCTTGCACGGCCTTCGCTGGTTTGTTCTTGTTCCGGCTAAACTGCTTATTTCGTCTCATAACGATAGTTGAATCGTCCCTCTGGAGCGACAGCGCCATCGCTGTAGAAATCCATGACATCACCAGCATGCTGCAGGTTGTCCGCCCACTTGAAGTCAAATGAAATGCCATGCTGATGAGAAGCAAGTCCGAGCGCTGTCCAAGGAATGGCGAGTTGCATTTGATTACCGACGACCTGCACCGAGATAGGCGCGACCTTTTCCCATGTCCAACCACCGGTATTCTTCTCCAGCCAAGTCTGTCCATTTGCATCCACGGTTCTATCGACGATGAAATCATAACCACTCCAGCCAGTTGCGCCATCCTGATCGGAGTCGATAAGCAGCCACATCCAGTTGGGGTCAGTCCTGGGTGTGATTGGATCGCGGGTGCGCACATAGAAATAGATGTTCAGAGAATCGTGTGCAACCTTGAATGCCGTAAAGTCATTGCGGCCTGTGTGGTTGGCATAGTGTAGTCCGCCAACACCGATGAAATCGCGCGGTAGTGTCCGATATGCACCAGCCAGATACTCGGGACGAACGGTTTGCCACTGTTGAAATGTTCCGTTCAGTTTGATGCTGGTGGAGGGAGACGGTTCGGGCAGAGGAGGAGCGCCTTTGTAGCGCCGTATATTGGCCACCATCTGATAGTAATAATTGTCTCCGTGCCCTCCCTTTTCTGGTTCAATGTCGCGGCTGAACTCCTCGTTGAATTGATCGACAAACATGATCGGTTTACCTGGAGCCGACCAACGGCCAGCAGTCCATTCGTTCCAGCCGGTGATCATGACAAACGGAGGGTCGAGTTGAAATACGCGCTTCCACTGTTCTTGAAAATTGCTCCCCAGATTTACGGAATCCGGAGCAATGTTCTGTTTGCCGTCATGAAAGCTGCGTCCCCGCGCCGCGCCATCGCTCATGTTCGTGACCTTCCCGTCGTCCGCGCGCAGATTTTGCGCGACAGAGACGTTTACCTGTTCGGGGCGATTTGGATCTTCCGTATATCCGTAAGCCTGGGGATAGGTGGCCTCCCAATGCCAAGCATAGGGTGTGTTGATCAAGGTGAAGGGCCAATGCGCGGCACGCAACGTGAAGAACCCCTTCAGCTCGTCGTTGGCTTCTGCGGGATCGCAAATCAGCAGCGGCTTTCCCTTCCAATTGAACCAAAGATCGCGGTACAAACCTCGTTCATACAGGGTGTGATAGATCTCTGCGGCGGTTTTGCCTGCCTCGGTGTTGACCATAAAAGCGACCTGCGGCGTGCGGCCGCCTGCCTGCCGAATATCCTGAAACGTCTTGAGCAATTCCAAATACACCTCAGGATAGGAAATAGCATTGGTGGTATCAAAAATTAGGACATCGACGCCTGCATCGGACAGCAACTGCGCATGGCGCCGCAATACCCAGGGATCGGCACTGTGGTAATAGCCAAAGAGAGGCTCGCCCCAGTAATGGGATTCGCCGATGTCTCCCCACAGTGGCGAGTCGGGCTTGCTGAGAGCATCTGGATCCTGAGCGAGAATGTTGGCTACGCTCAGTGGCCCCGCAGGATGGCCATGGCGCGCCTTCTCACTGTGGGTGAGAAAATAGAAGATCCCAACAAAACGGCCGGCTCTCACAGAACCTACTTCTGAGGCCATTGGAAGTGAACGACCCAACGCATCCGTGGCAGGCCACGGCACACCAGGATTGAGCGTTGCATTCTCGGGGAGGAGCGGTGTCTGCGCGAGCCGCGCTTTGTTGTTTGACCCATCTGCTCGATTTAAAGTGCCTGGGGCAGCCAAACTCTGTTTGTCGGAAGGTTGGGTCGCTGCGATTGGAATCGACTGCTGGGCGGAGCCAAGTTCGCCGCACATAACCAAAGCGAGTGCAATAACACAGATCTGAAGCTGCATATCTCACTTCCTCGTCAAGAACCGATTACCGTGGTCGATTGAGGCTATTCCTAAATCAGACGCGCAATTCCTAATCAAAAAAGCATCTCTTGACGTAACGGATTCTGCATAACTCTATGTGCCATCCGGAATGGTGCGCAAGAGCTATAGGGACTATTGCCAGATAGTCCAGTTGGATATTCGTTAGGGGCAATGCTGGTGTGTCGCCAAGCCTGGGAATGCGAGTGTTCAAAGCAACGGGGGTAAAGAGCCAAGCTTCCTACCGCAAGAATTTAGATCCCGCCTCTTGGCTTTCCAGATCTCAGAATTGCGACAAGGTGGGGCACCTATCAGTGGCAAAACCAAATTGCAGGCCATCTAGTTATCAATTCGAACGATCCCTTTTTGGATGGAAATTGTCGCTGCTTCTGTACGATCACCGACTCCAAGCTTTTCCATGATGTTATTAACGTGATTCTTTACCGTGAAGCTGCTAATGCCGAGCGCTTGACCGATATCTCTGTTGGTGAGGCCCTTCGAGACCATCTTTAGAATATCGAGTTCGCGCGCAGTCAGGTCGGGTCGCATCATGCGATCAGCAAGGCGCGTAGCAATCTCACGGGGGATATACTTTCTTCCGGCATGAACACTACGAATCGCCTCTACCATAACTTTCAGGGATGTATCTTTTAGCAGGTAGCCCAGCGCTCCGGCACGCACAGCGCCGTAGATGTCTTCATCGGTATCAAAACTGGTCAGGATGATCACGCGAGCGGTGTGACCGTCGCGCTTCATCGCCTGAACCATCTCGACGCCACTCATCCCTTGCATGCGAAGGTCGAGCAAGACTACATCGACTGCGTTGTTCCGTAGGATCGCCAGTGCTTCTTTTCCTTCTGATGCGGAGCCTACGATGCTTATCTCTGGCTGGGTTCCTAACATACTGGTGAGTCCAACCCGGATGGCAGGATGATCATCAACAATCAGAATGCGGATCAGCTTTTCCGGCGGCTTTGACATGGTAGGTGCTCCTTTAGAAACCTGAATAGTAGCCAAGGCAGTGCGGTTATCGTGACGCGGGACGGCAAAGGAACAGCAATTGATACGGTTGTGCCTTCTCCGGGATTGGATCGGATTTCAAGTTTAGCGGATATGCTCATTGCCCGCTTGCGCATGCCAAGAACGCCAAAGCTTGGCTGGTTCGGATCCTCCACAAAGCCTGTACCGTCGTCGCTGATGTACATCAGCAAGAGATTCTCACAGTATTCGAGATGGATGACGAGCTTGGTCGGATGAGCATGGCGAATCGCATTTGCTAGCGCTTCCTGTCCGATTCTGCAGAGTGTGTCCGATAGACGCAAGGTCAGTGGGGGCGCATTCCCAGCGGAGGTGGCAACCACTTGAACGTCGCTGCCGGCAACAAGACGGTGGGCGCAAGAGGTCAAGGCGCCGAGCAGACCCTCGGACTCAAGCAGGTGTGACCGAAGCATGTCCACACTGCGGCGCGCCTCACGGTGGCTGTGACGCACCAGGTCTGCAGTCAGGTCGAGTTGCTGATGTACTTTTGCAAGCTCTTCCGGTATTCCGACCCGAACTGCCTCAAGCTGAAAGCCTATTCCCGCCACGCTTTGCGAAAGGCTGTCATGCACTTCGTAAGCTAGAACCTCTCGTTCTTCCACTACTGCGCGCAGGCGCCAATTCTCCAGTCGCTGGTAGAGCAGGTTGACGATCAAGGCCAGGATCAGAAGACCCACGGCGATGACTGAAAGATGTCCCAAACTCCACCACGGAGGCCCAGCCAGCACTTCGACATCATCAATAGATGGCACCAGCACCGCAAAAGGCGTCGAATAAGAGGTGTAGGAGGGATCGACGACGGCGACTCCTCGAAGCCTCACTAAACTGTCGGGCGCGACTCGGTTGTAAAGACTGTCCCCGCGTTCGCGATTGATGATGGCTCGAAACGATTGAGAGCCGGCGTCGAAATCAAAACGCAGAGAATTATTGGGCAAATACTGCTTGTTGCGCAGGCGCCCCTCGACCTCAATGAAAGTTGCGTCGAAGGCACCCGTGGCTGCCTGCGATGCGGTGACTGAAACAGCAGGGGTTGGTGTACTCTCCCAAAGAACGCGCACTTTGGCATTCTTGAGGACAGAACTGAACGCGTTCGGACTGGCATCTCCAGTGGCTTCCACTTCGTCACCAATCTTCAGCGGTCGAGGTACAGCTTGCTGAATGGCAATGCCACCCGTTGCGTCTTGCACGAACAAAGCTGGCGAAGTGAGGATAACTCGGCCGTGGACTGTGACCTTTGCCGACTGGACCAGCAAATCCAGTCGAAGATTGCCGATAGGCGCGATGTTTGGCCCGGACGGTAATTCCCGAGTACCCATGCCTGACGGAGAAGTGCGTGAATCGTCAAGACGTGAAATCCCTGCTTCCGGCCGAGTTTGTAGCGGCGAGTTCCTGTGGGACTGCCCCTGGGCCAGCATCTCGTCGAGATCCCGCTCCGTGGCAGGGCGAACAACGACATTACGCCACACTCCGCCGGAGTGGGAGGACTGCAGACCGATACGCCCAGAACGAATGCAGTTGTCGTCGGTCATCGAAACCATAGTGGGAGTTGCGGTGGAAGACAGACTTGCAGTTGCCACCAATCGACACCCATAGGCGAGAACCTTGAGATGGTACCAGTGCGACGACTGCAGCTCAGGTTGAAGCGGGGAACTATATCCGTAGATTCCGTGCCCTGCGCGGCCGAGTGTCAGTGTGCTGGCAAGACCACGCGTTTTGTGCAAAGCGGCGAAGTAGCCATTGTAGGCATACACCCCCTCCTCTTCATCGTTTGAGCGCAGAATAAAGCCCACGTCGCTGGCCGAACCGGTCGCGTTCAACACCATGACATCAGCTTCGACTGAGTAGTTGCGCCAGTAGTGTGATCCCGAGAACAGCTTGGCTCCGCGCTCGTTCGAGTCGTCCCGCATTGAGCCATCACTCAATTCCCAGGTGCCGCCGAACGCCTGCCATTCTTCGTCCTTACTCTGTGCAAAGGAATCGTGATAGGGCAGGCCACGTGTGGGGCTTTGCCAATATGCGGAGAAACCGAGCGCCCCGAGGATCAGTGATCCCACAAGCAGTGCAGGCAAAAGCACGCGCCAGCGCGCAAGACGGAGAGCGATCACGGGCCGACCATCCATTTAGGTTGCATCTCAGCCGGAAAAGTGTCGATCATGGACCGCAACTCTCGCATTGTTCTCGTAACATTTTCTCGTGTCAGCAGCACCGGCTTGAACTGAGTGACAGACGGGATAGGAAGTCCCTGCTGTCGTTCAAGGATCTGGCGAACAGCTTCGGCTCCCATCCTCTGTGTGTCTTCGATGACCACCGAATCAAGGCTTGGTGAGTCGAACATCAATTCCGTGTCATCGTCGCGATCAAAGGCTATCACTCTGACGTGGCTGGACTGCCGGTCGCTGATGGCCCAGAGTACTCCATGAACCGATGCGGATGAAAGCGCGACAATCGCATCCAGATTCGGATGAGCTACCAGCGTTTCCTCCGCCACCTGATACTCATGCGATTCGTTGAATGACCCCATCCGCTTCACTACGATGTGGATATTTGGGTAATTATTCTGAAGATACTGCTCGAGGCAACGCGCACGAGTGACTATGCCGATGACGTTCGGATTGATGCCAAGCAGCGCGATTGTCCCCTTGCCGTGCAGCACACCTTCAATTCGTTGAGCAGCAATGCGCGCTCCCGCATCCTCGTCGTTCAAGACGTAGCTGAGCTGGCCGCCCGGAGGCACCGACAAGGGCGATCCGACCACCACAACCTGAAGACCTTTTGACATTGCACGCCGGACGGGGGTAATCAGCGCTTGCGGATGATCCGGGGCCAGAATCAGGCCCTGATAGCGACCAGAAATGACACGTTCAACCATGGCAATCTGGCTCAAGATATCATCTTCGCTTGTCGGTGCGTTCCAGTAAATATGTACACCGGCTTTAGCTGCAGTAGCTTTGGCACCAAGGTGTTCGGACTCCCATAGCGGTGTGGCAGTGGTTTGCGGTATCACGGCGATCGTTGCTGGTTCCTCGCGACGACAGCTCCCCAAAAACATGACTGCAAAGAACGCCATAGCTACCCAGAACGGCGGCAACGCGTTTCGCTGCGGACAAATTCGTAGGTAAATGGAGTTGCGCATAACGGTGCGAGAGCAAGTGTAGCCTTCACTCCATCGATTGACAAGGTCCGGAGACGAACGTGTTCCGCATTCTCCATATAGTCTGCATGGACTATGCGGAGGTAGTCCCCGTGGCTCTTGCAAGCCGTTGCGGAGGGCGCATAGAGTCAGTCCGAATTCGTTACAGGAAGAAATCATCCTTTGAGAATTGGAGATCACGAAGCGAATTCACGAGTAAAAAGCAAACGACAACAGTAATCAACTTTGGAGAGGACAGGTTATGACAAACAACAGAGTTCGATTCCATATTGCGACCTGCTTGCAGACGCTCATGGAGCGCAGGAGACGAACGAGTGCAGGCATCGTACTTGTCGCCATGGCGATATGGGCAATACTGATCGTCGCACAACCGCTTTCCGCGCAGATGAGTACGGGCTCCATTTCAGGAAACGTCCTTGATCCGCAGGGCCATGCGATTGCGAATGCAACTCTGCGCATCACCAATATGGGGACAGGAGAAGTTCAGTCTCGGCAGAGCAGCAGCGCCGGAGGTTACAGGGTCGACGCTCTGAATCCGGGAAAATACTCCGTGGCTGCTGAAGCGGAAGGCTTCAAGGGCTACAAGACTGAAAATATTGTCGTCTCCATCAGCAGCACTACTGCTCTAGACATCCAGTTAGAAGTTGGCAGCGCGACGCAATCTGTCACTGTGACCGCAACAGGCGCGACGCTCGAGACGGAGAGCTCGGATCTTGGGACATCCGTTGGTCCGACACTTGTCGCCAATTTGCCACTTTCCGTTGGCTCTGGAAATATGCGGTCGATCATGAATTTCATCTTCCTGGTCCCGGGAGTCGTCGGAGGCGAAGCCCTGAACAAGATTGCAGGTGGTCAAGCTACAGGCTCCACAGTGCAGGTTGATGGCGGTTCCATCGATACCGTCACCGGTGCCAACTACGATTCCGCTGGCTACACTCCGTCGGTCGACGCAGTGCAGGAATTCACCATTTTACAGTCAGGGTATCCGGCTCAATATGGCAGGACTACGGGTGGAATTATCAACTTTGGCACCTTATCAGGGACCAATCAGTTTCATGGCAAGATTTACGATTTGTACCATAACACGGCGCTCAATGCGAATAGCTGGTGGAATAACCTGCAGGCGGCCGCCAACCCATCCCAAGCCAGTACATTCAAGCGGTCAGTGGACATGAAGAATGAATATGGCTTTACCGTCGGCGGGCCGGTTCTTCTGCCTCATATATACGACGGGAGAAACCGCACGTTCTTCTTCTATTCATGGGCGCAGTATCGTCAAAATCTGGGCTCTGTGCGGACAAGCACGGTTCCCACTGCTGCAAATCTAAGCGGGGACTTTTCTGCAACTCTAACGAGTACTGTCATTGCAACCAATCCATGTAATGGTCAGCCGATTTATCAGGGGGAAATCTTCGATCCTTCCACGACTACGAAAGTCGGGAGTACATATTGCCGCACCCCGTTTAGCTACAACGGGCAATTGAACCACATCAACCCAGGTCTATTCAGTAAAGTTGCGCAGAACGTACTGGCATATGAGCCGGCAGCACAAAATACTGCACTCACCAACAACTATTCGTTCCGGAATGAGTATCCAATTCGCATTACGAGCGAGACGATCCGTATCGACCACAGTTTCAACGATAAGAACAAGGTCTTCGGATCCTATAACCCGCATCACTACTCCTCAACGAACAATGGCCAGTCCATTCCCGGTCCGGCCAGCCCTTGGGTGTATTTGACGCAGACGACGTTTTTGCATGACTTTCACCTGGGTTACGATCACCAGTTTTCACCGACAACATTTAATCACGTGGTTATCAGCGGGTTCCGATTTACCAACTTCCCGCTCGATCCGTCGGTCAATTACGGGATCAACTTTACGCAAAAGCTTGGTCTTGGGAGCAATATTGTCTCCAACATGTTCCCGCAATTTAGCTGGGGTGAGAACCTCAGTGGCGTGGGTAGCTGGCTCAATTACCAGGACTACCAGAATCACGTTCAGATCGCTGACAACTTCATGACCACCGTCGGCAAACATACATTTAATGCCGGCGTTGACTTTCGTTACCAGCAGTTCACGCGCAATTTCCAGATTAGCTCGAACGGCGCCTACAACTTCGCGCGGGCTGAAACAGCAGGCACGAATCTCTTCACAACGCAGTCCGGCAACGGCTTCGCCAGCTTCTTGCTCGGTCAAGTCAGCAGCGCCTCTGCTTCGATAGCAGCCGTTGTTCCACAGCGGAGGCAAGAATACGCGGCCCTGTATATCCAGGATGACTACAAGCCGCGGCCAAACCTGACGCTGAATATTGGATTTCGTTATGACGTGGACGTTCCGTTTAGTGAACATTACGGAAACGTGAACAATTGGGATCCAACACTTTCTGACACCAACCTTGGGGTCCTTGGTGGGCTTGTCTTTTCAGGGACGGGCCCCGGACGCTCTGGTCTGAGCAGCCGACTGGCCAATACATACTACAAAGACTTTGGGCCGCGACTGGGCTTTGCGTGGTCTCCCAAATCTCTTGGAGGCAAATCTGTTCTACGCGGAAGTTACGGAATCATCTATGGTGCATTTCCGATGAACTTCCCCATCAACGGCGAGGCGGGATTCTCCAATAACCCAAATTTTTCAGATACATTGACGACTGGCGGCTTCACGGCTCCGTTCGCCCTGGATGCGGGCTTCCCGTCGTTCACAAAAGGAGTCAACACGGATCCCTTCCAGTTAGACAATACGGGAAGTTCGCCCAATTACACCGCCCGTTCGTATGGACGTCCGGCAATGGTCCAGAACTATGGGCTGGAGATTCAGGAGCAATTGCCTTATTCCTTGGTATTGAGCTTGGCATACAGCGGCAACCGGAGCACCCACCTCAGTTCAAACCTTCAATGCCTGGATTGTCTGCCTGCGCAGTATTACTCTCTTGGGTCTAAGCTCAGCCAAACCTTCTCGCCAACACAAACCACGCTGAGCGGGTACAAGATTCCCTATGCCAGTTTTACCGGTAGCCTGGCGCAGGGTTTACAACCCTTCCCACAGGTCGGTGGGGTGAACACAGCCAACGAAAATGTCGGTCAGTCAAGCTACAACGCACTTTACGCGAAGGTCCAACGCAGCTATGCAAACGGGCTTTCGCTGCTCGCGTCGTACACATGGTCGAAGACGTTAACAGATGCGGATACCACTCTCATCGGGCAGTTGGCAGGTGGGTTCCAGAATCCCTTCAACCTCAAAGGCGAAAAAGCTGTTTCTGCGTACGACTTCCCGCAGGTCTTCGTTGTTAGTTACGTGTACGACCTTCCGTTCGGCAAGAACAAGGCATTCCTCAACACAGGCGGGATCGTAAACGCAGTGGTGGGCGGCTGGGAAATCAGTGGGGTCCACAAAATGCAAAGTGGCTCACCTGCGAATTTCGGCTGTGCGACTGGCTTGCCTGGGAATAGTCCTTGTTTCCGCTATAGCCTTGCCCAGGGAGTATCTCCCTATACAACGATGAGCATCACAGGACACTCCAATCCGCTCACCAGCGTCTACCTGAATGCAGCGGCCTTTGTCGACCCGAACAGCAATGCACGCATCAATGCTGGTGGAGGATATCAATACGGTACTCTTCCCAGAAATGTGGGTTCCATTCGCTATCCGGTTAGCCCCAACACTGACTTCAGTTTCATCAAACACACCACCATCGCAGCGCGCACAACGGCAGAGTTCCGTGTCGAGCTGTTTAACGCCTTCAATCAGCATAGACTGGGAACTCCAAATCAGTCACCCAATAGCACAGCCTTTGGCCAGGTTAGTGGCACTCAGAATAGTGCAAGGGTTGGTCAGTTGACTTTGCGCGTTAATTTCTAGAGTTTTGTAGATTCCCGATAAACGTATTCTGAGCCTGTCTTCATCGGTTGTCCTCCCATGTTTGTCGTCTTGACAAGGCATGGAAGGGCAACCGATGAGGACGCATCCGTCGACTTCTGCAACATCCATCTCCAGTGCACATCGAGCCAGCAAATCCCTAAGGTGAGGTGAATTCCATGAAACAGCAAGTTATCCGCATCTTCTTGCGAGCACTAGTGGTCACGCCCTGTATCCTTGTGCTCTCAGATTGCATGGTAGAACAGTTTGCGCGCGCGCAAGTAACCACGGCATATCCAAGCAAGACGGTCTACCAGATAAAAGGTGTCCAGCCCGATGTTGAAAGCTGGGGCAGCGTAGGCGGGGCCTTGTGGAACGCAAACGTCAGTCAGTTGGTAGGAAATCAGGCTGGCAGCATAGCGGTAAACTTCAATTGGAGTATCTGGGAAGCGACTTCAACGAGCAGTTGCTTGGCATCGCAGGTCGCCTTTGAGAGCCACTGCTATACAGTAGACCCAACAATTGACACCGCCGTTCAGACTTTCACAAACCAGGGGCTCGCCGTTACCGGGATCTTCTACGGAACACCCAACTGGGCAAATTCGGGCAAGTCCTGTGCTGGTAGCGTCTGGTGCTCGCCAAACGACGCGGCGGACTATGCTCGATTTGTCCGATTTATTGCAAATCGCTACAACGGCATACAAAGCCACGGACGTGTGGTTGATTTTGTTATCCACAACGAGGTGGATCAAAAGAGCTGGTACGACTGTGGATGCTCAACCAATGCTGCCTGGGAACAGGACTATGCAAACAACTACAATGCCGCTTATGACGCAGTGAAGGCTGAGCAGTCCAATGCGCGCATTCTCATGTCGTTTGATCACGTCTGGTCCCCAGCCTTCGATTCTTCATCGACCATTTCTGTTTCGGAGTTTATTCCCGCGGTCGCTGCGCTAGTCGGAACTCGATCCTGGCAGGTGGCCTTTCATCCCTATTCCAACGCGGTGGGTGACACCACCTTTTCACCAGACGACATCAACGCCGGTTACATCACCTTCGGCGATATTGGCGTGATCGTTGGCTGGCTGCAGCAGAAATACCCTGGATCTGCAGCAGCTACTAACGTTGAGCTGACCGAATCCGGCTTCGACTCAAACGCGTCCAATGGCAGAAGTGAGGCGGGGCAGAATACTGCGGTCTGCAATTCCTTTTACAATGTGGTGGGCACGCCAGGGATTGACAATTACATTTATCATCGCCTGATCGATAACGTGAATGAGGGTGGATTGCTGCTTGGCCTTTGGCACACAGACCAATCTCAAAAGCCGTCTTGGGCAACATGGGCACTGGCGAACCGCTCCGGTTACTACAGTTGCGGTTTCTCCGCAAACAACTACACCACATTGACACGGAGCTATAACTCCTCACGAGGCCACTGGGCATCCAGCCGTCTTGCGCCGTTAGGGTTCAGTGCAGAACACAGCTTTTACCTAACGCGTTCAGCACTAAGTGGGACCACGCTGCTCTATGAATGCCAAGTCGGCAATCACAATATGATCAGCAGCTCGATTGGATGCGAAGGGTCCTACACGAATATGGGGCCGGTGGGGTACATAAACAATACTCCGGCGGCCGGACTGGTTGCCCTCTATCGTTGCCACATGAATAGCCCTCTCGATCACTTCATCGGCACCAGCGCCTCCTGTGAAGGGCAAAGTGTCGACTATCTTTTGGGATATGCATCTCAGATTAACTAACCGCGCCTAGCGCATCTGTAGTTCTTGTTTCAGATCGAACGTCGGTGATCCAAAGCCCCACCGACGTTCGATGATTCCACCGCACACGTCACTCTATTCATACGCCAATGGAAGTCAATCCCCCGAGCAGATCCGGGGGCGATGATTCGAGCCACCGATTCGGTGACGGTTTACTCCCAGGTTCAGTTGGTGCGGATTTCATACGTATTGTTCTGTTGCCCCTTATTGAGTGGCTGAGTGCGCGGTATAGCCTCTCTTTGCGATGCGGTAGGTAGTACGCGATCCGTCGCAAAGGAGAGTCGACGTGCTGATGACCTTGCAGCCGCTCGGAGGCTGTCCGGTATTCGTGGTGCTGAGTACACCTGGCAAGGTGATTCTCGCAATGATCCCCTTTGGTTTTTCGATCAGTAGTGTCTGTGACGCAGGACGCCAGTCGACCTTGACCGGTCCTTGTGGCGTGAAGGTTGTTCCCGAGATATAGGGCAGGCCACCGCTCTGTGGGGCGATGTCAAGGCGGCCGCCTCCTGGCTGCGCGATGCGAACGCCTAGGAGTGTGTCATGAGCCCACAGCAGCGGTACAGCTCCCCATCCATGCGATCCCGTCTCATCGGGAGGTTGAGCGGTGTTAAGTTGTCCAGGTTGCAGATGGAGATCATCGCGATTGACAAAGTACTCTGGAAGCGGTCCGCCTAGACTTCCTTGCAATGAAGGTTCGACATGATTATGTGGATTCCCAGCGAGGTAGGGTGCGTAACGTTCCCTGAGATGACGAACTGCTCGACTGGAGAGGCCGGCATCGGAGAGCGCGCGCAAGGTGCGATACGAATAGGTAGGATTGTTCCAACGTGTGACACCGTCATGGGGCGATCCGTCTGGCTCCATAAATGCGTAATCGATATCCGGGTGGAGTTTGTCGATTGGAATAAGACCTGCCAGCATTGCCATTGCCTGTGCGGCCTGGCTATAACCCCGTCTTTCTGGTTCCGATGCGCTACCTGCAACGACGTCCGAAATGTGAGCAGGCACTCCGTCCTTTGCAGAGACAATATGGAATTTGTAAAAAGCTGCTTCCATCCTTCGTAAAGCTCCTGCCCATTTTCTTTCATCTTCGAGGTGACCTGTGGCACGCGCCAAGTAGATGGATTCCCGAAGTCGTGCGATCAATTGCGCGGAGACGATGCTGCTCGATTCCGTGTTGTTCCTGACATGCTCGCCAACCCGAATGTCTGCAAGCACCCCGTCCGCCCGCCAGATTCCATCGGCATCGACGCGGCGGAGCAGCAACTCCCACAGACGGGTCAGTTGCGGCCAGTAGTGATTGACCAAAGCCTTCCTTCCGCTCCATTGATACTCATCGTAGAGGGCTCCAGCCCACTCTACCGTCCAGTCTAGGGAGCTATCAGGTCCAATGGGATAGGCCGAAGGAGGGAAGGGATGGAAATTGCCGTTACTCCTCTGGCTTTCTGCCACGAGCCGCAGAAAGAGCAATCTCTGACGGGTATCTCCAAACCATCGTGCGGCAAGTTCCGCGCGGGGGCGCGCATCTTCAATCCACATTCCGTCTTCGCGCCCCGGCGTGTCTACATATACGTCTGACATGGTGACCCGCGCGTGGCGCATGGCGAGTTCCATGATGCGGTCGATCTCCGTATCCCCCGAGGTGAAGCTGCCTATGGAATGCACTGGGTAGGTTGAGCGCACAAAGCCAATGCGAGAGAAGGTTAATTGGCCGTCTGCTTGAAAGTGAACGAGCACGCTCAACCAACGAGCCGTGCGCTCATCCGGCATTTCGATGTGTTGTTCTCCGGCTCGCGTACGGTATCGATCCGCATAGCCGTGCCCCACCACGCATTCCGGATCCATCCATCCATCCGAATGTATAAAGGCCTTGCCAGCATACTGCGAGAAGGAAAGCTCGCCATAACCCAGATCAAGGATCGTGCCATCATGAGAGGCTGTAAGCGTCAGCTCAGGAAATCCATGCACCGGCTCATCAAAATCGACCGTGATGTATTTTGATTCACCACGCTTGCCGGATACGGTTACCTCGCCGCCGGCAATAAGCCGCTCAGCCGCATTCGAGGCTATTCGATCTGGAGTGTAGGTGGCTTTGCGGATAGTGCCTGCAATGTCAATTGCGCGTTGCGCCAGCGGGCCATTCATGCGGAGCGCGCCGGCTGCAAGGATCCGCTTGGGCAAGATGCTCGTTTCCTCTTGAGGCGCTGTTTCAACATCCTCAGGCAAGCTAGGCCAGGGGCCGCCTTTCACTACAATGGCCTGCTGCCACTTGCTGTCATCAAAACCATGGGAGTCCATATGCTGCGCAACAAGCACTCCGTCTAGGACCTCCGGATAGCGGATACGAGGGTCGCCTGTGCTGCCCAGAATCTGATCGCTGCCCGCCTCGAATTCTGGTGCGGCCAGCGTTTTCCAGGATGCATCGCTATTGATCCATGAACTGCGTAAGTAGAGCCCGGCATGTACAGATGCAGAACGTTGAAAGGTAATGATCGGTCCCCAGCTATGGTGAAGTACAACAATCGAATTCCAGCCTGGATGCAGGTAAGGTGACGGATCAAGAACCATGGTGCGGATCGAGGTTTCAAAATAGCGGGTCATCTTTCGTTGCAAAATATGACCATTTACCCACAGGTGTGCATCGCTATCGGCGGCAAAATGGAGAGTAGCATCGTTTGGGATACGCTGGAGAAAGACTTCCTTGCGAAAGTATGTAAAGACGTTCATTGGCGCGGCCTCGGTACGATCACGCCAAATCCATTGGGCCGTTGATGCCTTCCCTGAGCTCGTCCTGCCATTGGCCTGCGGATGAAGAGGGAGGAGGGATGTCATGAGAAGAAATATAAGAGCGGATAACCGCGTTCTCAACATCTGAATGTCCTTACTGGAAACTTGAAGGTAATGCGTTGACAATGCGATGTCAGGCTGATCACCGCTGAGCTTTACCAAGATCACATGGAAAGCTCAAAATTTTTCAGTGCGGTATGGGTGTACCCTGTGCCCTTAGTCGTCCGAATCATGTACTCATCCAATAGCGGGCTCGAAATGTCTTACTCCAACGGCGTTTTGCGAGGCTTCCCCAGAGTCTTGTTCGAATGCAGGCAGCAATTGGTGCGGTGAATGTGAACACGGCGAGAAGCTGCATCTCCAGGGGACTGCCACACAGATAACCAATTGCGGCTCCATGACAAAACCTGGGCCACGCGCACACTCGATTCAAATCTTCAGCCTCGGCTTGAGTAGGCCCTGCAAAGAGCCTCCGATAGAGCATTTGTTCACAAGCTAGTCTAGATTAGCGGCGGACATTGACACATGATCCGTAAGGGTCATGCTGCGGTAGTCGAGATGGACTATTCGGCGCGCTTTAAGAGTCTTGTTGGTGCGGGCCTGTATCAGGTTGCCTCAATCGACTGGAGATGGTCGCGTCCTTTGCAACTCGAGGCCTGAGCAGATGCTGCCGCGTGCTGTATGAATCCATGCCGATCCAACTTGATGGCATATCTCATATCAAACCGCAGACTCCGAGAGCACAGACTGCGAGAGAAGCTGATTGTGTTCCACTCTAGACCGTTCGGACTATAGTGGAGTGGGCCGTTCAGCCCATGACGACAACTCTCGCAATCATTAAAATTCATTTGTTTCCGCACACTTGTCGTTCACTGAGAGGAATCCATGAGATATCTGTCCGCAAGGTTCATACCTGTTTGTCTAATTGCGATGTCTTTGCTGGCAAGCGCGCAAGAAATGCAGGATACGCTCAAGCAGGGTTTTGTGAATCCGCCAGCAAATGTGCGCCCGCGTGTTTGGTGGCATTGGATGAACGGCAACATCAGCGAAGAGGGACTCAAACTCGACCTTGAGTGGATGCATCGTGTGGGAGTCGGCGGAGTAACAATCTTTGAAGGTGCGATTGACACGCCGCAGGTTGTGCCGCATCGACTTGTCTACATGACTCCGGAGTGGAAGCATGCTGTCAAGTACGCCGTGGAGACGGCACGCGGCCTGGGCATGGAAGTGGCCATCGCGAGCTCAGCAGGTTGGAGCGAGACGGGGGGACCATGGGTGCCGCCTTCGCAGGGCATCAAGAAGCTGGTCTGGTCGGCGTCGCGCATAGAAGGCGGTGCACCATTTCACGGGGTGCTACAGCATCCGCCAATGACGACAGGCGGGTTTCAGAATCAGGCAGATCCCGCTCATCGACTGCTGGACGGGACGGTTGTGCAGCAGCCGGAGTTCTACGGAGAAGCGGCCGTGATCGCCTACCGTATTCCTGCGGCAGACAAGTCGCAGACAGAGCTTGCGCCACGCATTACAACCAGCAAAGGCGAGGCAAACGTTCAAGCATTCTCAGACGGAGATGTGAACACCACGGCTCTGGTATTGGAACCGGCCGCCGGCCAGACGAGTTCCTGGCTACTGTTCGATTATGGCAAGGAGCAAGCAATTCAGTCTGTCATTCTGGCATCGCCTGATGATATGGGCAGTGTCTTCGGCTACGGGGACGACGGTATGCAAACGTTGATTCAACGCAGCGACGATGGCGTAAACTTCACCACTGTAGCCCAGGTGCACCAGAGCAGCGTCATTGAGCGCACCACTGCGTTTGAAGCCGCAGCGGCACGGTATTGGCGCGTAGCCTTCCTGCCGGGCAAGAGCAAACTGGTTGTGCAGAAAATGCACATTACGGAACTGGTGCTTACTACGGGAGCGCGTGTCAACGAGTTTGAAAAACGGTCTGGCTTTGCTCATGCAGCGAATTTCTACACGATCGCCGACCCCAAGGTGAAGCCGGGAACCGAGGTAAAGCGAAGCGATGTGGTAGATCTGACAGCAAGAATGATGGCCGATGGAACCTTGGACTGGACATCTCCTCCGGGCGACTGGATGGTGCTGCGCTTCGGCTATTCACTCACTGGCCATGAGAATGGCCCAGCGCCGGCTGAAGCAACCGGACTTGAGGTGGACAAGCTCGACAAAAGCTATGTGACCAGTTACATGGAAGGCTACTTGAAGATGTACGCCGAAACAGTGGGCACGGAGCGAATGGGAGTCGATGGCATCTCGCACCTGCTCACCGATAGTATCGAGGTTGGTCCACAAAACTGGACCGACAAAATGCTGGATGAGTTCAAGGTCCGGCGTGGTTACGATGCTAGGTTATGGCTACCGGCAATGACCGGTGTCGTTCTAGGGAGCACGACCGAGACGGATCGCTTCCTGTGGGACGTACGTCGTACCGTTGCAGAATTGATAGCGGAGAACCATTACGGGTCAATCGCAACGGTCCTTCATCGACACGGAATGAAGTACTATAGCGAAGCCTTGGAGTACCATCGGCCCTCCATCGGTGATGACATGGAGATGCGCAGTCACGCCGACATCCCGATGGGTGCCATGTGGACCTGGACCAAGGGCGAGGAATCTGCGCCGACTTATCTGGCCGACCTGAGAGGTGCGGCCTCAGTGGCCCACATCTATGGGCAGAATCTGGTGGGAGCAGAATCAATGACCTCCAATGGCCCGGCCTGGGGTTGGTCTCCACGCTCACTCAAGACCATTGCGGATTTCGAATTCTCACTGGGTGTAAATTTGTTTCAAATTCATGAGTCTTCCCATCAACCGGTCGCAGATATGACCCCAGGGATGACCCTCGGACCCTACGGAGTCTGGTTCAATCGCTCCGATACCTGGGCTGAGCAAGCAGGGCCCTGGGTTAGCTATCTTGCGCGCTGCTCCTACCTTTTACAACAAGGACACTTTGCTGCTGACGTGGCTTACTTCTACGGCGAAGAGGGTCCGCTGACGGCGGTCTACGGTTGGGAGGGTCCGCGGGATCTGCCCTCAGGCTTCGCATTTGATTATGTGAACGCTGATGCTATTCTCCACAGGCTCTCTGTAAAAGGTGGAAAGCTTATTACTCCGTCCGGCAGCAGTTACAAGCTTATCTATCTTGGCGGACGCAGCCAAAGGATAACACTGCCGGTGCTTCGGCAACTGCTGACTTTCGTAAAGCAGGGTGCCATATTAGTGGGAAAACGGCCCGTCGATTCACCGAGCTTGGCCGATGATCCTGATCAGGTGCAGGCTGTCATTCATCAAATCTGGGGAAGAGAAGAGGCCCGCTCTGGTGGTATGCGCCGTCTTGGCAAAGGCAAGGTGATTGCCGGCGGAAGCATCAACGACGCGATGAAGTTACTAGGCGAAGAGAAAGACTTTGAGCCTACGCAGGCAGATCCTGAGCTGATGTTTGTTCATCGCAAACTGGCCGCGGGCGAAATCTATTTTGTGAACAACCGCAAGCCACACACGGAGCATGTGAATGCATTCTTCCGCGTTTCCGGAAAAACTCCAGAGGTATGGGATGCAGCGAGTGGCGAAATTCATTCTGTAAGTTACAGGACGGAGGGCAGTCGAACCGTCGTCCCTCTCGATTTTGATCCAGACGGAACCTTGTTCGTTGTCTTCCGAAAACCAACAGAAGCCCTCCAGGCCACCACCGTTGAACCCCATCCAAAGTCACTGCCTGCACTGCACAACGCGTTGAACTCCGGTTGGACAGTAGATTTCAATCCCGGGCGAGGAGCGCCCGCGAAAATTCAGATGGAGCACCTTGCTTCTTGGAGCGAGGATGCGCGTGCGGGTGTGAAGTATTTCTCTGGAACGGCAACCTACACCAAAGAGATCAGTGCCCCGGATGAGTTGTTGAAGCCAAACATGCGGCAGTGGTTGGATCTGGGGGATGTGGCGGAATTGGCAGAGGTCACAGTGAACGGAAAGCATCTGGGCACAGTATGGAAGAAGCCATACCGGATCGAAGTCACCGGGGCGCTGCAACCTGGCTCCAATCTGATTACGGTAGCCGTTACGAACTTGTGGGTCAACCGGCTCATCGGCGATCAGCAAAGTTGGTCATTGCGAAAGTACACCTTCGCGGACTTTACGCCCTATAAGACTGATGCCCCCCTCACGCAGTCAGGTTTGCTGGGACCAGTGGAGTTACTCGCGGCCAATGACCAATCCGACAGATAGTGCCAGCGCGGGTACGACATGGTCGACCAAGGGAGCCTCCCATGAACGACCACCGATTATTAGCCGGTGGTCGTTCACACGGCTATGCTGGGTCATAAGTCCTTTGCCGCCCGTTCCGTGAGTTATTTATTCATAATGGCATGGAAGCGGTGCTTGAATTCAATTCCACCAAGAGCTGCAACCCCACTGTCAGCCCCCCCGGCAGAGCCGGGGGGCTCCTCACCCTTTAGGCGCAATTCGCCCGAGGGCTCTCCGAAACCGCCGTCCTGTGGCCAGCGGTTCCTTGTTCCCGCGGAGTCGCGTTTTTGGAAGTCAGCCGTGTGCTTTCTGGCTTCATCCTCGCCACTCACAATCTAACTGTTCCGGCAAGAACCTTGAAAACTCGGGCGGCGGCATTAGGCAGTTTTTCCAGCAAACAGTTTCGGAGAACACCCCACTGCTCTGGTGAACGATGTGCTGAACGCGCTCGATGACTGAAACCCTAGGGCCAGCGCAATCTCGCCGATGCTTCGTGATCCGCGTCGCAGCTCATCCTTTGCCACGGCCATCCGCCAATGCATCAGGTATTCAATCGGCCCGACTCCCAGCACATCCTTGAAGCGTGTCGCAAAACCCGACCGCGACACGCCGCACAAACGCGCCAACTCCGCCACGCTCCATGCGCGCGCAATCTCGCCGTGCATAGCCAGCAGCGCGCTTGCAATAGCAGGATCATGCAAGCCGGCAATCAACCCCGTCGACCGGTCATCCACCTTCGGCGTCTCACGACGCAGCATCTCCACCAGAATGAGCTCCATCAGCCGCGCGATAAGAAACTCGCTACCCGGCCCCGGCTGCAGCGTCTCCATCTCATTCAACTTCAGCAACGATCGCACGCGCCACGACGACGTATCGTCTGCCGCAACGTGCAACAGCGATGGCAATAGCTCCCATAGCAAGCTCTCATTCGCGGTATCGAAAACAAAGCGCCCGCCACGCAGCGTTACCGGCGACTCCGTGCCTTCTCCAAGTTGCAACGAGACACTCTTCGCGGCGGCCACTAATTCTTCGCTGTCTTCCGGCTCCACCGTCGGGTCTGAGGCGAGCACGAACGGAGTTGACGTATGAACCAGAACGAAGTCGTCCGGCCGTAGCAGCACCGGCGCAAATTTAGGCCGCAGCAGGTGACACTCGCCCCGCTCCACACGGCAAAACAGCAAATCGTCACGCTTCCGAAAGGCCAAACCCCATCGACCAAAGCCCTCGATTTTCGACCACAGTGTGGCCCGGGGTCGAAGCAGTTGCACCACATCGAGAAACGGATCCATGCATCTAGGATGCCGCGAATTGCGCCTTCTTTGTGGGCTCTAGGTAAATAAATTTGGCGTTTCAGCTATCGACCGTACAGAGGCCACGGACTACCTTAGGGACAGAAGGAGATCCACCATGACCAATCTAGAAGCCTTGAACGTCTATCAAAGCTATGTGGAAGCCTGGAAGCCGATTCCCGACGCACAGCGGAAGAGCATCCTCGCGGAAGTCTTTGAAGAAAATGTGGAGTATCTTGTGCCGGAGTACGTTGGGGACACCAGTACAGCAATCGAAGACATGGAGCGCTTCCAGAAGCAATATCCTGGCGCCCACTTCGACATCGAAAATGTCTCCACGCATCACGAGGTTGCGCTGTTCAAGTGGGTGCTCATTCTGCCGGGCGGAAAGGTTACAGTAAAAGGCCACGATTGCATTCGCTTCTCACCTGCCGGCAAGATCGCAAGCCTGCTCACGTTTGGTCCCGCGTCGCCGAAGTCATAACGGACAATAGTTGACTGTCTAGACGCTTACGCCGTACAATTGATCTATGCCAAGGCCCCGCAGCGACGACAAACGGAGTCGAATATTGGACGCGGCAACGCGCGTCATCGTCGCGCAGGGGCTGAGCGCACCAACGATGGGCATTGCTAAAGAGGCTGGTATTGCCAACGGTTCGCTGTTTACTTATTTCGAAACCAAGTCGGAGCTTTTTAATCAGCTTTACCTTGAGTTGAAGCAAGAGATGGCGTCAGTCGCCATGAAGAATTTTCCGGCAGAGGCCGACCTGCGAGAGCAGTTCTTCCACATCTGGCGAAATTGGGGCAATTGGGCGGTTCGCTTTCCTGAGAAACGGAAAGCGTTGGCGCAACTCTCCGTGTCGGATGATATTACGCAAGGGACTCGCGCGGCAGGGCATAAAGTCATGGCCGCCATTGGCGCGTTGCTGGAACGCATTCGCATAGCCGGGCCTATGCGTAAAGTGCCGATGAGCTTTGTTGCCGCACTCATGAACTCGGTTGCGGACGCAACTATGGATCAGATGATCCAGGACCCAAGCCACGCAAAGACACATTGCCAAAATGGCGTGGAAGCTTTGTGGAGAATGCTCGCATAGTTGTCGCGCTCGAGGATGACTGTCCAGACAGTTAACAACGAGACAAAACAAATCCCACTCAATCAAGGATTGCCGGAGTACCTCATGAAAATGTCGAACAACACGATCCTTATCACCGGTGGCACCAGCGGCATCGGTTACGCGCTTGCCGCCCAGTTGCTTGAACGGGGAAACACGGTCCTCATCACTGGAAGAACAGAAGAGAAACTGGCGGCGGTTCGTCAGTCACTGCCGGGCGTTCACACATTTGTCAGCGACGTGAGCGATCCTGCTGCAATCAGGCGGCTCTACTCAGAAGTCACGCGCGCGTTCCCGGACCTCAATGTCCTCATTAATAATGCAGGCATCGGCTTAAAACGTAACCTGAACGACACTACGGGCGAACTAGAGGATCTTGACAAGGAAATCAAAACGAACTTGATCGGTCCCATTCAGATGATTAAGCAGTTTCTACCCCAGTTGAAGCGCCAGCAAACGGCTGCGATCGTGAACGTCAGTTCGGGACTCGCGTTCGTTCCGCTGGCGGTAAAGCCGATCTACTGCGCGACCAAGGCCGCTGTGCACTCGTACACGCAGTCTCTTCGTGTGCAGTTGAAAAGCTCTTCGGTGAAGGTCATCGAGCTTGCACCGCCAGCAGTAAAGACCAATTTCAACAAGGGGCAGGAGGAATTGAATTCATCTTCTGCCATGGACGTGAACAAATTCGCCAAAGCATCTATACGCGGCCTGGAGCGAGGCCAGGAAGAGATACTCCCGGGCTTGAGCCCCGTGGCCCGCTTAATAGGGCGCTTGGCCCCCCACGCGGTCTTTATGAAGACCCAGGCGGAGCAAATGGTTGCAGAAGGTGAAAAGATGCAAAGCTACGATAGTGAGGCCTGAGTGGTAGCTATGAAGGCGTACCTCGCAACGTAGACAGCGTCAGCAGTGCGGCTCGCAGAACGGCTGTGCTGGAAAGAACTCTTAAAGCCTCAAGCCGTTCGGTCAGGTGCTCGTAACCGCCCAAGTTCAGCTATGTCGGACCCCGGTCAGCCTCAACTGATGATTACAGGCCGAGGCACTCATTGAGAGGATTGCACCGCCGAGAACGGATAGGTGTAGGTAAACGGTCTCGGCGGCCGCGGTACGCTA
>Ga0207857_1000097_pt1 | contig 27011 bp, 23 predicted proteins | sample LuqExpMetageno22_FD_187780 | JGI IMG/M metagenome (GOLD analysis project Ga0207857, IMG submission 187780) | Tropical forest soil microbial communities from Luquillo Experimental Forest, Puerto Rico - Sample 22 (SPAdes) | ecosystem: Environmental > Terrestrial > Soil > Tropical forest ... | reverse complement strand
CTTCCAGCTTTGCCACAGATCTCAGAAAATTTTTGTCGTTGTCCACATACAACTCATGTTCAGGCCCGAAGATAGACCTTTTTTGAGCAATACACTCCCTTAGGTAGTCCATATTTACAGTGCTCCCGTTAAACAGGCCTTTATCATGATCCTCGGCATCATGGGCATAAGCACGGAGTTTCTGTGCGATTACTTCTTCGTTTCCAAGCCACGAGTGGTGGAACCCTTGAAATTCTTCAGGGCAGTATACCTCGTTGATCAGTTTTCCCGCTTCGCCTGCCTTGCGTAACTGGTCTGATGTCACCACCATGTTACGGAAGTGTTTGCCGGTCATGATGAAAACCCGGTAACTGTAATCGGGAGCGCCAGGCCAATTGCGGGAGAACAGGTTGAAAAAAAAGAAACTAAAATGGAGCTTGACGGTCACGATGCCGTGTTTTTTCGCCTCATGTACGATTCTGTCCGCGTACCTGCTGTCAATGATCTCGTCAATGTCCGAAAGGATGATTATGTCCGAATCGGAATACTCCAACTGGTTGCACGCAAAGTTACGCTGTATTGCCTCGTTCTGCCAGGGAGAGCTTTTGTACTTGATAAACCAGGGCTTGCGAGACAGTCCCCATTTGGGCTTGATAAAGGCTGATGCCCCCTCGATTCTGTGATACCGGACAATTGGTTCGTCCAAATGGGCAAAGGTAAAAGGCTTGCTGCCGTACCTGAAAGTCTTATCAGACTCAGCTATGTGAATTTCGTCTATCCAGTTGGTTCCCTCTTCAATTTTGATCTTGGCCAGCAAGTTCTCGTTGAAGAAGGGACTGCATTCAATAATTCTCATCGGCAACGCCCTAATTTTGGTTTTCGGCGAAAAACAACTTGCGCTTCACCAGTTCAACGAGACGCCGTAGGCAGGGCCTGATGCCGCCGAGCGCCGCATCAAACACCTTGGGGTGCACCATCAGGAGGTCAGCGCACTGATTCGCAGAGACAATTGTCTGTACGTCTTTAGAGCGTGCCAGCAGATTGTCGTCCACGAACATAAAAATGTTCTGTCGGTACCAAAAGCAGACGTTCTCATTCCCCCACACGCGTTTGCGAATCGGGTCGAACATCGTATAGCTGTTCCTTTTAAAGAGACACTCCCAGTACGAGGGCCACTGCTCGTTGATATGATCCGATCCGCCCTGGCCTGGAGGAGCAGCCGAGAAAAGGATCAAGGGGGCAAGCTGGCACAGGTCCGACGCGAAACGGGGGGCATGCTCGATGGGAATATGTTCCGCAACTTCCAGCGATACGGCGAGATCGAATTTGTTGCCGATGCTGAGAGGTTTGGTAACATCGGCACTGATAAATTCTTCCTCGGCTATGAGCAGCCGTTTCCGGGAAACGTAATCACCATCGATGCCGGTAACCCTATGAACTCCGTGCTGCTTGAAAATGCTGAGCCATGTCCCGAGGCCGCACCCAACATCTACCACGGTATGGGGTGAGAACAATTCGCATACAAGTGGTACGATGGTCCGCGCAGAAGCAAGTGATCCCTCTATTTGCAGGTCATAAAACTTATCGTCGTAGACTTGTGAACCCATGATATCGTTTGTCCCTTCTCAATATTTCGTGAACTGGCTCAGTATGGTTTTTGCAAATGTCCTGAACGAAAACCGCTCCGCCGGCGGCCCCGCCAAAACGTCAGGATATTTTCCTGGTAGGCACCGTAGCGTTCGTCATCCATATTCGCCATAAACTCGTAGACCTCGTAGACCTCTTCGAAGGCTCCAAACGCCCGTCTGTCGATAAAGCACTCCGCAGGTACATGATCGCTGATGTTGTTCGCTCTCCAGTAGACCGGAACACATCCAGCAAAGAAGCAGTCAAATATCTTCTCCGTTATATAGCCAGGGATATCCCGGGCGTTTTCATAACAGTTGGCAAACTTGTAGCGTTCAAGCACGGTCCGCTTACTTCCAATCCTGCCCCACCAGGTGGGGTAAGGCACTGTCATGAGGCGTCTGAGCGTATAAAACCGGTTCAATCTGCACCAGGGCGTTTTTCGCTGAAAGGGGGCTCATCCCACCCGTCCCGCAGAGGTCGAACTTGTCGGGGTAATGCATCACGAACCAGCGTATCGCCTCGATCCGCTGCGTGTAGAGTTCCTGGGGGTAGTCAAAACGCTTGTTGCCGACAATCAACGTGCAGAAACCGTCCTTACCTGTGAGGCCGATGTCAAGGGAGCGCGGCAAGTCGAACGAATAGTTAACCTTGATGAAGCGCATGCCATCCACCGTGGAATCATCATACATGAAGATTTTGCTGAAGCTCGCCAACAGATTAGGGCTTTAAGTAATGGCCTTACAATCTTGTTCTCAAAAACGATCAGGTAGAGTGGTTTGCCTGCGCTGAGCATAGACAGGACGTGCGGACGTGACGTGTCAGGCAAGTCAATAAATATAATGGCATCCGCTTGTTCTGGCGAAATAGAGATTCCCGTCCCGACAGTAATATCTTGTAATGCGACTTGTTCATTAAGAATCTGAAAAGGCCGCAGCAAATCGTGGCCGATAGCCGTATCTTTTAGCTCAAAGAGCTTATTATCTTCATTGAGTTTTTCATAATAATTATGGAAGAGAATCTTCAACTATGGCTCCTGCAGAAGCGTTGACCGTAATTCCATGAAAAATTATTCGTGATACCCCACATGCTCATTTTACTGTCCAGCGAAAATTGCAGCCGTTTCAGTCTTTAGCCCCTCTATCGTGGTAAAGGCCGGGACATAGCCAATTTGCTGCGCCTTTCGCCCTATCGGGTAATAGTAGTTCTTCTGGCCGGTAGCCGCCACTGACTGAACCGATTCATCAATCTCGTATTCGAGCCCATAGGCCTCGGCAAAAAACTTCAGGATCTCAAACTTGCTGGCTGCCTTGCCGCTATATGCATCATAAGCATTGTTGAGTGGGCGGTGGACGATGCAGGCATCTATGAGGGAAGTCAGGTCCTGCGGATGCAGATAATCACGCCAGATGTCGACCGGCGTTGTCGCGAGCTTCCGCCTGCTTTTCAGACATGTAATGATCTCACTCAAGAGAAATTTTTCATTCAAATCGATATATCTGCTGAAATAGCCGAAAATCCTCAAATCGACAATGTTAAGCCGCGATAGGGCCCGATGCTTGGCCTCAGCATGCAGTTTAGCAATGCCGTAGAATTCTTCTGGCTTGAGATTGTTTACCGCAAACTGCGCCGGCGAGTGTTCGTCAACCGGTTTGGAAAAGTCCGTGCCATAAGTTGCACCGCTACTGAGATTCACATAGAGCGTTTGTGGATGGGTGGCCAGATAATCGAGAATCATGTCATCAAAAGCAGTGGTAATGCGGAAAATATCCTCCACATTATCCTGCAGTTTTTGGGGGGCACCGATGCCGACACAATTGACAACCACATCACACTTCCCGTTGCCAAACGCATCGATCGGGAGTACTTCCGCCCGGAATCTCCCGAGCTGCGACAGGAACTCCCACACTCGCTCGGGTGAACGGGCGTAGAGCAGGAGTTCCCGTTCTTGATGGTGCGCCCAACTGGTGATCAATCCTTTGGCAATATGGCTCGTGGCGCCAAGCAGCGCCACGCAAACTGACTTCATCAATGACCCTTCCGTACGCTATTCCGGTACGCTGCCTTCATCCACCAAGTCGATTAACATGGCATCTGCCAACTCTTTCCGGTCCAAGTGCGGCGACATGTCTTCAATGGGGCGGTTTACCACCAATTTAGGGTTGACGCAGGTATTCTGCTCCAGTTTAACCTCGACAAAAGCAGGGCCATTCATGCTGAAAGCTTCATGCAGAATCGCCTCGGCATGATCAAAGTTAACTATGGTGAAGGCGGGCAGCCCATAAGCTTCTGCAATCTTCACTAGGTTCGGGCAACCATATCCAATGACCGTAGACTGGCGCCGCCCCCCAAAGTACATGTCCTGAAACTGCCGGACCATGCCGAGGCAGTTGTTGTTGAGGACAATTATCTTTACCGGGAGTTGGTGCGTAACGATCACGTCCAGATCCTGAATGTTGACCTGGATGCCGCCATCACCGGCTAACGCAACGACACGTTGTCCTACAAGAGCCTTGGCTGCTCCCAGAGCGGCGGGGAGAGAAAACCCCATAGCCCCCATACCACCCGAGGCCAGCATGCGTTGGCCCTTTTTCAAGCGGAACGACTGTGCGGCCCACATCTGGTTCTGGCCGACATCAAGACAGATGACATCGCCGCTATCACATTGCTGTGAAAGGATTCCCATGAAACGGTTTGGGTCGATACCCCGCGGGGTGGCGGTGGGATAGCTGGACGTCGGGTATTTTGCCCGATAGCCGTTGATGGTCTTGTACCACGGACCGAGATTCACATCGGACTTACCACCCAACTCCCCGTTCAAGGCGGAAATGAAGTCCTTTACATCCGCGTGCAATGTTAAGTCAACCTTTACCTTAGCGTTCAATTCATGTGGATCGATGTCGACATGGATTTTTGTTGCCGCGCGGGCAAATGTATCCGGCCGGGTGCCGGTCTGGCGGCTGTCGAGACGCGCCCCAAGGATCAACAGCAGATCACAGTTGGCAAGGGTCATATTGCTGAAGCGGTTGCCGTAAGAACCGATCATGCCAAAAAAAGCCGGATTATCGTGTGGTAGCACATCCAGGCCCATGAGGGTGGACACAACAGGGATTCCAGTTTGTTCCACAAAAGTTTGCAACTCTTTAGCAGCCCGCGCGGTTCTCACACCGCCACCGGCTAGGATTACCGGACGTTTGGCTCTTTTGATCAGCTCTACGACTTTTTTTACGGATTCGGGCGCCAATGGGGGGGTGTCGTAACAGGCAGCCTCTTCGGAACTGCCCAAAAAACCGGGCAAATGCTCCGGGTCAATCTGGGCTCGTTGAATATCCATCGGAATATCGAGCAGGACCGGGCCAGGTCGGCCATTTTGGGCAAGCCAGAGCGCTTTCTCCAAATGGTAGCGTATTGTCTTGGCCTCAGTCACCATAACCGCGTACTTGGTGAGAGGGGTTACAACGCTGACGATATCGGTTTCCTGAAATCCTATCTGGCGAACCGGCCGATCAAATTTGTATTCGTAGGTATTTACTTGTCCCGTGATAAAGAGACAGGGAACGGAATCAAACCAACAGCTCCCGATTCCGGTGACCATATTGAGCGCCCCCGGCCCACTGGTTGCCATTGCCACCCCCAGACGTCCGTTGATACGGGCATAGGCTTCGGCGGCAAATGCGCCGGTCTGCTCATGGTGAACCGAAACACAGTCGACATCAGGACGGTTATGTATGGAATCGATCAGGTGGGTAATTGCTCCACCGATAAATTCAAATACCTGATTCACGCCCTGACGGGCAACAAACTCTACAACGTAGTCGGAAAGCTTCATCCCGTATCCCTTTACCCGCAGAGTTCTTTTATTGACTCCACAACATGTCCTACCATATCGTTCGTCATCCCAGGATAGACTCCAACCCAAAACGTGTCGCGCATAATCCGGTCGGTGGTGGCAAGGCCGCCAGTCACCCGATACCCTTTCATCTCCTTGCGCATCTCGTCGAAACAGGGATGCTTGATTAGGTTGCCGGCAAACAACATCCGCGTCTGTATCCCTCTTCCCTCGAGATGATTCACGATTCGATCTCTCGTAAAGCCTGCCCCCTCCCGCATGGTCAACAGGAAACCGAACCACGAAGGGGCGGAGTTTTCAGCTGCCTCGGGCAGCACGAATCGGTCTTCCAGACCTGCCAATCCGTCACGCAGCAGCTTCCAATTTTTTTGCCGGGCCTCGATAAACCCGGGCAGCTTCTCCAGTTGGGCGCAGCCGATGGCCGCCTGCATGTCAGTGACCTTGAGGTTGTAACCGAAATGGGAATAGACGTATTTGTGGTCGTAGCCGAAGGGTAGTTCGCCGAACTGCTGGCCAAAGCGATTGCCACAGGTATTATCCCTGCCGGACGGGCACCAGCAGTCGCGTCCCCAGTCGCGGAACGATTCAATGAGACGTTTGAGCAGAGTATCGTTGGTGTAGACCGCCCCCCCTTCGCCCATGGTCATATGGTGCGGGGGGTAGAAGCTGGAGGTGCCGATGTGGCCGATGGTTCCGGTGTAGCGCCACTGGCCGTTCAGGAGGTAGCGGGAGCCAAGGGCGTCGCAGTTGTCTTCAATCAGCCAGAGGTTGTGCTTGTCGCAGAACGCCTTGACCGCTGCCAGGTCAAAAGGATTGCCCAGAGTGTGGGCCACTATGATGGCCCTCGTTCGCTCGGAAAAGGCGGCATCCAACTGGGTAACATCAATATTGTAGGTAGGCAGCGATACGTCCACGAAGACCGGCACTGCACCGTACTGGATGATGGGGGCGACTGTCGTGGGGAAACCGGCGGCGACCGTAATGACCTCGTCGCCCGGTCTGATCCTGCGTTCACCAAGCTTGGGTGATGTCAGCGCCATGAAGGCCAACAGGTTTGCGGAGGAGCCGGAATTGGTCAAGGAACAGTGCTGTACGCCGAGGAATTCGGCGAACCCTTTTTCAAATCGTTCGGCATAGCGACCGGTAGTCAGCCAGAAGTCGAGGGATGAGTCGACGAGATTGGATATTTCCTGTTCGTCAAACACGCGGCCGGCATAGGGAATGCGGTCGCCGGGGGTGAAGGCCTTCTTTCCGGCATGGGTATGGCGGTAATAGGCGATTGCTGCGTCGATAGTCTGCTTACGCAGTTGAGCTTCGAGTTCGTTGTTCACGTCTGCTCCTGTTTCTCGTAACGTTCAATCTGTTCCAGGCAGCGTATGCGCATATTCGCTCCACTACGGTAGGCTTGGGTCCATTCCATGATGGAAGCGAGTGCGGTGGTCAAGTCCCAGCGCGGCCTCCAACCAAGACGCATACGCGCTTTTGAGCAATCCAGCTTGAGGTAGTGGGCTTCATGGGGGTGGTCGCCGTCATCGACGGTGTAACCGGCGCCCTCCCCCCAGAGACAACATATTTGTTTCACAATCCACTCCACGGGCTTTGCGTCCTCTTCGGCCGGGCCGAAGTTCCACCCTTCCGCATAATCGCAGCCATGCTCGTACAGGTGGCGCGCCAGGGTAAGATAACCGGAGAGCGGTTCCAGTACATGCTGCCAAGGGCGGATGGCATGGGGGTTGCGGATACGGATGGTTTCTCCTGCCAGCAGAGCCTTGATGCAATCGGGGATCAGGCGGTCCGCCGCCCAGTCGCCGCCGCCGATGACGTTGCCGGCGCGTGCCGAAGCGAGTGCTACGCCGTGCTGAACATAGTCTTGGGAATTGAAGAACGAGCAGCGATAGGCGGCAGTCACCAGCTCAGAGCACGCCTTGCTGTTGGAGTAGGGGTCGAAGCCGCCCATGGGCTCGTATTCCCGGTAACCCCAGACCCATTCACGGTTCTCATAACATTTGTCGGTGGTGACATTGACAACCGCCTTGACCGACGGGCAATTGCGCACCGCCTCAAGGAGATGTACGGTACCCATGACGTTCGTGGCATAGGTCTCCACCGGAATGCGGTAGGAATCCCGTACCAACGGTTGAGCGGCCATGTGAATGACAATTTCCGGTTCCGCCGCAGCCAGGGTGCGTGCCAGACAATCTTCCTCCCGAACGTCGGCGATATGGGAGTCCACCAGTTCCGCCACGTTGGCCAGGCCGAACAGATTGGGAGTGGTGGGAGGTTCAAGGGCGTACCCGGTGATGCGGGCACCCAGCCGAGAGAGCCACAGGCAGAGCCATGACCCCTTGAACCCGGTATGGCCGGTGAGGAATACTTTTTTGCCGTGCCAAAATATTTGGCCTTTCACGCAAACATCCCTTACCACAGCTTCCACGGAGCGGCACCCGATTTCCACAATTCTTCCAGATGAGTCTTGTCCCGAAGGGTATCCATAGGCTGCCAGAAACCGCGGTGCTTGTAGGCCGTCAGTTGTCCGTCCTGAGCGAGTCTCTCCAAGGGGGAGCGTTCAAGGATCGTATCGTCGCCTTCAATGTAGTCGAAGACCTCGGGCTGCAACACAAAAAAACCGGCATTAACCCAGGCACCGTCGCCCTTCGGCTTTTCCTGAAACCCGAGCACATGGTTGCCACTGTCAAGGTTAAGGGCGCCGAAACGACCCCCCGGCTGGGTTGCGGTCACAGTGGCCAGTTTGCCATAGTTGTTGTGGTGGGCTACCAGTTCGGCGATATTCACATCACCTACACCATCACCATAGGTCAGGAGGAAGGGGTCGTCTCCGACATACGGTTGGGCGCGTTTGACCCGTCCCCCGGTCATGGTTTCGAGCCCGGTATTGACCAGCGTAACCGTCCAGGGTTCGGCCGAGTGGTGGTGGATCATGCGCTCGTTCTGGTTCCTGAAATCGAACGTGACATCGGCTTCATGGAGGAAATAATGAGCAAAATAATCCTTGATGCAGTACCCCTTGTAACCGACGCAGATGATGAAGTCATTAAAGCCATAGCTTGAATAAATCTTCATGATATGCCAGAGGATCGGGCGCTGGCCTATTTCGATCATCGGTTTCGGCTTCAGATGTGATTCTTCGCTGATACGGGTGCCGAAACCACCCGCCAGTATGACGACTTTCATGCTCTGATCTCTCCAGGTGTGTCTCGTTATGGTGTTACCATCATCTCCTCATTCGCAGATGAAATTCACAAATAATACCCCCTATACCACTCCACAAATCGCCTTATCCCCTCTTCGATGGTGGTCGCCGGTTTGAATCCCACATCCCGCATCAGGTCATCCACATCGGCATAGGTAGCCGGCACGTCGCCGGGTTGGATCGGCAGCAGGTTCTTTTCCGCTTTTTTGCCCAGGCACCCTTCCAGCACCTCGATAAAGCGCATAAGCTCCACCGGACTGTTGTTGCCGATGTTGTAGATCCGGTAGGGGGTGTAACTGGTGCCGGGGTCAGGCTGATCGCCACGCCATGAGGAATCTGCCGTGGGCACATGATCCGTTACCCTGACCACGCCTTCCACAATATCGTCGATGTAGGTAAAGTCACGCTGCATCTTGCCGTGGTTGAAGACGTCGATCGGTTTACCCTCCAGGATCGCCTTGGTAAAGAGGAACAAGGCCATGTCAGGCCTGCCCCAAGGGCCGTAGACGGTGAAGAAACGCAGGCCGGTGGTGGGGATGCTGTACAGGCTGGCATAGGTGTGGGCCATCAGTTCGTTGGCCTTCTTGGTGGCTGCGTACAGGGATACCGGGTGGTCCACGTTGTGGTGCACGGAGAAGGGCATCCGGGTGTTGGCGCCGTAGACCGAGCTTGACGAGGCATAGACGAGATGTTGCACGCTGTTGTGACGGCACCCCTCCAGGATGTTCATGAAGCCGACGATGTTGCTGTCGATGTAGGCGTGGGGATTTTCGAGCGAGTAGCGGACCCCGGCCTGGGCGGCAAGGTTCACTACCTTGTCGAACCGTTCCTCGGAAAAGAGGCGGGCCATGGCCTCCCGGTCTTCAAGGGACGCCTTGACGAACCGGAATCCGGGCTGCCCTTCCAGTTGTTTCAGCCGGTCATGCTTGAGCCGGACATCGTAATAGTCGTTGAGGTTGTCGAGGCCGATGACCTCGTCGCCCCTTGCCAGCAGGCGTCTGCTGAGGTGAAAGCCGATAAAGCCGGCAGCGCCGGTTACGAGGATCTTAGACATGGTTCGAGTCTCCCGAGGGCCATGAAGACAAAATAGCTCAATGCACGGCAGGGCAGCAGTAGGTTACCCATCGGCCCGTTTTTCCCGCTCCGCCTGTTTCAGGTCGGCATCAACCATCATGTTCACGAGCTGTTCGAAGCTGGTCTTCAACTCCCAGCCCAACTTGCGCTTGGCCTTGGTCGGGTCGCCCAGGAGCAGGTCCACCTCGGCCGGCCGGAAGTATTTGGGGTCGATCCGGATCACAACCTTGCCGCTCGCCGTGTCGATCCCCTGTTCTTCCGTGCCGCTCCCCTGCCACGCCAGGGGCATGCCGAGCCGCTCGAAGACCTTTTCGGCAAAGGTGCGCACCGACCAGGTTTCGCCGGTGGCGATGACGTAGTCGTCGGCCTTGTCCTGCTGCATCATCAGCCACATGGCCTCCACGTAGTCGCCGGCAAAGCCCCAGTCGCGCTTGGCGTCAAGGTTGCCCAGGTAGAGGCAGGCCTGTACCCCCAGCTTGATGCGCGCCGCGGCCCGGGTGATCTTGCGGGTGACAAAGGTCTCGCCCCGGCGGGGGGATTCGTGGTTGAACAGGATGCCGTTGCAGGCATACATGTCGTAACTCTCGCGGTAATTCTGGGTGATGTAGAAGGCATAGGCCTTGGCGCAGGCATAGGGAGAGCGGGGGTAGAAGGGGGTGGTCTCCTTCTGGGGGGTTTCCACTACCTTGCCGTACAGTTCCGAGGACGATGCCTGGTAGAATTTTGTGTTCAGGCCGGTCTCGCGGATGCCTTCCAGGATGCGTACCGCGCCCAGGGCGTCTACCTCGCCGGTATATTCGGGGACGTCAAAGGAGACGCGCACATGGCTCTGGGCGCCCAGGTTGTAAATCTCGTCCGGCTGGATGGTGCGCAGCAGGGTGTTGATGGAGCTGGCGTCGTTCAGGTCGCCGTAGTGGAGGAAGAGGCGGACGTCCTTTTCGTGCGGATCACGGTAGATGTGGTTGATGCGGCCGGTGTTGAAGGACGAGGAACGCCGGATCATGCCGTGGACCTCGTAGCCTTTTTCCAGGAGCAATTCTGCCAGATATGAACCGTCCTGGCCCGTGATGCCGGTGATGAGTGCTCGTTTCATTCTTGACTCCCGCTGTCGGAATAGCATGTGTTTACGCATAATACAATAGCATTTTTTATGTATTTTGAACTTCTATACATAGCACATCAGCCGCAACGAATACAAAATAAATTGAGAAAATTACGTGGATTTAGTGGGTTGTGTGCTGCATGGATTCTTTCCGGCTTTCGCTGTGACGACAGCCAGGCTACAGGTAGGGAGAAAAGAGACGCGCACCGTTGTCCCGGAGCCTGATGGGCAGGGGGCGTCCGTCGATCTCCTCCTGCGTGATCTCGCGGGACGCTTCGAAGGCTCGTTCGAAGTGCCGGTTGAGCCCGTCGGCACATGCTTCCTCGAAGACGCTCAGATTGAGCTCAAAGTTGAGGCGCAGGCTGCGGGAGTCGAGATTGGCAGACCCGAGCAGCGACCAGACGCCGTCCACCAGGAACAGCTTGGTATGGACGAACGGCGGCGGCTGGTAGTAAATCCTGATGCCGTTGGCCAAAAGCTCCCACAAGAGCCCCCGGGTGGCCCAATGGACGAAGGGCAGGTTGTTGAGACCGGGCAGGATGATGCGCACGTCCACACCCCGGAGGGCGGTGGTGATCAGTGCCGCGATCATCGGCCGGTCGGGGATGAAGTAGGGGGTCATGATGCGCACGGACCTTTTGGCGCAGGAGAGCGCGCCCATCATGATATGCTCGAGCTTGCGGAATTCCTTGTCCGGGCCATCGCTGATGGAGCGGGCCAGCGCGTTTCCCCGGGGCTCCAGGTGGGGGAAAAAAAGGGGGGCATCCAGCCGCTCGCCGGTCACGAAATACCAGTCTTCCAGAAAGGTCCGTTGCAGGTCGGCCACGACCGGCCCTTGCACGGAAAAGTGCAGGTCGTGGATGGCGGTCGCCGTGCCGGTGGAGGAGGGCTGGTGGCGGCTGCGAATATTCATGCCGCCGGTGAATGCCTCGCGCCCGTCGATGATCAGCAGTTTGCGGTGGTTGCGCAAATTGATGTAGGCGCCATGCCGCAAGGGGAGGTAGCGCACCAGGTGCACCTTTGTCCCTGCCAGCGCCGTGCGGGGTGAACGGCGGCTGTACTTTTCCCCCAGGGCGTCGATGATGACCCGCACCTCGACGCCGCGGCGCGCCGCGTCCCGGAGGTCCCTGACGAATTCGGCGCCGATGCCGTCGGCGTCGAAGATGTAGCTGCTCAGATTGATGCTGCCTTCTGCCCGCCTGATGGCCGCCAGCATGGCCGGATAGGCTTCTTCCCCGTCAACCAGGGGGGTGATGCGGTTTCCCTCCTGCAGCCTGGTTCGTACCACCCGGTCCCCCAGCACGCGCAGGTCGTCCAGATGCGCCGCGGCCGGCGGAAGCCGCACAGCCTCGCCGTCCGGTTCCGCGACGGGATAAATCTCGCTTCCGCTGAGCCTGCGGCCGCTCTCTTGCCAGCGCCGCGCCCGGCGGGAGATGCGATTGACCCCCAGGCACCAGTAAAGGAACGGGCCGAGCAAGGGCAAGGTCAGGCTTATGCTCATCCAGCCCAGGGCCGAGCGGGAATCGCGTTTGTGGAGCAGGGCGTGCCCGGCCGTGGCCAGCGAAAGCAGGCAGGCGCAGAGGGCGGACAGGATGATGAAGGGATGGTCCATGGAGCGGTTTACGCCGGGTCGATGAGGATATCGTCTCCACTTATCTGGACGGCAAAGGTTTTCAGGGTAAACTCGGGATGATCCATGCATCTGCCATCGGCCAGGTTAAAGCGATAGCCGTGGCGCGGGCAGGCGATATAGTCATCCTTGACCACGGCCGCGGTCAGGGGGGACGCCTGGTGGGGGCATTCGTTCTCACAGGCAAAGACAGCACCTTTGATGTTGACCAGGAGGATCTCCCGGTCCGACACGGAAATGACCTTTTTGCCGAAGTTGGGGACCTCGCTGACCTTTGCCACCGGTATCATGGGAACACCTCCCTATTGAGGATAGGGTACCAGCCTACCTGAAAAAAGCAAGGGAAGTCAAATTGCTTCGGCCTCTGCACAAGATGAAAGCGTGGCGCCGGGAAAAGAGCCTGGTTGCGTAAGTGATGGAATCTTTGAACTTTAAGCAAAAAAAATGAACAGATACCGAAAAAACTGATTAATAAATGGGCAGCCCCGGAGGCCGTTCACCGCCTGAATGAATCTATTTTTCAGCTATTTGGTTACAACTATATGACATCAGTGAATAAAATAATATGGCACATTCTGTGCTAACTATCCGGCAAGTGAGGTGAAACGCACAAAAATTTTCCACAGACATAGTCTACTCTACAGAACGTGCATGGCTGAAACCAACGTCGCTTTCATCCGATCACCGTTCGAAATCAACGATGAAAAGGAGAGGAAAGATGAAGTTTGGTAAAGTAGTGACGGCAACCATGACAGTAATGGCCCTTGCCTGCGGCACGGCAATGGCGACCCCTTCGACACAGATCTGGATACCTTCCCCCGATGTCAAGGATTACAAGGCATTTCACATCGACATCGACAACTACACACGCTTTTCCGGCAATAACGGTAACGGCCTTAACCCCAATCTGTACGACATCGGTTTGAGCGCCGGTGTGCTCCCCCTCGAAAATCTCAAACTGGAAGTCGGCGTCGATGTCCTGAAATCGGGATTCAACTCCGATGCAACCTACCCGGCCGACCGGGCTCCCCTGTATTTCAACGCCAAGTTGGGAACGCCCGAGGATGCCTTCGGCATCAAGGGGTTGCCAGCCTTTGCCGTGGGTGCCTACAACCTTGGCACCTATGATAAGCAGATTGTCTCCACCCGCCAGAATATCGCCTATGGTCTCGTGGGCAAAACCTTCCCGGTGATCGGCCGCCTCTCCGCGGGTGGCTACTATGGCTCCAAACGCGCCCTGGCCACCCCGGGCAATCCGAGCAACACCAACAACAACACGGGTGTCATGGCTTCCTGGGACCGCACCATGAGCGAGATTTCCGACAAGCTCTGGCTGGCCGTGGATTACATGAGCGGCAACAACGCCAACGGCGAGATCAGCTTTGGCGCCCAGTGGAACTTTACCAAGCAGATCGCGGTCATCGCCGGTGTGGTGGTGTTCAATCCCTTCTACCAGACCTCGGCGGCTGATGGCGGCATGAACCCCGGCGGCCGGCCGGCCTTCACCACCCAGATCGATATCAGTCTTCCCTAGCTGTCCCTCCTTTAATTCGGGGGCGGCCCGCCGCCCCCGGCTTTTTCAAGGAGTGAACCATACAGGTAACCGGCAACAGGTCCTCCCCGACACCCTCTTTCTTCCGGCGGCGGTGCAGCCTCCGGAACGGCCCTTGGGGACGGATGATAACTGACAATACAAAAAAGAGGAAAGGGTCAATGGTGCCCCTTTCAGGCAGTACCATGAAAGGAGATCACCATGGCAAACGAACAACAACCCACGAGAGGAACGTTGGGCCTGACCGGCCTCACCATGAACGCGATGGCGCTGATCGCCCCGGGCGCCTTCCTGTGGCTCACGTTCCAGATGCAATCCCTGTACGGCGCCCCCATGGCCGGCAGCACCATGTGGTTCGGCATCCTCTTCGCCCTTTTGCTCTGTCTGGCAACGGCATACAGCTACGCCGAGCTGTCGAAGCTCTATCCGGGCCCCGGTTCTTCGTATCTGTACGCGGAACAGGCATTCCTCTCCAAGACCCATGCCTACAAGTTCGCCCGCATCGCCAAGTTCTTCACTGGCTGGGCCAGCCACCTCTACTACTGGGTCTACCCCGGCGTCATGGTCGGTGTGACCGCGATCCTGGCCGGATTTCTGCTGAACCAGTTCTGGCCGGACACCTTCAGCGGCACCTATAACAGCCCGATCTTCATGTGGCTCTTCTGCATTGCCTTCGCCCTCGGCGTGGCCTATATCGCCTATCGTGGCGTGACCGGCACCACTGCCGTCAATGTGGTGATCAATATCATCCAGATCTCCGCGCTGCTGGTCTTCTCCGTGATTGCCATCGGCTACCGCGCCCAGCATCCCCAGGGTTCCACTGCGTACCATCTCTCCAATGGCGTGGCCGTGAACTACCAGGTCGCCCAGGAGGTGGTGAAGGACGACAAGGGTGTTCCCCAGCCGCTATTGACCGACGGCAAGCCGACCATGGACAAGGATGGCAAGCCGGTCTACCAGATGCAGGACATGAAGGACGAGAAGAGCGGCGACCCGATCGGCGCCGATAAGGACGGCAAGCCGGTAAAGGACCCCAAACTGGCCGCCCCCTTCAAGATCGACTACACCGATGGTGCGATCACCAAGGACGACAAGGGGATTGAGACCTTCAACTACCACAAAACCGCCACGTCCGTCGTTGCCCCCCACGGGTTCAGCTTCATCTTCATCCAGGCCGCCATTGCCATCCTGATCCTGGTCGGTTTCGAGTCTGTGACCGCCATGGGAGAAGAAGCCAAGAATCCCAAAAAGGACATTCCCCGGGCGGTGCTCCTGTCGCTGGTTATCCAGGGTGCGGTCTGTTACCTGATCGAGTATTTTGCCGCCGGTTATATGCTGAGCAGTGGTTACACCATCCCCAATGCCGGGGCATCGGGCGCCCCCCTCGGCGACATGATGGTCATCACCGGCACTTGGCTGTTCGGCAGCGCAGCAGCCGGCAAGGCGTTCATGCTGGTCCAGGCCTTCACGGTGTTCCTGGCGCTGATCGGTACGACCCTTTCCTGCCTTTCCACCGGCGCCCGGGTCACCTATGCCATGGGGCGTGACGAAGAACTGTCGTCCCATTTCGGCATGCTGCACGGCAAGACCATGTCACCCCATAAGGCGATCTGGGCACTGGCCGTGATCTCCGCCATCATCGGCATCATTACGGTGACGGTGTACATGGGCGGCCAGAGTGCGGCCCCGGCGGCCCTGGACAAACATAATTTCTGGTACAGTTTCGGCATCTTTGCGCCGGAGTTGTATACCAAGCTCCCCAACACGCTGGTGATCGTCACCCTGATCAGCAACTTCGGCACCTTCCTGCTCTACATGTTCACCTGTATAATCGCCATGGTTGCCTTCAAGGAGCATCATTCCTTCAACGGCTTCAAACACGTGGTCATCCCGGTGCTGGGCCTTCTGGCCAACCTGGCCTGCATGCTCTTCTACCTGATCGGGCCCTTCGCGGTGAGCGGCATGAGCTGGAAGGAACCGTACATCGCCTTGGGTGTCGTCGCCATATGGGGGGGGTACGGGGTCATCTATTTCCTCAAGTCCAGCAAGGACAAGGGGAAGGAGGTGCTGCTCAGCAGCAAGCCGTCGGTCGCCTGATACCCCTTGCCGTTGCCATGGGACGTAACTCGGGAGGCCACCCCACGGGCGGCCTCCCGTCTTTTAGGCGCAGGCTTTTCATCCGCACCAATACATGGTAAAGAGTCTGAACTATGGAACTGACCTACTCTGAACTTTCATCGCCTGGACCGGTGCGCGATCACAACGAGGATTACGTGGGCTTCTGGCAGCCCCAATCCTTGGAGGAGAAGCGCAGCCGCGGCGCGGTCGCCGTCTTGGCCGATGGGGTGGGCGGACTGGACCGCGGCGAGGTTGCCAGCCGCATGGCGGTTGAGACGGCGTTGGCGATCTTCCGCGAGGCGCTTGAAGAGGAGAAGGAACCGCAGCAACTGATCGCGCAGATGTTCAACGCGGCCAACCTGGCGGTGTACGACAAGGGGATGGAGAACCACGGCACATCCCGCATGGCGACGACCCTGTGCACCGCCGTACTGCGCAACGACGAGATCGTGGTGGGCAACGTGGGGGACTCCCGCGTCTATCTGGTCCGCAAGGGTGAGATCAAACAACTGTCCACGGATCATTCCTATGTCGGCATGCAGCAGAAGTTCGGCCTGATCTCCGAGCAGGACGCCAAGACCAGCGATCACCGCAACATCCTGACCCGCAGCGTCGGGCAGGAACCGGTGGTCCGGGTCGATGTGGAGAGCACCACGGCGTTCAAGGGGGACCGGATCGTACTCTGTTCCGACGGCCTGTATGCGTACGTCGCCGACAGCGAGATCGCCGATATCGTATCCCGCCTCTCCCCGGCCCAGGCGTGCCGTCAACTGGTGGCCCTGGCCGAGCAGCGCGGCACCGACGACAACCTGTCCGTGCAGGTGATTCAGATCAACGAGGTTGAGAAGTTTTCCTATTACCGCGGCGTTCCGGTCTACCACGAGGCGACGGCCACCACGACGAGCGATTACGAGCTCCGTCCGGGCAAAACCCTCGACAACCGGTTCTTCATTGAGGAAACCATTACCCGGAGCGGCATGGCGACCATCTTCAAGGCCACCGACCTGAAGACCAGGGAAACCGTGGCCGTGAAGGTGCCGTTCATGGAGTTCGAGAGCGACCCGGGCTTCTACTCCCGGTTCCAGCGCGAGGAAGAGATCGGCAACCGCCTCCATCATCCCTACATCCTGAGGTTCGTCCCCGAGGAGGAGGGGGAACATCGGAGCCGGCCCTACATCGTGACCGAGTATCTCCGGGGCTATACGCTGGCTCACCTCTTGAACAGCATGCGCCCGATGCCGGAAAAGGACGCACTCAGGTTTGCCAGCCGCCTCTGCGAAGCGGTGGGGTACATGCACGAGCAGGGCGTCATACACCGCGATCTGAAACCGCAGAACATCATGATGTGTTATGACGGGACGATCCGGATCATGGACTTTGGAATCGCCAAGTCCGCGGAAGGGAAACGCATAACCTTCACCGGGTTCACCCCTGCGGTGGGGACCCCCGATTACATGGCGCCCGAACAGGTCAGGGGCAAGCGCGGCGACGAGCGGACCGACATCTACAGCCTGGGCGCCATGCTCTATGAAATGGTGGCCGGCGCAACGCCGTTCGAGAGCGAGAATGAAAACCTGTTCGTGATCATGAACGCCCGCGTCACCGGCGACCCCGTGGCCCCGCGCACGCGCAACCCCGACGTGTCGCCCCAGGTGGAGGAGATCATCCTCCATGCCATGGAACGCGACCCGGACAAACGCTATCAGACGGCGGCGGCAATGAAGATTGAACTGGACGACCCCGAAAAAGTGCTGGTGACCGGACGGTGTGACCGGCTCCAGGCGCCAGCCGCCCTGACAAGCGGCGGCCACAAGGTGCGCTGGATCGTCATGGGAGTCGCTCTCGCCCTCGCCATCCTCGGATTGCTCCTCTGGCTGATCGTCAAGCGCGGTACAGCACAATAAAGAAAGGGCATGATATGACCCTGCTTGCTTGGATCGTTTTTCTTGCCGCCGCTATCCTGGAGGTTGGCGGCGATGCCATTATCAGACGCGGACTGCGCGGCAGCATCGTCTGGTTCATCGTTCTCGGTTTTGTGACGCTGGGGTGCTACGGCGTGGTGGTCAACACGGTCAAGTGGGACTTCTCCCGGCTCTTGGGGGTCTACGTCGCCGTCTTTGCCGTGGTGAGCGTTCTGACCGGCCGGTTCGTCTTCAAAGAGGCGATTCCCCCCACCACCTGGATCGGCCTCGCCATCATCGTCGTCGGAGGTGCGGTGATCCAGGCCGGCCACGGCTAGTGTCCTCCCTCCCGGATTCGGGCACGGGACATAATGAATTTACGGCAAAGGCGCCGCTTCACCCCTGGGTGAAGAGCGCCTTTTTTCGTCTATACTTAACAGCAAACGATCAGGAAGGAGAAGAACAGTGAAAGGCATTCTCAGGAAGCATTGCAGCACCATCTTCGTTCTACTGATGGTACTGGGGTTTGCCGCCGTTGCCTTCCCGGATGACAAGGCTGCGCAGCAGGTCCCCGCCGGCGGAGGCGTGGTTTCCGCTCCGAGCCTCGCGGCAAGCCATGACGCTTTGTTGCCTGCCGCTGCAGGGCTCAAGCCGGACCCCTCCGGCATGAATACCGGCGGGGTGGCGGATGTGGTCGGCGCAACCGCCAACGGCCCGACGGCGGCCGACCTGAAGAATCTGGCGACAAACGAGCCGCTGGCGGTGAAACTGGCGGATGTGGTCGGTCACAACAGGGTTGCCCTCAATTTCATGTGGACACTGGTCTGCGGTTTTCTCGTCTTTTTCATGCAGGCCGGTTTCGCCATGGTGGAAACCGGGTTTACGAGGGCCAAGAATGCCGCCCATACCATGTCCATGAACCTGATGGTCTTTGTCTTCGGGGTGCTCGGCTACTGGGTCTGCGGCTACGCGTTCCAGATGGGGGGGGGCGGCGCGGTGCCGCTGGCCGGGGGTACCGGCCTTTTGAACGGTGAATTCATCGTGCACCTGTTCGGCAGGGAGTTCGGCCTCTTCGGCACCAAGGGATTCTTCCTTTCCGGTGTCGGCTATGATGCCGCCATCGTTGCACTCTTCCTGTTCCAGGTGGTCTTCATGGACACGGCGGCCACCATCCCGACCGGGGCCATGGCGGAGCGCTGGTCCTTCAAGTCGTTCGTCATCTTCGGTTTTTTCATCTCAATGTTCACCTACCCGCTCTATGCAAACTGGGTCTGGGGGGGCGGATGGCTGGCCCAACTCGGCAGGAATTTCGGTCTCGGCCATGGGGTTCTTGACTTTGCCGGCTCGTCGGTGGTGCACATGGTGGGAGGCGTTTCGGCGCTGGCCGGCGTCAAGGTGCTCGGCCCGCGCATCGGGAAATACCGCAAAGACGGAACACCCGTCGCGATACCGGGCCATCACATCCCCATGGCCATCGTCGGCTGCCTGGTGCTCTTTTTCGGCTGGTTCGGGTTCAATTCCGGCTCCACCCTTGCCGGCGCCGACCTCCGTATCGGGGTGATCGCGGTCAATACCATGCTGGCATCGGCGGCCGCCTCATTCTCGGCGATGCTCTACATGTGGGTCATGTACGGCAAGCCTGACCTCTCCATGTGCGCCAACGGCCTTCTGGCAGGGCTGGTCGCCATCACCGCCCCCTGCGCCTTCGTGAACACCGTAGGGGCGGTCATCATCGGGATTGTGGCCGGGATACTCTGTTGCCTGAGCGTCCTGTTCATCGAACGGAAATTGCGGGTGGACGATCCCGTGGGAGCGATATCCGTCCACGGTACGTGCGGCGCCTGGGGCATGATTGCGTTGGGGCTTTTTGCCGATGGCACTTACGGCGACGGCTTGAACAACGTCGCCGGAACGGTAAAGGGTCTGTTCTATGGGGGGCAATCCCAATTCGAGGCGCAACTCGTCGGGGTCGCCGTGAATCTCGTCTTCGTATTTGGCGTGATGTATGCCTTCTTCAAGATTCTCAACAGGTTCATACCGCTCAGGGTCCACGCCGAAATCGAAGTGGAAGGGCTTGACCGCTACGAGGTCGCCGTGGAGGCCTATCCTGACTTCAACCTGCGGAAGACGCCCTTTTCCTGAGCAAACGATCGTGGAGCGCGCCCGCCGATTTTTTTAGCGTCCTGCTCAAAACAGAGGCAGTGCAGGGGGGGCTTAATCTGAAAGTTGCGTTAAATCGGCTGCTTAAAGCGGCCGATTGTCTGGCACGACCTGTGCATTATCCTATCCGCAACCAGGCGGGTACCAACAAAAACAGGGACAAAATGGAGGTAAGCAATGAAGCTTGTCGAAGCGATCATAAAGCCTTTCAAGCTGGACGAAGTCAAGGATGCCCTCAACGACATAGGCATCGAGGGGATTACGGTCTCGGAGGTCAAGGGGTTCGGCCGCCAGAAGGGGCATACCGAACTGTACCGCGGCGCCGAATACGTCGTGGACTTCATCCCCAAGATCAAACTTGAGATCGCCATTGCGGACGAACTGGTCGCCAAGGTGGTCGAGACCATCGAGACATCGGCGCGAACGGGGCGGATCGGAGATGGAAAGATCTTCGTCATTCCCCTGGATGAAGCCCTGAGGATCAGGACCGGCGAGAAGGGCAACGAGGCGGTCTAGGCGGCACGCAGCTACCCAAGAATTCCATTCGCGGAATCTACATACATATCGGAGGTTTGCCATGGTACAAAGTTGTATCGTTTCCCGCAACGGTAACGAAGCCCTTAGCAAGATGCCCCTCTTGTCACGCCCCATGAAACATCTTCTGACAGCCGTTGTCCTGTCGTCACTCACACTTCTCGCGCCGCTCGCGGCCTCGGCGGAAGAGACAAAAGCCCCGGCCGCCGCGCCGACAGCAACCGCAACAGCCCCTGCAACCACGGCACCCGCCGCCGCACCTGCTGCCGCAACGCCGGCCCCGGCCACGCCGCCCGACGTCAAGCCGGTGCTCAATACCGGCGATACCGCCTGGATGCTGGTCTCCTCGGCCCTGGTGCTGCTGATGATCCCCGGCCTGGCCCTGTTCTATGGCGGCATGGTCCGCCAGAAGAACGTGCTCTCCACCATGATGCACTCGTTCGTTGCCATGGGCATTGTGGGCGTCCAGTGGGCGGTCATCGGCTACTCGCTGGCCTTCGGTCCCGACATCGGCGGCGGCCTCCTGGGGAACTTGAGCAAATTCATGCTGAACGGCCTGATCATCATGAAGGATGCGGCCAGCGGTACGGTGGACTGGGCCCTGTTTCAGAACTACACCAAGGAGCCCGGCGCTATTCCCGAGATGGTCTTTGCCATGTACCAGGCCATGTTCGCCATGATCACCGTGGCGCTGGTCTCCGGCGCCCTGGCAGAACGCGTCAAGTTCTCGGCCTACTGCCTGTTCGTGCTGCTCTGGACCACCCTGGTCTATGACCCCTTGGCCCACTGGGTCTGGATGACTGACGGCTGGCTGTTCAAGAAGGGTGCCCTGGACTTTGCCGGCGGTACGGTCGTCCATCTCTCCTCCGGTATCTCGGCTCTGGCCTTCCTGATCTTCCTCGGCAAGCGCCACGGCTTCCCCCATGAGCGCATGGCGCCCCACAACCTGCCGTTGACCCTGTTGGGCGTCGGCCTGCTCTGGTTCGGCTGGTTCGGGTTCAACGCCGGTTCCGCGGTCGTCGGCGCCAATACCTCCGATGCGGCGGGCGGCCTGGCCGGCCTGGCCTTCGCCACCACCACCATCGCACCGGCTGCAGCCGGCCTCTCCTGGATGATCGCCGAGTGGTTCCATGCCGGCAAGCCCAGTGCCTTGGGCTTTGGCTCAGGTGTCGTGGCCGGTCTGGTCGTCATCACCCCGGCAGCCGGGTTCGTGCAACCGGGCGCCGCCCTGATCATGGGCATCGCAGCCGGTATCGTCTGCTATCTGGGCGTGCTGATGAAGGCAAAGCTGAAATATGACGACTCCCTGGATGCCTTTGGCGTACACGGCATCGGCGGTACCTTCGGCGCCATCGTGACCGGCATCTTTGCCACGGTCGGAGCAACCGGCCTTCTGGCCGGCAATGCCAAACAGCTCATGATCCAGTTGATCGCCGTTCTGGCCGCCGGCGCCTATGCCTTTGTCGTTACCCTGATCATCTCGTTCGTCCTCGACAAGACCATCGGCCTGCGCGTGGAGAAGGAAGACGAGATCATGGGCCTCGACCAGACGCAGCACTCCGAGTCCGGCTACAATATGTGACCGACCCTCCCACAGGTATACGACCCAAGGAAGCCGTCCCGTCGTGGGCGGCTTCCGTCCCTGTACCCCTGCGACGCCGGAGCTCACATGAAGACCCTGGCAGACAAGCATAACAATGACACCATCAGTGAAGACCTGCTCAGGCAGATGGCTTACAACGAGAAGATGGCCGAACTGGGGAGGATTTCGTCCGGTGTCGTCCACGAACTGAACGCCCCGCTCTCCGTAATTACCTCGGCCGCCCAGTTGATCCTGAGGGAGAAGGAGGTCCCCGAATTCGTTCGCGAGATGGTCGGCCGTATTAAATCCGAAGCCCAGCGTCTCTCGCAATTGACGCGGGGCCTGCTGAATTTCAGCAGGCAGGATGAGGCCACGGAGGAAACGGATGTCAATCTGGCGATTGAATTCATCCTCGACTTTCTCGTGTATGAAGCCGCCAAACGTAGCGTGACTGTCATGCGCAACCTGGATTACCACCTGCAGGCGATCAGGATGGACGGCAATCTGCTCAAGCAGATCCTGCTCAACATCATCATGAACTCCCTGCAGGCCATGGAGGATGGCGGCGGAAAACTATTGGTTGAAACCTCCGCCATCTCCGGTGGAGAGATGCAGATTGTCATTGCCGATACCGGGCCCGGCATACCCGAGGAGGTGCAGGCACGGATATTCGAGCCGTATTTCACCACCAAGAAGCCGGGCGAAGGTACCGGCCTCGGGCTGTTCGTGACAAAGACGCTGGTGGAGAACATGGGCGGCCGGATTGAGGTGCGGAGCCGGCGCAACGGGGGAACATCGTTCATCGTGACCTTTGTCGTGAAGGAGGCGGCGTGAGTATGTGTCGCGCCGTGCCCATCCGTGCCAGGGAGAGGCGGCAAAAAAATGGCCGTTCACCTTCTTACAGGGTGAACGGCCATTGTGTTTGCCCGGGGCGGGCCTTAGCAGGCTGCTGAAAAACCCAGGTTGTTCAAAAATAGTCAGATCGTCGCACCCGCAGTATAATCACCTCCGGCGATTATCGGTGACGAAGCGCAGCGGAGTTCATCCCGCAGGGACAGAACCGGAACGGTTCTGCTAAAAGCCCCGCGGAGGCGTAGCAGCGCTACGCCGCACAAGGGGGCTTTTGAGGACGAAGGCCTGATGACTGTTTTTCAACAACCTGTTAGAGGCCGTTTCTGGCCAATTCCTCCACCAGCTTCTTCTGCGCGGCATTCAGTGATCCCGGCACCTGGATGGTGATCTTGACGTAGAGGTCCCCCTTGGTGTTCGACCCCAGGGACTTCACCCCGCACCCCTTGAGGCGGATCTTCGTGCCCGCCTGGATGCCGGCCGGTACCTTGATGCGCTTGTCCCCTTCCAGGGTGGGCACGTCCAGGGACGTGCCCAGGCAGGCCGCGCTGAACGGTATGGAGCGCTCCACGAACAGATCGCCGCCCTCGCGGGTAAAGACCGGATCGGACAGCACCCGGATGATCAGGTAGAGGTCTCCCGGCTGGCCGCCGCTTTCCCCCTGCCCCCCCTTGCCGGCGATACGGATCTTGCTGCCGTTTTCCACGCCGGCCGGGATCTTTACCTTCAGTTCCTCGCGGTTGCCGTTCCTGCGGAAGGCCACCAATTTTTCGGCGCCCTGGGCGGCATCGCGGAAGCTGACATCGGTCTCCATCTCCAGGTCGGCCCCCTTCTGGGGGGCAGCCCGGAAGCCGCCCCGGCCGCCGCGCCCGAAAGCCCCCCCGAACAGGCGCGAGAAGATGTCCTCGCCGCCTCCCGCCCCCATGTCCTTGTACACGTTGCCGAAGTCAAAACCGCGGAAGATATCCTCCTGGCTGTACTGGCGATGAAAGCCGCTGGAGCCGTAGGTATCGTACTCTTCCTTTTTCTTGGGATCGGAGAGCACGGCATAGGCCTCGTTGATCTCTTTGAACTTGTCCTCCGACGCCTTGTCGCCCGGGTTGCGGTCGGGGTGATACTTGACCGCCAGTTTACGGAAGGCCTTCTTGATTTCGTCCGGGGTGGCGCTCTTGTCGACCCCGAGAGCCTTGTAATAGTCCGTTTGTGCCATGGTTTCCGTCCTTTGTCATGCTTCTCTCTCAACAAAATGTAATGGCTGAACGCTCTCCTGTCAATGAATCACTTGCAAAGTGAAACTGCACGTACGTCGTGGCCGGCTTTTCCCGCTTGACAAGTACCGTTAATGTTACTAACATTTAGTTATCCGAACAGTTCGGGTGTTTGTTTTGAGGAGACGGATCATGGAACAGATCGAGCGGATAGCACAACTGTACCCGGTCATCATGCGGGTCATGGGGAGGATCAGGAGCATCGTCCACGAAGGGATGGACCTGACCTACAACCAGTACAAGATGCTCTTGACGATCTACGACAAGGGCAATTGCACCTTGAACGTGCTGGCCAAAGAACTCCAGATCGCCATGAGTTCGGCCAGCGAGATGGTGGACCGGCTGGTCAACCTGGGGTTTGTGTACCGGACCGTGGACGGGGACAATCGCCGCCAGGTGACGATCTACACCACGGAAAAGGGCGAAGAACTGATCCGGGATTTGCGCCGCGGGATCGTGGAGAACTACCGCACCCTGCTGGAGCGGCTGCCGCCCCGGGACCAGGAGCGGCTGGTGGTTGCTTTCGAAAACCTGGCGGAGATTCTCGGCAAGTTGGAATAAGGCGGATCAAGGATTTAAGGAGGCTGGGATGAAAAAGGTGATCGTGGTGGGCGGCGGGATTTCGGGGCTGGCTACGGCCTGGTTGCTCAGGGACAAGGCGCGCAAGGCGGGGGTGGAAGTGGGCCTGACCCTGCTGGAGAAGGAGGAGCGGGTCGGCGGCAAGATATGGAGCATCAAGGCCGACGGTTACACCTGCGAATGGGGTCCCAACGGTTTTCTCGACAGCAAGCCCCAAACCCTGGAGCTCTGCTCGGCCATCGGCGTTGACGGCAAGCTGCACCGCAGCAACGACAACGCCCGCAAGCGCTTCATCTATTCCGGCGGTGAACTGCACCGTCTGCCGGAGAACGGCGCGTCCTTCCTGAAGAGCCGGTTGATCTCCTGGCCCGGCAAGCTGCGTCTGGCCCTGGAGCCGACACCGTTTATCGCCAGGGCCCCCGAGGGGGTTGACGAGACCCTGGCCGCGTTCGGCCGTCGCAGGCTGGGCAACGAGGCGTTGGACAAGCTGATTGCCCCCATGGTGTCGGGCATCTTTGCCGGCGACCCGGAAACCATGTCCCTGGTCTCCTGCTTTCCGCGCATTGCCGAACTGGAACGGGAGTACGGCGGGTTGGTCAGGGCCATGATCATGCTGGCCAAGAAGAAAAAACGGGAGCGGGCCGAGGGGAAGGCGGTATCCAGCGCCGCCGGTCCGGGCGGCGTCCTGACCTCGTTCCGGGAGGGGATACAGTATCTCACCGACGCCCTGGCGGCGTCCCTGGCGGACATCGTCAAGCCGGGCAGCCCGGTGGTGGCCGTGGAGAAGGGGCAGAGCGTCCCCTACCGCCTGCGCTGCGCCGACGGCAGCGAACAGGAAGCGGACGTGGTCATTGTCGCGGCCCCCGCCTTTAGCGCAGCCGATATGCTCGCCGGCCTGGATGGGGGAATCTCGGGCGTATTGCGCCAGATACCCTACGCCTCCATGACCGTGATCTGCTTCGGCTACGAGCGCGACCGCGTCGCCCATCCGCTGGACGGCTTCGGCTATCTGGTCCCCAAGAAGGAGGGGCGCAGCATCCTGGGCACCCTGTGGGACTCCAGCATGTTCGAGAACCGCGCGCCGGAAGGCAAGGTGCTCCTGCGCAGCATGATGGGCGGGGCCTGCTTCCCCGAATACATCAGGCTGAGCGACGACGAGGTAGCGTCCCGGGTCAGGCGGGACCTCAGGGACCTGATGGGGATCGAAGCCGATCCGTCGTTCGTGCGCATCTTCCGCCACGAACAGGCCATCCCCCAGTACACGGCGGGGCACGGCAAACGGCTGGAGGCGCTGGCAGGGGGACTTGCGGCACATCCCGGCCTGATTCTCACCGGCAACTCCTACCGGGGCATCGGCCTCAACGACTGCGTCGCCGCCGCCCAGCGGGCCTCGGACGAGGCGCTGGGACTGGCGTAAGCCATACGCTGTCACATTGCTGAACACGGAAAGGGCCTTTCTCCGGGCCCTTTTTGTCATGATTGCCGGTGCTGCCGCGCCCGCTGGTTCGAGCCGAAGATGGTGTCCCGTTCCCGGGGAAATATCGTGGCGCTCCTTGACAGCCCGCTCTATCCGGCGTACTTTGGAGCCAATTTCGCTACGATTCACTCTCACGGGGAGAGGACATGGTTTCACGGGATGAAGCCCCATAGGCCGGACGAAAAGCCGCTCAGGTCAGCAGATCGCTGATCGGGCGGCTTTTTTTCGGCCCGGTGTGGCCCGTCTTTCCCGGGGATATCCGCCCCGCCTTTACCCGCAACGACCCGGCAGGCCGCACAGGAGGCGCCCATGTACAGCTCTGACAACGTCGGAAGGAACACGATCGCAATGGTGCTGGCCGGAGGCAGGGGGGAACGCCTCAGCCCCCTGACCATGCGGCGGGCAAAACCGAGCGTGACCTTCGGCGGCAAATACAAGATCATCGATTTCGTGCTCTCCAACCTGTTCAACTCGGGGATCAAGAAGGTCTACATCCTGACCCAGTACCGGGCCTACTCG
>Ga0207857_1000095_pt1 | contig 27088 bp, 20 predicted proteins | sample LuqExpMetageno22_FD_187780 | JGI IMG/M metagenome (GOLD analysis project Ga0207857, IMG submission 187780) | Tropical forest soil microbial communities from Luquillo Experimental Forest, Puerto Rico - Sample 22 (SPAdes) | ecosystem: Environmental > Terrestrial > Soil > Tropical forest ... | reverse complement strand
GATGACCGGGAGCCGGCTCTGACGGGCGATCAGCCCATCAGTCACCGTCCTGCCGGGATGCCTTTGTCCATGGGGGCGAAAAACCGTGGAGCACAGGCCGAGGCGCGGCGCTTTGCGCAGGCTGCCCAGCAGCAGGTTCGTTCCGTACCGGCTCCGCCACCGGCTGAACAGGCTCCAGCCCCAGTTGCCGGCGATTCGGGTTCGAAGAATCTCCAGCGCGCCCTGCAGGGATTCAAGCTGGCGCTGCCCTTTGTGCAGAAGCTGTTGCCCATGCTGGAAGGACAGGTAGGAGCGGCTGTTGCCAGCCTGCTTGCGCCTCCGCAACAAGTAGCTCCTCCCCAAACCAAGCCAGTCGCCCCGCCGCCGGTCAAAGCTGTCGTGCCGCAGCAGGTAACAATCGATTTGGCTCCGGTTGAGGAAGGGTTGCGCAGGCTCCAGAATGGCCAGCGCGAATTGCACGTTCAGATTACCGAGCAGAACACCTCCATCAAGCGGGTGGAGGACCAGCTTGGGATGGTGCGCGAGGCTACTGATCGCAACACATTGGAACAACAAGAGCTTATGGAAGACCTGAAAGGTATTGGTAAAAAGGTCAACATGGTCACGCTGGTGATGCTCTCCATGCTGCTTGGTTCCCTGCTGCTGAATCTGATTCTCTATCTCCACATGCAGCGCGTTCTTCCTTGATTCAGACCTCGAAGTTATTCCGGGTGGGTCTATTTCAGAAAATAGTTTCTCGTGTGTTACTGAATCAGACTAAGTGACGCTAAAAGCAACTGCTATTCGATAAATAGTTCCAATCCGGATAAGGATTGGGGCTTAGCTGCATTATGAACATCTAGTTTGATCTTACAAACATCAGTTTTGCCTCATTCGCTAACTTTGCTAAAGTTTCTAAACTTAACTGTTGCCAGTCGTATTTTCGGAACGCTATATTCCGGATAGTTCGATCGGGCTGACTCCCCCAAAGGGCCGGCTCAAAGCCCAATATGCATACAGCTTTTCCAGGTTTAAAGAGCTTCAGCAACCCGCGGAGTCTGCTGCATCGGATTTCTGCGCATGGAGTGTCTCCCTATGGCGTGGTATGCCTACTGCATTGGTGAAAAGCAAGCATTTCCAGAGTTAGCCCGTCATCGCAAGCCCGTTCCGCTGCAATCGGTTGTAGGGGTCAGCGGAAACCAAGTTTTTCTCTACCCTGCCAGCGACCTGGCGGTTGTCGTCAGCGAACACAATCCGGCTGAAGCACTAGGTCAGAAGTCCGGAGTGGATCACGCCCGTGTAATTGCGGATTGCTTTCAGCATTCCACGGTGCTGCCCTTCCGCTTTGGAACCGTCTTTAACGACGATGAGAGCCTGCGCAGATCTATCCGTTCCAACCAGCGCCAGTTTCTCACCAACATCGACAAGCTGCGCGGCAAGACGGAGATGCATTTGAAGATCTTTGTCGACGATTGCTGCACCAAGGAAGCGGAGCGTCAGTTGCCGGCAGGCGTGGGGCGTGAGTATTTAACCAACCTGCGGGAGAATGCCGCGCGTGCCCGGGAGCGCCAAACCCGCGCGCGGGCCGTCAGCTTCCAGATGCACCGTCTCTTCTCTCCGCTGGATGAGGAAGTCAGTTGCCGGTTGACTGAGACCGGCAAGATCGTCCTCGATATTGCCCACCTGATCGACAGCAAGTCCGTGGAGCGTTATCAGAACAAGTTTGCTTCCACGGTTGCCATGATGCGTGAGTGTCACATGCAGCTTTCTGGCCCGTGGCCGCCGTATCACTTCGTCCATCGGCTTACACGTCCTGCCCATGCAACAGCCCCGGCAGCCCATGGCCCGCAGCAGTCTGTTTCCCCCACCGTTGAACCGCCTGCCCCCACGGCAGCGGTTCCGATTGAGCCTGCAATAGCCTGATTGCCCTGGTTCCACTCGCACGCAAACACCACAGCCCCGGCAAAGACCGGGGCTGTAGTGTTTGTGACATCCAAGTTCGGATATCCCAGAATCGCTGAAGAATTACGGCACTGTGCTTCCAAGCATTACGGAATTATTGTCTGCAATCTTGCATGTAGAATGATCTCGCCCTCAATAAAAAACTCCGGAGCCTAAGCCCCGGAGTTATTTATTGGAGTTTATAACTCGGAGTTAGTCGTAGTATTCGAGGCCGAGGTGAGTAATAAGCTCGGCACCCATGATGTGACGCAGGGTGTTCTTCATCTTCATCAACTGGATGAAGATGTCGTGCTCGGGATAGAGGCCTTCCGGCGTCTGCGGCGACTTGAGGTAGAAGCTGAGCCACTCCTGAATGCCCAGACCCTTCAGCTCGGGCGTGCGCTTGGCCAGGTCGAGGAACAGGACCAGGTCGAGCGCCACGGGGGCGGCCAGAATCGAGTCACGGCACAGGAAGTTCACCTTGATCTGCATCGGGTAGCCGAGCCAGCCGAAGATGTCGATGTTGTCCCAGGCTTCCTTGTCGTCGCCGCGCGGCGGGTAGTAGTTGATACGGATCTTGTGGAAGATGTCCTTATAGAGATCCGGATAGAGTTCAGGCTGGAAGATGTGCTCCAGCGAGCCAAGCTTGGATTCTTCCTTGGTTTTGAAGCTCTCCGGATCGTCCAGCACCTCGCCATCGCGGTTGCCCAGGATGTTGGTGGAGAACCAGCCCCTCACGCCCAGCATGCGCGCTTTGAAGGCCGGAGCCAGCACCGTCTTCATGAAGGTCTGGCCGGTCTTGAAGTCCTTGCCGCAGATGGGAGCTTCATTCTTCTTCGAGAGCGCCACCAGAGCCGGGATATCGACAGTGAGGTTCGGTGCGCCATTGGCGAACGGTACACCTTCCATCAGCGCGGCATAGGCGTAGATCTGCGACGGCGCGATGCCGGCGTCGTTTGATTCCAGGCCCTTCTCGAAGGCTGCAATGGTCTGATGCACCTCGGTGGGGTGCATGAAGATCTCAGTGGATGCAGCCCAGATCATCACCACGCGGTCCACGGTCTTGCGGAAGGCGCGGATGTCTTCGCGCACCTGCTCGGCCAGGTCGCGCTTGGTCTTGCCGGTCTTCACGTGGGTGCCGTGCAGGCGCTTCACGTAGTACTGATCGAAGACCGCGGGCAGCGGCTTGATGGTTTCCAGGTAGGGCTTGAGCTGGGCCAGCGTTTCCTTGTCCAGCACGGCGGCATGGGCTGCAGCCTCGTAGACGTTGTCGGAGAAGATGTCCCATCCGGTGAAGACCACATCGTTTAGGTCGGCCAGCGGAACAAAGTTCTTGATCAGCGGCGTGTTGTTTTCGGTCCGTTTGCCCAGCCGGATGGTGCCCATCTGCGTGAGCGATCCAATCGGTTTGGCTAACCCGCGGCGTACCGCTTCAACGCCGGCAATCATGGTGGTGGAAACGGCCCCGAGGCCGACAACCATCACACCGAGCTTGCCTGTGGCCGGCGCAACTTGGGAGGGAGCGGTCTTCAGGCCGCTTTGCTCTACATTCTGCATTGGATTCCTGTGCTTTCTGGTTGTTGCCGGCAGTCGCCTGCCGGGCGGGTACACACTGGGGCAGTTGCAACGGCTGCCCTTCGCCAGCGTGTTTTCTGGCTGCCTGCTCAGGCCTGGTTGGCCTGCCGTCCGTGACGGATGTGCGACCAGACAAACCACACGATGCCGGCGATGAGCGCAACCTCAACCGCCAGATGGAACCGGTGGAATGCCTCGTGGAATCGGGGATCGGTGTGCCACTTCTCCCCAAGCTTCATGCCCGCGTACGCCAGTGCATAGCACCAGGGCCACGAGCCAACAAAAGTGTAGATGTGAAATTTTGCCTGTGGCATTTTGGCAATGCCTGCAGGAAACGCAATAAAGGTGCGAACCACCGGAAGCAGCCGGCCCAGGAGTACGGTGATGGCTCCGTACTTCTCAAAGAACCGTGTCATGCGATCCAGGTCGTGGTGGCTCATCAGAACCCACTTGCCGTAGCGCTCCACCAGCGGCCTGCCGCCTGCCGCACCCACCCAATAAGCGATCACCGAGCCGAGATTGCACCCAATGGCGCCAGCCGTGGCTACCCATAGCAAGTTGAACTTGCCGGTAAATACCAGGTAGCCTGCAAAGGGCATGATGATTTCGGAGGGCAGCGGTATGCATGCCGATTCGATTCCCATCAACGCCGCAACACCGGCGTAGCCGCCGGCACCAATCGCATGTGTTACGAACTGCACTAGAAACTCAATAATCTTTTCGCTCATGAGCGTTCTCAGTATATAAGCCCGTATTCCCTTGTTTCACCGTCTCTCTTGCGCCTGCCGATGAAAAGAAGGTTGCACACGGTTGTATTTTCCATTTGCTAGGATGGAGGGTGGAATGTTCGCAAATTCCCCGGAGGCAAGCCTTGACCACTTTTTCGCCTGTTCCCCTTACGCTTGAAGGTTCCGCCGTTCTGCATCAGTTCTTCCGCTTCGATTGGGTTGGCTGGAAGGGCCTGGACGACGAGGAGCGTGCCGAGATTCTGAATGAAACGCTCAGCGTACTGCAGAAGCTGGAGCGCGAGGAACCGGAAGCTCCCGTGCGTAGCGCTCTGTTTTCGCAGCTTGGCCACAAGGGCGACTTGATCCTGCTGCACTTCCGCAAGGACTTTGAAGAGCTCAATCAGGTGGAACTGACGCTGGCGCAGACCCCTCTGTATGACTTCCTGAACCTGACCCACTCCTACGTCTCGGTGGTGGAGTTGGGGCTGTATGAGTCCAGCCGCAAGACTTGGGAGGCCGCCACTGCCAAGGGGCTGGAGCCGCATACGCCCGAGTTCGATGCTGAAGTAAAGCAGAGCCTGGAGCGTGCTGCTTCCGCCATGGCGCCGCGTCTCTTTCCGGCCGTACCGGAGGCAAAATTTCTCTGCTTCTATCCCATGGATCGCAAGCGCGGCGAAGACAAGAACTGGTACACAGTTCCCTTTGCCGAGCGCCAGCGCATGATGCACGAACACGGCATGGTGGGCCGCCGCTATGGCGACGTGGTGAAGCAGATCATCTCCGGCTCCATCGGCATGGATGACTGGGAGTGGGGTGTGAGCCTGTTTGCCGAGGATCCCGTGGTCTTCAAGAAGCTGATCTATGAAATGCGCTTCGATGAGGTTTCAGCGGTGTATGCCGCGTTTGGCCAGTTCTTCCTGGGGCTGCGCGTGCCACTGAACAAGCTCGAAGACTGGATGCTGGGCAAGCTGTAAGCTTCCTGAAAAGGCAATCCCGGAGAAGGCACTGCTTTGGCAGTGCCTTTTTGCTCGCCGCACTGGTTCTCCAATGCATGGTATTCTTCTACGATCTTCATCCTCCTTATCAAAGAGGCTTGAATGGCCTTGCGTCATCTGTATGGAAGTGTCTTCTGTGGGGTAGCAATTTCGCTCGCCTGTCTCTGTGCAACGGCACAGAAGCCGGGTGTGGTAGCCGGCAGCGTGGTTTGTACAGATACACATACACCTTGCCGCTACGCAGAAATCAAGCTGCAGAGTGTAGAGAGTTTTGCGCATGCCAAAATCGGCGATCCCTTCCGTATGTCGCACGCGGATTATCAAAAATTTCAGTCGCATTCTTATGCCGTAATCAGCGGACTGGACGGAAGTTTTCAAATTGAAGGCGTCGAGCCCGGTGATTACTACATTACGGCCTATCTTGCAGGTTATCTGGATGCTTCCGGGCTTTCCTATACCCAAGCGCAGATTGGGAGCGCGCTGACATTGGCAGAGCTCGATAAAGTGCTGATGCGTGTTGCGGTGAGTTCGGGCCAGACAGCTACAGCGAATCTGAGTTTGGCGCGTGGTGCGTCGCTTGGCGGCGTGATGCGTTACGACGATGGCGGGGCGGCGTCCAATGTAAATATCTATCTTTATCGAAAGGACGCGTCGGGAGATTGGAAACGTTACGGAGACGTCCTTATGTTCGGCCAACGCATGAACGCGCCGAAATCCACGGATGACCGTGGCCGTTTTTCCATCCCTGGTTTGCCTGCCGGGGACTACAAACTCGAAGCCAATCTCCCGCAGCCCTTCATGACGGATACGGGAAGATTCTCCGGCAAAGTCGTTGGCCTCAGCACCGATGGGCCGGCTTCTCTGCGGATCTACAATGGAGACAAATTTCGCTTGCGGGATGCACCTCCGATTGCGCTGAAGGATGGAGAAGAACGAACCGACATCGGCGTGGAAGTCCGTTTGAGCCAGCTCTACACCGTTCAAGGCAATGTGAGCAGCGTCCCCAATGGCTACGCGATCACCAAGGGATCGGTTAGTCTGCTCGACCCCGAGGATGGTTCCACACTGCGTGAAGCCAGTTTTCAGTCCGACGGAAACTTTACCTTTAAGCTTGTCGCCAATGGCAATTACCTGCTCCAGATTCATGCCGAAGCCGACAGCAGTGGCCAGCCGCAACGACCGTATGCGCGTCTCAAGATGCCGCTGTTGGTTGAGGGAGATGTGATTGGGCTTGCCTATACAGTAGCAGCGCAGTGACACTAGGATTGAGTTGAGTCTATGGTCCTACAACGTTCTACCGCAGCGAAGAAAACCACCAAATCATCCGCCACGAGCCGTGCGCGCGGTCCGCTGGCTCCTGACCGCATTGCGGCCATTCTGCGCGGACTCGATGAGGCGTATCCCGACGTGGAGTGTGCGCTCACCCATCGCTCGCCGTGGGAGCTGCTGGTGGCCACGATTCTCTCCGCCCAATGCACCGATGTGCGCGTGAACATGGTCACGCCGGAGCTCTTCCGCCGCTTCCCCACGCCGAAGGCGATGGCCGCCGCGTCGATTGAGGAACTGGAAGAGCTGATCCGGTCGACCGGTTTTTATCACAACAAGGCGAAGTCCATAAAAGGCGCGGCTACCAAGCTCATCGCCGAGTTCAAAGGCAAGGTGCCGGAGACGCTGGCGGAGCTGATCACGATTCCTGGTGCAGCGCGCAAGACGGCCAACGTGGTGCTGGGCGTCTGTTTTGGCAAGGCCGAAGGCGTGGTGGTCGACACGCATGTTTTCCGCATCGCGCGCCGGCTTGCGTTGGCCAAAGGCGATACGCCACAGAAGGTGGAGCAAGAGCTAATGAAGATTCTGCCGCAGGAGCGCTGGATCAGCTTCAGCCACCAGATCATTCATCACGGCCGCGCAGTGTGCGAGGCACGCAAGCCCAAGTGTGACCAGTGCAATCTGGAGCAGCTTTGCACAGCGAAAGACAAGAGCTGGCATTCCTAGCCACCTGCGGTGGGGCCAAACGCCTTCGGCTCCTCCGCGGATGCTGAAGAACGACGCTGAGGAATGCCCACCTGCGGTGGTGCTAATTGCCTTTGGCTCCTGCGTCGTTGTTGGGTAACGGAGCCCGACATCGACGCGTGGGTTGGCAGAGATCAGCGTGCCAACCTATTGACCTTGAAAAACCATCGCAGGTTGCATGTAATCCAGGCGGCGAGAGTATTCGCTGATCTTGACCCAGTAAAGGATCCAGAGAACCAACTGGGTGGGGAGCGTCAACAGGTTGATCAGAGGAAGAACAGAGCACGCGCCGCAGATGCAGCAAGCCAGCCCCAGCGAGTAGGCCGGACGCGGATCCGGCGAAGGCGTGCCGCGGCGATAGAACTCCGCGCCCAGCGAATCCGCCACACCCGCCACCATAAAGAAGTGCCAGACGATCCCGACAATGGGCACAATGTAGAGCCAGCACATGCCGGGCTCGATTTTGCGCACCATGGGATGACACTTGTTGAGAACGTTGGAGAGGGTGAGGATATAGAAAATCTTGGGGATGAGAGACGAGAAGATAACGAGTAAACCGAGGACTAGGAGATGCGTCGGCTGGAATAGCTCGCCCATTGCAGATACCGCCTTATGGATCTGTTGATCCGAAGTCGGACCTATTCTATCGCTTGGAGATGCAGCGGGCGGATTTTTCTTTGGCAGACTAGCGCAGGGTGCAGGCTACCGCATCGACGAGGCCGGCAATGTCGGAAGGATCGGCTTCAGCGGCAGGCTCCCAGCCTGCTGCGCGCAATGTCGCGCTGGTGATGGGGCCGATGGAAACGGCCTTCACATCTGCGAAGGGAAAGGCGAGATGCGCCGCCTGTGCCGCATCTGCCAGATGGGTAACGCTGGAGGAGCTGGTGAAGGTGGCGGCATCAATCCCCGCTGCCAGCGCAGCCGCGAGGCGTGCAGGCGCATCGGGAGGCATGATGTTGCGATATGCGTCGGCTACCACCAGCGTAGCGCCTGCTGCACACAGCGCTGCGGGAATCACATCGCGTACGGTTTCAGCCTTGGCTAGCAATACGCGCTTTCCGGCAACTTGACTGGAGAGCGCCTCGACAAGCGACTCCGCAACATATTTTTCCGGAACGAGTGAAACTTCAAGTCCAGCTTTCTGCAGAGCCTTTGCCGTGGCGTCACCTACGGCGGCAATTTGCGCGCGCATGGAAGCCAGTTCAATGCCGAGCTCGGCGCTGCGCGCCATCAGGGCTTCCACGGTGTTGGCACTGGTGACAATCAGCCAATCAAAAGAACCGAGGGTGCGCAGCGCGGCATCAAGCGCATCGTAACTTGCAGGAGGCTGCAGTGCGAGTACCGGGACTTCAACGGGGTCGAAGCCGCGTGCAGCGAGTGCGGCGCTGAGTTTGCCGGCCTGATGCACGGCGCGCGTTACCAGCACGCGGGGAGCGGTTGGAGCCGCTCCGCTCACTTCCCTGCTCCTGCGGGGCAATCGAGTATCTTGCGTGCGCCCGCATCCAGCAGCATCTGCGCCACGGTGTGGCCCAGTGCGGTGGCATCGGCGTCGCTGGTTGCTATGTCATGATGCACTCGGATGGCCTCACCGGATTCAGGCGCGGCAACCACACCGAACATCTCCCAGCCCTGGTTGCCCGCGCGGCAATGCATGCCGATTGGCACCTGGCAGCCACCACCGAGCGCAGCCAGCGCGGCCCGTTCCGCGGTTACCGCAAAGCGAGTTGCCTCATGATCCAGAAAAGCCAGAGCCTCGAAGGTCTTCGTATCATCCTTGCGGGTTTCAATGCCCAGCGCGCCCTGGCCAGCGGCCGGGCAGAACTGATTCGGGCTCATGCGTTCGCGAATCCAATCGGTCTTGCCCAAACGGTCAAGCCCCGCGGCGGCCAGCAGAATGGCGGCCACTTGTCCCTCGGCCAGTTTGCGCAGCCGTGTATCCACGTTGCCGCGGAACTCCACGGCTTCAATGTCGGGCCGCAGCGCCTTCAATTGCGCGCGGCGTCTCTGGCTGCTGGTGCCTACTTTGGCGCCTTGAGGAACTTCAGCCAGACTCTTGTAGTCCACGGAAACCAGCACATCGCGCGGGTCCACGCGCGGAGGAGTCGCGGCTAGCGCGAAAGGCTCGGGCAGCTCCGTGGGAAGATCTTTCAGCGAGTGCACGGCCAGATCCACGCGGCCCTCGGCCAGCGCTTCTTCAATCTCTTTCGTGAACATGCCCTTCGAGCCCACCTGCGCGAAGGTTACTTCCTGCAGACGGTCTCCGGTGGTCTTGATGATTTCAATCTCCACCTGGTGGCCCTGGCCTGTGAGCAATGCCTCAATGTGATGGGCCTGCCATAGCGCCAGTTGTGAGCCTCTGCTTCCGATCGTCAACTTCATTTGCCGGTCTCCGTTGCGCTGGCTGTTTCCTGTTTCGGTGAGGAGGCCTGTACAGACCATGTTTCGCACAGTGCGTCCAGCTTGACCTGATCGTTTTCGCGCGCGGCCTGCTTCATGGCCTGCATGGGCGGATGCAGAAACTTGTTGACCAGCCCTCGCGTCAGCGCTTCAACCGCAGCCCGCTGCTCCTCTGTGAGCGAGCCGAGCCTGGCGTGCATGCGCTCCATCTCCGCGCGGCGAATGTCTTCGGCCTTCTGCTGCAGCGCCACAATGGCGGGCGCAACATTCACAGCGCGCCGCTTTTGATGGAAGCGCTCCACCTCGGCTTCAATCAACGCCTCGGCATCGCTGGCTTCGCGGCTGCGTTCTTCCATGTGCGCCGCGGCTACCTGCTGCAGGTCGTCAATGTCGTACACGAAGATGCCGTCCAGGTTGTTCATGGCCGGATCCACATCGCGCGGTACGGCAATGTCGATGAAGAACATGGGCCGGTTGCGGCGTTTCCGCAAAAACTCCTGGCCATGCTTGTTGGTGAAGATGTGGTGTGGCGCGCCGGTTGAGCTGATCACAATATCGGCTTCAGCCGCGGCTTCGTAGAGCTCGCTGAAGGCCACCACGCGCGGCACAATGTCGCCTTGAATTTCTTCGGCCATGCGCCGGGCGCGTTCCTGCGTTCGGTTAGTCACCAGGATGGTGCCCACGCCCTGCTGCGCCAGATGCCGCGCGGCCAGTTCGCTCATTTTGCCAGCACCCACCAGGAAGACCGTGCGCCCTTCCAGCGAGCCAAAGATTTTGCGCGCCATATCCACGGCTACCGATGCGATGGATACGGAGTTGGCGCCGATGCCGGTTTCCGTACGTGCCTTCTTGGCGGCTGAAAACGCGCTCTGCAGCAGGTATTCCAACTGGCCAGACACCGTGCCCGCGCTGCGCGCCGTTTGGAAGGCGTCCTTCACCTGACCCAGGATCTGCGATTCGCCTACCACCATCGAATCCAGGCTGGCAGCCATCCGAAACAAATGCCGCACGGCCTCGCGGCCGCGGTACTGGTACAGGTGAGGCTCTACCTCGGCGGCATTCAGACCAAAGTGTTCCGCTACAAACTGGGTTAGCTCCACGTTGGGGCCTTCCACCTCGGCCAGCATTTCCACGCGATTGCAGGTGGACACAATCATGCACTCGGCCACGCCCGGCATGGCGGCCAGCGCGCGCGTCGCTTCAGGCAGCTCGTCCCGGTTGATCGCGATCCGCTCTCTGAGCTCAATCGGCGCCGTTTTGTGATTCAAACCAATCAGCGCCAGACTCATTGAACACCAAACCTGTGAACATGGCTGAGCAGATTGGCTGCCCACACCAGCATCATGACGACCAGCACCGCACCGGAAACATAAGCGGCCTTGCGGCCACGCAGTCCCGCCGAGCGCCGGACGTAGAGCAGAAGCACATAGACCGCCCAACTCACGAAGGAGGCGATCACCTTGGGATCGACAAAATAGGCTGCGCCAAGCGGTGTTTCCTGGGCCAGTACCACGCCGATCAGCAAACCGATGGTCATGCAGGGAAAGCCGAATTCCAGCGTAGCCAGCGCCATCCGCTCCAGCGTGTCCAGCGGCGCCAGCCAGCTTTCCACGCCCGGATACATCTTCCGCTTGATCCGCCGCTCCTGCACCAGGTAGAGCATGGAGGAGAGCAAGCTGAAACTCAGGGCCGCATAGGCCAGCAGCAGCGCGATGATGTGCGCCACCAGCCAACTGATGCGCACCCCGTTGGAGGGAAACATATAGCGATCCACGCCGAGAGCGGGCACAAAAACAATGAAGAAGGTTGCCGGCAGAGCGAAGACGCCGAGCGATATCGCGTCATAAAGCCACCAGACCAGGAAGAAGAGTCCAGCCACCACAAAACCGAGCAGCGACTCAATCTCGCGCACCCCGACGGGCATCCATTGGTGCCCCTGGATGAGCATCTCAGTTAGTGAGACAAAATGGAAGAATAGCGCCATGCCGCCCAGATGGATGCAGCTTTTACGCCAGCGCGCAACGCCGTAGAGGACCGCGGGAAAGACGGTAAACCCCGCTAACGCGTACAGTACAGCCGCAACTCGTAACCACAAAAGGTACATTTCGCTCTCAACCTTACGGTGCAAAGTTCCAGTATACTGTGACGCAAATCACCTTCGGAGCCTCAACGAAGTCATCCTGCAACCCCATGGCGGCTCACTGGGCCGCAACTCCACAAGCGTAACGCGGTTTTCTCGTAACTGGATGAAAAGACGGAGGGAAAAGATGCAGGAATCCGTCATTCCCGAACGCAACAAAGGCGGAACGCCGCAGCGCTCCGCCTTGTGGTGAACCCATCTTCCGTCTAGTACAAGCGGAAGTTGACTTCGATGGTGATTTGCACCGGGATGGGCGTCCGGCCGCGCATGGCGGGGCGGAACTTGTAGCGCTTCACAGCGGCAATGGCCTTTTCGTCCAGTCCCATGCCCAGGGCGCGGATGACGCGTGGGTTCTGGGGATTGCCTTGCGCGTCCACGATGACCGCAATCAGGCAAATGCCCTGGTATTTGGCGCGGCGTGCTTCGTCGCTGAACTCAGGATCGACAGAGTAGAGCACCGAGGGGGGACTATCGCCACCGCCCAGTTTGTAGACGCCGCCGCCGTAGTTGCCGCCGGTGCCCGGTCCCAGGCCGTTGCCGGTTCCCGAACCAATGCCGCCGCCCCGGCCCGTACCCATGCCGGAACCGGAACCTTGTCCATTGGAGGCCAGTTGCACATTGGCGGAGTTCTTCACGCCAATATTGGTCATCAGCGGGTTATCGGGCAGCTTGAGCTCGGCCTGCACGTTGATCGCGGGCTCAGCCTCCAGCTTGGGATGCTCCACCACGGGAACCATGGGGGGCGTGATGGGATTTTTCTCCAGCTTGGGCAGCTTGCCCTTGGTGGGATCGATGGGGCTATGATCCCCACCGCCGCCACCGCCGCCGGCGCGGGTTTGCTTCTTCAATCCCTCAAATTCGCTCACCGTCACATCGGTTACATTCAGCTTTTTCTGTTGGACTTCCTGGATCACCTTGCGGACGCCGAAGAAGAGAACGACCAGCAGAATGGCTATATTGATGCCGGTTGAAAAGCCCACTGCCACGGGGCTGGTCTTGGTCGCCATGCGGTCTGGGACCGGGATGGGCTTGGAGGTCAACTCCAGAGGGGGAAGCTTGGGTGGGAAAAAGACGTCGACGAGGTTGCCCCAGAGTTCAGCCCACAGGGACTTCTCCTCGAAGGTTTTGCCCATCAATGCGTCCACAAGCGCGTTGTTCCCGCCAGGGGCCTCAACGCCTTCGGTTGCCGTGTCTATCTTGATCTGTTCTTCTGCCATAGTTGCTGCCGGCTCACACACCGTGGGCTGCCCCGCCTCGCGCGTTCTGGGTAGCCAATGTTCATCTGTACTGATTAGAACATTATGATCGAATGCGCCTGAAATTGTCTCGGAGCCTGAACTCTCTTTGGCAACAGGCTCAGGATCCAGAATTTCATAGGTAGCCTTGCCCTGTGCTTCCATAAAGAATAGACGGGAATCCCCCGATCTTTGTTACCGGGAAAAATCTTTCTCCTTCCATTTACACTGGTAGTTGCATCTGATCGTAGAAATCCCAGGGAGTCGAAATGTCCTCTACGCCGGAACTCAAGGCGACCCTTACGCTGCCGCAAACTGCCTTCCCGATGAAGGCCAATCTCCCGCAGAATGAACCGCTTCGGCTGAAACGCTGGACCGAGATCCGTCTCTACGAAGAGATTCGCAAGGCCCGCCAGGGCCAACCCGGCTATCTGTTGCATGACGGCCCCCCCTATGCCAATGGCCCCATTCACCTGGGCCATGCTCTCAACAAGGGACTGAAGGATTTTGTGGTGAAGAGCAAGACCATGGCTGGCTATGACGCCCCCTATGTCCCGGGTTTCGACTGCCACGGCCTTCCCATTGAGATCAAGGTGGATGAAAAGCTGGGTCGCAAGAAGCTGGAACTGCCCGTGCCGGCTGTTCTTTCCGCCTGCCGCGAGTATGCGCAGAAATATATCGACCTGCAGACCTCGCAATTTGAACGTATCGGCTGCCTGGGACGCTGGGAGCAGCCTTACCGCACCCTCTCGCGCGACTACGAAGCCAAGACCCTCGAAGCCTTCTATGGCTTCCTCGAAAAGGGCTACGTGTATCGCGGCCTGAAGCCTGTCTACTGGTGCATCCACGACCGCACGGCTCTGGCCGAGGCGGAAGTTGAATATGCCCAGCACACCAGTCCTTCGGTCTATGTCCGCTACCGGATGACCAGTGATCCCGCCTCGATCCACGCCAATTTGGCGGGCCGCACGGTGAACACCATCATCTGGACCACCACGCCGTGGACCCTTCCGGCGTCGCTGGCCGTGGCCTTCCATCCGGATTTCGACTATGTGGCGCTGGCCGCTACGCCGTGCGACTCCTGCTGCCCCACCAGCGATCTCTACATTGTTGCTGCTTCGCTGGTCGAGCAGGTGGCCGCCGCCTGCAAGTGGACCAAGACCGAAGAGGTGGCCCGCTTCAAGGGCTCGCAGCTCGAACATGCCACCTTCCAGCATCCTTTCCTGGAGCGCTCCATCCTGGGTGTGGTGGCCGATTACGTGACTGCGGACACCGGCACCGGTGCCGTGCATACCGCTCCGTCGCATGGCGCGGACGACTTCTACACCGGCGTCCGTTATGGCCTGGATCCCACCTGCCGTGTGGATGCCGCCGGCCATATTCACGTGGACGAGTCGGCCTGGAGCCTGGCCACACCGCCCGCCTTCGATAACAAGCGTGTATGGGAAGCCAATCCCATTGTGATCGCCCTGCTGGAAGAGCGTGGTGCCTTGCTGGGCGGTGCGCCGCTGGAGCATAGCTATCCGCATTGCTGGCGCTGCCATCATCCGGTGATCTTCCGCGCCACCGAGCAGTGGTTCATTAAGTTGGACACGCCGGCGGAGGGCGACAAGACCTACCGGCAAGTTGCCATCGATGAAATCGACAAGGTGACCTGGGATCCGAGCTGGGGCAAGGAGCGCATCACCAACATGATCGCGACCCGCCCTGACTGGTGCATCAGCCGTCAGCGCATCTGGGGTGTGCCCATCGCCGTTTTCATGTGCGATAGCTGCAATGAGCCCATCGTTGACGCCGCGCTCAACAAGAAGGTGGTCGATCTCTTTGAGCGTGAAGGCATCGAAGCCTGGCACACGCCTGCTGCCGACGCGCTGCTGCCGGCCGGCGCCAAGTGTACGTGCGGCGGTACGGCCTTCCACAAGGAAACTGACATTCTCGACGTCTGGTTCGACTCTGGCGTGAGCTGGCTGGCGGTGTGCGAGTCCGATCCCGAACTGTCTGGGATGTACAAGCGCTTCCAGGCCGGTGACGGAACGAAGTGCCTTTACCTGGAAGGCGGCGATCAGCATCGCGGCTGGTTCCATTCGTCCCTGTTGACCTCGGTGGCGCTGCGCGGCAAGGCTCCGTATACCAACGTGGCCACCGCCGGCTGGACACTCGATGAGCAGGGCCGCGCCATGTCGAAGTCGCTTGGCAACGGCGTGGATCCGGTGGACATTGCCAACCGCATGGGCGGCGAGATTGTGCGCCTGTGGGTGGCATCCGTGGACTTCCGCGAAGACATGGCGGCCAGCGAAAATCTGATGGCCCGCTGCGCGGAGATTTACAAGAAACTGCGCAATACCTTCCGCTTCCTGCTCGGCAATCTGGCGGGCTTCGACCCGGCAAAGGATCGTGTGGCTGAGAGCGAGCTCTTGCCGCTCGACCGCTACATGCTGGCCCGCACCCGAGAGCTGACGGAGAAAATCCTCGGTTGGTACGATGCCTTCGAGTTCCATCGCATTTATCACGCGGTGAACGAGTTCGCCATCGCCGATCTGAGCGCCTTCTATCTGGACGTGCTGAAGGACCGCATGTATACCTTCGCGCCCACTAGCAAGGAGCGTCGCTCGGCGCAGACGGTTCTGTGGCAGATTACCGAGGCGCTGGTCCGTCTGGTGGCTCCGATTCTCAGCTTCACGGCGGACGAGGTTTGGGGCTATCTGCCCAAGGTGGAAGGCCGCGAAGAGAGCGTGCACCTAGCGCTGTTCCCCAAGCTGGAAGAGATTTTCTCAGAGGATCCGACGCCGCTGCTGGAGGAGTGGAAGCAGATTTTCGCTCTGCGGGATGCGGCCATGCTCAAGCTGGAAGATGCGCGCAAGGATAAGCGCATCGGCAAGGGCCTTGAAGCAGAGTTGGAGATCAAGGCTACAGGTGACCTGCTTGCAATCCTCCGCAAGTATGACTCCAGCCTGAAGGAAATCCTCAACGTATCCAAGGTCGTTCTCGTAGAGGACCCCTCGAATACGGTGGTGGCGCTTCCTGCCAGTGGCCACAAGTGCGCCCGCTGCTGGAACTTCATGCCTTCGGTGGCCAGCTACGGCGCCTGGGGAAATGTGTGCCCGCGTTGCACGTCCGCGCTGGAAGAGATGGGCGTAGCGCGTCCGGAGGCTGCAGAGTGAGACTCGCGAATCCACGCCGTCTGCCCTGGCTAGCTCTGGTTTCGGCGGCTGTCTATGCCGCCGACCAGCTCTCCAAGATCTGGGTCAGCCACCGGCTTCCGATTGGCGGCGCCATTCCGGTGTTGCCGCGCGTTTTGCGCATTACGCACTGGACCAACGAGGGCGCAGCTTTTTCGATGTTTGCCGACTCCACATCGCCGCTTGCGGTGCGCTGGGGGCTGGTGGCTTTTACCCTGCTAGCCTCTCTTGGCGTGCTGGTTCTCATGATTCTTTGGGGAACACGCTTCCGGCTGGCCACGGTTTCGCTGGCGCTCATCTTCGGCGGTGCGCTCGGCAACCTGCATGACCGTGTGGTCTACGGCTCGGTGGTGGACTTCATTGAAGTGCACATCTTCAGCTACCACTGGCCGGACTTCAATATTGCCGATTCAGCCATCGTCACCGGCGCGTGTTTGCTGGTGCTCGATTCCCTCTTACCGCAGCGCGAGCAGGCTGCCGCGCCAGAACTCCATCCACCCGACGAGTAGTAGCCGTAATCGTTCTGCAAAAGACCCGGAGCCTTCGTGCTCCGGGTCTTTTGCTTTTGTAGGGAGCGAAAAAGATACATGCCAGTTCTCTACCCTGCCCGCTATAATTTGGCATCTCACACGGAGCCCCATAATGCCCTCTGAAACACTGGACTCTTCTGCTCTCCAATCGGATCCCGAGAACGGACGCATGAGTCATCAGCGCTGGGTTGTCTGCGCTCTGCTCTTTGCTGCCACGGTGATTGCCTATGTTGATCGCGGTGTGATTGCCAACCTTGAGCCCAACCTCCAGAATGTGATTCCCGGGCTGGATCTTCGCACCTATGGTTTTATTACCGCGACCTTCCAGACGGCCTACGCGCTGGCCATGTTCTTTGCCGGCGGCCTGACCGACAAGCTGGGCGTGCGCAAGGCCTTCATCTATGCAATTGCGCTGTGGAGCGTGGCGGCCATGCTGCCGGGCGCAGCCTTCTCCGTCTTCAGCCTGGGCGTGGCCATGTTCATCCTGGGCCTAGGTGAGGCTGCCAACTTCCCGGCCTGCATCCGCACGGTTGCCGAGTGGTTCCCGCGTAAAGAACGCACGCTGGCCACCAGCCTGTTCAACTCCGGCGCCAACGTGGGCAACATGATTGTGCCGGTGCTGGTGCCGTGGTTCCTTACCTTCTCAAGCTGGCGCGGCGCTTTTGTCATCTCAGGCGCTATTGGCTTGCTGTGGCTGGTGGTGTGGATCTTCTATTACCGCCGGCCGGAAGAGCACCCTCGCGTTTCAAAGGCGGAGTTGGCGCACATCCTCTCCGACCCAGGCGAGAAGGTTCAGAGTGTGCCGTGGAGCCACATCTTCCCCATCAAGGAGACATGGGGCTTTGCCATCGCCAAGTTCCTCACCGATCCCATCTGGTGGTTCTATCTGTTCTGGATTCCGCCCTATCTGCGTCGTGAAGACACCTTCCATCTGACCCTGAACGAGGCGCGCATGCCGGTGGTAATGGCCTACGCGATTTCCATCATCGGCAGCGTGGGTGCAGGCTACGCCAACTCGTTTTTGGTGGGCCGCGGCGTGAATCCGAATCTGGCGCGCAAGGGCACCATGCTAGCCTGTGTGGCGCTGATTATTCCCATCTTCGCGGTTCCCTACGTTCACGACCTCTGGCTGGTGGTGGCGCTGCTGGGCATGGCTACAGCAGGACACCAGGGCTGGTCGGCCAACTTGTTCACAGTGCCTTCCGACGTCTTTCCGAAGTCGGCCGTGGCCAGTGTGACGGGCTTTGGAGGCATGGCGGGCGCGGTGGGCGGCATCTTGTTGCAGGGCGGCGCAGGCGTACTGGTCACCTATACGGGCAGCTTCAAAACGCTGTTCCTCATCGCCTGCTTGGCCTATCCAACGGCCATGCTGATCCTGCATGCGGCCACGCCGCGTCTGGCTCCGGCAAAGTTGAAGTAATTCTCTCGAGCAATGGCCGGGCAGCGTCCTGCTGCCCGGCCATTTTCTTTGCTGGGCTGAAAAATACGGGCTTTTCTGGCAAGTGTCCCACTCTGTGGCTCCACTTGCGGAACCACCTTGTGCCCAGATCCGTATAAAATCGAAAGATCGACAGCGCAGAACTCGCTCCGGCTCGTACCTTCCTCTGTTCGCCGCTGCGTTCCTTGCTGTTGGCTCTCACTTCGCGAGGATCCATGCACCCTTTTCTCTCTGCATCTCTGCTGCGTAAAACCTGCGCCGTTGCCGGCGTGTTGGCTGCGCTGGCTGCTGTTCCGGCTTCGGCTCAGCGGCTCAGCGGCTCCGTTCACCCCGAGCACTACACGCTGGCCCTCTCTCCCGATCTGAAGACGGCTAGCTTCACAGGTTCTGAGACCATCGATATTGCGCTCGATGAGCCCAGCAGCACCATTACGCTCAACGCCATCGAGATCAGCTTTCAGTCCGTCTCCATCAAGGCTCCTGGCCAGGAGATGACGGCGACCGTGGCTCTCGACGAAGAGAAGCAGCAGGCTACCTTCACGTTTCCCCAGAAGGTGCATGCCGGCAAGGCGCAGCTCGCCATCCAGTTCAAAGGCATCCTGAATAACGAGCTTCGTGGCTTCTATCTCTCCAAGACGGCCAAGCGGAACTACGCCGTGACCCAGTTCGAGTCCACCGACGCTCGCCGTGCCTTTCCTTGCTTCGACGAGCCCGCCTTCAAGGCTACCTACGATGTTGCCTTGACCATCGATGCCGCCGACAGCGCCATCTCCAATGGCGGCATTGTCAGCGATACTCCCGCAGGCGAAGGCAAGCACACCCTCAAGTTCGATACCACGCCGAAGATGTCTAGCTATCTGCTGGCCTTCCTGGTAGGCGACTTCCAGTGCACCGCTGGCACGCAGGATGGCGTTACCGTGCGCGTCTGCTCCACGCCCGACAAGCTTGCGCTCACACCTTATGCGCTAGAGGCCACCAAGTACGTCCTGCATTACTACAACGACTACTTCGGCATTCCCTATCCGCTCAAGAAGCTCGATATGATTGCCATTCCCGACTTCGAAGCCGGCGCCATGGAAAACTTTGGAGCCATCACCTACCGCGAAACCGCTCTGCTCCTTGACCCGCGCACCGCTTCGGTCGGCGCCAAGCGTCAGGTTGGCCTGGTGATTGCGCATGAGATGGCTCACCAGTGGTTCGGCGATCTGGTCACCATGAAGTGGTGGGATAATCTCTGGCTCAATGAGGGCTTTGCTACCTGGATGGAAGCCAAGCCTATCGCCGCCATGCATCCCGAGTGGAACATGGATCAGGACGTGGCCTCCGGCTTGAACAACACGCTCAATCTGGACGCGCAGCCCACCACCCGCGCGATTCGCGCCAAGGCAGAAACTCCAGACCAGATCAATCAGCTTTTTGACGGCATCGCCTATGGCAAGGCCAGCGACGTGTTGCTTTCGGTAGAGAACTTCGTTTCTCCTGAAGTCTTTCGTCAGGGGGTACACAATTATTTGGCTGCCCATCTCTACTCGAACGCTACGGCTGAGGACTTCTGGGGCGCGCAGACCGCTGTCAGCCACAAGCCCATCGACAAGATCATGGAATCGCTTGTGGCGCAGCCCGGCGAAGCCTTGCTGACCTTCGGTGCAACCGTCAAGGGCTCGGTTGCTGTGAACCAGAAGCGCTTCTTCCTTACCCCCAGCAAGACGGTTGATCCCGCGCAAAAGTGGACGTTGCCTGTTTGCTTCAAGACCGGACGCACCACCCAGGAATGCCAGATCCTTACGCCGGAGACCCAGCAGCTCAAGGTGCCTGCCGCATCCTTCCTGTTCGCCAATGCCGGTTCCAAGGGCTACTACCGCTCCGCATATACGCCGGAAGACTACAAAGCCATTGTTGCCCATGCCGAGTCAGATCTGACTCCGGTGGAACGCATCGGTCTGGTTGGCGACCAGTGGGCCAAGGTGCGCGCCAATAAAGCGGTTGTAGGCGACTATCTGGATCTGATTCCCGCTCTCAAGGCGGATGCCAATGCCGATGTGTTCTCCAGCGCTCTCGGCAGCTTTGGAGCCGTCAAGTGGCAGGTGGCTTCCACGGCAGAGCAGCGTGATGCGCTCAACCAATGGCTGGCCGCCGAGCTTGCGCCTGTGTATGCTCAGATGCCTGCTCCCACTCCCAACGATTCGCCCAATACCCGCGTGTTGCGCGCTGCACTCTTAGGCAGCTTGGGCAACATCAGCAAAGACCCCGCGATTCTTGCCGAAGCGCGCGCTATCGCGGAAAAATACCTTGCCGATCCAGCGTCCGTTGATGCCACGCTGGGACAGGCTACCCTCTCCGTTACCGTGGAGCACGGCGATTCCGCTCTCTTCGACAAGCTGCAGCAGCAGTATGAAACCTCCACCAACCCTGAGATCCAGATCAACTCTCTCCACCTGCTGGTGCAGTTTGAGGATCCTGCGCTGCTCCGCCGCGCATTGGAATACGCTGTCTCCGGTAAGGTCAAGAATCAGGACGCAGCCGTTCAGTTGGCCATTGCTCTGCAGATTCCCGCCTCGCGCGAGTTTGCATGGAAGTTCATCAAGGAGAATTGGGAGAAGGTACAGGCCCAGCTCACCACGGCTATGGGCGGATACCTGATTAGCTCCACCGGCGGATTCTGCTCCGCAGAGGCGCACAAAGATGTGGAGTCCTTCTTTGCCACCCACAAGGTGCCTTCCTCCGACCGTGCTCTCAAGCATGCTCTGGAGCGCATCGATGGATGCCAGGAACTGCGTACGCTGCAGGAACCGAACCTGGCAAAGTGGCTCGCTGTTCATAGCAAGTAACTATCGCAGGTGTTGTGTGGTTTGCCGCACAACACCTGCCCGCTGTAAGGATCAAGGCCCGGCGCTTGTTCGCTGGGCCTTGTTTTTTTCTGTCGAAAGCCTGCGCCGCGTCTCTGCGTTCGCTACACAAATACCTTGGCATCCATGCGGCCCACATCCCCAATGAGCGGACGAAAGGCCATGTACGGCAGAATGTCGCGTTCTATTTCAATTCCGGGCGCAATCTCAATCAGCCGCATGCCGTCGGCGTCGAGCCGGAAGACGGCACGTTCGGTCACGTAGAGAACCTGCTGGTTCCGTGAGCGAGCGTAATCGGCGGAGAAAGTAATTCTCTCTACCCGTTCCACCAACTTCCGCACCTTGCCCGGTTGGGTCACCGTCAGTCGCCCATCGCACCATGCCACTTGGCTGCCTCCGGCATCGAAGGTTCCACAAAACACCACCTTCTTTGCGTTCTGCGCAATCTCCATGAAGCCACCTGGCCCGATCAAGCTGCCGCCCAGATGCGAAACATTCACATTGCCTCTGGCATCGGCCTCGCCCATGCCCAGAAACGTGATGTCGATGCCGCCTCCGCTGTAATAGTCGAACTGCTCGATAGACGGCAAAATCGCATCGGCATTGCGCGCAGCGCCAAACAACCGGTCATCCAGCATGCGCCCATTGTGAACTCCCTGCTCCACACTCATCCAGTACGTGTCGCCGCTGCCTTGCTCGGCAATCACGCCAAAGATTCCGCCAGGAATGCCAAAGCCGAAGTTTGTCGATGCGCCTGGTTCCAGTTCCATGGCCGCGCGTCGTGCAATGATCCGCCGCTCAAGCTTGGCGGGCAGCTCCGCTTCTAGATTGCCCAGATGCGCGCGCTTCTGCCCGCTGACGGTGCAGTCGTACTCCATCCCGTAGAACTGTTGCTGCGTGGCGTCCTCCACTACGGCATCCACCATGATGCCGGGGATGCGTACGTTGCGTGCCTGGAGCGCTCCTGGCTCCAGCACCTTTCGCACCTGCGCCAGAACCAGGCCACCGCTGTTATGCGCGGCCAGTGCTACGGTGTGCAGATCCATGTCGATAGCCTCTTCTTCGGGACTGATGTTGCCTTTCGTATCGGCATAGGTCCCGCGCACAATCGCGATATCCACCTTGAAGGGCTTGTAGCGCAGCACTTCGTGTCCGTCGATCGTCTGCAACTCCACAAGATTTTCCTGGCTTTTGGCATTGCAGCGTCCGCCATCCTGGCGCGGATCCACAAACGTGCCCAACCCGGAGTGCGTGAACAGACCTGGTCGTCCAGCGCCTATCTCGCGCAACAACTGCTGCACCACACCGCCGGGAAAGCAGTATGCCTCTACCTTTTCCTCGCGGATCAGTTCCTGCATCTTGGCGGACCATGTGAAGTGCGCGGCAATCACCTTGCGCACCATACCTTCATGGGCAAAGCGGTTTGTCCCCAGACTGTCTCGGTCGCCTAATCCGAGGGAATGCACCAGCGTCAGGTTGCTCGGTTCACCTGTCTCCAAAAAACGTTTTTCGATGGCCGCAAAGATGGCTTCGGCAGAGATCATCCCAGCGCCATTGCCGCACACCGCCACTGTATCGCCTGTTTTCACCCGCATCGCCGCATCTGCGGCGCTCATAAACTGTGTTCGTGCCATTGCTCGTTCCTCGCTCTGTGTGCGATGTGCCCCATCTCTGCGTTACAAATTCCGGTACACCGGTTTCCGCTTTTCGCGGAAGGCCAGTACGCCTTCACGGCAATCTTCAGTGCCAGCCGCATGCGCCGCCGCTGAGGCAAAGGCCTGACGCATATCCGCATGCATGGTGCGCAGCAATCCCTTGGTGAGCGCCATGGCTATGGGCGCATTCGTAACCAGTCGTTCGAGCCACGCTTGAATCTGCGCTTCCATAGCCGCTGCATCCTCCGTTACGGCGTGGAGCAGACCCCATGTTTCTGCCTTCTCTGCGGTGATCGGCGCACCCAGGAGTGTGAACTCACGCGCTCGTGCTACTCCCACCGTCTCGGCCATCCGGCGTACGCCGCCCCATCCTGCGATCATGCCCAGTCCCACCTCCGGCATACCGATTTTCGCGGTCTTCACGGCTATACGCAGATCCGCTGCCAGCGCTAGTTCGAGTCCTCCACCCAAAGTGTGCCCGTTCAGAGCGGCAATCACTGGCTGCGGCAGGCTGGCAATTTGATCCAGCACCTCGATCCCGCGCAAGATCCAGCTCTGCCCCATCTCTGTGGGCGTCAAACTACCCCACGCCTTGATGTCGCCCCCGGTGCAAAAGAAGCGTCCGTTGCCCCGGATCACCACGGCCCGTATATCCTGAGACCGTGCCACTTGCCGGCAGAACACGCTGAGCGCATCAAGCATCTCGAAGGTCAGGGCGTTTCCTTTGTCGGGCCGGTTGAGCACAATTTCCGCCACCTTGGCTCCGTTCAGCTCAATTTCCCGGAATAAAACGTCGTCTTCCATGGAAGCTCCTTCTGGATGAAATTGTTGCTATCAACCAACTGGTTGGTTACTATACTCCCAGATGAAAACCTCCGGCAAGACGTCCAAGCCCCCCGCACCGATCCGCAAGCGTAACCCCATGGAAACGCAGGAGCGCATCTATGCCGCTGCCACTTCCATATTTGCCGAGCAGGGATTCGACGCGGCCCGGGTGGATTCCATCGCCCGCGGCGCGCGCATTAACAAGCAGTTGATCTATCACTATTTTGGCAGCAAGGATGCGCTGTTTACCGCGGTGTTGGAGAGGGCCTATATCCAGTTCCGCGCCGCTGAGGCCGCGCTTACGCTCAATGCCCTGCCCGCCGATGAGGCGGTTCTCGCGCTGGTCGAGTTTACCTGGAGCTACTACCTCGAACACCCCGAGTTCATCCGCTTGCTGAATAGCGAGAACCAGATGAAAGCCCGTCACCTGAAGGCTTCACCGCGCACTCGAACGATTAACAGTAGTCACATCTCCATCGCCCGCCGCCTTCTCAAGCGCGGCCAGCAAGAGGGCAACATCCGTCCGGAGATCGACGTGCTCCAGCTCAACACGAGCATCGCCGCGCTGGGATTTTTCTACCTCATCAACCGCTATACCCTCTCGACCATCTTCGAAAAGGATTTGGCCTCCGAACGCATGTTGCGCAAGCGTCTGGAGGCCATGAAGGACATCATCGGTTGTTGGATTCGACCGCAGCCGAGGCTACGCCGCAAGACTACTTGAGATCCTTCCAGTTCGAACCGAAGGCCATGGAAGCCACCAGCGGAACACGCAACTCCACGACGCCTTCCATCTGCCGGCGCACGATCTCGGCCACCGCATCGCTCTCGTCCAGCGGCACTTCAAACAGCAGTTCGTCGTGGACTTGTAGCAGCATGCGTGTGCGCAGTTTACGTTCCGTAAGCTCGCCGTCGATGCGGATCATGGCCAGCTTGATCATGTCGGCCGCGGTGCCCTGCAGAGGCGTGTTGATGGCAGTGCGCTCGGCAAAGCCCCGCTGATTCGGGTTGCGGCTTTCAATGTCAGGGATCGGACGCACACGCCCGAACAGCGTGCGCACGCTACCGGTTTTGCGCACCTCCGCCAGGGTCTTCTCAATGAAGGCCCGCACCCCTTGATAACGCGCAAAGTAGCGGTCAATGTACTCACGGGCCTCCGCCTGCGGAATGCCCAACTGCGTGGCCAGACCGAACGGTGAGATGCCGTACACAATGCCAAAGTTGACGGCCTTGGCGCGCCCGCGCGTCTCTTTGTCCATGGTTTCAATGGGCACGCCGAAGACCTCGCTGGCGGTCAGGGTGTGAATATCGATGTCTTCGCGATAGGCGCGCGCCAGCAGTTCATCGCCGGAGTAGTGCGCCAGCAAACGTAGCTCAATCTGCGAGTAATCGGCGGAGAGTAGCCGCGTCCCCTCGGACGCCACAAAGGCCTTGCGAATCTCGCGGCCCAGCTCTGTGCGCACGGGAATGTTCTGCAGGTTCGGGTTCACGCTGGAAAGTCTGCCGGTAGCGGTGGCTGCGGCTTGAAACGTGGTGTGAACCCGCGCAGTGCTGTCGGCCAATAGCGGCAATGCATCAATGTAATTCGACTTCAGTTTGGTCAGATGCCGGTATTCCAATACCAATTTTGGCGCGGCGTGATGCTCGGCCAGGTTTTCCAGCACGCTTTGCGCGGTTGAAACCGACTTGCTCTTGCCACGCGCCGGTGGGGCCGGCAACCCCAGGTCACCAAACAGAATCTCGCCCAGTTGCTTGGGAGAATTGATATTGAAGCGCCTGCCCGCCAGCTCATAGATCTTCGCGCTGGTGTGTTCCATCTCTGCGCCCAGCTTGCGGCTCAGCTCTTCGAGCGCAGCCAGATCGATGCGTACACCGGCCTGTTCCATGGTGAACAGTACGGGCGCCAGCGGTAGATCAATCTCCGTGTACACGCGCTCCACATCTGTCTTGGCAACTTCTTCTTTCAACGTGGACACAAGGGCGCGAGTCGCCGCTGCACCGGCGGCAAGCCCCGCAGGCTGCGGCTGTCCGTGCCGCGCGGCCACATCCGCCAATGTGTGGGTGGTATGCGTGGGATTCAGGGCATAGCTCAGCAGCATGGTGTCGTCCACCACACCACGCAACGTGACGTTCTGCACGACAAGCGCATGCAGGCCAGCCTTCCAGTCATGCACCTGCTTCGGTACCGAGGCATCTTCCAGCAGAGCACGCAACGTATCGTTCAGCGGCAGGAGCAGAGCGCAGGACTCGCTTGCCGCCACGCCTGCATGGAAGTTCGCCTTCTTCTCCTCGGCCTCCGCCATGTTCAGCAGTGACTGCATCGGAGCAGGATCATCATCGTCAGTCGCGGAGGGCGTCTTCGCATCCAGAGCCAGCGCAAAGCCGCTCTTTCGTGCAGCTTCATAGAAGGTTTTCAACTGCTCTTCGGTGGGCTCTTCGATCAACTCCACTTGGATTGCAGGCTTGGCCGGCTCCAAGTCTTTCAGCATGGAGGTGAACTCGAGTTCGGTAAACAACTCGCGACAGGCGTTCACGTCGGGCAACTGCGTGGCCAACGCCAGCAGATCCAGAGCCACCGGCACATGCGTGTCAATAGTGGCCAATTCCTTGGAGAGCAGCACGGTCGCGCGATTTTGCTCAAGCGATTCGCGATAGGTTTTGCGCTTGATTTCTGCGGTACGGTCCAGTGCGGCTTCCACCGAGCCAAACTCGCGGATCAGCTCTACGCTGCCTTTGTCGCCGATGCCAGGCGCGCCAGGAATGTTATCCACCGCGTCGCCACGCAGCGCCATCACGTCGATCACCTTTTCCGGCGGCACGCCCAACACTTCGTTCACGCCTGCGGGATCAAGGATCAGATTGTCCTTCTGCGGATTCAGGATCTTCACCCGCTCGTTGACCAGTTGCATCATGTCCTTATCGCCACTGACGATGAAGACCTCGTGCCCCTGCTCGGCGGCTTCGCGCGCCAGCGTACCGATGACGTCGTCGGCCTCAAAGCCTTCGGCTTCAAGAATCGGAATGCGCAAGGCCTCCAGGGCGCGGCGAATATACGGAATCTGCCGCTTCAAATCCTCCGGAGTTTCGGCCCGATTTGCCTTGTAGCCTGCGTAATCCACCTCGTCGAAGCACTGCGTTTTGGCGTTCCACTTGCGCAGCGGACCCATGGTGCGCGCTTTTTCGTCGCGGAAGACCTCGCCACCGATATCGAACACCGCAGCGCAGAATTCCGGCTGGAAGTCCTGGCGCAGTTTGCGGATCATGTTGACGAAGACGTAGATGGCCGCGGTCGGCAGCCCATCCCGGGTCGACATGGGGCGGGAGCGCTGCATTGCGTGATAGGCGCGGAAGATGAACGCCATCGTGTCCAGCAGGAAGACGGGAGCCTTGGCGGATTGGTTCTGATTTGATTCGGTCACGCTTGAGAGTCTATCAGGAAAGGAACATGCAATCGCCATAACTAAAGAAGCGGTAGCGTTGCTCCACGGCATGGCGGCAAGCGGCCAGCACGTTTTCGCGTCCCGCAAACGCGCTCACCAGCATCACCAGGCTCGATTGCGGCAGATGAAAATTGGTCAGCAAAGCCTGCACCAAACGGAACTTGTAGCCTGGCGA
>Ga0207857_1000094_pt1 | contig 27199 bp, 23 predicted proteins | sample LuqExpMetageno22_FD_187780 | JGI IMG/M metagenome (GOLD analysis project Ga0207857, IMG submission 187780) | Tropical forest soil microbial communities from Luquillo Experimental Forest, Puerto Rico - Sample 22 (SPAdes) | ecosystem: Environmental > Terrestrial > Soil > Tropical forest ... | reverse complement strand
GCATCCCGCGCCTGTTGGACGTGGGCCAGTGCAACGACGCCTACTCGGCCATCCAGATCGCCGTGGCCCTGGCCGGCGCCTTCGAGTGCGGCGTGAACGACCTGCCGCTCTCCATGATCCTCTCCTGGTACGAGCAGAAGGCCGTGGTCATCCTGTTGACCCTCCTGCACCTGGGGATCAAGAACATCAAGATCGGCCCGTCGTTGCCGGCCTTCATCACCCCCAACGTGCTCAACTTCCTGGTGGAGAACTTCAACATCGGCCCCATCACCACGGCCGAAGCCGACATGAAGGCGATCCTGGGATAACGCTTCCTTCATGGCGCATCTGTCACCGGCAAGGCGCGGGCTTCGGCTCCGCGCCTTGCCGCGTTTCGACGTCCCCGGCTACCCTGCGGACCGCCTGTTTGCGGAATCACTTTTTTCCCTTACCCCCGCATTGAGACTGTAAATAAGCCCACGAATGTGATATTGGATATATTCGGTCCGTTATGGCGACATGGGGCCGCGGCAGGCATGTTCTGCAATTATGCGAGGGGCGGGACCGATGGGCACAACCGCAGGCACGACAAAGACGAGGATCAGGCAGATCATCTCCCGGCAGGTGATCAGCGTCACGCCGGAAACGCCGGTGGAGGACGCGGTCGCCACCATGGCGCGGGCCAGGATCAGCTGTCTCATCGTGGCGGAAAAGAAAAGACCGCAGGGGATCTTTACCGAGCGCGACCTGGTCAAGCTGGCCAACCAGCAGGTACCCTTCGGGAGCCGCCCGATCCGTGAACTGATGACCAGCCCGGTGGTCACCATCTCCGGCAACCTGAACATCTACGAGGCCTACAGCCTCATGCTCACCAACAGGATCCGCCACCACGTGGTGGTGGACCATGGCGGCAGGATACTGGGACTCATGACCCAGTCGGACCTGATCAATCACCTGGGGCACGAGTATTTCGTGGAGCTACGCAAGATCGAGCAGGTCATGACCACCGGCGTCATGACCGTGGCCAGCGACGCCCCCATCAGCGAAGCCCTCGGCATCATGGCCGGCCCGGGGATCAGCTGCGTCGTCGTGGCGGACCACCGCATCCCGCTCGGCATCGTGACCGAGCGGGATGCCGTCCGGCTGGTGGCCGAAGGGGTTGACCTGGAAACCGTTCCGGTCAGCGCGGCCATGAGCAGCCCGGTGATGACCGTGACCACCGGGACAACGGTCTACGAGGCGGCCCTGATCATGAAGCGGGAGAAGATCCGCCGGGTGGTGGTGGTCAACAACGAGGGAAGGATCGAGGGGATCATCACCCAGTCCGACATCATCAAGGGGCTGGAAGGGCACTATATCGAATCACTGAAGGAGATCATCCGGAAGAAGGAAAACATCTTCCAGCAGACCGCCCGGGAGCTTCTGGACAAGACCATCTTCCTGGACAATATCCTCAGGTCATCCATCAGCATGGCGATCGTCGCCACCGACAGCACCCTGAAGATCAAGTACTTCAACCCGGTTGCGGAGCAGGTATTCGGGTGCAGCGCGGCCTCGGCCATCGGCCGTTCCGCCGCTGAGCTGCTCATCCTGGAGGACATCGCCCCCATCAGCCTGGCCAAGGCGCGGGAAATAGTGCTGAGCGAGGGGAAATGCGCCTTTCCCGCCGAGATACGGAAGGATGGGACCACCTTCTACTACGACGGCACCCTGTCCGGCATCCTGGACAAGCAGGACAAGCTGGCGGGTTTCGTGCTGATGCTCAACGACATCACCGAGCGCCGGCAGCACGAGGACACCATCCATCACCTGGCCTACCATGACGCCCTGACCGGCCTGCCCAACCGGGTACTGCTCAACGACCGGCTCGGCCAGGCGCTGGCCTCGGCAAACCGCACCGGCACCAAGGGGGCGCTGATGATCCTCGACCTGGACCGCTTCAAGGACATCAACGACAGCCTGGGGCACAGCATGGGCGACCTTTTGCTCAAGGCCGTGAGCGAGCGGTTGTCGGGACTCCTGCGCAAGAGCGATACGGTTTCGCGCATGGGGGGGGACGAGTTCGTGCTGCTGTTGCCGTCCATAGCCTCGGCCGAGAGCGCGGCCGTGACCGCCGCCAAGATCGTCACGGCGTTCAACAAGCCCTTTGCCTGCAACGGCCGCACCCTCTCCATAACCGCCAGCATCGGGATTGCGGACTTTCCCGATGACGGCGGGGATGCGGAAACCCTGCTGAAAAATGCCGACATCGCCCTGTACCGGGTCAAGGAGGCGGGGAGGAACGACTTCCAGCGCTACACCGCGCCGCCGGGAAACGGGTCGTCTCCCGGACACGCCGCGCCGTAACGGTTGAGGCCCGGCACAAAAACGCCCCGAGGATCCCCGGGGCGTTTTGCTTTTGCGCAATCGTTGCCCGGCACGGGCCATACCGTAACACCTCCCTGGTATGATTGCGGCGTACCGTAACTTTTCCGTACCAAGGGCAGACATCATGTGGAGAGCTGAATCATTCGATCTGAAGATCACGCGTTTTTTCGAACTGTCGGCCAGGGCGATCCTGTCGCTGTTGATCGTGGCCATCCTCCTGGCGATCCTGGCAGGGGTCATCTGCACGTTTTACGACCTGCGGCTGATCCTGAGCAGGGATTTCCAGGGCGCCTTCAAGACCATCCTGGTGGACATGCTGACCGTGCTGGCGGTCGTGGAGATCCTCCGCACCGCCCTGGCCTACTTCTCGGAAGGGCGCGTCAAGGTCACCTATATCATCGACACGGTCCTGGTGACCGTCCTGACCGAGATCATGGCTTTCTGGTACAAGGAGATGGATTGGCAGAGGGTCGCCATGGTCATCGTGCTGGTATTGTCGCTGGCGTTCGTCAGGATCATCGCCGTGCGGTTCTCGCCCCGCAAGTATCGGGAGGAGTTTTGAAGTTTGTCATGCGTGGAGGAGGAAGGCAATCAAAAGCCCCCATACCTTATCGGCGCGGGGGCTTTTATTATGGTGAAAACGGGGGCGATAAAATATGGCGGAGAGAGAGGGATTCGAACCCTCGGTACGCGGTTAACGTACACACGCTTTCCAGGCGTGCTCCTTCAACCTCTCGGACATCTCTCCGCACGAGAACGGAAAATATAGTATAGCTGAACGCATTTGTCCAGCATTTCATATTATGCTTTGAAAAACAGTGGGGATGATTGTACAGTCCGGCCAGGAGTATTACGTCATGAACATCGCCGTCATCACCGCCATGCCCGAGGAGACGCGGGCCTGCCTGAAGGCGTTCGAGTCAGCGGAGCCCGTCCGGGTCGGACGCCTGAAGGCCTTCCGGTGCCGGGCAGGGGAGCACGACCTGCTGCTGGCCGAGGCCGGTATGGGCTTCAAAAACGCCGCTGCCGCCGCAGAGGCGCTGCTGGGGACAACACGCCCGGACCTGTTGATCTCGGCCGGGTTCTGCGGCGGCATCGCGCCCGAACTGCGCGTCGGCGACGTGGCGGTCAGCAGGGAGCTGTGCATCGTCGCCGATGGGGCGGTCCGGCAGGTCCCGGTGGAGGTTGCCGCGGCAGGGCGCACCTTCGTCGCCCGGCAGGCGGCGGCAGGGGCGCGGGTGTTCGCCAGCCTGTTTGCCGGCACCCCTGCGATCATGGCAAAAAAACAGCTCGCCTCCCTGCTCCCCCCCGGCGCTCCCTGCCCGGTGGTGGAGATGGAGAGCAGCGCCATCGCCATCGTGGCCGTGGAGCACGGCATCCCCTTCATGGGCATCCGCACCGTCAGCGACCCGGCCAACGAGGAGTTGGGCTTCTCCCTGGACGAATTCACCGACAAGAGTCTGCGCATCCGCCCCCACAGGGTCGCCCTGACCATCCTGCGCAAGCCGTGGATCATCCCCCAACTCATCCGCCTGGCCCGCAACAGCCGCATCGCCGCGGCCAGCCTTTCCGGGGCCATGGCCCGGTTGCTGGCGTCCCTGTAAGCCCCTGCTCCCGCAAAAACCCTAATGGAAACAAAGCTGCTGTTTGTCTTCCCCCTTTGTCAAAGGGGGGAATCGGCCCAGTCTTTCTCTGGGTTATAGATCCCATTCATTTTCCCAAAGGAATCTCTAGCAGGCTGTTGAAAAACGCAGGTTGTTCAAAAATAGTGAGATCGCTGCACCCGCACAAAGGGCTTTCGAGGACAAAGGCCTGATGGCTGTTTTTCAACAACCTGCTAGCGGTTCTTCGGTGTCGCTGCCGGGGACCAGGGATAGTCCCGCACATGGTCGCCGAACTCCTCCTTGGTGTAGCGGTTGACCCGCCGCAAGGCCAGGGTGACGACGAGCACGAGCGGCAGGCTGTACATGAGGATGCCGCACAGGGCCATGAAACGCTCGCCGATCAGGAGGGTCGTGGTGATGTTGAAGACGAGCACGGAGAGGTAGAGAACCGGCCCCAGCAGGGAACGGAAGGGGAGATCGCAGACCCCGCTGGGGGTGTCTGCGGGGCGGCGGGCATCGATCATCTGGAAGGCGCCCACCAGGCAAAAGCTGGTCACAAGCCACCCCCCGTAGTTGGAGAGCGGCACGCCGAAGTGAATGCCGTTCTCCCGGTAGCCGTAGATCTGCCCCAGGAACCAGCGCCGTCCCTGGAGGGCCACCGGATCGATCACGATGTCGAGAAAGGTCTGGAGGAACGCCCCGAGCACCAGCGCCGACAGCGAGCGGCGGATGGCGCGCGTCTCCAGGGTGGCCACGTTCCAGCGCCATGACTTGAGGGGCGAGAGGATGAACAGGGCCGTGGCATAGCTGCAATAGGACAGGAACACGTAGGAGAGGGAATCGAAGAACGGCACCCCGGCAACCCACAACTCCCGCGAGCTCGTGGTGTCGATGTAGTAGTACCAGCCGTAGGGGAAGCCGGTGTTGATGGAGAGCCACTCCGAGGCAAAGGCGATCAGGTAGCCGGCAACCGTGAAGGCCATGGTCCTGCGCCACCCCACGTGGGGCACGCAGGCCAAAAGGTACGCCCCGAAGAAGGCGAACACGTAGGGGCGCATGGCAAAGGTGCCGACGGCTATGTCGAGGAAGGCGTTTCCGGTTGCGGGTGACATGGCCGACCTCAGAACAGCGTGCCGACCACGCTGCCGAGGACCGATATGGGACCGGTGTCCTGCAGCCCCTCCATGGCCTTCTCGGTCTTCTTGAGGGTGGATATGGCGTTCAGGTACAGCTTGTCGTCGTTGACCAGCTTGCCGATGGTGCCTTCGCCGCTGTTGATCTTGCGGGTGATCTCCTTCAAGTTGGCCACCGTGTCCTTCAGCTCGTTGTAGAGGGCCGGGTCGTTCACCAGCTTGCCGGCCGTTCCCTCGCCCTTGTCGATGCGGGCGGCGATGCGGTTCAGCGACCCCATCCCCTCGCGCATCTCCTGGACCGTGGCCAGGGCGGCGGTGTAGAGGCGGTCATCGGTCAAAAGCTTGCCGGCCGTCCCCTCGCCCCGCTCCAGGCGCGCGCTGACCGTTTTCAGGCTGCCGGCCACGTCCCGGATGTCCCGCCCCAGTTGCTTGTCGTTCACCAGCGTCCCCAAGGCGCCCTCGCCCTTGTCGATCTTGGCGGTAATGCTGGAGAGGCTCTTGAGCGAGGTGTTCACCGCAACGCGGTTCTCGTCCAGGATGGCGGATATTTTCTTCATGACCTCGTTCTGGTTGCGGTTCAGGTCGAGGATCAACTGCTTGGCGTCCTTGGTCAGCCCCCCCACGTTGTCCATGATGGCGTCGATGCCGAACGACTCGGTGCTCTTCACCGTGCTGCCGGGGGGAAGGTCCGGGCTCGCGGGCGTACCGAAGGAGAGCCCCAGGAATTGCCCGCCCAGCATGCTCGCCATGCGGATGCTGGCCACCGCGTCCTGCTTGATATGGGTGCCGGGCTTGACCTCGAAGTCCACCTGCACCCGGCTGTCCTGTACGGCTATCCTGGTGATCGTCCCCACCTCGACCCCGGCCAGTTTGACGGCGTCCCCCTGCTTGAGCCCCGTGGTGGAGGAGAGGAACACCTTGTAGGGAACACCCCGGTCAAAGATCTTCCAACGGTTGCCCACCTCCAGCATCAGGCCGAACAGGACGATGCTGAGGATGAAGAACAGACCGACTTTCGCTTCGTGGGACAGGGGCATACGTGATTCTCCTACCGTGGCATGACAACGACACATCCGATCCGCCATTATACCCATCGACAACAGGTTAGCAATCATATTGTGTTTTTGCCATGTTCCCGTTATCCTGTTCCTGAATCCCGGATATCTCCGGATTCCGGTTTGTTCTCCATCTTCGACCAGGGGGGCTGCATGGTTTCATTTGAAGAAGCCCGGAACATCATTCTTTCTTCCGTGTCCACCGCCGGTGTGGAACGAATCCATCTGCTGGACGCCGCAGGGCGCGTACTGGCCGAGGATATGGCCGCGCCCTGGGACATGCCGCTCGCGGACAACTCGGCCATGGACGGCTATGCGGTGAACTCGGCCGACTGTGGCGCAACGCCGTGCAAGCTGCGGGTGAGCGCGTTCCTGCCGGCCGGCGCCAGGGCCGACGGCGTGCGCGTGGAGCGGGGATGCGCCGTCAGGATCATGACCGGCGCGCCGACCCCCGAGGGGTGCGATGCGGTCGTGCCGGTGGAGGATACCGACAACGGCGACCGCGAGGTGACCCTGCGGGAACCGGTCGCGAAAGGGCAGCACATCCGCTTCAGGGGCGAGGACGTTCCTGCGGGGGCGGTCTTTGTCCGGGCCGGTTCGATCATCCGCCCCCCGGAGGTGAACATGCTGGCCGGCTTCGGCATGGCGCTGGTGCCGGTCTATCGCCGCCCCACCGTGGCAATCCTCTCCACCGGCGACGAACTCGTGGAACTGGGGACCACGCCGGGACCGGGCGAGATCGTCAACAGCAACACCCTGTCGCTGGCGACCGCGGTGCGGGAGGCGGGCGCCGTGCCGCTCATCATCGGCATTGCGCGGGATACGCGGGCAAGCCACCTGGAAAAGCTGGGGGAAGGATTGAAGGCCGATGTCCTGATCACCTCGGCCGGCGTCTCGGCCGGCGACCGCGACCTGGTGCGGGACGTACTGGATGAACTGGGGGCGCGGCAGCTCTTCTGGAAGGTCGGCATCAAGCCGGGCGGACCCACCGCCTTTGCCCTGCACGGCGCGACCCCCGTGTTCTCCCTGCCCGGCAATCCGGTCTCCACCATGATCACCTTCGAAGAATTCGTGCGGCCGGCCCTGCTCAAGATGCAGGGACATCGCCGCCTGTTGCGCCCCTTATTCAAGGTCGTCCTGCGCGATGAGGTGCGCAAGAAACCGGGCAAGGCCCAGATCGTGCGCATCCGCCTGGAGCGGGACAACGGGCGCTGGTACGCCACGTCGGCAGGGAACCAGCAGACCGCGATCCTCAAGACCATGGTGGACGCCGAGGCCCTCGCCGTCCTCCCCGCCGAGGGCGCCCGCTTCCCTGCCGGCACAGAGGTGGACGCCCACTTTTACGGCAACCATATCGATCTGGTGGAGGCAACCCCATGAACGACTATCTCGGTGCCCACATGTCCATTGCCGGAGGCCTGCACCTGGCCATCGACCGGGCCGTTGCCGCCGGCTGCGGCGTGGTGCAGATCTTCACCCGCAACTCGAACCAGTGGAAGGGCAAGCCGGTCAGCGAGGCCGACGCGGCCCTGTTCCGGGAAAAATTCGCCGCCTCCGGCCTCCACGAGGTCGTTTCCCACGACATCTACCTGATCAACCTGGCGGCGGCGCCCGGCGACATACGGGACAAGAGCCTGGCCGCTTTCCGGGACGAGCTGGCAACCTGCGCCCGGCTCGGCATCGCCAAGGTGGTCATGCACCCCGGCTCCCACCTGGCAGACCCGCCCGAGGCCGGCCTGGAGCGGGTGGTCGAGGCCTTTGACCAGTTGTTTCGCGAGGTGCCGCAGTTCGAAGGAAAGGTGCTGCTGGAGACGACCGCGGGCCAGGGGACCAACCTGGGAAGGACCTTCGAGGAGTTGCGGGCCATCATCGACGGGTCGAAATTCCCGGACAAGTTCGGCGTCTGCTTCGACACCTGCCACACCTTTGCCGCGGGCTACGACACCGCCACGGAGGCGGGTTACGCCGACACCATGGCCCAGTTCGACCGCATCATCGGCCTGGGGCTTCTGCAATGCTTCCACTTCAACGACTCGAAGAAGGGGCTCGGCTCCCGGGTGGACCGGCACGACCACATCGGCCAGGGGGCCCTGGGGCTCAACCCCTTCCGCTTCATCCTGAACGATCCGCGCTTCGCCAAGATCCCCAAGGTCCTGGAGACCCCCAAGGGGGACAACGACGAGATGGACGCCATCAACCTGGGTGTGCTGCGGGGGCTGGTGAAGTCCTGAATCCGTGACGCCGTAATGCCGCAGTGGCCGGAAGAGCCGGAGCCCGCACGTCGCCCGTGCCGTGGCACGTCACTCACTCTGCCGGTCCTCCGACGGGTTGCCGGCATCTTCGTAACGGCAAAGGCTGAGGCCTTCCGGACCAGCGGAGGCATGGAGGCGTCACGGATTCAGGGAAGTGGCCGCCCCACCATGTTTGTGTCCCCGCCAAAACAAAGGGCCGGTGTCTTTCGACGCCGGCCCTGTCTGCCTGCTCACTCTCTTCCAACCTGTCCGCCTCAGAACAGGTCCAAATTCTCCAGCGCTTTCAGGGGCTGGTTGCTGAAACCCGGTTTTTCCTCACGCTGGGCCGGGCGGGGGGGAGATTCCCGCTGGATGACCGGCTCGGCCGGCTCAGGCGCCTGTTCCCCGCACTCCTCCCGTAGCACCTCCTCCTCGCCGTCCATGCCGTTCCCCTTGAAGAAATAGCGGTCGTACAGCCGGTGGTGGGAGGTCCAGCGGGAGGTGCTGGCGCTCTCCTTGGCGATGTGGGCCTGGATGCCGTTGATCTTGGAATCCATGTCGTCCAGGTAGTTGAGGATGGTGGCCTCCACGGTCTTGGGACGCTTGGGCGAACCGTACTCGTACTGGCCGTGGTGGGAGAGGAGCATGTGCTTGAGCAGCATGGCCGCCTCCCGCGGAAAGCCCGGAACCGTCCGGATCTTCTCCTCCACCAGCGCCACGCCGATGGTGATGTGCCCCAGGAGCTTCCCCTCGTCCGTGTAATCGAAGGAACGCTCATAGCTCATCTCGTGGATCTTGCCCACGTCGTGCAGCAGCGCCCCCACCACCAGCAGGTCTTCGTTGATCCCCTCGTACAGCGGCACAATGGCCTTCACCAGCCTGACCACCGAGAGGGAGTGTTCCAGGAGCCCCCCCAGGTAGACGTGGTGCATTCCCTTGGCGGCCGGGGCCGTGCGGTACTTGGCCATGAGGGGTTCATCCGCCAGGAACGCCTCCATGAGCCCCTTGAGATGCGGGTCGCCGATGACGGCCACCACCTCATCCAACTCCCGGAGCATGTCGCCACTGTCGCGGGGGGATTCGGGCAGGAAATCGACCAGATTGACCGCCTCCTCGGGGATCCGGGTGATCTCGGCCACCACCACCTGCATCTTGTTCAGATAGACCGACGCCTTGCCCCGCACCTGCACGAAATCGTCCCGCTCGAAGAGCTTGTCCAGGGCGTCCACGTTGTCCCAGACCTTGGCGTCCACCTCGCCGCTCTTGTCCATCAGGCGCAGGTTCATGTAGGGCTTGCCGTTCTTGGCCATGGCCATGATCTTTTCCTTGACCAGGAAAACGGCGCTGACCGGGTCACGGTCCTTTATGTCGGCTACGAATTGTTTTGCCACGTGCACTCCTTTACGTTACGAACACGACCTTATACTCGACAGGGAGCCGGAAGGGCATCCCGAAACAACATGTACCACGGAGACGGGGAAGGGTCACGGATAAAATCGATTAGTGTCCCGCTATTTCCCCCTGTTCATCACCTTTATCCCCGTTATTGAGCAGGTGGTTAAAGATATGAACGGTAGGGGCGAACCGATGTTCGCCCAATCCGGGGCGTATGCAATACGCCCCTACAGCCCGGCCCCGAGCCGTGCTGCGATGGTGTCCGCGATCCTGATGCCGTCGATGGCCGAGCTCATGATGCCGCCGGCATAGCCCGCCCCCTCGCCCGCCGGATACAGCCCCGCAAGCCCGACCGATTCGTAGCGCTCGTTGCGCGGGATACGCACCGGGGCGGAGGTGCGGGACTCGATGCCCACCAGGACGGCCTCGGCGGTAACGAAGCCCCGCAGCTTGCGCCCGAAGTCGTTGATCCCTTCCCGCAGGGTTTGGGTGATGAACCGCGGCAGCACCGTCTCCAGGTCCGCCTCGACGATGCCGGGGCGGTAGCTGGACGAGAGCGGGCCCTTCCCCGGCAGTCCCATGAACGCCATCAGGTTGCTCGCCGGGGCGCGATAGCCGCCCCCTCCGGCCAGGAAGGCCTGGCGCTCCCAGTGGCGCTGGAACCGGACGCCGGCCAGGGGGTCTTCGCCGCCGAAGTCGGCCGGGGCGACGTTCACCACCAGGGCGCTATTGGCGAACGGGGCGTTGCGCAGCTGGCCGCTCATGCCGTTGGTCACCACCCCCCCTTCCTCGGAGGCGCCGCCGATGACCACGCCGCCGGGGCACATGCAGAAGGAGTAGGCGCTGCGGCCGGTGGCGCCGTTGTTCCAGGCAACGGCGTAGTCGGCCGCCGGCAGGCTGGGATGGCGCGGGCCGCCGTACTGGATGCGGTCGATCAGGGCCTGGGGATGCTCCACCCGAAGCCCCATGGCAAACGCCTTCTGCTCCAGCGGCACGTGGCACCGCTCCAGCATCTCGTAGGTATCCCGGGCGCTGTGGCCGCTGGCCAGGACCAGGAGGTCGCACGGCAGCTCCGTATCCCCGTTGACCATGACCGCGGAAACGGCCCCGCCGGTAACGACGATATCGGTCAGCCGGCAGCCGAAACGGATCGCGAACCCCTTGTCCAGCAGATGCCGCCGTATGGCGCTGACGACCGTGCGCAAGCGGTCGGTGCCGACGTGGGGCTTGGCCAGGTAGCGAATCTCCGGCGGCGCCCCGAAACCGGCCATCCGCTCCAGCACCCAGGACACCAGCGGGTCTTTGGACCGGCAGGTCAGCTTGCCGTCCGAGAAGGTGCCGGCCCCTCCCTCGCCGAACTGGACATTGCTCTCCGGGTCAAGCACACCGGACTTCCAGAATTTCTGCACATCGAGGCTGCGTTGCTCCACCGGCTGGCCCCGCTCGATGACGGTGGCCGTCAGGCCGTATTCGGCCAGGCGCAGCGCCGTGAACAGGCCGGCCGGGCCGGTGCCCACGATGACGATCCGCTGGGGCGACCTGACCGGCACGAAGACGTGGGGCGCCGGTTCCGGCTGCCATTCCAGGTCCGGTTCATTGGCGAGACGGGCCAGGAGGGGCGCATCGTCCGCGAGCGAGAAGGAAACGGTGTAGATGACCTTGATGCGCGGCTTGCGGCGGGCGTCGATTCCCTTGCGGAGGATGCGGAAGTCCCGCAAGGATGCGGGGGGAAGTGCGAGCTGCGCGGCAACGAGCGCAGGCAGACGGTCTTCCCCGTCGCGGGGCGAAAGGGTGAGATTACGGTAGGTGAACGGCATCCGTCAGCCCTGCTGAAACCTTTTCCGTTCCAGGAGCTGCTCGACGATGATGACGATGTCCACCGCTTTGGTGGACTTGGGGATGTGCACCTTGGCACCCATGTCGGGGGCCTCGTGCTCGTGGGGAGGCTCATGGAACATGGAGGTCAGAAGGACGATCACCGGCTGCCTCTCGCCCGCCAGGCGGCTGATCTCCATGCAGGTGCTGACGCCTCCCATGCGTGGCATGACCAGATCGGAGAGGACGGCATCAGGGGCCTTTTCCAGGAAGACCTTGATCCCCTCAATGCCGTCGCTGGCGTGAAATGCCGTATACCCGTTCTCGTTGAAGGCATCGGAAAGCACCTTCTGGAAAAAGGGGTCGTCGTCGATTATCAGGATTTTTCCGCGTGATTCCTTCATGGCCGGCCCGTCCAGGGGGAAATAAGGCTAACTATATCCATTTATTGTGGAAAAGAAAAGCGGAATGCTCGCGGACCTCCGGTTTTTTCCTGTTTCAGGACTGAAAAACGGCGGGAAATTCCAGACGAAAAACCGTCCCCTCGGGCGAACTCTTCTCAACGGCAACGCTGCCCTGGTAGATGCGGGCGATGCGCTGGACCACCGGCAGTCCCATGCCGGTGCCGTGGGATTTGGTGGTAAAAAACGGCTCGAAGATGTTCGGCAGGGCATCGGCCGGGATGCCGCCGCCGCTGTCGCCAACCCTGACCACCACCCGGCCGCCTTCTTCGCAGATCTCTATGTCGAGACGGCCGCCGCCGGGCATCTCGTCCAGGGCGTTCAGAAACAGGTTGGTGAAGATCTGCTCCAGCTCCGTCGGGTCGGCCTTTATGGGTGGCGGCACGCCGTGATAGCGCCGCTCGACGCGGATGTTTCCGGTCTCGATCCGGGGGGAGAAGGCATCGATGGCATTGTCCACAACCCGGTCGATCTGCACGTCCGAGGAGATGCTGCGGCCGCGGTGGGAGGCATCCAGGAGCTTGGAGATGATGGAATCGATCCGGTCGATCTCCTTGAGAACCTTGCCCAGGTAGTCCAGCTGTTCCTGGTCGGCGCTGTTCTGGCGCATAAGCTGGACAAAGAGCGAGATGGTGTTGAGCGGATTGCGGATCTCATGGGCCATGCCGGCCGAAAGGTACCCCAGGGCTGCCAGTTTTTCGGATTGGGCGATCTCGGACTGGGCCTTTTGCAGCGCATCCGTTTTCTCCCGGACCCGCTTCTGCAGCTCCTGGTTCCAGGTGTCGATCTCTTCGAGAAGCCGCACGTGTTCCTGCTGCAGCGCCTTGTTGTGGAGTTCGATCTCCCGGATGTGCAGGACGTTGTCCAGGCGGTCGAGCAGGTCGCGGTTGTTGAACGGCTTGAGGATGTATTCTGAAGCGCCCCCCTTCATCAGTTCGACGGCAATCTCTTCATTCCCCTTGCCGGTGAACATGATGACGTAGGTTTCCGGGTAGCGCGCCTTGATCTCCCGCAAGGTCGCAAGACCGTCCATCTCGGGCATCATGTAGTCCAGCAGCGCCAGTTCCGGCGTCAGCGAGGAAATGATCTCCATTCCCTTGCGGGCGGTGGCGGCGGTAACGACGTGATACCCTTTTCGGGAAAGGATCACACTGGTGAGCTCGAGGATATGCTGGTCGTCGTCGATGACGACGACCGTTGCCTTACTGTCGGAAGGGGAGGCGGTGCTCATCGCGGAAAACGCACCACAAGAACGGCGCCCGGAGCAGGGTTCATTGTTCTGCCGGCAGGCGGATCGTCAGGACCGGGCAGGAGGCTCCGCGAACGACGCGTTCGGCGGTGCTGCCGAAGATCAGGTGGTCGAGGCCGGTACGGCCGTGGGTGCCGAGCACGATCAGCGAGGCGGCGGTTTCCTCGGCCGTGCGGATGATCTCCTCGTAGGGGATGCCGGTGACGATGGAGGTTGTGAAGTTGGTGAAATCATCCATCTTGGAACCGCAGAATTTGGCCATCATCTTTTCGGCCCCCTCCTCGATCTCCTTCTCCAGTTGCTCGAAGGATATGTGGGGGACGTAGAAGCCGCGCAAGTCGACCGGCTCATTGATGACGTGCAGTATCGCAAGCTGGGAATTGAACTGTTTGGCCAGGGTCAGGGCATAATCGAATGCATAGTCGGAGTTTTCGGAAAAGTCGATGGCCGTCAGGATCTTGTTGAACGGTTTCATGGAGCAGCCCCCTCATGTCAATGGAGTAAGATACGGCTTCTGTTGAGACGCTAGTTGAATATTTTCCGGATGATCTTCTTGAGCTCGTCAATCTTGACCGGCTTGTTGATGTACTCGAACGCCCCCAGGTTCATGGCCTCGATATACGACTCCACCTCGCCGTAGGCGGTAACCATGATCACATTGCTGTCGGGATGGCTTCTGCTCAACTCCCGCAGGAAGGTCAGCCCGTTCATCTCCGGCATATTGATGTCGGTGATGATCAGTTCCACCTCCCTGCCCCGCAGATAGTTGAGCGCCTCGTAACCGTTGCCGGCCGACGCCACCTCGTACCCCTCGCGGCTCAGGATTTTCGAGAGCGCAATACGGGCGTTCTCCTCGTCGTCGACCACCAGTATGCGTTTTTGTTGCTCTGCCACTGACGCGCTCCCCGCCTCGAATCTGTACTGTGAGTCTAGCACGGGGCACTGCCGTGTCAAGAAACAGCGGGCCTTTTCTCCCCGCTTTTGGCGGAAGCGACCTTCTGGCGGAGCTTGATGGCCGAGAGGATCAGATTTGCGATGATCGAAACAAAGTAGATCTCATCCTCGGGGAAGCTGCGCATGGACGTGGTCTGGAGATTGATGACCCCATAGACGTCCTTCTTGTCGGTGATGGGAAAGGAGAGCATCGAGTTGTACTTTTCCTCGTTCAACTCGGGGAAGACCTTGTAACGCGGGTCCTGGGAGGCGCGGCTCAGGTTGATGGGCTGCATCTCCTTGGCAACGGTGCCGGTAATCCCTTCGCCGATCCTGAGGCGGATCCGGCCGATCTTTTCCTGCTCGTACCCGTAGGTGGCCTTCAGGACCAGTTCACCATCCTCCAGGAGATAGATGTTGCAGACACTGGCGTGGAGTTGTACGGCGAGCTTGGTTGCCACCATGTGCAGCACTTCGGAGAGTTCAAAGTCGGAAGAGACCAGCATGCTGATCTCCTCCAGGGAAATGATCTCCATGTGCTCGCGGTTCGCCCGCTGCATGGTCAGCACCATCTTCCCCTTTTCGCTTTCCACATAGGGGGTGAAATTCGCCTTGTGGTAGAACGGGTTGACGGTCTTCACCTTTTCCGTCTGGGTGCGAAAATCGGAGAAACCGCAGGAACAGGTCATTTTGACCCGGTAGTTGTCGATACGCTGGCTGCTCATTACCTTGCCGCACTTGCGGCACCGCGCTGCTATCTGCATACTGCTCTCCTAAGAGTTTGTTGAAAAACTCAGGTTGTTCAAAAATAGTCAGATCGTCGCACCCGCAGGAAGCCCCGCGGAGGCGTAGCAGCGCTACGCCGCACAAAAGGGCTTTCGAGGACGGCGGCGAGATGGCTGTTTTTCAACAACCTGCTAAGGACGTTTTACGGCCGGACGCCGTTGGCGTCAAGCACGATGGAAACAGGTTTCCCGGCGGGCCCGAGCGGTTTGAGCGATTTGCCGTTTATCTCGACCTCCACCCCTCCGGCATTGGACAGCTCAAGGGCAACGTTCTTTTCCGCCTTCCATTCGATGGCGTCGCCGACCGTCAGGTCATAGGTCTGGGTCAGCGCTCCGTCGATGGTGACGTTGAGGGTCCCGTTCTGGCTCACCTTCATGCGCACGATAAAGCTTTTCGGCTGCTCGGCCGGCGGCGGCGAGGCGCTGTTCTGGTCGGCCGACGGCGTATCCTGGGGCTGCTCGGCGGAGACCGGCTTCTTTTCCGGTTTTTGCGGAGGGGGCTGCGGGCGAGCGCTGGAACGCACCGGCTGAACCGCCGGCACCGGCGCGGCTGCCGGCGCCGGCTGCGGCTGGGCGACCTGCGGAACGGCCTGTTCCCGCCTGGGCGGTGCATCGGAGCGGTTGATGATGCTTGCCGTGATAATGATCAACACCAGCAAAAAGGCGGGCAGCGCAAATTTTCGCAGCGACAGGCGCTTCTTCGGGATTTCGGCGTCGCCGGCTGCGCCGCCCTGGCGCGCGGCAGCCGGCAAACCGTTGCCCTGTGCCTGTTGTTTGTCGTACAGCCGGATCATGTCGTCGGGGTTAAGGCCGAGATAACCGGCGTAGATACGCAGGAAACCTTTCAGATAGGCCTGGCTGGCAAATTCCTTTGTCCTGTCGTTCTCCAGGGCCAAAAGATAGTTCTTGCCCATTTTGGTCGCTTCGGCGGCTTCATCGAGGGATATGCCGTGGTACTCGCGGCATCGCCTGAGAACGGCCCCCAAGGAGGTGGAAGAGGAATCTTCGTTGTGCGGCACGGTTTCGGACAAACAGTCCTCGCTTACGTGGTTTCCATCCGGATTCGGATGGAAAACTACTTGAGAAGCTCCAGATACCCTATGGATGCATGTCCCAGCTCGGAGTCGGGGATAATGCGAAGCACCTCGTTAAAGGAGCTTCTGGCGGCATCAAGGCTGTTTTGCTTGAGCTGGGCCAGGCCGAGATAATAATAGGCGGCGCCAAAATCCTTGAATATCTCCAGGGCCTTGCGGTATTCGGCAATGGCCTGTTCGGTCTTGTCCATGGCAAACCAGACCCTGCCGAGGGAAAGCCGGGCCACCGGATTGCGCGGATTGGCGACGATCACGGCCCGCAGCTCCTCAAGCGCCTTGGGATAGTCCCCCTTGCCGAGATAGGCCAGCCCCAGGTTAATGGCCGCGTTTTCGCTGTCCTGGTAAAAGATGTCGTCCTTGACGATCTTGAACTGCTGGATGGCGTTGTCCCACCGTTTGAGTTCCAGGTAGACAACTCCCAGGTCATTGCGGGCCGAGGAGTAGTTCGGTTTCAGCATAACGGCCTGCTGGAGCTTCTGCTCCGCCAGGTCGAAACGTTTCTTTCCCAGGTAGGCCAGTCCCAGGTTGTAGAGCAACTCCGGGTTCTCGGGGTCCATTTTCTCCGCTTCGGTCAGCTCTATCAGCGCACCGGTATAGTTGCGCTCCCCCAGGTAGGAAAGTCCCATCTGGTAATGGTAGGACTCCTGGTTCTTGACCCCCTGGGTGGCGCAACCGGCCAGGGCCAGGGTCGCGACAAGACAAACCGTGTAATATCGGCAGGATTTCATGGGCATCCGATCGAGCAGTATTCAACCCCTCGGCAAAACTAGCAAAACAATCCAAACTTGTCAATAAATCAAATGGTTACGACTAGAGATCGCTAATATCCCGGAAACTCGTCAGCGCCTTGAAACTCCTATAGCGAGCCTCGATCTCGCGGTATTCCAGGCGTTTCATGCGGTCGAGGCTGAAATCCTCCACGTTGAAGGAGGCCATCACCGAACCGAAGACGATCGCCTGGCGGATGCCGTCCTCGGACAGGTCCCCGGTATTGGACAAGTATCCCATAAAGCCTCCGGCAAAGGTATCGCCGGCGCCGGTGGGGTCAAAGACCTCTTCCAAGGGGTAGGCCGGGGCGGCAAACACCGAATCCGCCGTGAACATCAGCACCCCGTATTCGCCCCGCTTGACCACCAGCCGCTTGCACCCCAGGGCGATGATCTCGCGGGCCGCCTTGACCAGGTTCGACTGGTTGGTGAACTGACGCGCCTCACCCTCGTTGATCACCACGATGTCAACCTTCCGGAGCACCTCCTTCAGCGCCTCGGGCTTGGATGAAATCCAGAAATTCATGGTGTCGCACGCCACCAGCTTCGGCCTGCGCACCTGGGCCAGCACCTCCATCTGCAGGTCGGGATCGATGTTCGCCAGAAAGAGATAGTCGGCGTCACGGTAGGCGTCGGGCAGGTCGGGGCGGAACTCCGTCAGTACGTTGAGCTGCGTGTCCAGGGTCTGGGCTTCGTTCAGGTCGTAGCCGTACTTTCCGGTCCAGTGGAAGGTCTTGCCGGGGATCCGCTGAAGGCCGTCGGTGTTGATATCCCGGGATTGGAGAAAACTGACATGCTCCGCGGGGAAATCCTCCCCCACGACCGCCACCAGCGAGACGTCGGTGAAGAAACTGGCCGAGGTGGAAAAGTAGGTGGCCGAACCACCCAGAACATTCTCCCCCCTGCCGAAGGGGGTTTCCACCGTATCAAAGGCCACGGTGCCGACGACTACGATTCCCATAGAAAAACATCTCCTTGTAAGAGGTTGTTCAACTGCTTGGTAACTGTTAAATCTACAAATATTTGCCTATGATAAGTTCGAGCTTCTGTTTCGTTTCTGCCGGCATCACCGACGTATCGCTGATAATGGCATACTGCAGGGCGCTGCCGCAGGGGCAGTCGTGCCCCCGGCCATCGACGGCGGCCACGGCGTGACGGATGATATCCTTGGCCATGGCCACGTTCTGCTGGATGATCTGGACCACCGCCTCCACCGACACGTCCTCATGGGTCGTGTGCCAGCAGTCATAATCGGTGGAAAGGGCGATGATGCCGTAGCAGATCTCGGCCTCACGCGCCAGCTTGGCTTCGGTCAGGTTGGTCATGCCGATTATTGCCGCCTCGCGCTCGCGGTACATGAACGATTCCGCACGGGTGGAAAAGGCCGGCCCCTCCATGCAGACGTAGGTGCCCCCCTTGTGGGCGACCGCTCCGGCCTTGACGGCAGCCTCATGGAGGACTTCCGACAACTCGGGGCAGACCGGGTCGGCAAAACCGACATGGGCCACGATCCCCTCCCCGAAAAAGGTGTCCTTGCGGATGCCCTTGGTCCGGTCGATGAACTGGTCGGGTATGACGATATGGCCCGGGGCGATGATCTCCTTGAGGCTCCCCACGGCTGACACGGAGATGATCCGCTCCACGCCGAGCTTCTTCATGCCATAGATATTGGCGCGGTAGTTGACCTCGGACGGCAGCAGACGGTGGCCGCGCCCGTGGCGGGGCAGGAAGGCCATCCGCACGCCGTTCAGCACGCCGGTGACGTACTCGTCCGAAGGGTCGCCAAAGGGCGTTTCCACCCGCACCCGCCGGACATCGTCCAGCCCTTCCATCTCGTAGAGACCGCTCCCGCCGATAACGCCGATTGCCGCATCCTTCATGATCCTTGCTCCTTCTTTCATGCGTGCCGGTAAAAACGCCGTAAACTGTAAGGGTTTTAGGCATAAACTTCAACCGTTATTTTCCTGGATGGGCCTTTCCGGGCGGCCTCCCGCACAATAATTTCCTGCCGGAGGAAATTATTGCTTGCCTTTCCGCTCCGGGGCCTTTATGCTGGCATACAGACTTGTACCCGAAACGGCGGCATGGTGTCCGCCGTTTTTCTTTTGATCATCGCATTCTGCCCCTCCTGCTTTCAATTCACATTGAACAATGCAGACCCCTTGGCAGGCGAAGATTATGTCTGCCGCACGGTACTGCCGTCCTGTCCATGGATCATTCCGGTTGATCCAGCGGCCCGCGCGCGCTTGTCCCCACACCGACAACATCCAGGAAAAGGAATAGATTTCATGACGTTCGACGAATTGGGCCTCAATGCAGCCATCCTCAAGGCGGTGGCCGACTGCGGCTACACCACCCCCACCCCCGTGCAACAACAATCCATACCCCTGGCCATGGCCGGCCACGACCTGATCGCCACGGCCCAGACCGGAACCGGCAAAACGGCGGCATTCGTGTTGCCGGCGCTCCAGCGCCTGGCCACCCCCTCCGCCGTGCCCGGAAAAGGTCCCCGCATCCTGGTCCTCACCCCGACCCGCGAACTGGCAGGCCAGGTCATGGACGCCGCCCGTGCCTACGGACGGGGCTTTCGCCCCCGCTGCGGCACGCTTTTGGGGGGGATGCCCTACCGCGAACAGTTGCGCCTGCTCTCGGCGCCGGTGGACATCATCGTCGCCACGCCGGGCCGCCTGCTGGATCACCTGGAGCGCGGCAGCGTCCGCCTGGACCGCCTGGAGATGCTGATCCTGGACGAGGCCGACCGCATGCTGGACATGGGCTTCAGCGAAGACATGGACAAGATCGTGGCCCGCGCCCCTGCGGATCGCCAGACCATGATGTTCACCGCCACCATGGACGCCACCGTCGGCAGACTGGCGGAACGCATGCTGCGCAACCCGCAGCGGGTGGAACTGGCCGTGCGCACCACCTCCCACGCCCTGATCGAGCAGCGCCTGCACGTCGCCGACAACCTGCACCACAAGAAGGAACTCCTCAACCATCTGGTCAGCGACCGCGCCTTGACCAGGGCCATCATCTTCTCGGCCACCAAACGCGATGCCGACGAGCTGGCGCGCGAGCTTGTCCGCAACGGCCACCAGGCCGCGGCCCTGCACGGCGACATGAACCAGATCGCCCGCAACAAGACCATCGAGCGCATGCGCCGCGGCGGCATCCGCCTGCTGGTGGCAACCGACGTGGCCGCCCGCGGCCTGGACGTCACCGGCATCAGCCACGTGATCAACTTCGACCTGCCGCGCTTTGCCGAGGACTATGTCCACCGCATCGGCCGCACCGGCCGCGCCGGGGCTTCCGGTATCGCCATCTCCTTTGTTTCCCGGTCGGAAGTGAGTTATCTGGAGAAGATCGAACGATTCATCGGCAAGAAGCTGCCCGAACAGAATATCGAAGGGCTCCCCCCCCTCGCCGTCCTGCGGCGGAGCGCCGGAGGGGCCAAAAGGCCGGGAGGAAGCCGTTTCGGCAAACCGGGCGGCAAGTCCAACGCCTCCCAGGGGTCGGGAAAACCGTGGGAAAATTCCGGGAAGTCCTCTTCCGCACGGCCGAGGCGCGCGCCGGGGCATCAGCCGGTGGTGGAGTACCGCAGCAGGCGGGCGCCGTCCGAGACACGGTAGGAGGTTGTTGAAAAACAGCCATCAGGCCTTCGTCCTCGAAAGCCCCTTCGTGCGGCGTAGCGCTGCTACGCCTCCGCAGGGCTTCCTGCGGGTGCGACGATCTGGCTATTTTTGAACAACCTGAATTTGGCCAATAAATGAAAACAAAACCCCGGGGCTTTGAAAGCCTCCGGGGTTTTGTCTTTTTTACCATTATTTTTTCAGCCGTCCCTTGAGTTGGCCGCAGGCGGCGGAGATGTCCCCGCCGCGGCTGTCCCGGGTGATGACCGTCACGTGGCGGTCGATCAGGTATTTGTGGAAGGCGTCCACGGCGGCGCGGGTCGGGGCCCTGAGATCGCACCCCTCATGTTCGTTGAAAGGGATCAGGTTGACCTTGTTGGGGATGTCGCTGGTCAGGCGCAGCAGGCGCTTGGCATCCTCCAGCGTATCGTTCAGCCCCCCGAGCATGACGTATTCGAAGGTGACCTTGCGTCGGCCCGGCAGGGGAAATTCCTTGCAGGCCCGGAGCAGCTCCCGGAGTGGATACCGGTGGTTGACCGGCATGATCCGGTCGCGCAACTCGTCGGTGGTGGCGTTCAGCGACACCGCCAGGTTGACCGTCGGCACCTCGCGGCCGAGCCGCTCCATCTCCGGCACCAGCCCGCAGGTGGAGACCGTCACCCGCCGGTTGGAGAACTGCAGGCCGTTGCCGTCGATCATGATCTGGATGGCCGGGATGACGTTGTCCAGGTTGTGGAGCGGCTCGCCCATGCCCATCATGACGATGTTCCGAATGTCGAACTCCCGCCTGACCGCCATGATCTGGTTGACGATCTCGGCCGTGGTCAGGTTGCGGGTCAGCCTGAAGGTCCCGGTCAGGCAGAATTCGCACCCCATGGCGCAGCCGGCCTGGGACGAGATGCACAGGGTGTTGCGCCCCTCGTCCGGGATCAGCACCGCTTCCACCGCATTGCCATCGGCAAGGGCGAAGAGGTACTTGCGCGTCCCGTCGCTCCCCTCCTCCACCGCCTCCGGCGCAAGGTCGCTGATACAGGCGGTCTCGGCCAACTCGGTCCGCAGGTCCTTGGAGATGTTGGTCATTTCCTCGAAGGAACGGGCATCGTGCTGGTAGATCCATTTGAAGATCTGGGTAGCGCGGAAGCGCTCCTTGCCCTTACCCTGGAGGAACCGCTCCAGGGCCGGCAGCGTCAGATTTTTAAGGTCGGTTTTCCCCGTCATTTCCCCATCCGCAAACCCGTTGTCATTTCTTTTCCTGGCCGGCGTCTTCCGGCGCCGCCGGTTGCGCGCCACCGGCTGGGGACTCCCCTGAAGGCGCACTCTCTCCCTCCGGCGCCTGCGCCGGTGTCGCATCGGCCGGCTGTTCGGCCTGCCCATTCCTGGCCGACGACGGCGCCGTGAATACCGGCGCCGTGGCGATGCTCTTGTCCACCTTGCGCTGCATCCCCGCGATATTCGGCTGCTGGGCCAGGGCTGCCTGGTACTCGCCCTCGCTCAGGACCCCTTTTTGGCGCAGCAACCTCAGGATCATGTCCGAACGGCGCAGCACCTTTCCCAGGTTCTTGTAGGGGTTGTAGGCGACCCGCGGGCCGGGCAGCATGGCGGCCAGGAAGGCGCACTCCCTCGGGGTCAGGGCCGAGGCCGGCTTGCCGAAGTAGTAGTGGGCGCCATTGCCGATGCCGTAGACCATCGGTCCCAGCTCGACCACGTTCAGGTAGAGCTCGATGATGCGCCCTTTGCTCAGTTCCTGCTCCATGCGCCAGGCCAGGTAGATCTCCTTGAGCTTGCGGGTGACGGTCTTCTCCCGAGAGAGAAACAGGTTCTTTGCGGTCTGCTGGGTGATGGTGGAGGCGCCGCGCTTGAGGCTCTTCTTTTCCAGGTCGTACTTGATGGCGTTCTTGATGGCCTTGACGTCGAAACCTTCATGGCTGTAGAAGTTGCTGTCCTCGGCCAGGATCACGGCCCATTTCATCTCGGGCGGGATACGATTGGAAGGGGTCCAGTAGCGGTTTTTCGGCCCCACGACAAAAGGATGGTATTCTCCCTGCCAGTCTTTGACCTGGATGGTCATGGTAAATTTCCGGTCGGTCAGGTCGGAAACCGGCGGGGCCAGGCTCAGGGAGACTGCAATGTAGGCGAGGTAGCCGACGATGGCCAGCAGGATGCAAAGGATGAGCTTTTTCACAGGCGGCCGTTCTTGCCGGAATTGGGCTGCGGCGGGAGTTGCTTTCCCTTGGCCCCTTCCTCGGGCGTCGTTTCGGCCGACACCAGTTCGAGGGACACGGTCCCGAACGGCGTGGCCGTTTCCACCTTCACCGGCACCTTGTTCTTATCGTTGGTAAGCCAGATCACCATATCCCCCGTTCGTCTGAAGATCTCCTTCTGTTTGGCGTGGTGCAGCACCAGGCTATCCACCTTCTTGAAATTGCGGAGCCGGACCTCCTCCTGGCGCAGGACTTCGACCGGCACGTCCGCATAGGTGTCACCGTCGTAAATGTGCAGCATCTCCGTTGTGCCGGCCCGCAGCGGCCGGTTCCTCAAGTAATAGAATGAGGAGAGGGTATCGAGCACGTCACTGGTCGGCACGGTTTCATTGGAGTACCGGTTCCGGACGCGGTCGAGCCAGAACACCCGCTTGTCCCTCAGGAAGATGGTAAAGCCGATATCGCTCTTGAAAGAGCCTTCCTCCTGCCTGATGTTCGTGATGATGCAGTTGCCGGCAATGAGCCTGGTCTCCATGAGGTCATCGACGTGGTATATGCTCGACAGACCGGCGCTTGTCTTGGTTCTCAGGGCTATCCGGACCTCGCCGTTTTCGTTCTTTGCCTCCAATTCCACGTTGCCCACCGGGACGCCCAGCATGGTGATCAGGTAGGAGAGTTTTTCATTCTTCGATGAGGTGAACTCCCCGGCGGTCCTCAACGGCGGAGGTATCGCCGCGGCTGACGCGTTGCCCTGGGGGGCGGCAGGCTGCGGGGCCCGCGCCGGTTCATTGGTCCGGGTATTGCTGACACTCTTTTCCTTGCCGATTGGGGCAGGCTCGACATTCTTCGGTTCAGCCGCGACCTTTTCCGGTACTGCCGGGGGCGGGCCGACCTCCCTGTCCTGCGCCCGATTCCCGCCATCGGGTATGTCTTCCGCCGTGTTGTCCGCATGGCCGGCATTCTGGTTGCCGGGGTCCGCGGCCGGCGCGGCCTCGTCCCCGGGTTTCGGCATTTCCACCATTACGGCCTGCAGCGGGTTGACCGGCGCGACAAAATTGTAGCTTCCGAATCTCCCCATGGAAAACAGCACCAGCAGGTGCACCAAAATCGACAGCCCCGTATAGGCCGTCAGCGTCCGGATTTTATCGGATTGTATTCTCATGTGCCCCGAAATCCCGCGTACCTCGGCGTTAATACTTCTATAAATGTTGAATTATATCAGACAAGTCACTTCCGGGCTACAAAAACCCGCGTCTTGCGGTAGCGGGTACGTCCCGCAGGCGCCTGTGGCCGTTTCGCGGCCTCTCCCACCGGAAAAGAAAGCATGAAAAAAGGCCGGCACCCGGGTGCCGGCCTGAAATCCATGATCTTCAGGATGGAGAGGGGAGACCCCTCTCCATCGCCAGTAACGACTTAGTAGGTAATCGGACGGACAATTCTCTTCACGAAGCCGTGATTGCCCTTGGCCTGTCCAGCGGTGTGGTCCTCGCAACCACCCCAGGTGTCGAGAACAGCGGTGGTAGCGCCACCCTGACCGGTAACGGAGGGGGCAGTGAGGCCACTGGAGACGTCGCTGGTGACGATAGCACTGCCAGTGGCAATGCTTGTCCCAAGGGTGTAGCAGCCCGCGCCGGCACTGGCCGTACCGGAAACAGCGCCGGTGGTCAGGTTAAGAACCGTGGTTGCGGTCTGCTGCCAGTGTTTCTGCTCCCAGTTGGCATCGTTGGAGATACCGCCGGTAACGTAGGTGTAGGCAGGACCGGTGGTTGTATTCACCGGTACGACGGAACCGCCGGTGAAGCCGCCCAGGGTGCCCGGTACGTGCATGACGTTGCCGAGACCCGGCAGGAAGCGCTCGACCTTGGTGGTGTTGCCCATACCGTCGATGTAGGCGCCGCCCGTTACGGATGCAGCAGGAGTAACGGTCGTCGTGCCGTTGTTCCAGTTGGTATTCTTGGCGGAACCGTGGATACCGCCGTAGGCGTTGCCAACGCCGGAGTTGTGGCAGTTGAGGCACTGGATGCTGAAGATGTTGCCGAAGTCGGTAACCTGCTCACCCAGATACGGAGCCACAGGAGAGTTAACGCCCGGCTTGCCGAAGATGCGGACGGCGTACTGGGTGCCGTCGGTCGCCTTGCCCGTGGTGTAGCCGCCATAGGGGAGGGTGTTGCCGATGCCGTTGCAGCGGCCTTCCGAATCGTATTCGCCGGCGTGGGGCTGCTGGCCGTTGCCGATGTTCAAACCGGTACCCACGTAGATGCTGCCGTAGCGGTTGTAGCTGTGGCAGTTGTAGCATACCAGGAAGGCGCCGTTCGGGTTGGTGTAGGTAACGTTGTTGCTTGCATCAAGGGTGAAGGCATTCTGCGTGTGGCGCTGGTCAGTGCCGAGAGTGTTACGCAGGAGGTACTCGTTGTTGGAGCCGTGGGCGCCGATGGCGACCGGGGTTGCGGAACCGTCGGCGTTGACCGAGGAGCCGGGTTTCCACTGGCCGACGGTGTGGCAGTCGCCGCAATGGAGGGTGGAGTCGTCGCCCAGACCGGTGGCGGCAGTGCCGTCGGTGCCGAGCGGGATGTAGAGGGCGTTGAAGTTGCCCGCGTCATAGATGGTGGAACGCGCACCCTGCAGGGTTGCAGTGGAGTTGGTGGCGAAGGTGGAAGGAGATGCGATCTGACGGGTACCTGCCAGACGCGTACGACCGGAGTAGCGCTTGCCTTTTACGCCGTGGTGCGAGTTGTTGGCCGTGTTGAACTGGTCGCTGACGTCGGTAACGACCGGACGCTGCAACTTGTCGTACCGGTTGGAGATGGTGTCGCCGAACGGGTTGGTGGCGGAAGCGGTCTTGCCTGCTGCAGGAATCATCTTGCTGCGAATTGTGGAACTCATCGCAGAGGTTGCACCATTTGCGTCATGGCAGCTCATGCAGAAGGTGTCCATGCCGGAGTGGTTCGGAGCTGCCGCCGACGGATCCCATTGAATGTCGGCGTCGGTGTCGGCATTGCGCAGATGGACAAAATTGTCAGCCATGTGTTTGGTGGCATCGACAATAACTTGACCGGTAGTCGGCGAAATCGTGCCTTCCAGGTGGCAGGCAGCGCAGTGGGCGTTCTGCAGATTAACGCCCGTCACATGGTGCGACCATTTGGCGAATTCGCCGACAACGGCGCGGACACCGGGGTTGCCGGCGCTGTCCGGGTTGTCGCCCACCAGATTCGAACCATGCTGCGGTGCGGCTACGGTATGGCAGCCAATGCAGTCATTGGAGCCGCTGGGTGACTTGTCCGTCGTCGCGGCGGCGTGGAGGCCGCCGGTGGCGGTGGCGGTGTGGCAATTGGCGCATTTTCCTTTAAAGTCCAAGCCCTGCACGGCTGCCGCGGGAACCTTGACGACGGCTACGCCGTTAATCGTGTCCGTATGGCACTCTTTGCACCTGGCACTGGCCAGGGGGTCGGGGAACGGAATCGGGCCGACGCCATTGTGCTGGGCACCGCCGCCGTGGCATCCCTGGCATCCTTGTGCGCCCGGGGTGTTGGACGGATTATGTGCCGATCCGGCATAATCTGCGACAATACCGGTAGCCGATACGGGATCAACCGTGGTTGAGTGGCAGACGATGCACGTGCCTTCGCTGACCAGTGCCGCCCCCCCGAGATTACTCGTCCCCTCTTTGCTGGACGAGCCGCAGCCGTTCAACAGAGCGGCACATGACAACGCGCTCAACAGCATCATGCTTAACTTCTTGATCTGCATAATTTTCCTCCTTTTTTAGGTAGTTACTTTTAAAACGATCCCGGCAAATGGCACTGCAAACAAACCTTGCTGCTGCTTCTGTCTTTGTAGTTGCCAGCCTTGAAGCCCCTTGGATGGGGGTTTACACCGCTTTTTATCGTTTTGCCGGTAAGCGGATCGACCCTCATCGAAGAGCTGTGGCACTTCTTGCAAACACTGCCGTCTTCATGGCAGGTCTGGCAGGCCTGCAGGTTCCGGCGCGCCTCGCGGCCGTGCTCGGACCCCCAGCGCTGTTCCCCTGCCGTATCCGCGACCTGGGTCCGGTGGGATATAAAGCCCATGGACTTCAGCCCGGCCTGGGGAAGTTTGCTGTGGCAGGCGGTGCAGTATTTCTGATCATGGCAGCGGTAGCATTGCTGCTGGTTATCCTGGGCCTTGATCGGGTGGATCTGCAGCCAGCCGCTGCGGTGGCTTTTCGGTTTGTAATCGCGGCCGGCATTGCTCTGGGAGAGGTCGTCCCCCGTGCCGCCGCCCTGGTGACAATCAAGACACCAGGCCTGTGCGTGGCATTGGCCGCAGTTGTTGCCTGCCCTGCTCGCCAGGACGCGGTGCCCGCGCACAAAGTCGGCGTCGTGATTGGGGGCAACCCCTTCGCCTTTGTGGCAGTCGTTGCATTCCCGGATGGCCATCTTGGTGTATTCTGCGTGGGACATCTTCTTGTCGGCGTACGACCGTTGCTGCAGGCAGACCAGGCCGAGGCCGAGAAGTGCTAGGA